>Ga0302326_10009053_pt1 | contig 21852 bp, 19 predicted proteins | sample Palsa_T0_3_FD_202264 | JGI IMG/M metagenome (GOLD analysis project Ga0302326, IMG submission 202264) | Peat permafrost microbial communities from Stordalen Mire near Abisko, Sweden - Palsa_T0_3 | ecosystem: Environmental > Terrestrial > Soil > Palsa > Peat permafrost | place: Sweden: Abisko... | reverse complement strand
CAGGTCTTCGCCAAACTCAAAGCACTCTTGCGCAAAGCTGCTGCCAGAACCGTCGATGACCTCTGGGCCGCCATCGCCACGATCCTCAAAACCTTCACCGCAGCCGAGTGCCAAAACTATTTCGTCAACTCTGGATACGACCCAGAATGATTGGAAAATGCTCTAGCTGACGTTGTCGCCTGCGGCCAAACCTGCGGTCCTTAAGCTTGCCGGAGCCCCGTCACTATTGCTTGCCCCGAGCAACGCCGGAGCTTCGGCACGGAGGCCCCAGATGCTTGCCGGTAATCGTAACTTCAGGGCAGACAAAATTCAAATCGGAGCATCGATACCGGTTTTGGGCAACGCAAATGGATCGCTTACGATTTTTGAGACTCGAGGCCGACTTCCGGCTGTAATGATAAGACGCCAAAACGGGTATTGCCTGCCAGTTCTACAATCTGTAATAGTCCTGCGTCCTTGGGGGGGGCCATGAAGCGACTCTGGACCGTATTGTCGACGGTCGTCACAATTGCGCTGCTCATCGGCGGCCTCTTGGCCGCACTGCTTTCATTCTATTTTATGATGAAGCCGGTGCATCTGAATGGAAGTTCCTACAACATCGTTTCTGCGACCGGCATTCTGTTCAGCAACATTTTCGGGTTGCTGACTGATCCCGACAAGGCCCTTAGTGCCGATGAACATACGGTCCTCGATTTCTATGGCAACACACTAGTCGTCTTGGTCAGTTTGGCGGCTATTGCGTGGTCGTCGCTTGCCGTCCGCAGCAAGTTGGCCGGAATCGAAGAGCTGCTGCCTTACCAGAAATTCGATCTGAACTGGTTTTGGAGGGTCTTGGAATCCATCCCGGCCATCAAAAAAAACGCCGTTTTGCACGATTTCGTGCATCGTCAGATCGAGAAGGGTTACGTCGATCTTCGAGTCATGAAGATGGTGCATTACTACAAAGATGCCCAAAAACTGCTCATCGTTTCCGGTCACTACAGCTGGTTCCTTAACAGCAAATGGAGCGGACAGGCACTCCAGCTGATTCGCGATCGGCTGCCCGGTAAAGTGAATCTGATCTCAAATCGCAGCCCGCGCCAAGTAGCGGAGAGCTGGAAACGAAAATGCGGCGATATAAGACGGTTCCGCGATCTGTTCGAAGCGATGTCATTCACCGATCCTCACAACGAATATAACGGCTCCGTCGTCCGCACCGGCCACGACACATTATACATTTATCTTTATCGAGAATCCCAGAGATCCAACAGGGGAAGCCGCGTGTGCGTTTTTCACGGTGATCGCGAAGCGCGTGCGCTCGTCCTACTGGTCGAAGATGAATTTTCCAGGCTGCACAGCGCGGCGCTTCAGGATGTCACCCGTGAACGCGAAAAAAATGAAATTCTGAACGACCCTAAATATTTTGGCTAGGAACCAGGCGATCGACGAAGAGCATATGCACTGTGATGTCTCGGCTACCCACGAATGTCCGCATCTCCTTTGGCAACGGCGCTTCTATTTCGATCCTTTTCATTTCGGGACGCAGAGGCGCAATTCTGTCGATGAACGCTTCAATATTGGTTTTGTAGTCTATCAAGACGAGTCCATCGCGAAGCAGCATAGCCAACTCCGCATCTCCCTTGTTCAGGACTGAGTCGCGATTGCAGCAAAGCCAATATGACGATACACGAAGGCCCGGTTGTCCGAATTCGCGGAATGCATTGTTCCTGATGAATGAAAATTTCGGGGCTCTCAAGCTGTCCACCAAATATCTTGCAACATGCAGCTGATATTTGTGCTGATCCAACAGGACGAATTCGGCTTGCGGGAACGAGTGCATTAGCCAGCACGCAATGCCAAAAGTCCCCACGCCACAACCGATGTCTATCACCAGCGGGGCATCGAGCAGATCGGGAAATGCGGTCTGCAGGTGATGAGCCGCGATCAGGCATTTCAAAAAGTTGCGATAAAAATATGCCGTGTCGAAGTTAGAAAAAATGGCTTCGTTACCGTAATCTAGTCCCGAGTTTTGTTTGTGCTTTCGCACATAATCTTTTAGCGCCGAGATCGAATCGTCGTCTGGCAGCAGGTGTCCTTTCTTGCCCTGGTCGAAATAGAACTGCACGGGTGTCCGGCCGTTCAGATATCGGTTCAACCACCAGAATGACCGGCTGACGCTCTCGATGTCTCGGGGAAAGTATTTGCGGCGGCCAATTTCGAGGCGTATCTCCGTCGCTGAGCCACTCGGGGCCCGTGAGAAGCGCACGTCGCCGCTATGTCCATTTGCCATGAATTCGGTACTCTTTCACACTTCGATTCTATCACGCCAAGGCTTCAATAGATACAATTAACAACGGCAATATTTGGTTCCGGGGGCTGCCCAACGGTCAATACCGGCCGACGCTGACCGCGCGGTTCTTGCGCCCTGTTTTGACTCCAATGCGACCCCATTGGGGCGAAGCGCAACCGGCCTTGCATCTTTCGGCATTTCCTTGCTGTTAGTGGAGAAGCTTCTGAACCATGTTTCCGGCTCTTTCGCCGCTACTATGGGTGTTTACCAGCGCCATACTTACGATCAAGAGATGCGTTGAGCGATGGAGTTGCGGAGCAGCAAGCCGACCGGATCATTCACGGGACGAAGTGCATCCACAGCGACGGTCGAGCTTCCCCAACGGATATCGCGGCACCGCCTGAGCAATTATCGGTCTGCTGTGTACAGGGGCTGAAGGAAAATCACGATGCTGGCGGCATAAAGGCGCAGGGATTTGCCTGTCTTGCGATTGCCAATAGCCATTTTGACCCTACCAATGTAGCCGTGCTTCGCGAAACCAGCGACGAGATTCGTGCGCTCGGCCTGCCGGTTGCGTTCCCTGATTTTACGCGTCGGGCGTTGGCGCAGACACTCACCGAGGAATTTATGTCCGGCGCGTGCCACGCCGGGCAATTCGAAACAAGCCTCGTTATGGCCGACAGGCCCGACCTCGTGAACGATGCAGCGCGAAGTGCGCTTGAGGCCAATCCCGCCAGTCTTACGTCGGCCTTTGCAAGGGGTGCGAAGACATTTGCAGAAGCTGGTGGACCCGACGCTTATTTCGGCGCTCCTGGGCGTGCTACCGCGGCGGAGGGCGCGCAAACCTTTCAAATCATGGCTGCCGCGCTCGTTTCCGCAATTTGCGAGGTCATCGAAATGTGAATGTAGAAGCGAATGAATCGCGACGAGCGGTGATCACTATCCGTAAGTCCTGGATTTCGTCGTCTACGGTGAGAAGTGCGAGTAGCGTCAACGTTCCGGTCTGGGAGGCCGAGCCAGCGATAGGACATGCTATGGCGATTCACTGCTTGCAAGTGTGTATGGATGGTCAAACGGTAACGCGCAACGCGCGTTTGCAAAGGTTTGTTAATATCGATGGACCAATGTTCTTGTGCCGTTTTGTGCAAAATTTGTTCAATCAGCGATGGGGGGGTGATCCGTGACACACGATGTCGTTTTGGGAAAGGTTGTTTTGGGGCAGTCGAAAAATTACCGGGACTCATACGAAATCGTCCCGGAACCCTCACTCGCTTCGAGCAAGGAACTGATCGCATATTGGCGTAGTTGCGAAGAACGTGGCGGCCTAGTCATGAACCGCGATATTCCGAGCCGGACCCTATCGAAATTAATTCACGGTCTCTCGGTTATAGAACCGGTGGATGACGGCGTCGATTTTCGCGTTCGCCTTTTCTCGGCCGACTCCACTCAGAGATTCGGTCGATCTCCATCCGGTTGTCTGATCTCGGAACTGTCGCCTCAAATAAACAGTTGGTATCGAGAATTCGGCAATAGCGTACTTTCGAGCCGCCAACCTCTTATAGCAATCTTTTCTACCTCCAGTGATGGACTGAGTATGCTGAGAATGGAAGTTGTCCTGCTGCCAATGTTTTCTCCAGGCGGAGAGGTGCCTTGGCTCTTGGTCAGTGGTTTTCCATTCGAATGATTTAGCGAAGCTCACGCGGCGCCCCTTGGTTGAGAGGCTGGGGCACCCGACGTGAGCTCGAAGATGTGAGATGGACCATGACAACTCATTCTTCCCATCTCATAGGCCAAGAGGGAGATCAACCTCTCAAGTCCAACCGCTTCAATATTGCGTCGACTGCATAGAGATCCTGGCTCGCGTTCCTGTTTCACGAACGTAGGCGGTCAGTTCGCCCTGAATCGCTGCTATGCCTTTTTGAGGATTGGTCTTCAGCACCGTCAGAGATTTCACTACCGTCAGGTTCAGCGTTTCTGACGATGCACTCGTCAAGAGCAGCGTTGTCTCTGGAGGGCTGTATTCAACACGAACACGCTCCGGCACCCAAACTTTTTTGTCACTGTACGCCCTTAAGGCGGACGCCATTACCGGAATCATTCCCCGCAAGTCGATCGCTGAAAATACTTCATATTCGCTCAACGAAATCACATAAGCACTCCTTGGTCGGCACATCACCAGCTGATATCGCCTCGAAGGCTCGAACTATATTCCGCGCATTAGAACCTCGATATGGAGTATGCCTCTGGCTCTATTGCTGGTCTCGTACCCAGGACGATATCGGAAATGAGCTGGGCCGAACCCGTAGCCAATGTCCAGCCCAGATGTCCATGCCCAGAATTGATAAAGAGATTGGACACTTTTGTTGCGCTGATCACGGGGACGCCGTCGGCTGACATCGGCCTCAAGCCGCACCAGGGGCGCGCGTTCGCCATATCCACACGCAATTGAGGTAACATCAATGGAACTAGGTTTGCGAGAGTTTTCAGACGAGCCTTTGGAAGAGATAGATCGAACCCTGCGAATTCGGCGGTTCCCGCGACGCGTATCTCGCGTCCGAAAGGAACGACAACCGCATGCAACAAGTCGTCCACAAGAGGCACCTTTAGCGAAGGCGCGGCGTTTTCGACGGGTATGCTGATGGAATATCCCTTTGCGGGTTGGACTGGTATATTGATTCCGACTTTGTTGAGCAGTGCACGCGAGTAGCTCCCGGCGCAGACGATATATTGATCAGCGAAGACAGGCCTCTCGTTTGTCGTCAACGAGGATACACGGGCCAATTGAACTTCGATTCGGACAACTTGCGTATTTGACAACAGCGTGCCGCCCAATTGGCAAAACCGTGTCGCGAGTGCCTTTGAGAACTTGTGAGCATCACCGACCTCGTCTTCCTCGCAATAGATCGAACCCTCCAGGTCATCCGCTATCGGCACAAGCTGTGGCTCTATGGCTATCGTTTCGTTGGTCGTAAGCTGGCGGACATGGATACCGCTGGACCTTAACCGCTCCGTGTCAATCCAAGCACGCTCGAACGATGGTATGTTCCGAAATAGCCTCAAACTTCCAGGAGAGGAATGTTCAAAGCTTGGTGTGACTCTCGACCGGAGCGCCCTCAACAGATTCCTCGAATACACGGCGAGCTTCAGGTTCGCAGCAGAACTCCTCTTGAATCGACCCAGGCTTGAATTAGCCAAGTACGATAACCCCCAGCCAGCGATGCTTGGTAACGTGCGTAGTCGCAATTGGAGCGGGGAATCGGACCGACCTATAGAAGCAGCCAGTGTTTTCCAGCAACCGGGACCGTTCCACGGATCCGTCATACTCGGTGTGAGAAGCCCACCGTTGGCAAAGCTTGTCTCCAGCGCCGCTCCAGGCCGTCGATCAATTAATGTCACCTCGTGACCGCGTTCCCGCAAAGCGAACGCCGTCGTGACCCCTATTACTCCAGCGCCGACGACCGCTATTCGCATCGTGTCACAGCCAGACGGAATTTGTTATTCGCAGCCAACCCCAGCCCATAATTCCATTCAAAGCTGCTTCGTCGAATCCGCGGTCTTCGCTCCGCGGCGCAATCTTGGGAAGGTCGCCGGCTGTATCTCCGGAATGCCAGCCGAGAGCCCAATTGGATATCGTGTTGGATAACATCAGGCCTCGGCAGTAACTGGCTTGGGAGGGATGCGGTCGGCAAGCAGCAGCGCCGGCAGGAAAACCATGATGGATATCGCATAGGCGCTCGCGCTAAACAGAACGACCGCGTGGTAGTCAGCGCCGCGAACGAGATAGCCTGCAATTGTAGGCCCAAGCGCCAAGCCGAGAGTTTGGCTCGGCACGCCGAGCACCGCGATTCGGCCTGCGTGATCTTGTGCCGCCATGGTGCCGCTCATGTAGGGGAAAAAGAACATCCAAGCGAAGGTAAAGAGCAGCACGCCAGCAGCGAAACCAATTTCGCCCGGGGCAAAGCGGATGATCCCGAGAGCCAGCAGTGACAGCAGCACGCAGCCGACAGCAGGAATCGTCCGGCCGATCCGGGTGTATAAGATCGACGCCGACAGAGCGCCGAGCACAAAAGTCGCCTGGCTCGACGCTAGAATGCCACCGACCTGCGCCTCGGCAACGCCGGAGGAAACGCCAATGCGCTCGATAAACGCCCAAGTAGCGCCTGTGCCGATCCAATAGATCACTGAGGCAGACAAGCTGATCGCTGCTTTGCCGAACGGGAAACTCTCGCCTACCGATGCGAACGTGCGCTTCGTCGCTCGTTGATTCGGGATCATGTTCAGCATCGCGAAGACCGGAAGGAGCAGCACCGAGAGGAAGATGTAGGCTGCCCGCACGCCGAAAGCAGCGACAAGCGCAGTCGCAGTGGGGAACAGCAGCGCCGCTGTCAACGCTGCCGTCATGTAGTACAGGCTAAACGAACGGTCCGGGTCGCGCGTCGAGGCGATTGCAGCGATCACGACGGAAGCCAGCACGCCGCAGCCGATCCCGGCGCAGAGTCGGAAGGCAAGGACGACCGCAAAGCCGCTCCATAGTGTTGGTCCTATCGAGGCGGCGACGCCGATGGTCGCACCGACTACCGCGATCGCTCGCCCGTTCCACTTACTTCCGAATAGAACGATGATCAGCGTGCCAATACCCACTCCCGCCATCTCGATACCGGCAACCATCCCGGCCGCGCGCGGTGTGTAGCCGAACGTGTCGATCAGCCCGCCAACGACTACTGGTTTGATCAGCAGCATGCCGGCGGAGCCGATCCCGATAGCGAACAGCGAAAGCTTGACCGCAAGTCGATCGATGTCGGGTTCGGCCCTCATGCCGGCAACGTGTTCTTGAAGATCTCGCCATCCTTGAGAATTAGCGAGATGTGCTCGTGTCGCTCGAGTACCGTCACGTCAGTAAGTGGATTTCCGCTGATCGCGATCAGGTCAGCAAAGGCGCCCGGCGCCACAACACCCAATTCCCCTGCCATGTTCAATAGCGCTGCGTTCACGGCGGTTGCCGAGCGCAGGATCTCCAACGGCGTCTGCACCTCGCGACGCAATCGGAACTCGCTCGACTGGCGAGGCGTGGTGATACCAAGAAGGTCGGTGCCAAACCCAATGTTAGCACCAGCGCTGCGCAGCATGTCGAGCGAAGTGACTGCTTGGTTGGAAATGTCTTTGGCCTTGTCGAGCATCACTGAGGTGAGGCCCAGTGATGGCCCCATGGCGCGTACCGCGTCGATGATCGCGAGCGTTGGAACGACGAAGGCCCCATGCTCGACGATCATGGTAACGGCTTCTTCATCTAGTACAGTGGCGTGCTCAATTGAGCGTACTCCATTCGCTACGCATCGTTTCACCGCGTCGGCCATATGAGCGTGCGCCATTACGTAAGAGTGCCTTGTACCAGCCTCGTAGACTGCGGCGCGTATCTCCTCGTCAGTGAATTGATTCATCCAGATCGGGTCCGAGGGTGAGAGTACACCACCAGAGACAAAGAGCTTGATCTGTGTGGCGCCCTGGCGGAATTGCTCGCGAACGGCCTTACGCACCTCCTGAGGGCCATCGGCTACCAACGTGAGCGCGCCGCAATAGGCACAGTCGCAAATGTCATGATGATCGGGCGGACGCGCGTCTCCGTGCCCGCCGGTTTGGCTAAGCGCCAGACCGCAATGAAAGATGCGGGGTCCGCGGATCAGGCCGCGCTTGGTTGCGAGGACAAGGCCGAGATCGGCGCCGGCCGCATCACGCACCGTGGTGAAGCCGCGCTGTAGTGTCTCCTCAAGCAGTCGGCGGGCGTACAGCGTGCGCAACGAGGGCAGAGTGCGGTCGATTTCAACGATGTTGATGGAAGTCCCATAGGCGTGGAAGTGAGCGTCGATCAGGCCTGGCATGACGAAGCGTCCGCCAAGTCGGATCACGTTGGCCCCGGGGGAGCCGATCGGACGGTCGCTTACTTCCTTGATCCGCCCGCCCTCGATCAGCAAGTGGTGGTGTTCAAAAACCTCCTCGGAGGCGCCGTTGAAAAGCGTGCAGTCATCGAGGACGAGAGTCATTTTTTCCGCCGATCACACGGCTCGGAGCCGGGCGGTGTCAGACTCGTCGAGTACCCAGCCTCGTGCCTTCCGATGTACCGACACCTTGTAGATCGACCGAGCTTCCTCCTCCGTCAGAAATTCGTTGCGAACATCGGCTAGTACCTGGGACGGATCGCGTTTGGACGGCGCCCCCCAGCCGCCACCGCCGCCTGACTGTGCGTGGAGCACCGTACCGGCGGGCATCGGCCCGTAGCCGGCGAAGCGGACCGTGTGCGTCGACGCACTTTCGGTGCCGGGATTGATTACGAGCTGGCTGGTCCTTCCGTTTTCGCCGCCATTCAGGCCGCGCGTGGTCGGATCCTTCGTGTTCTCGTTGACGAAGTTAAGGTAGGCACCGCCCGTCAGCATTCGGTACTCCCGCGTCAGCCCCATGCCGCCACGGAATTCGCCGTGCCCCGCAGATTCCGGAATCAGCTCAACTCGCTCTAGCAGGATCGGGTAGCGCGTTTCCAATACCTCGACCGGATTGATCGGTAAGTCCCCATTGCCGGGCAGCATCATTGTCTGGCCGTCAGCGTTGACGTGTGCGCCATTGCCGCCATGGACATTGTCGTTGATGACGAATCCCGGCCCGTCGGCGCTCGCGTTGCGCGCGATCCCAAGGAAAGTGAGCTGGTAACTGCCAGCTTGGCACCGTTGGGGCAGGAGCGAACTGAAGCAGCGAATGGTCAACTCGTGCAGGATTTCGACCGCATACCCGAATGAATCGGTGGGCGCTGGCCGGCATGGATTAATGATCGAGTCCGGCGGCAGTTCGACGTCGACACAGCGGAAATGGCCGTCATTTGTCGGGTCGAGGGGCATCAGAATGCCCTTCAAAGTGCATGACAGGATACCGATGGAACATGGCGCCGGCAGATTGACTGGCCCTCTCGTCGTTGGGCTCGACCCATGGAGCGACATCCGCACGCGGTCGCCCTCAATTACCGTTTTCAGGCAGATGAGGAAGTCGCCGTCTGGATCGATCCCGTCGAAATCGAGTCGGAGCGATGCGTTCCATTCGCCGTCGGGCAGTTCGGCGATAACCGCCCGCATCGCGCGGTCGGTGTCGGCGATGACCTGCCGCATGGCGCTCTCAACAGTCTCGGCGCTGTACTTTGAGCAGAGGCTTTGAATCCCTCGAATGCCCTGCAGGCATGACGCGATCTGCGCCTCGAGATCGCCGCGCACTGTTTCTGGCAGGCGCACGTTGTCCGCGATCATATCCCATAACGCTTCGTTGCGGACGCCGCCGGCTACCAGCTTCTGGTGACGGAAACAAATGCCCTCCTGGAAAGTGTCGGTCGTATCGGGACACCAGCCGCCAGGGTTTTTGCCACCAATATCCGCCCAGTGGGCGGCGACGCCGCAGAACGCCACCAGCTTGCCCTCGAAGAAAATCGGAACGTAGATCGAGGTATCGGAGATGTGCGTGCCAGTCTCAAACGGGTCGTTAGCAATCAGCACGTCGCCCTCTTCGAACTGTCCTTGCCAGCGCCGGATGCCGGAGCGCACAGCGTCGGGAAAGGTGCGGCTGAACACGATCACGCCCGGCGTCTCGGCCCACATCTCGCCACTTGCCGACATGACTGTGACGCTAAAGTCCTGGACTTCGTAAAGCAGAGGATTGAAAGCGGTCCGCACCATCGTCTTCGCCATTTCTTGAGTCAGAGCGACGAGCCGGTTGCGGATTATCTCAGTGAGGACGACATCGGTTTTGGGTTTCGAGACCTCCCAAACATCACCCACGGGATCGGATTTGGATTGTTTCCTCATGCTGCTGATGGAATTGGACATGGAATGGTTCCTCGCTTTGCCGACGGAAATGGACATGGATGTTTCCCTCACGCTGCTGTTGGAAGAAGGAGAAGATTGCCGTGCTCGTCTGCGCTTGCCTGCCAGTTCGGATGAACGACTGTCGTTGTCGTCCATTCGTCGATAATGGCCGGGCCAGTGATCAATGCGCCTGGCGTCAGTTCGCTGCGGCCGATTACTGGGCAGCGCACGAACCCGCCGGCGGTCCGGAAATGAATCTTGCGAAAGCTGGCGCCGCCACGCGGCTTCTCCGGTATGGCACGAATCTGCGGCGGTTCGACCCGACCAATCGCGCGGCAGCGCAGGCTTACGATTTCGAGATCCGCCGCGGGGTCGCCGTGGCCGTAGAGCTGTCGATGCGCAGCAACGAAACGTTGCCGTGCAGCGACAAGGGTGGCCTCCGCATCGGCGAAAGGCTCGTCCACGCCGACGGTGATCGTGTATTCCTGACCGCGGAAGCGCAGATCGAAACGATGAACGACTACGATATCGGAAGCGGCGAACCCGTAATCCTCAATCGCCCGCCGCGCGCCAATCTCCAGCTTCGCCAAGGTCTCCAGATGACCGCCGATATGCGCTGAGTCGAAGGGCGTAACCTTGGTGCGAACTTCGTCCTCAATATAGTCCGAAGTGAGGAGCCCCCACGCCGAGAAATTGGCTGGCGCCACTGGGATCATAATGCGGGGGATTTCCAACTCCTCGGCAACCGCGCACGCGAACATGCCACCGCCGCCGCCATAAGCCAGCATAAGAAATTCTCGCGGATCGAGGCCCCGCGCAACAGTCTTGCCGCGGATCGCGTTCGCCATATTGGTCTCCGCAATGGCGAGAATGCCTTCGGCGGCGGCCATCAAATCCAGCCCGAGCGGCCGAGCGATACGTTCCTCGATGCTACGCAGCGCCGCAGCGACGTCGATCGTCATACGCCCGCCAAGGAAATACGTTGGGTCGAGCCGACCGAGTACAACGTGGGCATCGGTCACAGTTGGTTCCATGCCGCCCTGACCAAAACAGGCTGGTCCCGGTGTGGCCCCTGCGCTCTGAGGTCCGACTCGCAGCCCTAGGCGGTGATCCAGCCAAGCGATCGAGCCGCCCCCGGCGCCGATCGAGATCACGTCGATCATCGTGCCAAGCACCGGCCGGTCATTGATCTCGGTGCTACTACGTTCAAGGATCTCTCCATTCTCAATAAGCGCAACGTCATAAGTTGTTCCACCGACGTCAGTCAGGATCGCGTTCTTGATGCCCATCCGATCACACAGAAATTTGCTGCCGATGACCCCACCGGCCGGTCCGGACATGAGTGTGCGGATAGGTTTTTCCGCCGCGACTTCGGCAGAGCATACGCCGCCGCTCGATTGCATAATCGCGAGCGGTCTCCGATAACCCTCGCTGCGAACGCGTTCGCTAAGTCCATCCAGATAAAGCTTTACCATCGGCTGGATGAAGGCGTTCAGTACCGTCGTTGAGCTGCGCTCGTATTCGCGCCATTCGCCGGTGATCGTATGCGAGACCGAGACGGCAACGCCAGGATAGCGATCCGCGATGCGGTCGCGAGCCATGATTTCGTGCAGCGGGTTGGCATAGGCATGTAGGAAAATGATGGCGATGGCCTCCGCGCCGCGCTCCAGCAAAAGATCGACCTCGCGGTCGAGTTCGTTGAGGTCGATGGGGGTCACCACGTCACCGCGGAACGACAGCCGTTCGGTCACTTCGCGCCGCAACGAGCGCTCGATTAGCGGTGTGGGTGCCCGATATACCCAGTTGTAGATTTCTTTGCGACGACCGCGTCCGATCTCCAGCACGTCGCGGAATCCGCGGGTGGTGATCAGCCCGACCTTGGCTCCCTTTTCTTGGACGAGTGCATTGACCCCGACTGTGGTGCCGTGAAAAAGCTGTGCGATCTCGCCCAGGCCGATATCGAAACGCTTGATGCCTTTGACCAATTGCTCAGCAAGTTGGCCGGCGATCGCGCTCTCTTTCTCGATACGAACTTCTCCGGTGCTGGGGTCAAGAGTCACGAAATCGATGAACGTCCCGCCGACATCGACCGCGACGCGAAAACGTGGTTGCAACTGCATTTAGGCTTTCTCCGATTGGCGGGTTCGGCACCGAGGCTAGGAGCCGCCAATCGGAGCCTGCAACGATGTCGGCGGGGAGCGGCGACATGCCGAGGGGTAGTAAAGCTCCATTATTGGTCCAGACCCGCTGCGCGATCGGCACGAGGCCTCTCAGGAGCGGAAAGGGGACCGGCCCGTGGGCACATGGCGTCATCTTGGTAAATCGATGGGGCAAGCGATGGCTGCGCCGGATCGACAGTGGATAACGATCCTGCGACTTAGTCGAGAAGGCCGCGTTCGCGCGCTAATACGCCAACGATGCGACGATCGCTGACGCCGAACTTTTCGTAGATGCTCTTTAAGTGAAAGCGAACGGTTTCCGGCGATATTCCCAGCGACCGAGCGATCACCTTGTTGTCTGTGCCGTTTACGAGCAGTCGCACGATTTCAAGTTCGCGATGGCTAAAGACAGAGGTGGTGGACGTGCCGAGACCGCTGCTGATACGCAAGGCGCGTTTGATGAACTCGCATTCGGCTGCGTCTGGCGCGTTCGGACCACTGATTGTCACGAGTTGGGCAAGCATGGGCATCATTCGACGGCCCTGCTCGACGAAGGGCATTGTGAGACCACCGGACAAGCTAAGCCCGATCGCTGTCCGCGCTTGCTCCAACGCCTTGGGCCGATTGTCCTCGGCATCGTAGGCCAACGCCAGATGGATCAGCGCGTGGACGCGATTGCGGATACGTCCCTCGATCGCTAGCCGCGCCTGCTGCTGCTCAAGGGCGTCGATCGCCAAGGAGCTCTCGCCAAGGTGTAACGCCAATCGCGCGTCAAGCAGGTCCTGCAAATCCTGCTCCCGCCAGGGAACTATATTGTTGCCGTGGTGAGACCTAAGAATACGGCCGGGAGTCGAACTCGCACCTGCCGCGAGCGCCGGATACTCTCCAGTTTCGATCTGTAATTCGACACGACGAAGCGTCAGGAAACGCTCAAGCTCAACGAAGCGTCGTCGCCTGGAAAAGGTCAATCCTCGTCCCAGAAGGCGCATCGCGGCTTGCGGTCCTTCCTCAGCCGCAACAAGCGCTGTCAGCGTCCGGTAGCCGGCTACGAGGAACTCATACAGGTTTTCACCTGCCTCGGCGACCTCAAGCGCCGCACTGCAGAGACCACGTGATTCTTCAAGTCTGCCCTGCTCGTATAGCGCCTCCGCCATCAGCACGTCGGCAATCGCACACCCAGCTTCGTCACCACACAGCCCTGTCTCAAAGCTAGTTCGACCAGCCTGATAGTGACCGAGTGCTGCGATTGGATCCCCCGTTTCCAGGTCGATCAAGCCGACACGCAGATGCATGTGCCCGACTCCGTTCGACGAGTGGGCCTGGCCGTAATAGTGATGAGCGGTGTCCGCTGCCGCGAGCGCGCCTCTGAAGTCGCTGGCACGATAGCGTGTGATGCATAGAATATTATAAAGGATGCCGTGTAACCAAAATGCCTCGGGCGGTGCGTCGCGTACGGCGTTCTCTAGTGCGGCGATGGAGCTTGGGCTGAAATGCAGTTCCACGTAGACTGCAATCATTAGCTCCGCCATCGCCACGTCGCGGACGAGCAGTGGATCCGCGGCCCGTTTTCTCGACGACAATAGATCGCGGTAGCGAAGCTTGACCGCCCGTAGGATGCCCGCGCCGACATCGAGCCGCCCTTCCTTGGCCAGCACCAGGAGTTGAGCGAGACTCAGCCGCGGATGGTCGCTGACGACTTCCGGCGGTAGATGGTTCATTAGCAGCTGGAGCGCCGGTGCACCGTAGCGCACTCCATAAAAAATGCCGCCAGCATCGAGAATAAGCCGCCCTGCCAAGTCAAAGTCTCCCGCTGCCGCAGCATGGCGAAGCGCCTCCCGCAGTTGGCCGTTTCTCTCAAACCAACGGGCTGCGGCGAGTTGAAGCCTCGTCAACTCGGCGCGACCCCGACGGCGAAGTTGCCCGAACATCATCTCGCGAAGCAGGTGATGGCAGCGATACGATCCCTCGGTCCCGTCCACAGGCGCAATCAGGACATTGGAATTCTGCAGTTCCTGGAGGATCAACCAAGCGGGCTTGATGTCGGTGACGGCCTCGATGAGGTCGACTCCAAACTCACCTAGGAACGAGGATTGGATTAGCAGCTCGCGATGCGGCTCAGGCAGGCTCCGTAATACTTGGTCCATTAAGTAGCGGCCGACGTCGCCGTCTGCTTGGCTCAGCAGAGTATCGAGATCGCGGTCATCCTGGGGGTGTGTCGCGAGGTAATGACGGGCGAGTTGCACAGCCACTGGCCAACCCTCGGTCCAAACCGAGATGCGGGCCAGGTCTTCGGCAACAAGCTGGTGTTCAAAGACTTCCGCTATCTCGGCGTCGGAAAGACGTAAGTCCTTTTGGCCGAAGAGCGAAACGTTGGTATTGCACCACAAAACTCCGAACGGGATACGAAGCTGAGTGCGAGAAACAAATACCCAGTGAACATGCGACGGAAGGGTTCGCACGAGTTCGCTCATGATTGAATCGAGCTCGTCGCTGGTCACTCGATGATAGTCGTCGATGATAATGACCAGTGGCATCGAGGATTTCTGAAGGATACCGGCAAGGCGCCTGCCGGCGAACCGTGGCGAGGCTGTCTGTTGCCCTCCGGTGGCAGAAGGGCTTCCGGTTGAAGTCGCGTCGGCAACGGCGACAATTATCGCCGCAAGGAAACGGGCCGGATCCGCCAACTCCTCGTTGATGTCCGGCCACGCAACGGCCGCGTTCTGCTGACGCAACTGATGCGACCATGATAATAGAAGTTGAGACTTGCCATAGCCCGCAGGCGCTTGAATGACAGATACGCGACCGCCGCGCGCACGATCTAGGCGTGTCAAGAGTTCTGTGCGGTCGACCACCTGGAGGGCAGGCGTTTCCTCGTGCTCGCGCGTATTCGCTAATCCCAAGGGCGCAGATCTAACACTTGTCATTCGGCCTCACCTCGGCGCGCCAATCCCAAAAACCAGCTCGATGTTACTGTAACAGAACGATGTGGTAATGCGACGGTGATGCTCGCTTTGGTAAATCGAGGGTCCGAACCTCGAACCGACAAAGCTGCTGCGTGCTTAGAAGCTATGGCGCATACACGGCTGGGATGCGCTCCCTACCTCCTTCAGTACCGTCACCACCTCCCAAATCAGTAGCGGGTGGGGCCCCCCACCTTCCATACTACCCATGCAATTTGGATCGTCAGATGGCCGCTAAACCGTGACTGGAGCGTCAGGGGCGGGGTAGCGCCAAATCTTCTAAGGACAACGATTCGGTATCGAATGTGACGAATGCCGACGGTGCTACCTACGTGTGAGACGCGAGGGTTTCGGGGTTGATCACGCGTTCGTTTCAATCGAGGGGGCTGGTGGTGCGCGGCATCGTCAAGAGTTTGCCCAAAGAGTCGAAAACGACAATTTGGGTGCAATCTAACTGAGGGGGCTAAACGTGAACTCGTATAAATCATTCTTGCTCGCATCAACAGTCATAACTGTGCTCAGCACAATGGGGTCAGCGGCTTTCGCCGACGATTCCACACAGGTTGAAACGGTCACGGTCACCGCATTGCGCGTATCAGGAACCTTACAGAACACGCCCGCGTCAGTGTCCGTTGTGTCGTCTCAAGACATTATCGATGCGGGCGTGCAGGACTTGAGCGATGTGAGCGCGCTCGTGCCGAATGTCCAATTTGACAATGGCTGGCGCGCGGGCGTGCCTCAAATCTCGCTTCGCGGTATCCCGACGGTGCAAGGCGGCGAGGCGCCGGCTGCCTTTGTCGTCGACGGTGTTCAAGTGCCGTCGCTCGATTTCATCAATCAGGACCTTCTCGACATCGCAGACGTTCAGGTTTTGCGCGGTCCGCAGGGAGCCATCTATGGACGTGACGCTATCGGCGGCGCTGTCTTGATCGACACACAGAGACCGACCAATGAGTTTCAAGACAATTTGACATTAGACTACGGCAACGGCGACTTCTTCCGTGCGGTGAATACGATGTCGGGCGCGCTCGTTGACGACAGACTCTGGGCGAAACTTACGCTCGAAGATCGCGATTTTTCGGGCCTCATCCAGGACGTGGGATTGGGCAAGCCTGGGGACTGGTCGAAGGAAGTCGCCGGCCGGGCAGAGATTGTTGCAAAGCCCACGAGTACGACAACCGTGGATTTGACGTATTCGCACACTCAGGCCATCGACGGCGCGTCTTACTATGAGTTTGTGTTCGGCTACAACGTCGGCGATTTCAAAGCCGATGTGCCCGACCGAAACCTTGATACGAATGATCACAGATACATCAATACGTACAGTGCAAAGGTTGATCAGGTGACTCCGATCGGCACGCTCACTTCGGTTACGCAATACGCATTCCGAAGTCGTGGGAGATGCCGATTGGACGCCCGCACCGGTTGTTCAACAGTGGAACGCCGTGGGTGTGAAGGCTTTCAATGAGGACTTGCGCTTGGCCTCTCCGACCAACCAGACCGTCCAGTGGTTTGTCGGTGGATTTTACCAATTGCGGCAGACCACGAACAATCTCAACGTCTTCTTTGAGCCGAATCCAGGCGGCAACATTTATTGTGGCTGCGCGGGCGGCCCCTCTTTCAGCGTCGAACAGGATAACGATCACAACAACAGCCTTGCTTGGGCCGTCTACGGTCAAGCAATCGCTGCACTGCCCGATGACTTCAAACTTCTGGCTGCGTTGCGGTACGATACCGATAAACGGTTCGACCAGGATCTTTCCATCCCTCCAGGGCCTACAAATGCGATTTCTGCTACGTTTCAAGCACTTCAACCCAGTGCGACATTGTCGAAACAGTTTGACCCGGACTTTCTTGGCTACGTGACCGTCGGCAGAGGATTCCGTAGCGGCGGGTTCAATGCTTATACCGATTCAGTCGCGAGCGGCCTGCTGGTCCCGCGAGAATACCCGGAGGAAACAGACCTCAATTATGAAGGCGGCATCAAGAGTCAATTCTTGAACAACCGTCTCACGGTCAACGCCGATGTTTTCCATACTGACTTCAGCAACGAGCAGTATTTCCTAGTCAACGCTTCGCCGCCGTCCCGCGATATCGTGACGATAAAATCTGTATCGTTTAATGGCGGGGAGCTGGAGATAACATATTTGCCGGTTGACGGCCTCACTCTGGGCGGCTCACTTGGCGTCGCTGCATCCAATATCAATTCGAACGACATCGACCAAAACGACCAGAACAAGCAGTCGCCCGAAGCCAATTTGTACACGGCCAATATTTCTGCTGAATATCGGCAACCGCTTTGGAGCGACTACGACGCGCTGTACCGGGTCGACTATAGCTACAAAGGCCCGATTTGCTATGACTCAGCAAACGACTACTGCTATCATTCGGTTGGCTTTTTGGACGCCCGCGTTGGAATCGAGAATGGGCGATACACGTTCGCCGTTTGGGGTAAGAACATCCTGAGTGTGCGTGAGCCGCTATCATTCCTTCCAAATACATTCGGGCCCGGTGTGTCACTCCAGTTGGACAATGAGCCGGCTACGTATGGCGTCGAGGTGCTCGCGCACTTCTAGTCGTGCACAAGACTGTGGGGGCAGGAAAGAGTGGCGCGTGGCGTGAGCAGCGTTTGTAGAAACTGAGATCGAGATGAGTGGTACGATCGCTCACGCCACGCTGTTAGACCCTTCTCGAACCGAGGCTGCGTTGCCGACCCTCCAGTGGGGGTGGTTGAGGGCGATAGTTCGCGGCGTGCCGCTTGGCATCGCGGCAGGCTCGGAAAGAGATCTGTCGATAGTTGCTCGACAGATTTCGTCGATTGAACAGACGTATTCGTTCCGCTCTCATGAATTCGTCGGTTGCGGTAGCACGAAACAAACTCCTGGCAGTTACGGAAACATTCTGGTGTTGGTGCAGAAATTTGCCGAGCGAGTGTCGGCTAAATCATCAACAGGGTTCTACATGCGTCCAGCGATATGGCGTAGCTTACGAAATGCTTGCATACGATACCGCGTCAACAGTTGGATCGTCCGCGCACTAGAAGGCTTGGGGTGCCACTCCGGTCTGGTCAACAACCCGTCGCCACGGGAGAGCTCGGCAACTGGGACAAAGAGCATGACTGGAAACGTTGCCGCTATCGATCGCCCTACCGCAGACCGCGTTGGACGTGCGGTTGCCGTGAACGAGATCAAGCACCCGGTTGTGCACGCCGCCTATGATCTCTGGGTTCGACAAAAAGGTGATCAAGACTATCCGACACCTGAAATGATGTCTCCCCGACTTATGTCATCATTTCTTCGCAACGTCATGCTCATAGGCGTTGTCGAGAATGGCAACGACTTCGTTTTTCGTGTCGTCGGCGATGCCGTTGTCGAGGCCTATGGTCAGAATTATCAGGGCATGCACATAGGCGACTTGAACCATATTGAAGAAGGATTTGGGGACGTTATTAGCCGTGCGTGCAGCTACGTCGTTAGTCGGAGAACGGCGCTCGTGGTGAAAGGAACGTTTTTTAGATCGACGCCTGACCGGGATTCGAATGAAGGCGCCTTCCTCCCATTGGGGTCAGAAACCGACGTTACGCAAATTCTCTACGTCGGAGGGTTCGATGGGGGACCGTTGAAGCATTAGCCGGGAGTCGTACTAAGAATCTATGGGGACGTTGAAACTGTTGTTGTCACCTGGTGAAAGCACATGGTTTGGCTATCGACCAAAGTTGCGCGAGGTGCATGTCAAATCCCCTTTGGGTGTACCTTGCGCCGCTGCTCGGGAGCGCAAGCTCTCGGGCGGCGCGGCCAGTTTCTAAATCTTGACTTTTGCCGCATCAAACATGCAGAAGCTCTGTGTAGTGGGAAGAATGTAATGACTAGCCCTTCCAAACCGACGACAAGTCAGCTGTTTGAACGTTTTCCGGCGCCTCGGCTGCGATCCTGATCTAAAGGCTTGTGACAAGAAATTAGAAAAAATCGCACGCATAAAGCGGAAAGGGGCAAAGTGAGAAAGATTCCAATCATTATCGTAGTCCTGTCCTTGAGTGCGCCAGCATTATCTGCGCCGCAGGCCAAGACAGAGATTTGTGGATGGCTTGTGCTCCAAGACAACGAACTGATCGAACTAGCGGATCAGGAACTTCAACCCCGCGACCCGAAGCCGCTTCCAATTCCGCCAGCGCAAGCCACGGCCGCGTATTGTGAGCGCGATACGATGATGTCCTACGTCGGGGATGAACGGGTTGTGAAACTCGGATTACCGCTGGTCATAAGGTCCGGCGGCAGAGAAGGCGTCTTGGAGGCCGACCCCACCGTTCTTTTCAACTATCACAAGGTTGGCGAGAAATACCTTCCGGGCAAGGCGCAGAACTGACCAATGGCCCATGGTCTGTCAACCATCATATCCCCCCCGAGAAGCTATCAGTGCTGCCGGACGGTGCGATGCACCAGTTGCGATTTTGTTGCTGCCGCCCGCAATTGTTTCACGACGGCGAGGTCTTTGGAGCTTTTGTCAACCTCTACCCGATCGCACATTTCCTCTGTCGGGACCGACCTTTGTCCCGTTGGGCGGCAGAAGGATTAATGGAAATGACGTTTCAGGGAGTTCGAAGTCAACAGGATACGGCGCGAAAACCGGACAACATATGCAGTCGCGACCTCGATGAGTTGGATACTAGGATTTTGTGCGTTCTGCAGGACCACGCTGATCTCTCCAACGTCGAGTTGGCCAATCGGGTTGGCCTCACGCCGCCGCCCTGCCTCAGGCGAGTTCGCAGATTGGAGCGGAGCGGACATATCCGTGGTTATCATGCCAAGCTTGACGCGAAAATGCTCGGGTTCGATGTTGTGGGGTTCGTATTCGTGGCCCTCCATTCACAAGCGCATATCGATTTTATTGCTTTCGAAAAGCAAGTCATACACTGGCCGACGGTTCGCGAATGTTACGCCGTTCACGGCGAAACTGATTTCGTGTTGAAATGTGTTGCGCGAAATCTTACCCACTTTCAGCGCTTCATCACCGAAACTCTTTCGAAATTGCCCAATATCAAATCCGTCAAGAGCGCGCCGGCAGTACGCGCGAGTAAAGAATCGCCCGGCGTGCCCCTATTCGAATATGCGAATCTCGGCGAACCGACACAGTAACGTTCACGATCGCGGGCACAAAGAACCAACGGATGGTCGCGTTTCGTCGCGCTCAATTTGCAACAGCATCGAGCCTGAGACGCCCAAGCGAGCGGACACTTCGTCCGGTGACAGGCACGTTTCTTCCAGATCTTTATGCAGCGGGCCTGGGGCGGAGAAATGCGCAACGTCTCGCTATTGCCTCAAGGGCGAAGCAAGCGAGCGAGTCAGTTTGACTCGCTTATGTCAACGGATAGAAGACCAGCACGCGGCCATGGTTGGTTCAGCAGCTGCAGAACGGGCTGCCTGAGTTCCTTTTCGTCTACGGCTTTGAAAAAGAACAGTGGTCTTGCCCCACACGCTTCGACCTTCCGCACAATCTCGGCGCGCCGTGCCTCGCTTGTTGTCACCGTGAGTACGAAAAGATTGGGAATGCCCAAATGCGTCTTGTAGGTCTGGTTCGAAAGAATGTCGTGATATACCGCGAGCTTCCCAACGTACGATGTTTGATCCGGTTTCGACCGCACAATCGGCATGGTGCCCCGATCGGCCTCCAATGCGAAGAAGCGGTATCTCTTTTTCTCTTCGGTGGCATATTCAATCCCGAACAACCCGTCGGGAATGACTCCACCTGCTTGAATCGTTGACGGAAGCCGCATCGAAGTCGCCAGCGCGCGTGTTGCCGGGGAGGCCTTCGCCAGAATTTCCGACCATGGGACAAACCGCAGGTTGGGGGCAGCGCGGACGCCAAGTTCAATCGATGCCAGGGCTTCGGATACCATCAGGGAATGCGAGAACTGGCGGTGAGGCGAAGCCGAAAACCATGTCCGCGGTTCTTCCACGATTCCCCCGTCGTCTAAGACACGGGTCGCACCCGCGCCAAGTTCATGTATTACAGGACGATGTCGGCAATTCGCCATTTCCCATTGTCGCTCTGGTCGGCCGAGATAGCCTTCGTGAAAGAGGTCGCCTAACCGCTCCTTGAAACGGGTTTCGGAGGTGCCGCCGACGAAAGCGTGGATATAGGTCGAAGGGAGATAGCGGTAACGCGCCAGCCAGCGGAACATGTCGAGGTCCCGATCCGTCAGCTCGATGCGCTTGCCGGCGCGAGTACGGCGCATGCGGGAGCGGCGAGCGATCGTATCCATATCGTCGCGATAGCGCAGCATCGCAGGCGGTACAACGTTCGCTATGTCCAGGCAAACGAAGCGATGACGCGATATGTGTCGCAATGTTCGCTCTGCAAATAACCTCGCTACCACTCGCTCGATGGCTTGGTGGGATCATCATCGGCATCGAGCTTTGGTTCATTCGCCTTTGGCTCGTCCGCCACGGACTCATCGGCTTTCATCGAGAAATTGTCGCCCTGAGTGTCTTTCGGTAAGCTCACCCGATTGCGGTTCAATTCCCGGAAGAAGGCATAGGATTCCGGCGAAAGCGTGCGTTGGCTTTCAATTAACCCCACAGTGATGGGAACGCTCACGGCCTGACTTGTGACATTGCGGATGTGGCAGGCGA
>Ga0302326_10009051_pt1 | contig 21853 bp, 18 predicted proteins | sample Palsa_T0_3_FD_202264 | JGI IMG/M metagenome (GOLD analysis project Ga0302326, IMG submission 202264) | Peat permafrost microbial communities from Stordalen Mire near Abisko, Sweden - Palsa_T0_3 | ecosystem: Environmental > Terrestrial > Soil > Palsa > Peat permafrost | place: Sweden: Abisko... | reverse complement strand
GAAGAAGTAAAAGAGACCAAAGCTGCGCCCGAGAAGAAGGGCGCCGCCGCAACCCAGGCTGCTGCCGGTGGTGCGCCTGCGCCTGCACCGCGTCGCAAGAAGGTACGCCGCAACGTGCCCGAGGGCATCGCGCACGTGCATGCGACTTTCAACAATACGATCGTCACGATCACCGACCAGCAAGGCACCGTGATCGCGTGGTCGAGCGCCGGCTCGGTGGGCTTCAAAGGCTCGCGCAAGGGGACTCCGTTCGCAGCACAGATGGCGGCGGAAGCATGCGCGCGCAAATGCTCCGAAGTGGGAATGCGTGCCGTCGTCGTTCACGTCAAGGGTCCGGGTGGCGGCCGTGAGTCAGCGGTCCGCGCGCTGCAGGCAGCAGGCCTCGGCGTAATCTCGATCAAGGACGTCACGCCAATCCCGCACAACGGATGCCGTCCGCCAAAGCGGCGCCGGGTCTGAGTTGAAATAGATTTGAACACGCGAACAACTAAGGAAATTTTGAGCCGTTCATCAGCACGCAGCTGATTCACTGAAAAGAGAAACGCGGACAGCTTAGGAAATTTTGAGCCGGGTGTCCCCAACAAAGTGGATTCACTAAAAAGAGATGGCTAGAAATTTGGGTCCTGTATGCCGGCTGTGCCGGCGCGAAGGACTGAAACTCTTCCTCAAGGGAGAGCGATGCTACAGCGATAAGTGTGCGATCGAGCGGCGTAACTATCCGCCCGGTGCGCACGGTCAGGCGCGCACGCGTTTTTCTGAATTCGCCATTCGGTTGCGCGAGAAGCAGAAGGTCAAGCGCATCTACGGGATGATGGAGACGCAGTTCGCCGCCTACTTCGCGATGGCCGAGCGGATGGACGGCATCACCGGCGAGAACCTGCTCGTGTTGCTCGAGCGCCGGCTCGACAACGTGGTGTATCGTCTCGGTTTCGCCAGCTCGCTGGCGCAGGCGCGCCAGGTGGTTCGTCACGGGCATATCCTCGTTAACGGCAGGAAAGTCACGATTCCCTCGACCCTGATCGAGGTTGGCAGTGTTATCAGCGTGGCCGAGGCGAGTCGCACCAAGAAGGTGATCGTCGAGGCAATCGAGATGGCGCAGCGCCGCGGCGTCCCGCCGTGGATGGCACTCGAGCGCGAACAATTCCGCGGCTCGCTCCGGTCGCTGCCGGCGCGCGCTGAACTGACAATGCCGATTAGCGAGAAGCTGATCGTCGAGCATTACTCAAGATAGGGCGGAGGCATACCGATTCGGCGTCCCGGTCCGTGGTGGACCTGTGTGGGCGCGGGAAATCCATCGGAAAAAAGAGCATAGACTATGCAGAACGACTGGCGAGATCTGATCAAACCCAAAACTGTCGAGTTCGACGAGAAGGAAGTCACTCCTTCCTACGGCAAGTTTTCCGCGGAACCGCTCGAACGCGGCTACGGAATCACCGTTGGCAACGCGCTTCGGCGCATCCTGCTGTCCACGCTGCCCGGCTACGCGATTACGGCAGTCAGGATAAAAAACGTGCTGCACGAATTCTCGACCCTGGCCGGAGTCAAAGAGGACGTGACCGACATTGTCCTCAACCTCAAGGAAATCCGCCTGCGCCTGCATGAGGGCGAGCAGATTACCGCGACCCTCAAGGTCAAGGGCGAGGCGCAGGTGACCGCGCGCGATATCACCGGCGGACCGAGCCTCGAAATCCTGACCCCCGACAAGCATATCGCGTCGCTCGACAAGGGCGCCGAACTCGATATGGAACTCGTTGTCAAGCGCGGCCGCGGCTACGTCCCCGGCGAGCGCACTGAAGACGAGGAGCCAATCGGCACGATTCGCCTCGACGCGATCTTCTCGCCGATTCGCAAAGTTAATTTCACCGTGACCAACGCGCGCGTCGGCCAGCGCACCGACTACGATCGGCTCGCGCTCGAAATCTGGACCGACGGCTCGATCAATCCGCGCGAGGCGCTGACCTACGCGGCGCGCGTGATGCGCGATCAGATGACCATTTTCGCCGGTGTCGAGGAGGAAGCGGAAGTGCCTGTGGGTACGACCGACAGCGGCGACGCACGCCCCACGATGAGCGAGCTGCTCTATCGGCCGGTCGAAGGGCTGCCGATTTCAGTGCGCGCCTTTAACGGTCTCCAGAATGCCGACATCAAGTACATCGGCGAGCTGGTGCAGCGCACTGAGCAGGACATGCTCAAGATTAAGAACTTCGGACGCAAGTCCCTCAACGAGATCAAGGAAGTCCTCGCCGACATGGGGCTATCGCTCGGAATGCGGCTGGAGAATCTGCCGCCGCGCGGCGAACTCGACCGCATGTGGGAAGAGCAGGAACGCCGGGAGTCGGCCTAAGGGCTTGGAGTAACTGATGCGTCATCTCAACTCGGGCCGCAAGCTCAACCGCACCTCGGCGCATCGCAAGGCGCTGTTCAAGAATATGGTGCTCGCGCTGATTCGTCACGAACGAATCAAAACGACCGACCCCAAGGCGAAGGAACTGCGCCGGATTGCGGACCGGATGGTCACGCTTGGCAAACAGAACGATCTCGCGGCGCGCCGGCGCGCGTTTGCGGCGTTGCAGTCGCATGAGGCAGTCAAGAAACTGTTCGATGAGATCGCGCCGCGCTTCAAGGATCGCAACGGCGGCTACACGCGAGTGATCAAGTTCGGTCATCGCCGCGGCGACGCAGCGATGCTGTCCGTGATCGAGTTCACCGGCAACGAGGAGCAGACCAAGTCGAAGAAACCGCGCAAGCGCACCGCCGGGAAGAAAGACGGCGCCACGACCGAGCGGCCCCGTCGGGCAGCGGCGGCAGCAGGCTGATCCGAGTCGCAAATCACGACCTCAAAAAGGCACGAAGATAATCTCTTCGTGCCTTTTCTTTCGTTTGTGCCGCGGTTACTCGATGCTCTCAAGCAGCTTCGCGCGGAGCGCCATGTGCGCGCTCTTCAGGCCCGACAGGATTCCGTCCTCGAAGTTCCACTCGCCGCTTGCCATCAGGTCGGCGAAGTCATTGGGATTGCGGATATCCTCAGGGGTGAGGCCGGGATGAATCGCACGCGCCATCGCGAGCACCTTGCTCTCCTGCTGCGCGATCATCTCGAGCATCAGGCGATCAACCAGGCTCAAAGTCTCGCGCGTAGCCACCGGCAAATCGTAACGCAGTGAGCACCTTCTTGGCGAGGCTGCGCTTTGATAATGTTGATTCACAGGCGGCAAAAAATAATGTCCAACGAACTTGTTGCTCCCGATAAATTCTTCCTCAACCGATTCGGCATGAACCACAGCGCACTCGAGCGAATCCTCGGTAGCGCGCTGGAACGCAAGGCCGACTACGCCGATCTCTACTTCGAGTACCGCAGCGCCGAGGGCCTCGGGCTTGAAGAATCGATGGTTAATCACACCAGCAAGAGCGTCAGCCACGGCGTCGGCGTTCGCGTATGCGCTGAAGATCGCACGGGCTACGCTTATTCCGACGAAGTGACGATCGACCGGATGCGTCTTGCGGCCGAGGCTGCGCGCGCTATCGCCGATCAGCGCGGCACGGTCCCCGCCGCGGTGCAGGTCGGCACCCCGGTTGCGCGCCATGCGCTCTACGATCTCCCGAGCACGCCGCTCGACGTGCCCGTGCAGGAGCGCGCGAAGTTGCTGAACGAGATCGATCGGATCGCACGCGCAGCGGATCCTCGCGTGAAGAACGTTATGGCGTCTTTTGCGTGCGAGCAAAAAATCGTGATGGTCGTGAACAGCGACGGGCAGGTTGCTGCGGACGTGCAGCCGCTATGCCGGTTGAACGTCACCGTAATCGCCGACGACGGCAAGGCGCGCCAGATGGGTTCCTACGGCGGTGGCGGCCGCGTCGAGTGGAACTACTTCATCGAAAATGATCGATGGCGCGAGTACGCGCTCGAGGCGGCGCGGCAGGCGATCGTGAATCTTGACGCCGTCGATGCGCCTGCGGGCGAGATGGTTGTCGTGCTCGGCCCCGGATGGCCGGGAATCCTGCTGCATGAGGCGATCGGCCACGGTCTCGAAGGCGACTTCAACCGCAAAGGGGTCTCGGCGTTCGCGAATCGAATCGGCCAGAAAGTAGCGAGCGATCTTTGCACCGTGATCGACGACGGCACTATCGCGAATCGCCGCGGCAGCCTGAACGTGGACGACGAAGGGACGCCCACTTCGCGCACCGTGCTGATCGAAAAGGGAATCCTGCGCGGCTATCTGCAGGATCGGATGAACGCGCGGCTGATGAAGATGGAGCCGACCGGCAACGGCAGGCGCGAGAGCTTCGCGCATTCGCCGATGCCCCGGATGACCAATACCTTCATGCTGAGCGGCGAGTCGACGCCCGAGGAAATAATGAAGTCGGTGAAGAACGGCCTCTACGCCGTCAGCTTCGGCGGCGGGCAGGTCGATATCACCAACGGCAAATTCGTTTTCTCCGCGAGTGAGGCCTACCTGATCGAAGACGGCCAGGTGACCAAGCCGGTCAAGGGCGCGACGTTAATCGGCAATGGTCCCGACGTTCTGACTCGCGTCTCGATGGTCGGCAACGACCTCGCGCTCGACGCGGGCGTTGGTACCTGCGGCAAGGACGGACAATCGGTCCCGGTAGGCGTGGGACTGCCGACAATTCGCATCGACGGCATAACCGTTGGCGGGACCCGCGCCTGAGAAATGAAATGAAGTTGAGAAAAATCTGATGGCGACGATCGATATTGCACTCGCCAAGTGGGTGCTGGACGAAGCGAAACGCAAGGGCGCCAGCGCGGCGGAAGTGTTGTGCGTAACCGCGGAGTCGCTGTCGGCAGGCGTGCGCCTGGGCGAAGTCGAGAAACTCAAGAGCTCGCGCGAGCGGCGGCTGGGTCTGCGCGTGTTCAGTGGACAATCTTCAGCGATCTCCTCGACAGCTGAACTGGAACGCGACTCGCTCGCCGCTTTCGTTGCAAATACGGTCGAGCTTGCGCGCCTGTCGGCCGCCGATCCATGGGCGGGATTGCCCGACCCTTCGCTGCATCCGAAGTCTTTGCCCGAGCTTTTGCTGGCGGATCCTGACAGCGGAATCGTGACCGCGGATCGCGCACTCGAAATAGCGCGCACCGCCGAGAAGGCCGCACTGAAGTTCGATCCGCGGATGAAGAACTCTGAAGGCGCTGAATTCAGCTCAGGTCGCTACCAGGTGCTCTTCGCCAACAGCCAGGGCTTTGCGGGCGAGTATTCCGGCACCTCTTACAGCCTCGTCGTGCAGCCGATAGCGCAGGACGGCGACGCGATGCAACAAGGATTCTGGTACACGTCAAACCGCCGCTTGGGAAAGCTCGAAGATGCGGAGTCGGTCGGAATAACCGCGGCCAAGCGCGCGCTTCGCCGCCTCGGTGCGCGCAAGATTAAGACGATGCGCGCGCCGATCGTCTTCGATCCCGACATGGCCGCCGGTCTGATTCGATCGATTGTCGGCGCTGCTTCGGGGCCTTCATTGTACAAGGGCGCGTCGTTCCTGGTAGGGCAGCTCGGCAAATCGATTGCCGCTACCGGTGTTACAATTGTTGACAATGCGCTGATTCCCGGAGGTCTCGGCTCCAAGCCCTTTGACGGTGAGGGCCTGCCCACCTCCAGCAAGAACGTGGTGGACAAAGGCGTGCTCGCGACCTACCTGCTCGACTGCTATTCAGCGCGCAAGCTCGGCCTGGCGCCAACCGGCAATGCGTCCCGCTCAGTCGGCGAGGCTCCCAGCGTCTCGACCACCAACCTGTACCTGGAGCCCGGATCCTACACGCCGGCGCAGATAATCGGCTCGGTGAAGCATGGATTGTACCTGACCGAGACGATAGGGTTCGGCGTGAACATGGTAACCGGGGACTATTCGCGGGGTGCGGGCGGGATCTGGATCGAGAACGGCGAACTCGCTTACCCGGTGCAGGAAATCACCATCGCCGGCAACCTGAAGGACATGATGGCCGGGGTCGAGATGATCGGCAACGACCTGAACTGGCGATCGTCCACGGTTGCGCCGACGCTCAAGATTGCCGAGATGACGATCGCGGGCGCCTGACGCTCCGATAATTTCTTACCCCGAATCCGCTCCTTTCGTCCCCGCTTGACCCTCGTGCGCATCTGGGCTAACTTTTTGTAGGGTTTAATTACACGCCGGCCGTCATTTATGATGCAGCCGCAGAGGATATGCCCATGAATCTTCAAGTCTCGGCACAGGCTCAGGAAAGGCTGCTCTCAAGGCTCTCATCGATGGGCCTTCCACGCCCGGCGGCGACCGCGCTGCTCGAGCGCCACATGATTGTGCGCTATCCGAAGGGCGCCGAGCTCTTTACGATGGGTTCGCCGGCTGACGTGGTCTTCGCCGTGCTCACCGGCCTGGTCAAGGTTCATAGCTCGCGGGCCGGCAGCGACCCGGTGCTGGTGGAGCTTGCCGGTCCCGGCGACCTGGTTGGCTACGCTGATTTTGCCGACGCGGAGGGCGGACGTTCGCAACTCTTCGAGGCAACTGCTCTGACCAACACATGTGTTGCGCTGTTCACCCGCCATCAGATTGTAGAAGTTCTGAAGGGCCTCGAGCCTGAGGCGCTGCTCCGGATTGCCGAGGGGATCAATTCGATGTGGTCATCGGTGGTTTATCGCTACGCGACTTTTTTGGGAATGTCGCTTCGCAAACGGCTCGAGATTGTGCTGGGCGAGCTGGCCGAGCGATTTGGGGTGCCCGATTCGCGTGGAACGTTGCTGCTGCCAGAGTTGGCCCAGGAGGAACTCGCCGAGATGATTGGCAGCTCGCGCCCGATGGTCAGCAAGCTTCTGACAGAGATGACCGACCGCGGCTTGCTGATTCGCGAAGGCCGCCGCCATATCCTGATTGCCGCCCAGAAGCAGGGCGCCGCTGCCCCATCCGCACCTGCGCCACGCGAGCCGAGCCTGCATCCCGCGTTCGAACCGACGGCCGCCGCCACACGCCGGGTGCGAGCGGATCGCCGTGCAGTGCGCGTGCCCGCAGCGCCGATCGTCAACATCTAGACCGTCGCAGCAACATCAGCTTCCGTCAACCTGCGCCTGACCGCGAACTCGCGGTTGGGCGCGGGCCTTTCGTGCGCGGGTTTCCATTTGCCCTAATCGGAAAAATGGTTAGCTTAGTCTAAAGGGAAGGCCTGCCTTCATAATGAACGCAAACCGATTCACCGAAAAACTTCAAGAGGCGCTCGGACGCGCGCAGAATGCCGCCCTCAACGCGCATAACCAGGCTGTCGACGTTGAGCATCTGCTCGCTTCGCTGCTCGAAGACAATGAGGGCCTGGCCTCGTCGATACTGAAGCTGACGGGCGTCGATCTCGACGCAGTCAGCCGCAAGCTCAGCGCAGAACTCGCCAAAATTCCGCATGTGACGGGTGGCGGCGCCGACAGCGGACAGGTTTACGCCGCTCAGCGCCTCGGCCGCGTGCTTTCACGCGCGGAGCAGGAAGCGGGCAAACTCAAGGACGAGTACGTTTCGGTCGAGCACGTGTTGATCGCGATGCTCGATGAGCCCGGTGCCGCTTCCAGGATTCTGCGCGAAGCTGGCCTGACGCATGACAAGCTGATGTCCGTACTCAAGAAGGTGCGCGGCAATCAGCGTGTCACGTCGTCGAATCCCGAGGCGACTTACCAGTCGCTGGAAAAATATGGGCGCGACCTGACCAAGCTCGCGTCGGCGGGCAAAATCGATCCGGTGATCGGGCGCGACGAGGAAATTCGCCGCGTGATCCAGGTGCTGTCGCGCCGCACCAAGAACAACCCGGTGCTGATAGGCGAGCCGGGGGTGGGCAAGACTGCGATTGTCGAGGGTCTCGCACGGCGAATCGTGCAGGGTGACGTGCCCGAGGGCCTCAAGAATCGCAAGCTGGTCGCGCTCGACATGGGAGCGCTGATCGCGGGCGCCAAGTTCCGCGGCGAATTCGAGGAACGCCTCAAGGCCGTCTTGAAGGAAGTCCAGGAGGCTGCTGGCGAAATAATTCTGTTCATCGACGAGCTGCACACTGTCGTCGGCGCGGGCGCGGCTGAAGGCGCGATGGATGCGTCGAACCTGCTGAAGCCGATGCTGGCGCGCGGCGAACTGCATTGTATTGGCGCGACCACGCTCGACGAGTACCGCAAATATATCGAGAAGGACGCGGCGCTGGAGCGGCGCTTCCAGCCGGTGATGGTCGAGGAGCCGAACGTCGAGGACACTATCTCGATTCTGCGCGGACTGAAGGAGCGTTACGAAGTTCATCACGGGATTCGGATCAAGGATTCCGCGCTGGTAGCGGCCGCGGTTTTGTCGAAGCGCTATATCACGGATCGATTTCTGCCTGACAAGGCGATCGACTTGGTCGATGAAGCGGCGGCCAAGTTGCGCACCGAGAAGGAATCGATGCCGGTCGAGATAGATGAAGTGAATCGGCGCGTGATGCAGCTGGAGATTGAGCGCGAGGCGCTCAAGCGCGAGTCGGATCAGGCTTCGCGCGATCGATTGCAAAAACTCGAGAAGGAACTTGCCGAGATAAAGGACAAGCGCGCGACCCTGCAGGCGCAGTGGGAAACTGAAACCGGCGGGCTCGAGAAGCTGGCAAAGATCAAGGCCGAGATCGAGCAGACCAGGCTGGCGATCGAAAAAGCCAAGCGCGAGTACGATCTAAACAAGGTCGCGGAGCTGCAGTACGGCAAGCTCGCATCGCTGGAGAAGGATCTCGTCGCCGACGAAGAGAAGCTGATCGAGAAAAATTCCGGCGGCAAGCGATTGATCAAGGAAGAAGTCGACGAGGACGATATCGCCGAAGTTGTGGCGCGATGGACCGGGATTCCGGTTGCGCGCTTGCTCGAAGGCGAGGTTCAGAAGCTCGCTCATCTGGAGGAACATCTGCACAAACGCGTCATCGGCCAGGACGAAGCCGTGACGGCCGTGGCCGATGCGGTGATTCGCGCGCGTTCCGGGCTCAAGGATCCCAATCGTCCGATCGGGTCATTCATTTTTCTCGGCCCTACCGGCGTCGGCAAGACCGAACTCGCGCGCGCATTGGCGGAGTTCCTGTTCGATAGCGAAGCCGCGATGATCCGAATCGACATGTCGGAATACATGGAGAAGCATACTGTCTCGCGCCTGGTCGGTGCGCCTCCGGGGTACGTCGGCTTCGACGAGGGCGGGCAGTTGACGGAGGCGGTGCGGCGCCGTCCTTACTCGGTGATCCTGTTCGACGAGATCGAAAAAGCGCACGCCGACGTGTTCAACGTGCTACTGCAATTGCTCGACGACGGGCGGCTCACGGACGGTCACGGACGCACGGTGGATTTCCGCAACACCGTGGTGATCATGACGTCGAATATCGCCAGCCAGATTATTCTCGGGTTCAAGGGACAGGACTACGAGAAGATGAAGGAAGAGGCGCTCGAGGTCTTGCGCCAGAGTTTTCGGCCCGAGTTCCTCAACCGCGTCGACGAGGTGGTGGTGTTCCATCCGCTGACCCGCGCCGAGTTGCGGCAGATTGTCGATGTTCAGTTGATCCGTCTGCGCCAGCGGCTCGAGGAACGCAAAATCGAGCTCGAACTGACTGACAGTGCACGCGACTTCCTGGCCGAGCGCGGCTACGATCCGTCGTACGGAGCGCGTCCGTTGAAGCGGCTGATCCAGCGTGAGCTCGAGACGGCTCTTGGTCGGAAACTGCTGTCGGGTGAGATTCGCGACAACTCGCGAATCACGGTCAATGCGGGCGCCAAAGGCCTTGAGTTTTCCAGCACGCCGCTGGCAAGTGCTGCCTAAGCAGCCGTTTTTAAAGACTATTCAGAGACATCGGTTTCTGAGGGCTGACGGCTGAAATCTGATTTCGGTAGTCACCGCCCCGCCCCTTGCCTCCCATAAAATAATCCTTAGACTTAAGGCCGTGTGATGCTCGCGTGACCGCGTAATCAGCCTGGCTAATGTTCAGCCGGACCGCGCCGTGAGCGAGGATTAATCAGTACCCGGAGACAAATCTCCGGTATCAACAAAGGATGAGTGATGGCCAGTTCCACAATCGATCTCCGCATCGCAGCCGCAGCAGCGGCGCGCAAGCCACGGTCCCGATTTATTCTCCGCGTCGTAATCGTCGCAGCCGCATTCGCTATAGCCGCGTCGCTGGCGCTGCTGCCTGATCCCGCCCACGCCGCAAGCAGCCCGGTCGTGATCAAAATGACTGACGCCGAGCCGTTCTACACTCCCCTAAGAGTCGGGATTCGCGTCGGCGAGACCGTGCAATGGGTCAACGGCGGCGAGACGGTGCACTCGGTCTCGACCAACGCCGCCAACGCCCAGATCCTCAATGACGCTTCGATACCGAAAGGCGCTCAGCCGTTTGATTCGGGCTTCATCCCGCCCGGCGGCGACTTCAGTTACACTTTCACCGTGCCCGGCACGTATCGCTACTTTTGCCTTCCGCATGAGAAGGCGGGTATGGTCGGGGAGATTGTCGTCAAGAAGTAGAGCCGGGAGATTTTCAACAGCGTGATTGGTTCGCTTGCCAGGGCGATTCGCTTCGCACGATGGACGCTCGCCGTTACGATTGCGGTCGCAGCATTGCCGGTGCCTTCCAGCTGTTTCCCGTGGAGCATCGACATGTACCGCGGGCCGGAGATTCAGCCCTACGCCGAGGCGCCGCGTGTAACGCCAGCCGACACGATTCCCGTTCACGGCGATCCGCCGATGAGCCTCGAGCAGGCGACGATCAAGATGCACAACCCCTTGCAGCCGACGCCGGAAAATCTCGCCAAGGGTAAAGAGCAGTTCGAGACCTACTGCGCGCCGTGCCATGGTGGGTCGGGGCAGGGTGATGGATCGGTCGCTCACCTCCTGGCAAAGCCGCCGAAAAACCTGATCGCTGGTACGAGCAAGGATCTTCCCGACGGATACATCTACGGCGCGATTCGCGACGGCGTTCTATCGATGCCTTCCTACGCTGAAGAGATGCCAGTCGAGCAGCGCTGGCAGGTCGTTATGTATATCCGATCGATGCAAGCTGCGGCGCCTGCGAAAGCCAAAGTCGCCGGCAACTGATACTCGTCAATCAAGCTAAGTCAGATACGTTTTGATCACATCGATCAGATCCTGAGCGGCCTTCGCCTGCGCTGAGGTCGGATGGTCGTCGGGATCGACGAGGTGAACCTTGATATGTCCCTCCATCACTTCCGCCATCAGGCTGTCGAGAGCGCCTCTGCCCGCCGCCAGCGTATGCATGATGGCGGTGCAATCGAGTTCCTTGTCGAGGGCACTCTCGGCTGCATCGAGCTGACCGCGGATGCGGCGGACGCGGTTGATGAGTTTTCGTTTATCTCTGATGGTATGGGCCATCGACCACAACCTCGTGTTGATTATAGCATACCCCGGTAGGTATAATACATTACCCCGGCGGGTATAGCTGGTGACCAAAGTATCAGTCAAAAGCACTGGGTGACAAGACAAATGCAATTTGCAACCAAGGCGGGCCACGAGAGAGACAATCGGTCGAGATCGGTTTAATAGATTGTCGATTGCGGACCTGACTGCGCTCATGTAACCGATTTCGGGTCACGTGATGGAACCTTTCCGAGCGTACGACGTATTGCCTTTGGGGACCTGGACTGGGGAGTTCCGATGCCAACGATAAAGATCGGCGGTGCTCTGATGCTTGCGGTCGCGACAATCGCGTTTGTTGCCTCGCTCGCGCACGCCGAAGACGCTCCGTTGTCCGAGTCGCAGCTCGTCGAAATTGCGATTGAAGCGAATCCGCAGGTCAAGTCGGCTCGCTACCGATGGGATTCGGCAGTCCATTCGATCAAGCAGACCGTCGCGCCCAACGATCCGATTTTCACTTATACCAACAGCGATGCGCCCAAAAATCCGTTCGGGCGTGCGTCACTTCGCGAGTTCAATTTCACGGAGACGTTTCAGTTCCCCGGCAAGGCGCTCCATCAGCGCGACCAGGCGGAGTTTGCCGCCGAGATCGCGCATCTGATGCTCGCGGCGACGGTTCGCGACGTTCGTGCCGCCACCGAGACCGGTTATTTTCAATTCGTGCTTGACCACGCGTTGACCGAGGTCAATGCCGAGAACGTCATGAATCTTGATCAGGTGGTTCGAGTCACCGAAACGGCGTACGCAACGTCGGCGGTGCCGCAGACCGACGTCATCAGCTCCGAATTCAATCTTGCGACGGCGCGCCAGCTTCAAAAGCAGTATTTGACGGCGGTTGCTAACGACGAGACCGCTCTGAATCTGCAGCTCTATCGTCCGGTAGGCTCGCCGTTGGAGGTGGATCGAAACCTCAAACTAGAAGCGCTGACCGAGCCGCTCGACGCGCTGATCGATCGCGCCTACGCAATCCGGCAGGAAATCCTCGAAGCGGCGCTGGCAGAGCGCAACGCGAATACGGCGCTCTATCTGGCGAAGATGGAGTACCTGCCGGACTTCACCGCGAGCGTGCAGTACGACGACTACCTGATCCCGAGCTTCGCACCCAAGCCGAACGAGCCGCGCGATTGGGTGGGAGTGATTGGATTCAACCTCCCCATCTTTTTCTGGATGAAGCAGGATGAGGATGTGGTGCGGGCGAAGGCCAATCTGGAGGCCGCGCGGTCCGATCAGAATCTGATAAAAATCCAAACCGCGGCCGCGGTGTCGACCCTGTTCCGCAGCGCGCAGTATGCGTACGAAACTGCGATCCTCTATCGCGATTCGCTGATCCCACTGGCGCGGCAGAATCTTCGGGTCGCGCTGACCGCTTATCAGTCTGGTAAAATTGACTTCGTAACGCTCTCGACTGTGCTGCAAAGCGAATACGCCGCGCGCGTGAGTTACCTGCAGGCCGCGAATCAATTCCTGGCCGGCGAAGTTTCACTCGAGCAGGCAATAGGAGCGCCATTGCATCAATGAGCCGATTCACCTCCAGCGCTATCGCAATCGCAGCGATTGCAGCCGCCATCGCCTCCGCACTCTCAGTGGGCGGATGCCACAGTGACGCGACCGCACCCGCCGCGGCGATACCTGAAGCGACGCCGGTGGTGCAACTGGTCAAGCAGCAGGGCGTCGAGCTGATCCAGTTCAACGCCGGCGATGTTCCCGGTCTTAAGATGGTGGAGGTGCAGAACATCGAGTTGCCGGGCTTGCTGGAAACCTCAGGGCAGATCACTTTCGACGATCGCAGCGTCTCGACCATCGTATCGCGCGTGCAGGGGCGCATCGAACAAACCCGGGTGTCGCTGTGGGACAACGTTCAGCGCGGTGAAAAAATTCTGGCGCTGTACAGCCCTGACTTCATGACCGCGGAATCTGAATATTTGCAGGCGCGAGAGTCGACAACTCTGATCTCGGCGCCCGGCGTCGGCGCCACCTCGGATTTTGCCGGCAGTCTATTGATCGCCGCCAAGCGCAAATTGCAGTTCCTGGGAATGAGCGACGCCGACATCGGCGCAATCACGGCGCCCGATCCTACGGTCTGGATGCGCGCGCCGATAAGCGGCACCGTCGTTGAAAACAAGGCGCAGCGCGGCGCCGCGGTCAATCCCGGCGACGAGTTGTTCTCGCTGGGCACACTCAACGACGTCTGGATCACGGGCGATCTCTACGAGGACGATCTCGCGCGAGTGCGGGTCGGACAGGAACTGTCGGCGGTCACGACGGCTTTTCCTGACGAAGTGTTCAAGGGCGTGATCGACCGTATCAGTCCGAACGTCGATCCCACCACGCACACGCTGCAACTGCGCTGCGTCGTGAAAAATCCCGGCGGCAAGCTCAAGCCGCAGATGCTAGCGAAGCTGACCATCGTGACGCGGCCCGGCGAAGCGCTGGTGATTCCGCAGGACGCGCTGGTATTCGACATCGACAATTACTATGCGTTCGTCGAAGTCAGCCCCGGCATCTTCGATCATCGCAAGGTCTCGATCGCGTCGTGGAGCCGCGCCGGCTACGCGCGAATTGTTTCGGGGCTGAAGGCCGGCGACCGCGTGGTCAGCGGCGAGACGCTGCAAGTGAACGCGCTCTGGCATCTGGCTCACGGAGAAAGTTCGTAGACAGAATTGTTGGCTAAGCGATGATTCGATCATTGATGGCGCTGGCACTGCGCGAACGAATTGTCGTCGTCGGCATGGCGCTGATGCTGCTGCTGGCGGGAGTCTATTCGTTTTCGCAACTGGATATCGAGGCATATCCGGATCCGGTTCAGCCGTTGATCGAAATCCTGGCGCTGCCCAACGGTCTCAGCGCCGAAGAAGTCGAAAAGCTGGTCACGGTGCCGACCGAATACGGGCTGGCCGGGATGCGCGATCTCGAAGCGATGCGCTCGATCTCGCTGTACGGATTGTCGGACATCCGCTGCTACTTCTCGTGGGACAGCGATTACTACTGGGACCGCGTCGAGACCATCAACCGGCTGGCGTTCATCACCTTGCCGCAGGGCGTGACGCCCGCAATCTCGCCCGACAATCCGATCGGTGAGATTTACCGCTACACGGTCGAGAGTCCCGACCACGATCTCACCAACGAGAAGACCGTCGAGGACTGGATACTTGAAAAGCAGATCAAGACCGTGCCGGGCGTCGAGGACGTTTCAGGCTTCGGCGGGTTGACGAAGCAGTTCCAGGTCGAAGTCGATCCGCACAAGTTGAATTATTATCAAATCCCGCTGGCGACGTTGATCGCGGCGCTGCAGAACTCGAACACCAACTCCGGCGGCAACTATATGAGCGTCGGCGAGCAAGCCTTCGACGTCCGCGGGTTGGGATTTTTCCGCAGCCTCGACGACATTGGCAACGTCGTGCTCAACACCAGCAAGTCGACACCGGTCAAGGTTTCTAACCTTGCCGACGTCGAGGTCGGATACGCGCCGCGGCTGGGAATCGTCGGCAAGGACGATCAGAACGAGGTCGTCACCGGCATCGTCCTGATGCGCAAGTACGGCAACACGCTCGAGACGCTAAAGGGGGTCGAGGCCAAGGTTAACGACCTCAATACCTCGGGCATCCTGCCGACCGGATACAAGGTCGTGCCGTACTATGACCGCACCCAGTTGGTCGATACGACGCTGCACACAGTGCTCGAGAATCTGACCATCGGGATGGGGCTGGTCTTCATGGTGCTGATCTTCTTTCTCGGCAACCTGCGTGCCGCAATCATCGCCGCAATCAACATCCCGCTGGCACTGTGCGGGGCGTTCACGCTGATGCACATCACCAACACGCCGGCGAATCTCATTTCGCTGGGTGCGATCGACTTTGGCATCATCATCGATACCACCGTCATCGTGATGGAAAATATTGAGCGGCATCTGACCGCGCCCGAACGCTCGCAGGAAAGTTATCGTCTTCGAATCCTCCAGGCCGCGCAGGAAGTCGGCGGCCCGATGTTTTTTTCGACGCTGATCTTTGTGATCGCGTTTCTGCCGCTGTTCACGATGCGCGGGGTCGAGGGCGCGATCTTCTCGCCGATGTCGCATACCTACGCGTTCGCGCTCGGGATCGCGATCCTGCTCGCCGTCACGTTATCCCCGGTGCTGTCGTCGTTCTTTTTTGCACGCGGCATGCGCACGGTTCACAACCCAATCTGGATCTGGATCGCGGCTTTTTATCACGGGATGTTCGAGCGCATCCTGCGCTGGCCGCGGCTCACGTTGAGCCTGATCGTCCTGCTGGTGGTGGGAGTGTTGTCGCTGTTCCCGCTGCTTGGCGGGCAGTTTCTGCCCAAGCTCGAGGAAGGAAATATCTGGGCGCATGCGACGATGCCGCTGACCATTTCGCTCGAACACGGCGCCAGGCTGTGCAACCAGATGCGCGCCATCTTCAAGAGCTTTCCTGAGGTCGGTACGGTGGTGTCGCAGCTTGGCCGCCCCGACGACGGAACCGAGACGGCGGGCTTTTTTAACATTGAGTTCTCGGTCGATCTCAAACCCGACACCGAATGGCCGGCCGGGGTGGACAAGCCGAAACTGATCACGATGATTGACGCCAAGCTGACCCGGACCTTTCCGGGTGTCAGCTTCAGCTACTCGCAAAATATCGAGGACAACATCGACGAAGCGCTGTCGGGCGTGAAAGCGGGGGAAAACGCGATCAAGGTGTTCGGACAGGACCTGGCGACGGACGAACGAATCGCCAACGACATCAGGGAAACGCTGGACGGTGTTCCCGGGGTGGTCGATCAAGTAGTGCTGCGCTCGATGGGTCAGCCCAATCTGCAAATTACTCCGGACCGCACCGCTTGTGCGCGCTACGGACTCAACGTCGGCGACATCGCCGAGGTCGTGCAGGCTGCGATCGGCGGGCAGGCCGTCACCCAGGTGCTCGACGGCGACCGCCGCTTCGATCTGGTCGTGCGATGGAAGCCCGAGTATCGCGAGAGCCTCGATGCGATTCGGCAAATCCGCGTCAACCTTCCGGCCGGCGGCCAGGTGCCGCTCGACCAGGTCGCCAACATCGAAACCGCCGAAGGCGCGTCGTTCATCTACCGCGAGGCGCTGCAGCGCTACGTGCCGATCCGGTTTTCGGTGCGCGACCGCGACTTGCAGAGCACGATCGTCGAGGCCAAGCGGAAGATCGCGCAGGAAGTCCACATGCCGGAGGGCGTGCACCTGGAATGGTCCGGCGAGTACGGCGAACTGCAGGCAGCCAATCGACGTTTCGCTATCGTGGTGCCGTTCGCGCTGCTGCTCATCGCCGGCGTCCTTTACGGCGCCACTCAATCTCTCATCGACACCTTCATTATCATGGCGCAGATTCCGGTCGCGTGCCTGGGCGGGGTGCTCGCGCTAATCATCACGGGTACGCCATTCAGCGTCTCGGCCGGGGTCGGCTTCATTTCGATTTTTGGCATCGCGGTGATGGACGGAATTCTGCTTAGCTTCTATATCCGGCGCCTGTGGGAGCAGGGCAATCCATTCGTCGAGTCGATCATCACGGGGTCGGACCGGCGTTTGCGCGCGACGATGATGACCGACCTGGTTGACGCGCTGGGCCTGCTGCCGGCGGCGGTCTCAACGCGCATCGGTGCCCAGACGCAACAGCCGCTGGCGATCGTCGTGATCGGTGGCGCGCTCGCGATCATGGTGCTGACGCGAATTCTGCAGCCGGTGTTGATTTACCTGTGCCATCGGCGGCTGCGCCTCGACGATGAGAACCGCGCGCGCATGACGCAGCCGGTGGATATGCCGCCGGACTGGTAGGCCGATCCGCGCGATCAGTCCTTGTGCTCAAGCCTCGCGGCGCCGTGCGAAGCGTGGTAAACGGGCTGGAGGAGGATCGCAGCGATGGAATTCGAGATGCTCGCGAGCGGCTACGGCCTGGTCGAAGCGCCGCGGGTTGACGACCTCGGGCGCTTTTATTTCACCGACATTCCCAACGGCGGCGTCTACCGGCGCAATCCCGGCGGCAATGTCGAAACGCTGATTCCGAAACGCAAGGGTGTCGGCGGAATGATCTTCAACCAAAGCGGCGGCCTGGTGCTCACCGGCCGCGGGCTGATTCATTGGGACGAGAAGACCGGCAAGAGTCGCGACCTGTTCGCGGCGTGGGAAGGCAAGCCGGTCAGCATGAACGATCTGACGACCGACGATCACGGCAGTATCTACACCGGCACCATCAACTTCGATCCGTTCAGCAACAACAAGCCGATTCCGGGCAGCCTGTTTCGCATCGACCCGCCCGGGCGCGCGGTGAAGTTGTGGGACGGGGTCGAGCTCAGCAACGGCCTCGGACTGAGTCCCGATCGAAAGCACTTATATCATTCGGATTCGCCCACCGGCGCGGTGTGGGTTTACGACGTGACGCATGAGCGCGGGGTCAAAGACCGCAGGATTTTTGCGAAGATGCCGGCGGGATGGCCCGATGGACTGGCAGTCGATGCGCAAGGCGGCGTGTGGGTTGCGGCCGTGCGGGTCGGCGAGGTGGTGCACTTCTCGAAGGAGGGCACGGTGGTGAAAAGGATCAAGCTGCCGGCCTCGATGGTGACGAGCTTGGTGTTTGGCGGGCGCGAGCTGCGGGATTTGTACGTGGTAACGGCGGATAACACTGATGATGCGAATCGTAAGGGGACGATTTTTCGAGGGAGGGCGGATGTGCCGGGACTGCCGGTGCCGAAGGCTAATTTTTAACTCGCCGCGGCACCGGATTTTACCTTGCGGCGGCGGCGCGGGCTGTTTCCGGTTTGTCGGAGATTTGGTTGCGGGAGCCTGCTAACAGTGCGCCTGCCGTGACCGTTAAAATGAAAGCTGCTACTCGCATTGTGGAGGCGATGGATCCGGCGGGGAGCCGCTCGCCGAAGACTATCATTCCGCCGAGAATTGGTACGATGTTCGAGAGCGCGCCGGAAAGCGGCATCGCGATTATTGCGCGGGCTGAGTGGAACGAGTTCTGCAGCATCACTATGCCGATGATGTTGGCGACTATCAGGCCGTAAACGTACGGATTCGAGACGATACGAAGCGCTAGTGACGCGGCGGCGCCGGCGGTGAATTGATCGGTCATCGCTTTGGTGAACAAACCGCCCAATCCGAACGCTACGCCCGATAGAATTGCGGCCGCGGCGCCGCTGGCGTTGAGCCGCGCGACCGCCATGGGAGCCAATCCGGCGACGGTCAGCAGCACGGTGAAGGCAATCAGACTGCCCGGTGCGAACGCACCCTCGATCTCGCCGCCGCGAAGCGACAGCGTGAGCATCAGCATCCCGAACACAATCGCGCCGATGCCGACCCATTCGCGCGGATTGGCGCGCTCGCCCAGAATCGCGACCGATGCGATCACGAACAGCGCGATTCCGCCCTGCATCATCACGGCCACAATCGACACCGGCGCGCGCGACACCGCGAGCACATAGCAGGCCCATCCGATCGTCTGCAGACCGAGTCCGCCGATCCAGACCGGATCGCGAATCCAGGCTACAACCGAAGCGAGGGCGCTGGCGCCCGCGGCCATCGGCAGATGCGTCGAGCGGCTCTTCATCATCAGCAGGCCCATCGCCATCAGCATGCTGGCGAGGATCGCGATGCACAGGTAGGGGAACATGCGCTCAGCTCTTCACTTCGCGCATCACGCCGCCGCGGATCACCTTGAACTGCCGTCCGGCCCACATCACCTTGTTGCTGAGCAGGCTCGCAAACCAGACCCCGGTCATCACCAGGTCCTTAAACGGAACCATCCAGAGGTCGCGCATCATCTCGGGCATCTTGAGCACGCGGCCGACGACCGCCGCCGACATCGCGAGGCGGGCCGCAACCACCAGCACCAGGGTCGCGAAAGCGGCGGCGCTGCCGCGGGTGACGGCGAGCAGGATCAACGCCCAGAAGGGGCCGTGCATCAGGATGGTCGCGATGCTGATTGGGCGCACGGTGCGGTAGGTGCGCGCCCAGCGGAGCTGATGGTGCCAGAAGTCAGAGAAGGTTTTTTCCTCGCAGGTGAGGGTGACCAGGGTATCCGAGAGCTTGATCTCGTAGCCCTTGGTATTGGAAAAGTTGCCGAGGTAGAAGTCGTCGGCGAGCATGTCCCTGACGGCGCGGAATCCACCGGCGGCTTCGAGTACCGCGCGTTTGATTGCGATGGTCGCGCCGAGTGCGTAGTGCATCGGCTCGAGCATTTCCGCAAGCAGAATCTGCGGCAGAAAGTCGGTGTTGACGTACAGCGCCTCGAATCGCGAGGCGAAGGAGCCGCCGGGCCGCGCCCGGTAGGCACACGTGACGATGCCGACCTTATCGTCTGAGATCAGTTCTCCGACGATCCTTTTAAGATAGTCGCGATCGACGGATACGTCAGCGTCGCTCAGCACGAAGACCTCGGCCTTCTCGGCGCGATCCGCCATCTTGACCAGCTTGGCAATCTTCCGATTGCTGCAGTCGGGCTCTTCACCAACGATCAGCGTGATGTTCGCGTACTGATAGCGTTGACGCAGCGCGACCGGAACTTCGGCGGCGGCATCCTCGTAGTTCTCGACGCCAAAGTAGTAATCGGCCCGCGGGTACGCGATCTCCAGAAAGCTGACGAGGTTGGCCGCGAGCGAATTGCTGCTGCCGTGCAGCGGCTTGAGCACTGCCACTCGCGGCGGGACTTTAGGCAGGGGCGGAAGCGGAGAGGATGAGCGCATCGCGAACCGGATGCAGGCGAGAGTAGCGGCGGCGTAGTAGAAGATCGATACGCACACGGCCGCAGCCGGTAAAGCTATCCAGATTGTCATCGACTGGCTCGCGCGCCACTCCGACCCGGCGCAGCAGATGGCGCCCCTGACATCCTGCTGCGGACTCGGCTGCCGTTACTCGCGCCAGGGATTCGCCGTCAGGCGGACGCCTGCTGCGCCGTCTGATGCCGCCGCTGACGCATCGTGGAAAAAAACTGGCGTCCCTCGTTGAGCATCCGCCTGGTCTCTTCGAGCGACGTCATCATTTTCTTTACCGATTTGAAGATATACTTCGGGCGGAGGTAGAAGCTGCGATAGAAGCGCTCGACCGCGCCATAAATCTCGTCGTTGGTCAGGCCCGGATAGGTTATGGTGCACTTCTGGTAGCCGGATTCGTCGAGCAATGGATCGACTGCGAGGAATCCGTTTTTGCTCACATAGTCGAACAGCTCGGTGCCGGGATAGGGCGAGGCGAGCGACACCTGGATGGTTTCGCAGTCCATCTCGCGCGCGAAACGGATCGATTCCTCGATGGTCTCCTTGTTCTCGCCGGGAAGTCCGAGGATAAACGTGCCGTGAATCAGGATGCCGAGTTCGTGGCAATCCTTGGTGAAGCGGCGCGCGCGCTCAAGGCCGACGCCCTTCTTGATGTTCTTGAGAATTTGCGCGTTGCCCGACTCGTAGCCGACCACGAACAGGCGCAGCCCGCCTTCCTTCATGATCTTCAGGGTTTCGTAGTCAACGTTGGCGCGTGAGTTGGTCGACCAGGTTACGCCGAGCGGCTTGAGCAGCTGCGCGATTTTGCGTGCGCGGGCCGGGTCGGCGGTGAAGGTGTCGTCGTCGAAAAACAGTTCCTTCATCTTGGGGAACTTGGCCTTCATCGCGGCGACTTCCTCGTAGACATTCTCGGGGCTGCGCACACGATAGCGATGCCCCTGCGTGACCTGCGGCCACAGGCAGAAGGTGCATCGCGCGGGGCATCCGCGGCCGGTGTACATCGAGACGTACGGATACTGGCAGTAGGGACTGTTGTACTTCAGGTAGTCGAGATTCTTTTCGTAAACCTCGGTCACGAACGGCAACTGGTCGAGCTCCTCATCGGTGAGGGCGGGGCGATCGGGATTGTGATGCTGGGCGCCGTTCTTCTGCCAGCTGATTCCGCCAATCGTGCTCCATTCGCGGCCCTCTGCCACTTCGAGCATCGAGTAGTCGAATTCCTTGCGCGCGGCGATGTCGATCGCGGGCGACAGCTTCAAAGTCTCTTCGGGCCGTGCGGTCGGATGTCCGCCGACCATGGCGATGATCACATTGGGATTCGCAGCCTTGATTGCTTCTGCCGTGCGCGTGTCCATCCGGATCGACGGCGTCGAGGTGTGAATCACGACGAGGTCGTAGTTTTTGGCCTCGTTGATCGTCATCTCGACCGTGTAATTGTGCGGCGGAGCGTCGAGCAGACGGGCGCCCGGAATCATGCCGGCGGGGTAGGCGAGCCAGGTTGGATACCAGAAAGACCAGACCTCGCGCGTCGCCTGGTAACGTGAACCAGCACCCCCGTCAAAGTCATCGTACGAGGGCGGATTCAGGAAAAGCGTTTTCATTACATCCATATTTCAAGTAACCCCACAGGCCTGTCCGATTGGTTAGTGAGCGACTATACAAACCGCGACCACCGAAGGCAAGAATGCGCGCGTTGTCGCAATTGCTTTCGACCTCGTCCGCATTATTTCGGGTAGTCTCAGGTTTT
>Ga0302326_10009050_pt1 | contig 21860 bp, 22 predicted proteins | sample Palsa_T0_3_FD_202264 | JGI IMG/M metagenome (GOLD analysis project Ga0302326, IMG submission 202264) | Peat permafrost microbial communities from Stordalen Mire near Abisko, Sweden - Palsa_T0_3 | ecosystem: Environmental > Terrestrial > Soil > Palsa > Peat permafrost | place: Sweden: Abisko... | reverse complement strand
ACGGAGAGGAAGCGAGCGCGACCGCGGGCGCGATCGCGCGAGAAACCGGCCGTAAGGCACGCGGTTACGGCGTCGACGTGCGCAAGAGCGAAGTACTGAAGCGCTTGTGTGATGTCGTCGCCGAGGATTTCGGCGCGCTCGATCATCTGATCAACAATGCGGGAGTCCAATTCGTAGCGCCGGTTGCGGAGTTTCCCGACGACAAGTGGGACTTCGTCACCTCGATCAATCTCGACGGCGTCTTCTACGCAACCAAAGCGGTGTGGCCGCACATGGTCGCGCGCAAGCGCGGCCGCATCGTCAACATCGCGAGCATCCACGGACTGGTCGCCTCGCCGTTCAAGCCCGCGTACGTCGCCGCAAAACACGGCGTCATCGGGCTTACGCGAGCGGCGTCGCTCGAAGGCGCGCCGGTCGGCATCACGGTTAACGCCGTTTGCCCCGGTGCCGTGATGACCGACCTCGTGCGCAATCAAGCCCCGCAACTCGTGGAGTCCTACGGCGGCAACATCACCGAAGAACAAGCGCTCGAACGCGCCTTCCTCGAAGCGATGCCCACCAAAACCTTCATCGACCCCCAAGAAGTCGGCCAACTCTGCGCGTACCTATGCAGCGACGCCGCCCGTTCCATCACCGGGGCGCCCATAAGCATCGATGGCGGCTGGAGCGCGCACTAGACCACGAGGTTGACGAGTTTTCCGGGGACGAAGATGCGTTTGTGGACGGGTTTGCCGCCGACGTGGGCGCGGACATTGGGGTCGTTTACGGCGAGTCTTAGCGCGTCGGCCTCGGAGATGTCCGGTGCGACGATAATGCGTGCGCGTATCTTGCCGTTGACCTGAATGACTAGCTCGATCGTGTCGACCGCGAGCGCGGCCGGGTCGGCCGCGATCCAGCGTTCGAGATGGACCGAGGTTTCGTAGCCGTAGCGGTGCCAGAGTTCGTCTGCGATGTGCGGCGCGAACGGTGCGAGCGCGAGTGGCAGCGCGTGCGCGGCGTACAGCAGCGCGGGATCCTCGGGGTTCCCCGCTTGCGCGAGCTTGGTTAGCGCGTTGACGAGTTCGTCCAAGCGCGCGAGCGTCGTATTATAGTGAAAGCGTCGCGTCTGCGTTTCTTCTGCGCCGGACTTGAAGGCGGCGTGCAGCGCGCGAACGGCGTCGCGCGCGCCCTCGCTCTCCATCGGCGGCAGCCGCTCGAGCGGGACGCTGCGTGCGCTGCTCGCGAGCGGCTCGGCGGCGCGCCACACGCGATCGAGGAAGCGTACGCGGCCCGCGATGCCCTCGTCGGTCCATTCCATCGTGTCTTCGGGCGGGGTCGCTTTGAGCAAGAACAGCCGCATCGCGTCGACGCCGTTACGTTCGGCGGTTTCGTCAATGCCGACGACGTTGCCGCGGCTCTTGGACATCTTCTCGCCGTGGCGCAACACCATGCCTTGATTGAACAGGCGCTCGAAGGGCTCGTCGGATCCTCCGACCCAGCCCTTGTCGTGAAACCACTTGTAGAAGAAGCGCGCGTACAGCAAGTGCAGCACCGCGTGCTCCGCACCGCCGATGTACTGATCGACGTTGAGCCACGGATCGACGCGATCGCGTTCGAAGGGCCGCGCTCCGTCGTGCGCGTCGAGATAGCGCACATAGTACCACGATGATTCGAAGAACGTATCCATCGTATCGGTCTCGCGTCGCGCGGGCCCGCCACACCGCGGGCACGTGACCTCGACGAATGCCTTGTCGCGCGCGAGAGGCGAACCTTCGCCCGTGATCGGCACGTCGGGCGGCAGCACGACCGGCAACTGATCGTCGGGCACCGGCACTTCGCCGTCGTTCGGGCAATACACGATCGGAATCGGCGTACCCCAATAGCGCTGGCGCGAGATCAGCCAATCGCGAATGCGGTAGTTGACCGTCGTTTCACCGCGTCCGAGCGCGACGAGACGTTCCGCGATCGCGCGTCGCGCGCGCTCTGAATTCATGCCGCTGAAATCGCCGCTCGCGATCAGTCGCCCGTCGTCGACGAAGGCGGCCGTCATCGGCACGTCGCTGCGGACGTGGGGGTCTTCGATGACGCGCGCGACCGGCAGCCCGACTTTGTGCGCGAACTCGAAGTCGCGTTCGTCGTGCGCGGGGACGCCCATGACGGCGCCCGTCCCATACTCGGCGAGTACGTAGTTCGTGACCCAAATCGGAATGCGTTCGTTGGAGAGCGGATTGCGCGCGTGGCAGCCGGTGAATACGCCGGCCTTTTCCATCAAGCTCGTCCGCTCGAGCTCGGATTTGTTCTTAACCGTCGCCGCAAAGGCTTCGACCGCGGCGCGGCGCTCGGGATGCCGTTCGAGAATCTTCTCGACGAGCGGATGCTCCGGAGCCAGTGCCAGATAGGTCACGCCGAAGAGCGTGTCGGCGCGCGTCGTGTATACGAAGATCTGCTCGCCGATGTGATCGGCCTCGAACGAGAACGTCACGCCTTCGCTGCGCCCGATCCAGTTGCGCTGCATCGTGCGAATCTTTTCGGGCCAGCCGTCGAGCGTGCCGATCGCTGCGAGCAAGCGGTCCGCGTAGTCGGTAATCTTCAGAAACCACTGCGAGAGGTTGCGGCGTTCGACCGCCGTCGAGCAGCGCCAACAGCGCCCGTCTTCGACCTGCTCGTTCGCGAGCACGGTCTGGTCCTTCGGGCACCAGTTGACCGGCGCTTCGCGCTTATAGGCGAGGCCGTCTTCGTACAGCCGTAAGAAGAGCCATTGATTCCAGCGATAGTACGAGGGATCGCAGGTTGCAAACTCGCGCGTCCAGTCGTATCCCGTGCCCATCAGCCGGATCTGGCGCTGCATGTTTGCGATGTTGTCGTGCGTCCAGATGTTTGGATCGATGCCCCGTTCGATCGCCGCGTTTTCCGCGGGCAGCCCAAAAGCGTCGAAGCCCATCGGGTGGACGACGTTGTAGCCCTGCATGCGCGTCAGGCGCGCAATCGCGTCGCCGAGCGTGTAATTTTTCGCGTGTCCGACGTGCAAATCGCCCGACGGATACGGCAGCATTTCGAGAACGTAGCGCTTCTCGCGTGGATCGTCGTCGCGCGCGCGATAAATCCCGTCGCGCTCCCAGCGCTCCTGCCAGCGCTTTTCCACCGCGCCGAATTCGTACGTCGCGGCGGACCGTTCATCGAGCATCCGCCCCTCTTCCGCCCTTGCCGCCGCGCGCCTTCGTCGCGATGGTTGGGCATGAATCTACGACTTCCAATCATTGCCGCTGTAGTCGCCGCAGCGGCCGGGGCCGCCGCTGCCCGCGCCTTTACGCCGCCGGCTGCGGCTCCGTCACTCTCGGTTGAGGCGTCCGGTGACGTTTCGGCGCCGCCGCTGGAGCGTCGCAAGCATCTTCGCGCCGAAGCCGCCGCGCAGATCGTCGTCTACGTCGCGGGGGAAGTCCGGCGCGGCGGCATGTATCGGCTTCCGCCCTCGGCGCGAGCGTTCGATGCATTGCGCGCCGCAGGCGGGGCGACGCGGCACGCCGACCTTATCGCGGTCAATCTCGCGCAGCCGTTGAACGATGGCGACGAAGTGGCCGTGCCGGCACTCGACGCGCCCGCGGACGCGGGTTCGAGCACGCGATCGCATGGCTCGCACCGGACCCATCGGTCGCACGGCCGCCACAAGAAGAAGCGGCACCACAAACGCGCGCGACAATCGTCCGAACTCTCGGATCAGAGCGACCCTCGGGCGACCGTCGTCGACCTCAACGCCGCCGACGAATCGGAACTCGAAACGCTACCTGGCGTCGGTTCCGAGCTAGCGCAACGGATCGTCGCGTTTCGCCAAGCAGCCGGGCCGTTTGCGACGACCGACGATCTGCTCGATGTCGCCGGCATGACGCAGGGCAAACTCGAAGCGATAGAACCGTTTGTGGGAATCGACATTCCCTAAGGCTCAGCCCTTCGACAAGCTAGGATGACAAAGTAGGAGCTACCAGCCGCCGCCCGAGTCGCCTCCGCCGAAACCGCCGCCCGAGTCGCCTCCGCCGAAGCCGCCGCTGTCACCGAATCCGCCACCGCTCGAACCGAAGTCGCCGAACGAGGAGTTGCCCATGTCGGCTTGGCCGGGGTCGGACTGCCAACCGCTTTGATCGGCTTGGCCGGGATCGGTTCCCGGCAATCCGGCCGTCGTGCCGCCGAAGCCGCCGCCATAGTTTTGGTGGCCAAACAATTCGTTGCCGATGAACGCTCCGCCGAGGCCGCCGAGCAGACCGCTGAAGAAGCTCCCGCCCCCGCCGCCGCCGCCGTAGCCGGGCATCCCGTAACCGGGCATGCCGCCCTGCTGGCCGTAACCCTGGGAGCCGTAGCCGGGAGGCATCATGCGCTGGCCGCCACCCATCAGCGCGCGGAACACGGCGCGGATGATGAGGAAACCCGCGAGCAGGATCAGGATGAGCCAGAGCAGTGACATGCCGCCACCTCCAAAGGATTGGGACGAAGTTGGTACGGCGGCGCGCGCACCTTGCGTGGTGAGGGTCCGCTCGTGACTGCGGTATCCGGAGAGAATCAACCCGACGCCGGTCGTGATGCCTTGATCGAAATCGCCGGTGCGGAAGTAGCCGCGCATCGCTTCCCGGATATTGTCGAAGCTGCCCGAGGGAAAGAACGTTTTCGACGCAGTGTCGCCGACGATGCCGTCTTTCTTTTCAGCCTTCGCGAGAAAGATCAGTACGCCGTTGACTTGCTGTTGCGCGAAGGCTTTCTCGGCGGCGTCTTGCGGGGTCGCGCCGTCGAGTGACGGCACGGTCACGACGACGACTTCCTTGCCGGTCTGGTGGGCGAAGTCGCCGATCTCTTGGTTGAGATTGGTGACGGTTCCGGCGCTAAAGAGCCCCGCCCCGTCGCTTACGTACGAATCGCGAGCCGAGGCGGGCGCGGCAACGGCTCCAAGCGCGAGCGCGAACGCTGCGGCGCCGCCCAAAAATCTCATGGCATTCTTCAAGCTGGTCACGCTTCGTAGTACCCGCTCCCCGATGGATTGTTTCCGGCGCAGACCCGAGAGGGTAGGGGAAACCCTACTGCTGCCCAGCGGCTCGTCATGCTACAAACGACGTGAAGCTGGAGGCGCACGTTCATGAGCTACCGGAGAGTTGTCATTGTGCTTGCGGCTCTTGCCGCGGGCATTTCCGCGTGTTCGGGAAATCGTGCGCTCCCTATTGTGCGGGTCCACGCTACACCGACCGCCGGCGCGCCCACGACCTCGCCTTCGCCGGTGCCGAGTGTCACGGGGTCGGCGAGTGTTGCGGCCGTTGCGACGGCGCTCGCGAGCGTCGAAGCGTACTATCAGACGCTGCCCGGGACCGATCCAATGTCCGATGTCGCAAGCGTAACGGCCCACATGGTCAGCTCCGGCGCCTTCGCCTCAGCCACGGCGGGGCCGGGCGCCATTTCGGCAAACCTGAGCGACGGGACGCCCGTCGTCATCTTCACGGATCGCGTCGCCGACTTGCTCGCGACCAGCGCCGCACGCCGGCCCAGCAACGCACGTAGGCCGAGCGGGATTGTCGTCGGTCCGCCTCCCGGCACCACCATCGGCCCACCGACCAGCCACCAGATCCTGTTCCTGGTCAACGAACTGGATTCGGCGGCGTTCACCCCGGCGAACCAGCAGCAGTTCGGGCAAGCCTTCAGCAATCTCGGCTTCCAGAATACCGGAGCTCAAATCGACGTCGCGCCGGTGACGCTCGAAAACATCGTCGCGCTCGGGAGCACGCATCCGCTCGACTTTCTCGATATCGCGACGCACGGAGCGGTCGTCAGCCTCAAGCCGGGCGGGCCGCAGTTTTACGCGAACATCTCGAACACGGTGGTGAGCGACGCATCGCGCGCGCTTTATGCGGGGGATCTCGCTGCCGGACGTCTCGTCTACGCGTTCGTGCTCACGCGTGATAAAACCGTATCAACCTTTACGACGTTCGCCTTCACGCCCGCATTCGTCATAGAACATGCGACGTTCAATCCCGGCGCGATCGTCGACAATGAATCGTGCTTCGGGCAGAGCCCGCTGGTCGCGACGGCGGTCGAAACGGCATACCAGTTGGCGGGAGCCGGACAGTACCTCGGCTGGACGAAGCCCGTCGCCGGGTCTTCGGCCGATCAAACGGACGCCTTTCTCTTCGATCGGATGCTAGGCGAGCAGAGTCCCTCGCAAACCGGCATGGACTCGTTCGTCGCCCAGCGTTCGCCCGCGCAACGTCCCTTTGCGCTGCCCTTCGTGGAAGCGGTCATGCAGACCGAGCATCGCAGCCCTGGGATCGGGGTCGGCACGGAAACGTACGCCCAAGATGCGTACGCCACAAACTACGTCTACCCGCCGAGTGCCGACGGCGTATATTCTCGCTTCCTCGTCTCCGATTTCGGCTCCGCGAACATCCCGAATCTCCCGATCGAATATGGGCTCCCCTCGATCCGGTTCGTAGACGTCGACGAGAGAACGAACCCCGTCATGGGCATTCACGGGACGTTCCCGAGCGGTCAGGGCAGCGTCACGGTTACGAACGCTTCGGGGACGTACCCGGCCCCGGTCGAGACGTGGGAGCCCGAAGAGGTCTTGGTCGACATTCCGAATGAAGGCGCGGGCGCGTCGGGTCTTGTCACCGTTTACTCGGGGGCGAATGCTACCGGCGTTGCGAGCAACTCCGCGCCGCTGACGCAGTGGAGCGGGACCGCGACGTTCACCGACAACGAGACGATCACGGATCTGGACGGCGCGGTCGGCTCGGGAAGCGGCTCGCTCGCCGTGTCGTTCGCGTTCCACTTTCGCTCCGACGTTCAACCCGCGGTCGTCGATGTCGATACCACGCCGGAACCGGAGAATTTCTCCTTTACCGATTTCGAGGGCGACTCCGCAGGATCGATCACGAGCGTATCGGGCAGCTTCACGCCAGGATCGCAGGCGGAACTCCCCGCCGGCACGACGGCGACGTTCTCTCTCGGGACCCCGGGACCGATCAATCCGTTTTCGACGGCCTCACCGCCGAGCAGCTTCGACTCCTTGCCGGTGCCGGCAGCGAGCGCGCCGGCATCGTGCAACGATGCGACGCCCGGACCGCGCCCCGGCGCGAACGCCGTTTCGTGTCGCCAATTCACGTTCATCGCCTACCACGCAATGGTGTGCACCGACAACGACGGAAACCACCTGTGTTTGCCACCGCCGCTTGGTAACGCGGGGTTCATTCTCGGCGAATATAATCCGGGGTTCCTAACGCTTACGCTTGACCCGTCGACATATGCAGTGACGGCCAGCGTCCCCGCCATCCCGTCGTTCCCGGACGGTGGTTTCTACCAGAGCAACGGGCACGACGGCGACAGTACTGCAAACGCCACACTCGCCGTCACTATCGGTGCGCCGGTCGATGCTCCAACGGCGCCGCCGACCGCGTCGCCGGCCTTACGACGGGTCAGGTCTAGTGCGTTACGGCGATGAGGGCGACGCCTACGACGCTGACGACGAAGAAGATCAGGAACACCCAGATGCCGGCTTTCTTGATGCGATCGCGGAGCGCGCGTTCGCGCCGGGTTCGGATGCGGACTTGAGGCGGCACGGTTAGGACGTCCGCGCAGTTTGCGCGTCGAGTGGGCCCCAGAGCCGCTCGAGGTTATAGAACGTGCGTTGATCGGGGGTGAACACGTGGGCCACGACCGGACCAGCGTCGATGAGGATCCAACCGCCGTCGGAATACCCCTCGGTGCGCGCGACGGTGTATCCGGCTTCTTTGACTTTCTTGACGATGGCGTCCGCGATCGAACGCGTTTGGATCTTCGAGCGTCCGGTCGCAATAACGAAGGCGTCGGCAACGATCGTGCGCCCCTCGAGCGGAAGCGTCAGCACGTCGTCGGCTTTGAGGTCGAGCGCGGCTTCGCGCACGACGTCGATGAGGTCAGGCAGAGAGCGAACTCCTTTCGAGTCTTTCATAGGCCGCGAGCGCGGCGAGCGTTTGTGGGGCCGCTTCGAGGTCGCGGCCGTGCAGATAGTCGATTGAGGAACGCAAGACCGCGCGCATCGCCGCGGCCAAATCTTCGAAAGCGAGAGCCTCGAAGCGTTCGCGTTCGGCGAAGTCGCGGCCCGGCTCGAGGCCGTCGGCGAGATACACGATCGCATCGAGCGCGGACATCGCAGGCGCCGCGAGCGTGTGGCGCGCGATCGCCTGCAGCACGGCGGGATCGTCGATGCCGAACGATTCGCGTGCGAGCTCCGCGCCAAGGCGCGCGTGCAGCACGATCGGATGGCGTCGCTCGAATGCGTCGATCGTCATCCCGCGTGCGTCGCACTCGCTGACGAGCCGCTCCGCACTATAAAGACGCGCGAGGTCGTGAAGCATTCCCGCGAGTCGTGCGCGCGAGCTATCCTCGCCGTGGGCTTGCGCGAGCCTATCGGCGAGCCGTGCGACGCGAACGGTGTGCGCGTAGCGATGCGGCTGACCGAGATGATCGAGCACGCGGCGGCCGAGTCGCGTGTAGGCGCCGGTCAACGGTCTCCCGGAGGCCGGGCTTCGAGTTCGGACTCGAGCACTGCTAGCCGGTTGCGATAGAGATCGCCGCGTAAATTCCCCGCCCACATGACGACCGCGTTCTCGCCGTTGTCGCTGTAATATGCGCGGCGCGTCGAAACGGTCGCGAAGCCGTATTTCTTGTAGAGATTTTGCGCGACCGTGTTGGACTCGCGCGCTTCCAGCGTGATCCAGGATGCACCGCGATCGATCGCCTCGTGCAAGAGCCGAACGAGCATTTCTTCGCCGTAGCGGCGGCCGCGCCAGTCAGGATGAACGGCGATCGTCGTGATGTGCGAATCCTCGAGGATTACCCAAATGCCGCCGTACGCGATGATGTCGCCGCCCGGCATGCGTCCGATGAAGTAGTGTGCGAGCCGGTTATCCGTCAGTTCGCTCGCGAACGCGCTCGGCGGCCACGTCGTCGAAAACGACAATGCTTCGATGCGCATGACCGGGCGGATATCGCTCGGCGTCATGCGCGAGATCGTCATCCGCTCGGGACGATCCGCCGTTCGCGGATCGAGATCGGCTTTCACCTCGAGCGTGCGCCCCCGCCGGCGGGCTTCCGCTCGGCATGGGGGCCCCACGCGCTTTGCGTGTGGGGGCTGGGAGGCGAAGCCGTACCGCTCTTCAAACTTGGGGGCCCACATTTCGCGCAGCGTAATGGGGAGCTTCGCCGTAATCGGCGACGATTGCGTGCGCAGAGGCGGTTGCCGCGCCGCGCGCGATTGCCCGGCGCGCGATGGCGAGCGCCGGGACGGCTTCTTCGATTGGCATCGCACGCACGATGATTCCGCGTTCGCCAAGCGCGGGAGCCGCGCCCTCCGGGCGCCCGTAACTGATGAGTTCGCCGCCCCGTGGAAAGCGTTCCGCGAGGGCGTCCGCCAGCGCCTCATAGGCGCCGCATGCCGTGAGTTCGTCCCCAGCGCCGCGCAGGCGGACGCACGCGATCCCTGCGCGACCGTGCACGAAGGTCGCATGCGCACCGGAAGTCCCGGCCGGCTCGAGCGCGTCGTACGATGAGACGCCCACCAGGGGAACGCCGGCTCCGAAGGCCAGGCTCTTCGCATAGCTGAGCGCGATGCGCAAACCGGTAAATCCCCCGGGTCCGGTGCCCACGGCAATCCCTTGGAGTGCCGCCAGCGGCCGCCCGTCGAGCACCTCATCGATTAGCATGAGCCCGCGCTCGAGGGCGTCGCGTCCGTCGGCGGTCGCCGTCCGTGCCGATACGGAGCCATCCGCGCTCGCCACCGCTGCGGAAAATGCTCCGAGAGCCCCGTCCAGGCCGAGCCACAGCACTTATCCGGCCTTCCCTGACTGCCCGGCCGGCGACTCAATCTCGATCGATCGCGGCCCGGTTCCGGCTCCGAAAATCCGCACGACCGTCGCTCCCGGCGGGATGAGGCTCGGCATTCGACTCGCCCACTCGACGAACACGATGCGTTCCGGGGAGAAGGCCTCCTCGAGCCCAAGTTCTCGTGCTTCCAGGGGGTCGTCGATCCGATAGAAGTCGAGATGCTCGATGGCGGGCAGGCCGCCATAACGGTGCCAGAACGTAAAGGTCGGGCTCGCGACTTCTGCCTCGTTCCCGAGCCCCCGCACCGCTGCTGAGACAAAGGCAGTTTTGCCGCTGCCGAGCGGGCCTTCCAGCGCGACCACGTCGCCCGCTTTCAAGCTGCGCGCAACCTGCATTGCAAGCTTCTCGAATTCGTCAATTGTCGCCGCCTCGTGCCGCGCGGTCATTCTGTGAAAAAATGCCCGTCGCACGGGGACTTTTGCTCGCCCACAACGCGCCGTCTAGGGGGTTTCCCAGCATACAAATCTAAACACGAAACAATGTACTGGAGAGCGAACGACGTGCTGGTCGGCGTCGTTACCGGCGTCTTCTCGGCAGTCGTGGCGGCGGTCTTCGAATTCTTTTTCGTGACGTCGCGCTTCCTCTCGATGGGCCACGGCGGAGGGCTGGGGAGCAAGATTTTTTTCATCGCGATCGTCGGAGCGATCGTCGGCGGCATCATCGGTTTCTTAGTCGGCGCCGTCATCAAACCGCGCGCACAAACGCGCTGACCACTTCGCTCGCCGTTCGCCGCCACCACTCGGCGTGCCCGCGCAAAGCGCCCACCCCGAGCACTTTTGGCATCATTTTCTAGTTCCAAAGCAATCGCATATTGGGCCCGGGAGCCCGGGCCCTGGGGCCATCGGGGGGCCGTGCCGCCCCGATCATAAGGGAGATCTAGGAGCCTAGCGGCTCCGATATTACATGGAAAGAGATCGAGTTTCCCAGGTTAACGTTGAAGATGAAATGCGTGAGAGTTATCTCTCTTACGCGATGTCGGTCATTGCCTCGCGCGCCCTTCCGGACGTCCGCGATGGACTGAAACCGGTGCAGCGGCGCATCCTCTACGCGATGCGCGAGATGAACCTTACGCCGGACAAGCAGCACCGCAAGTGCGCCGGTGTCATCGGTGAGGTTCTGAAGAGTTTTCACCCGCACGGCGACCAATCGGTGTACGACGCGCTCGTGCGCATGGCGCAAGACTTCACGCTGCGTTACCCGCTCGTCGACGGACACGGAAACTTCGGCTCGATCGATGGCGACCCGCCGGCCGCCTATCGGTATACGGAGGCCCGGCTCGCGCGCGTCGCGCTCGAGATGTTGGCCGACATCGAAAAAGATACGGTCGACTTCGTTCCCAATTTCGACAACCAAACGACCGAGCCGGTCGTACTGCCGGCGCGCTTGCCGCAGCTCTTGGTCAACGGCTCCTCCGGCATCGCCGTCGGGATGGCCACGAACATTCCGCCGCACAATATCGGCGAGATCTGCGACGCGATCATCTATCTGCTCGAGCACGGCGAAGAAGCGCCCGAGTCGATCGACGAAGCGCTAGCCGATATCGTGCACGGACCGGATTTCCCGACCGGCGGCGTGCTGATGGGCCGCGAGGCAATCCGCACGGCCTACCGGACCGGGCGGGGCACCGTTGCGATGCGCGGCAAAGCCGAAATCGTCGAGGACGACCGAGGGCGTCACCGCATCGTCATCACCGAAGTGCCGTTTCAGGTAACGACGGCGCGTATCGTCGAGGCGATCGCGGAAGCGCACGCAGAGAAGACGATTCCGGGCATTGCCGATCTCAAGAACGAGTCGGATCGCAAGGGGATCCGCATCATCGTCGAGTTACAGAAATCCGCAACGCCCAACGTCGTACTCAACCAGCTCTACAAGCACACGCCGTTGCAGTCGTCGTTCGGCTTCAACACCTTGGCGCTCGTAGGGGCGCCGTCCCCGATCGCGGGGCTCGTGCAGACGCTCGAACCGCAAGTGCTTTCGCTGCGCCAGATGCTCGAGCACTTCGTCGCGCATCGCAAAGTCGTCATCCGCCGCCGGACCGAATACGATCTGAACAAAGCGCGCGAGCGCGCGCACGTCCTCGAAGGCTTCCGGATCGCCCTCGACAACATCGACGAGGTCATCCGGATCATTCGCACGAGCGAATCGACGGAGACGGCGCGCCTCGCGTTGATCGATCACTTCAAGCTTTCGGTCGTCCAGGCGAACGCGATCCTCGACATGCGTCTGCGCACGCTGACCGGCCTCGAGCGACAGAAGATCGAGGAAGAATATCTCGGCTTACTCAAGCTGATCGCCGAGCTCGAGGACATCCTGGGCAATCCGCGCCGCGTGGCCGCACTGATCAAGAGCGATTGCGAAGACCTCAAGAAGCGTTATGGCGGCCCGCGCCGCACGGCGATCGTGCCGCTCGAAGACGAGTTCAACGTTCTCGATACGATTCCGGATAGCCCGGTCGTGGTAACGATGACGCTCGGCGGCTATATCAAGCGCGTTTCGGTCGATACGTTCCGCGCCCAAAACCGCGGCGGACGCGGCGTCATCGGCATCGCGACTAAGCGTGAAGACGTGGTCGGGAACTTCTTCATGGCGACGGCGCACCAGAACATCTTGTTCTTTACGAGCAAGGGGCGCGCGTATCGTTTGCCCGCGTACCAAATTCCAGACTCGACGCGTACCGCACGGGGAACGGCGCTGGTCAACTTGCTGACCTTGCCGCCGGGCGAAATGGTCACGGCCGTCTTCCCGATTCGGGAGTTCGCCGAAACCGAATACCTCGTGATGGTGACGCGGCGCGGGGTCATCAAGAAGACCTCGGTGCGCGAGTTCGCCAACATTCGCAGAAATGGACTCAACGCCGTCGGTCTCGATGAGAGCGACGAGCTGCTCGCCGTCGACCTTTCCGAAGGCGACGACGACATCATCCTCGGGACGAAGGACGGCATGGCCGTGCACTTCTCGGAGAAAGACGTGCGTTCGATGGGCCGCAATGCACGCGGCGTTCGCGCGATCACGCTTGCCGCCGGGGACTCGGTCGTTGCGATGGACGTCGAAGAGCCGGACCGTAACGAAGTCCTCATCGTCACCTCGCAAGCCTTCGGCAAGCGCACGCCCATCAACGACTACCGCCACACGCAGCGCGGCGGCAAGGGTGTCAAAGCGTTCGCAAAAGAGAAAGACATCGGCTCGGTCGTCGACCAGATCTTGGTCAAACCGGAGGATGAGATCTTACTAATCACCTCCGGCAATCAGGTCATTCGCATCCGCGTCGCGGAGATTCGCAAGTCCGGTCGCGCGACCAAGGGCGTGCGTTTGCAAAAACTCGAGGACGGTGACGAAGTGATCGCCATCACGAACCTCGGCGAACAAACGAAGCAAATCGAAAGCATCATCGAGGAGCCGCTAGGCAGCTAGCGCTCGACGATATCGCCCGGTTGCGGCCGGGGCCCGGCTGCGTCGAACGTGACCTCGACGTAGTCGGCGTGAAGTTGCGTCACACTCAGCACGATCGGCTGGGCGCGCTTTGCGTTCTTCGCATTCGCGACATCTTTGACGACGTCGCCCTCATGCAGCGCCGCGCCGTGAAAGGAAACGCGCGCGAGCGCGGACTGCACGAGCATCACGCGGGCGGAACGCGGGAGCGCGAGCGGATGCTTTGCGAAGGCGGCGCTGATTTCGCGCTCCCAGATCGCGTCGGAAGCCGTCTCCCGGTCGCCTGTGCCGGGAGCCGGATCGCTCTCGAAGTTCACGATGTCGTCGGCCGCAGCGTCGCCCGACACACAATCCAGCGCCGTGCGATGAGCTCGCGCGGCGGTTCGCCCGATGCCCGTGCCGAGCCCGGGCAGCTGCGGGCGGCGCTCGAACGTCGCCACGACCAAGTACTCGGCTCCGGCGTGCAGGCAATCCTCGACCGTCGGCTCGCCCGAACCCGAATACGACAGAACTTGATAGCCGCCAAGCGAGCCCGCAACGTACTTCGCCCAGGCGGGTGAGGGGATCGAGCCGAGCGCCTCGTCCGCGACCGGAGCAGCGACGAGAACCTTGATCGGCGCCTCGCGCGGATACGCGGGAATTGTCAGCAAGCCGAAAGCGGCGAACGTCGCGGGAACGAGCGAGCGCAACCGTCCAGAAAGGAGGGCGGTCGTATTAGACGGAGGATATGACAAACCCATGAGTGCACTTCCCGACGTCTCGCAGGCCACGTTCGCGCAAGACGTTCTTTCGAGCGACCAGCCCGTACTGGTCGATTTTTGGGCCCCGTGGTGCGGGCCTTGCAAGATGCTCGCGCCCGTCGTCGAGAAAGTCGCGGCGGCACACAGCGGCCGGGTGAAGTTCGTGAAGTTGAACACGGACGAAAATCCGAGCTTGTCCGGTGAGTATCAGGTCCAAGGTATACCGTGTCTGATCCTCTTCAAGGGCGGCAAAGTCGTCGATCGCATCGTCGGCTTCGTCCCCGAAAAGCAGATCTCGTCGATGCTGCAAAAGCATCTGTCCGCCGTCGCCTGATCTGACCGGCGGAGCGGCCGAGCCCTCCGGCGACCCCTACCCTCGCTTGCCGGCGATGCACCGGTTCCTTAGCGAACCCCGCGTCGCGCACTACACGCGAGCCTTTGGATCGACCACCGTCAAAGCGGCGGTCGACGACGTTCTACGCGAAACCCGCGCGGCTGCTAGCCGTGGCGCCGAGCCGCCGCCGTTCGCGGACCTCGTCGCGCGCGTCAGCGGGCGGCTGGCGTCGCTTGAGGACGACGGGCTCGTCCCGGTGCTCAACGCCACCGGCGTCTTGCTGCACACGAACCTCGGGCGCGCTCCCCTCGCGGCCGAGGCGCTGGCCGCGGCCGCAGCGATCGCGGGCGGGTATTCGAATCTGGAATTCGACCTCGAAGCGGGAACGCGCGGATCGCGCTACGCTCGCGTCACGCCGCTCGTCGTCGCGGCGACCGGCGCGGCAGATGCTTTGGTTGTAAATAATTGTGCAGCCGCGGTCTTACTCGCGCTCGACACGTTCGCGCGCGGGCGCGAAGTCGTCGTCGCGCGCGGCGATCTGATCGAGATTGGAGGAGGCTTCAGGCTTCCCGACGTTCTCGCGCGCAGCGGTGCGACGCTCGTCGAAGTCGGCACCGCGAACAAGGTGCGGCTCGGCGATTTCGAGCGCGCGCTCGGTCCGAACACCGCGCTGATCCTGCGCACGCACGCATCGAACTTTCGCATCGAAGGTTTCACCGCAGCCGTCGCGCCGGCGGACTTAGCCGCGCTCGGCAGGCGCGCGGGCGTTGCGGTGCTCGAGGATCTCGGTAGCGGCGCTATCGCCGATTTGGCGGACTTTGGGCTCCCGCACGAACGCACCGTGGGAGAAGCGGTCGCCGACGGCATCGATCTCGTCGCGTTTTCCGGCGACAAGCTGCTGGGCGGCCCGCAAGCCGGAATCGTCGCGGGCTCGAAGAGCGCGATCGCGCGCATGCGCGCGAATCCGCTGCTGCGGGCGCTGCGCGTCGACAAAGCCACGCTTGCGGCGCTCGCGGCAACGCTGGCGCTCTCGATCGAACCCGGTGGCCTGCGGAAGATACCCCTCTACGCTCTGCTGGGCGCTACCCCGGACGAACTCGAACGGCGAGCGCGCGCGCTCGCGGCCGGGTTGGGCGACGCGGTCCGCGCCTGTCCGAGCGACGCCTACGCGGGTGGCGGCACGGCTCCGCTGGCAAAGCTCGCCTCGTGGGCTGTGGTGGTCCGGCCGCCGGACGGCGCGACCAAACTCGCGCGCCGTCTGCGACGGGCTCGCCCGAGAACGATCGGGCGCATCGAGGGCGACGAAGTACTGCTCGACTTGCGCTGCGTTCCGCCGGACCGCGATGCCGAGCTGCGAGAAGTCCTTTCGGCGGCGCTCTCGCTCGGCTGATCGCCCTGCGGGGGCGGGCCGCCCAAAGGTGTTCCGCTCACCGGAATCCAATCCGATGGGCCCTACGAGCGTAGAGAACGATTTCCGCCGCTTGCCCACGGAGGGCGCCTAGAAGCGTCGGTTTCATTGCATTGGTCGGAGCCGCCATCCAGCCAGGGGGAAAGCCGACGTGTATCTTGCTGAACCGGTCCTCAAGCTTCCCATAACCCAAGGTCCGCGTCTCGAGGTCCACTTCGCCACGGGGACTGTCAGAGTGCGGGGCGAGATCGTCAAGCTCTCGATGACCGAACACGCGCTGCTCTTCTCGATCGCGCGTCGCCGGCATCCCTCGACGCGTGAAGAGCTTATCGAACTCGTGTGGGGTGACACGCCGGCCAAGCAAGGCCAAAACGCGTTCAACGTCGCGCTCCACCGCTTGCGGCGCCGCCTCGGAGGCGGCGATGCGATCGTGCACGGCATCCTCGGCTACGCGCTCTGTGAAGAAGCGATCGTCGATCTCGACGACCTCGAAGCGCTCGAGCGTGCCTCGAAACGAATCGGCGCCCTCAGCGAAGCGGAATTCGTCGCGCTGCAGCGCGCGTACGAAAGCTGGCGCAGCACCGCCGTGCGCATCTCCGATCGTCACGAGTGGCTCGAAGAGACGAGTTATCGCGCGCGGACCCTTGCAGCCGAATTGGGCATCGCCTTTGGGCGCCACGTGCTCCAGCGCGGAGATGCGGAAGCAGCGCTCGACATTGCGCTCGACCTCATCGAGGCCGACCGCTGCGACGAAGCGGCAACGGAACTCGCGGTGCTCGCGTACTTGCATCGCGGCGACCGAAGCTCTGCGTTGCGCGTATACCGGCGCTACAGCGAGGAGCTGCGCCGCGAACTGGGTCTGCGTCCTTCGCGTCATCTCGAAGCGCTCTTCGATCAACCGCTCGCAGGCTAATCGAGCCGCCGGCGTCGCGGCGATCGCCGCCGTCGCAGCGTTCATTGCGTTTCGTCCGGCGACGCCGCAATGGACGTTCAACTTCACCGGCAGCATGCCGGTCGGGCTGTATTCGGTCGGGCCCGCGAACGGGTCGATCGCGAACGGTGACACCGTCGTCCTGTGCGCGCCGCGGGCAGCAGCGCTGCTCGGCAAAGCACGAGGGTATCTCGGCTCGGGTCAATGTTCTACCGGCACCGATCCGCTGCTGAAACTCGTGGTCGCCGTCGCAGGTGACGTGGTCGACGTCGGCACGCGCGCCATCGCCGTGAACGGACGGTGTCTCGGTGCGAGCGAGACGTTCGATCGCGACGGCAAGGGCAGACCGCTACCGCACGTAGCGCGCGGCAGCTATCGTTTGAAGCGCGGGGAACTGTGGCTTTGGGGACCGGCGACGCACAGTTTCGACTCGCGTTATTTCGGCGCGGTCGAGGCTGCCGACGTCACCAACATCGCGAAGCCGTTCGCGGTGTGGCCCGCACCCGCGGTGCCGGCGTTCGGTTCGGGGCCGTGCCCGCTCACTTCGCTTTGAAGTGTCCCATGGCGGAACTAAGGCCGCCCATCGCAGAAAGCGCCGAGCCGCCCTTCGTCATACTCGCTGCTAACTGTGGCACTGAGGCGATGAGAATAGACGAGATGATCGCGACCACCGGCGCCGCCGACGTGGCGAAGAGAATCACAATTGCGCCCGCCCCGAACGGCACGATGGCTCCGCCCGCCAAACCCGCGATCAGCCCCCCGATGCCGGCGGGCGTGTCTTGATTGTTCGCCATGATGTACACGGCAGCCACGATAAAGTAGAACGCGAAGAACTTTGTAGCGATCGTGAAGCAGTAGGTTGGGAACGCTTTTGAATATTGCTCGGTAAAACTCCAACCGTAGCCGGCCAGCGTGAAAACCCCGATTGCGAGCACGATCTGCGCCTCGAAGTTGAGCAAAATATACGTCATGTAGATCAGGCCCGCCGAAAGCACGCAGATCATGCCGAGCCCCTCGCAGACGATTTGGAACTGGGCGTGGCCGTTCAAAAACGCCGCAGGCAAGCCCGAGATCTCGGGTCCGGTCGCGCCGTTCCCAGGGTCCGGCGGGAACGGAATTCCGACGTCGAAACCCGACGCGCTCGCCTCGATCGCGTCTGCAATACGGCTCGCGTCGGCTGCAAGAAAATAGCCGACCGCCCAACCCAAAAAGATTGTCTCGACATCACCGGAATGTGCCGGAGCGGGCGGCACGCACGTCCAGCGCTGCTTTTGAATGCAGGCGGCCGGCAGCTGAGCGGGAGCGTTACTGGTGACCGTATTGCCGAAACCGGCGACGATGCTGATGATTCTGGGAAAGATGATGTTGGCATTGGCCAGCGCGGCGATGATGACCGAACCGACGATCACCTTCGATGCAAACTTTCCGATGAACTCGACGACCGAGTCCTTGGACATCACCGCCTGGCCGCCCAAGATGCAGAGCTGTATGAAGAACAAGAACGCATACAACTCTTGCGAGCTGTTCGACATCAGCTGCCCCCACGACGGGGCAACGGAGCTGAAGTACGGTGTAAACGGATCGGGGAAGGCGTTCATGAGAGCCTTACTTCGCTGCCTGCGCGTCCGGAGAACCCGGCTGCGACTGCAAAATCGTTTCGGGAGTTGAGGGCTGCGCCGACATCACGAGGATCGGCGAGCCGAACGGATTCGGCGTCGCCGCAACCTTCGGAGCCGGCGGACGAACGTGCACGACCGGCGCGAGTGGTTTTACCGCCGGCACGGGTGCGGGGCCGGGCAGCGTTACTTGGGCCGAAGCAACCGAACCTCCGGGCGGGAGGTCGGGAATTTGCCGGTCGCCCTCGGGCGGTAAGCCTGCCGCTAACAGAATCCGGTCGACGTAACCCGCGCCGCCGTAGATGCTGCCCGAGTTGTAGGCACCGATCGCGCGGCGTAGTGCATACGGTCCCGGACTAAATTGCGTCGACGCTGCTTGATATGCGTTCATGAGGATCGTCGCCGCGCCACGCAAGTTCGAACACGGATCGAACGCGTCGCGAATCCCCATGCCGAGGCGCGGCAGATTCGCCGAGTTGACTTGCGCGAGACCGAGATCGACCGAGTGCCCCGCGTCGATGAGCAGCCGCGCGGTATAAAGCGCTTCCCTCATCGACGTCGGCTGGATGCTGCGCCCGGTCGTGTTGTCGAACATCGCGAGTGGCTCGCCCTTGCTTTCGACGCGCACGATCGCCGTCATCGTACGCTCGCCGACGTTCGGTGCGCACTGTTGCAACAATGTGGACAGTGCTACGGCTGCAGCCGACATGCCGTTCCTTACCTAAAGGCTCGGGCCGTACGGACCCGGGAAGACGATGTCGCGGTCGACGATCACCAAGAACGGATAGCCCTTGGGAACGTAGACGGTCGGCGGCTGATTGAGGGTCTTGTTGATCAGACCTTGAGTTGTGGTCGTCAGCTGCGAACCGACCGCTTGTGCGGCGAGCGCGCCTTGACTCGGTACGGCAACCGTGCCACCCGTGGTCGTTGCGACGGCGGTCGTCGTCGGTTGCGAGAGCGCGAGACCCGCGGACAAGATGCTCGAGAGCAACGTTCCGAAGATCAACTGCCCCGTGTGATTGTCGACCTTGCCGCCGAGACCGCCGCCGCCTTGAACGTCGGCGCCGGTCATGTTGAGCAAGTCGATGCTCGAGGTGTCGGGGAAGATCAAGCGCTGCCACGCAACGAGCACGCGCGACGAGCCGTAACCCGCGACGGCTTGGTAGACCCCGATGAGCCGGGTACCTTTGGGAATGAGCAGATACTTGCCGCTCTTGGTGTCGTAGACGTCTTCGCGGACTTGCCCCGTAACCAGGCCTGGAACTTCGGAGTCGATGCCGGTTACGAGCTCGGCCGGGATGACGGCGCCCGCGAGCAACTCGAAGATCGTCGAGGGAGCGTAACGGCTGGCCTGGAGATTGTTCCGCGTTCCCTCGGGCAGGTAGGCCGGAGGTGCGAATTGCCCGGTCGGTCCGCTCAGGAAAGTAGCAGCGCCGGGCGCCGCCGCCCCGCCGGCTCCGCCGGCACCGCCCGCGCCGCCGGCCGCGCCCGCGCCACCGCCGGCTGAAGCAGCACCCGCGGCACCGCCGCCGGTTCCACCACCGCCGCCCGCGCCGGCGGAGCCGCCACTACCGGCACCGCCGCCGCCGGCTGCGCCTGCGCCGCCCGGCGCACCGCCGCCGGTCGCGCCCGCGGAACCTGGAGCACCGCCGCCGGTCGCGCCCGCAGAACCAGGAGCACCGCCGCCGGTCGCGCGGGACTCGCCGTTCGAGCCTGACGGCGCGTTTCCGCCGCCGCCGTTGCCGCTAAAACCACCACTACCTCCACCGCCCGACGACACGAAGATCGGCGACAACTGTGCGGTATGGAGCGCGTCCGCGCGCGCTTTTTCCTCGTCGAGCTCGCGCTGGCGCTCTGCGTCGGCGCGCTTTTCCTCAGCGACTTGCGCGGGGCTCGGTCCGGTCGGAAGGATCGATGCGGGAGCCGCAGTCGCCGGCGCGGGAGTGTTGGCCGGCGGGGGACTGGGCGGCAGAAGCACCGGCGGAGGCGCGGTTTCGGGCGGCGGCGTCTCGACGATCGGGACGTCTTCTCCGAAGTGCGCTTGGTCGGTTACCTGCGGCGCCGCGGTCGGGGGCAACGATTGGATTTGGGCCTGTTGGGTTTGCTTGCCGCTGTTGAGTCCGTAGAGGACGCCGCCGACGAGTGCCACGATGATCAGCACTCCGATGAGCAGAGCGCGGGGACCGATGCGAGTGACGCCCTCAACGCGTCCGTGAACGCCGAGGGAATCGGGAGAGTCTGGGCCTTTAGGATCTGGCATTGTTGCGGTCCCCTACAAGTGCCGGATGTGAACGCGGCGTTCGCCGCGTCCGCCATGGCCGGTGCCGGCGTTGAGTACGAGATCGATGGCCGGTGGCGTGCCGTCGATGATGAAGATGTTGTCCTTGAGGCGATAGTTTACGATTTGGTCGTTGCCGTCGGTCGAGACCGCGAAGAGCACCGGCAGATCGGTCGGCAGCTTCGCGTACTCGATGAAGGTGTGGACCGCATCGGCGTAAACGCGGAATGGCAAGAACGCGCTATCACCCCACAGCCGGTACGATACGTCGACGGGGCCCGTGGGCTTGAGCGGAAGCTCGGCTTCGCGCGCGAGCTCTCTGATGCGATCCGCTTCGGCTGCTGCCGCAGCTGCCGCCGCGTCGTCGTCGGGATAGAAGTACGCGAGCCGCGAGTACGCCGTCGTCGATGCCGAACTCAGCCGCAGATAGTATACGTGGCGGTTCGTCGTAACGATGAGGTTCGTGCGCAGATCGAGCGTCGTCGGCTTGATGAGCACGTGGGGAGTGTTGCCGCCCGGGCCGCTTTGGGCGGCCGCGATCAACCAGCGCGCCGAGTCGCCGGTCGCGATGTTGAGAATCGACTCGTTCGCTTCGAGCGTGACGTCGCAAATGAACAGCGGCACACACGTGAGCGCCGGCTCCGCCGGCGCGTCGATCGGATAGTGCATCGCGCCGTCCGTGCCGATGTACGGTCCGCGTGACACCGGCGACAGCACGACCGGTGCGAGCGGCGCCGAGGTGACCGCGGGCGTGGGTACCGGCACCGGAATCGCGGTCGCCGCCGGAACCGGCGCCTGGGCGACGGGCTTCGCGGCAGCCGGTGCGGCAACGGGTGCTGATACGGGTGCGCTAACCGGCGCCGAAGCGGTAGCAGGTGCCGGGGACGCAGCACCCGTCGTCGCCGCCGAGCCGGCGGACGAGAGGGCGAACGCCGCCATCGAAGCCGCAAGCCCGGGAGCGAGTATCAAGCGCCGGTTCATGATTTCTGCGTCCAAGAAACGGATGTGATGAACATCCCGATCGGATTCTTGATCACTTGATCCTCGGTCGTGGGCGGAGTGAACGCGACACTGATGCTGCCCTCCCAGTTTTGAGTTGACGTGACGCGACCGTTCAGATCGCGGATCGTTTCGGTCCACTGCACGACGTAGGTTTGATTGCTAACCGGAAGGATAGCCGTAACCTGGACCGCGTCGGTCAGGCTGGTGGCACGTTGGAACGGCGAGTGGTCCGCGACCGGATAGTACGAGTTG
>Ga0302326_10009049_pt1 | contig 21860 bp, 18 predicted proteins | sample Palsa_T0_3_FD_202264 | JGI IMG/M metagenome (GOLD analysis project Ga0302326, IMG submission 202264) | Peat permafrost microbial communities from Stordalen Mire near Abisko, Sweden - Palsa_T0_3 | ecosystem: Environmental > Terrestrial > Soil > Palsa > Peat permafrost | place: Sweden: Abisko... | reverse complement strand
TTTCATTTTGTTATTCCTCCAGTTTCCAGCCGTCCGTACATGCCACCAAATTCGCCGTCAATCCGCAAAAGGCAACGTCCTGATAAAATCCGCGAGTCGGGCCGCCTCGCGGGCGGTCAAATTTGCTGGTAATTCGATCTGTACCCTAAAGTCGGGGCGAAGACTGAACTCGTGGCGTATTGAAGGCATCGGGCCATCCTCCTCGTCCGTCTCTTCAGAGACGGCTTCTACCGTCCCTTGGCCCATGGCAGCCTTGCCCACGCTGCGAAGGGAGACATCCCACACAAACCGGGATGCGGCTCCCCGCCTACCCACCAAGAAGCTTCCACATCCGAATTCTGCCAGTTTCTTGAACACGTCAACGATTTCGCCTCGCGTTAGGTCTGGCAGGATTTCCTCGAGTCGGCCCACCTCAACGACCTTTCGATCTCTTTTTCGCGTAGCGAAGTTGCTTAGAATCTTGGCGGCAGACTCACTGGCCTTGTACAAGGCCTGCAACATTTCCACGCGATTGCTATCTAGGGCTGCTGCCATCATATTAAAATTGTATCATTAGTGGCATAAGATTTCAATGGCGTTATTTGGAATTAACGTTAACTCCTAAACGTGTTGGATGCTCGCTTCGTGAGTCTTGGCGGCGCGCGGCCGCCCCGCGCTACGATAAACGCATGCCCCCAGTCATCCGCGCACCCCGCGGCACCTCCCTGCGCTGCCGGGGATGGAAGCAGGAAGCCGCCCTGCGCATGCTCATGAACAACCTCGACCCCGACGTGGCCGAACGTCCGGCCGACCTCGTTGTCTACGGCGGCACCGGCAAAGCCGCCCGCGACTGGCCGTCGTTCCACGCCATCGTGCGCGAACTAGAGTCGCTAGCCGACGACGCAACGCTGCTGGTGCAATCCGGCCGTCCCGTGGGCGTCTTCCGCACCCACGAGGAAGCTCCCCGCGTCCTGATCGCCAACGCCAACCTGGTGGGCCATTGGTCCAATTGGGAGCAGTTCCGCGCGCTCGAAAAACTGGGCCTCACCATGTACGGCCAAATGACCGCCGGGAGCTGGATCTACATCGGCTCGCAAGGCATCCTGCAAGGCACTTACGAAACGTTCGCCGCCGCCGCCCGCAAACACTTCGGCGGATCGCTTGCCGGACGCCTGGTGGTCACCGGCGGACTCGGCGGCATGGGCGGCGCCCAGCCCCTGGCCGCCACCATGAACGGCGCGGCCTTCCTCGGCATTGACGTGGACCCGGCGCGCATCCGCAAGCGCATCGACACCGGCTACTGCGACGCGATGACCGGCAGTCTGGATGAAGCGCTCACCATCCTGCAGGAAGCCACCGCCGCTGGCGAGCCCAAGTCCGTCGGCCTGGTCGGCAATTGCGCCGAAGTGCTGCCGGAGATGGCGCGGCGCGGCATCGTCCCCGACATGCTCACCGACCAGACCAGCGCGCACGATCCCCTCACCGGTTACATTCCCGCGGGTCTTACCGTGGAGCAGGCCGCCGAACTGCGCGCGTGCGATCCCGAGGGCTATCTCGACCGCTCGCTCGATTCCATCGCCGCGCATGTGCGTGCCATGCTCGACCTGCAACGCGCCGGAGCGGTGACTTTCGATTACGGCAACAATATCCGCCGCTTCGCCGCCGACCGCGGCGTCACCGACGCGTTCAAAATCCCCGGCTTCGTCCCCGAGTACATTCGCCCGCTGTTTTGCGAAGGGCGCGGGCCGTTCCGCTGGGTGGCGCTTTCGGGTGAGCCGTCGGATATCGCCGCCACCGACAAGCTCATCTGCCGCCTGTTCGGTTCCAACCCCAGCCTCACCCGCTGGATTTCGCTCGCTCAGCAGAAGGTCCATTTTCAGGGCCTGCCCGCGCGCATCTGCTGGCTGGGTTATGGCGAACGCGCCCGCTTTGCGCTCGAAATGAACCAGATGGTGGCCACAGGAAAGCTGCAAGCGCCCATCGTGATCGGACGCGACCACTTGGATTGCGGATCGGTCGCCTCGCCCTATCGCGAAACCGAAGACATGCTGGACGCGAGCGACGCCATCGCCGACTGGCCCATCTTGAACGCGCTGCTGAACACCGCCTCCGGCGCAAGCTGGGTTTCGGTACACAATGGCGGCGGCGTGGGCATCGGCTATTCGCAACACTCGGGGCAGGTGACGGTTGCCGATGGCAGCGACCAATCCGCGCGCTGCCTGGAACGCGTGATGACTTGCGATCCCGGCATCGGCGTGCTGCGGCACGTGGACGCCGGATACCCGGAAGCCATAGACTTCGCCGGCCCCGCCGGCCTGCGCGCGCCCATGCGGATTTTATGACGACGCTGGTCCGTAGTGCAAGCCAGTTACTGACTCTGCGCGGCGATAGCGGACCGCGGCGCGGCGCAGGGTTGCGCGACCTCGGTATCGTGCCGAACGGTGCCGTCCTAATAAAGGATGGCGTGATTGTGGATGCCGGTCCCGCGCGCCGCGTCGAGAAGCTGCCCGCCGCGCGCCGCGCGCGCGAAGTCGATGCGACAGGCCACGTGGTCATGCCGGGATTCGTCGACAGTCACACGCACCTGATCTTCGGACAGCCGCGCCTGGTCGACTATGAGATGCGCCTCGCGGGCGCCAGCTACGCGGAGATCGCGGCGGCGGGCGGTGGCATTTTGTCGAGCGTGGAAGCCGTCCGCGGGACGTCCGCCGCGCAACTCGAAGCGCAGGCCCGTGCCCGGATCGACGCCATGGCCGTGCATGGCACCACCACGCTCGAAGCCAAGTCCGGCTACACGCTGGATGAAGCGGGCGAACTTAAGACGCTGCGCCTGCTGGAGAAACTCAACGGCGATCCGCTGGACATCGTACCGACTTACTTGGGCGCGCACATCGTGCCGCCCGAATATCGAGGCCAGCCCGACGCCTATATCGATTGGATCACGGCCGAGATGATGCCAAAGATCCGCCGCCGCAGGCTGGCGCGCTTTGTGGACATTTATTGCGACGACGGCGCATTCACGCTGGACCAATCGCGCCGCTATCTTGGGTGCGCCCGGCTCATGGGCTTCGGACTGAAGATCCATGCCGAGCAGTTCGCGCACACCGGCGCAGCCCGCTTGGCCGTGGAACTGGAAGCCGTCAGCGCGGACCACCTGGAACAGGCGGGCGAAGAAGATATCCGCGCGCTGGCGCAGTCGAACACCATCGCCACGCTGCTGCCCGGCTCCGTTTTCCACTTGGGACTGCGCACCTACGCGCCGGCGCGCGCCCTGATCGAAGCTGGCGCCGCGGTCGCGCTGGCAACGGATTTCAATCCTGGCACCAGTCCGACTTACAGCATGCAGATGGTGCTTTCGCTGGCCTGCACTGAGATGCGGATGACGCCGGCGGAGGCGATCACCGCCGCCACCATCAACGGGGCGCACGCGCTGCGCCTCGCGGACCGGGTCGGCTCGCTGGAGCCCGGCAAACAAGGCGATCTGCTGGTGCTGAACGCCTCCGACTATCGCGAGCTGCCCTATTATTTCGGCACGAACAACGTGCGCACCACCATCAAAACATCATGGCCCAAACCATCGTAGAATGCGTCCCTAATTTTTCCGAAGGCCGCGACGCCGCCAAAGTCGACGCCATCGTCGAAGCCATCCGCTCCGTGCGCGGCATCGCCATCCTCGACCGCGAATTGGACGCCGATCATAACCGTTCCGTGGTTACCTTCGCCGGCCCCGCCACATCAGTGGTCGAAGCAGCCTTCCGCGGCGTGGAGCGCGCCATCGGACTGATCGATCTGCGTGAGCACAAAGGCGTGCATCCGCGCATCGGCGCGTGCGACGTGGTGCCGTTCGTACCGGTGGAAGGCGTTACGCTCGACGATTGCGTGCGCCTCGCCAACGAACTGGCCAAGCGCTTGTGGGATCGCTTGCACGTGCCCGTGTATCTTTATGAAGCCGCCGCCCGCCGCCCCGACCGCGTCAATCTGGAAAACATCCGCCGCGGCCAGTTCGAAGGCTTGCGCGAAGATGTGCGCACCAATCCCGACCGCCGTCCCGATTTCGGCGAAGCCGAACTGCACCCCAGCGGCGGCGCCACCGTCGTAGGCGCGCGCAAATTCCTGATCGCCTACAACATCAACCTGAATACCTCCGACGTGGAGATCGCCAAGGGCATCGCCAAGGCCATCCGCTTTTCATCGGGCGGATTCCGGTATGTGAAGTCCATGGGCGTGCCGCTGGCATCGCGCAACCTGGCGCAGGTTTCCATGAACCTCACCGATTTCGAGCAGACCCCCATCCATCGCGTGTTCGAAGCCGTGCGCGCGGAGGCGGCGCGCTACGGCGCGGCGATCGTGGGCAGCGAGATTGTGGGGCTGATCCCCAAGCGCGCGCTCGAAATGACCGCCGAATGGTATTTGCAAGTGGAGAATTTCCATCCTAGTCTGGTATTAGAGAATCGTTTGGCGGAAGCTACCACAGCGAACGGATTGAACGAATTTCTGGACGAGCTCGCCGCGCCCACGGCCACGCCCGGCGGAGGGAGCGCGGCGGCTGCGGCGGCGGCCATGGCGGCGGCTTTGGGCGCGATGGTCTCGGGACTGGCGAAGATGCCCGCGGATGCCTTCGAGACCGATCGCAAGTTCTTCGCGGAAGCGGTGAAGCGCGATGCGGCATCGTACGATGGCGTGCGCGCGGCATACAAGCGGCCCAAAGGCGAGCGCGCGCCGTTTGTCGAGCAGGCCTTGCACGAAGCCGCGGTGGTGCCGCTGGAAGTGGCCGAAGCCGCCACGGCCCTGAAGAGCCGGCTGCGCGAGTTGGCCGTCACTGCGCCGGCCAAGTTTGGCTCGGACATCGAAACCGCGCAAGGCCTGGCGCAGGCCGGCATCAATGGCGCGCTGGCGAACGTGCGCATCAACATTGAATCGATGAAGGACGAATCGCTCATCGCGCCCCTGCGCGAGCGGCTTGGCAAACTGTCATGAGTGCGACCCTCGTTTCTATCTCGTCCACGCCGCTACCCCGCCCCGCGTGGCTGCGCGCGCCCGCGCCCGTGGGCCAGAACTATCGCGAGCTGAAAAGCCTGATCGAGAGCCTCGGCCTGCACACGGTCTGCGAAAGCGCGGCGTGCCCGAATGTGGGCGAATGCTGGAACCATCGCACCGCGACATTCATGATCCTCGGCAACGTCTGTACGCGCCGATGTGGTTTCTGCGCCGTGCAGAAGGGCGCGCCGCTCGAAGTCGATTACGACGAGCCGCGCCGCGTGGCAGAAGCCGTGGCCGCCATGGGACTGCGCTTCGCCGTGATCACCAGCGTGAACCGCGACGACCGCGCGGATGGCGGCGCCGAGTTGTTCGCGCTCACGATTCGCGCCATCCGCGAGCGCATCGCCGGTTGCGGCGTGGAAGTGCTGGTGCCCGATTTTCAGGGCAGTCACGCGGCGATGGATATGGTGATGGAGGCCGCCCCCGACGTGCTCAATCACAACACCGAGACCGTGCCCCGCCTCTACCGCCAGGTGCGGCTGGGCGCGCGTTATGAGCGCTCGCTTGACATGCTGGCTTATGCGAAGAGCGCGTCGCCGCAAACGCCGGTGAAATCCGGGCTGATGCTGGGTCTTGGCGAGACCATCGAGGAAGTGCTCGCCGTCATGCGCGACCTGCGCGCGCACAGCGTCGATATCCTGACGCTGGGCCAATACCTGCGCCCCTCGCCGAAGCATCTGCCCATCCTGCGCTACGTGCCGCCCGCGGAATTTGAAGACCTGCGCCGCGCGGGATACGAAATGGGTTTCGGCCACGTGGAATCCGGCCCGCTGGTGCGCAGTTCGTACCACGCGGCGGATTCCGTCGGCGCCCGTCTGAATCCCCAGCTATAGCGCGCCTATTGCACGACAAGATGGCGCGTATCGCAATGTCTTAATGCGAACCATTTCACTGAAGTTGCCGGACGATCTTTTGGCCCAACTCGAGCACAAGGATGGGGGCTTGCGGCCTTCAAAATTACCTCGGAACGTAGCCTCACAACGCGACACACCTTCCGCGTCCATGCCGGGGGTGTGCTGAAGAATCCGAGGATGGGCGGACCACGCATGGAGTGCCGTAGGATGACGGGGAACATCTTGCTTTCCTGCGGTGGGCCGCCGCGACGAACGTCTGGATGATCGACGATTTCCGACAAGAACTGGCGGGGCCGGAATATCGCAATTTGTCGAATTTATAATATTGCCAGGCGATATTAGGTTCTGTTATGCTGGAGACGCATGGAACTGCACGCGCTCCAGGTTTTCCTGGCGGTCGCCACCGAGAAAAGCTTCTCGCGCGCCGCGGATAGGCTGCTCCGCACACAGCCCGCCGTGTCGCTGGCTTTGCAGCGCCTCGAAGCGGAGTTGGGCGAAAAGTTAATCGACCGTTCCGCGAAGGATTTGGTCCTGACCGACGCCGGCCGCACCGTGCTGGAGTTCGCGCGCCGGTTCGAAAATCTGCGGCTGGAGATGCAGAACTCGCTGGCCGAGCTGCGCGACAACTCGGCGGGCACGCTCACTGTGGGCGCCAACGAATCTACTACGCTTTACCTGCTGCGGCATATTGAGAACTTCCGCGCGCTGCATCCTAAGATCAACGTGCGCGTGCGGCGCAGCCTGTCGAGTAAGATCCCCAACGAACTGCTGGATGGCAACCTGGAGTTGGGCGTGATCAGCTACGAGCCGCCCGACGAGCGGCTGACTTCCACCGTGATTTACACCGACTCGCTGACGTTTGTGGTTTCGCCCAAACACCGGCTGGCAGGCCGCAAGGCGGTTTCGATTTCCGATCTGGCGGCGGAGACCTTCATCGCGCACAACGTGATTTCACCGTATCGCGATGTGGTGCTGCGCGAGTTTCAACAGCGCCGCGTGCCGCTGAACATGGCGGTGGAAATGCCTACCATCGAGACCATCCGCAAGCTGGTGCAGAACAATCAGGGCGTGGCGTTTCTGCCGCGCATGTGCGTGGAGCAGGAGATCGACCAGGGCCTGCTGGGGGAGGTGAAGGTGAAGGAGCTGCACGTGGAGCGGAAGATCCGGCTGATTTATCCGACGCGGCGGGTGCTGAGCCATGCGGCTCGCGCGTTCTTGGAGGTGGTGCGGGGGAAGTAAGGGCGGTCGAATCGCGGTGCGATCCTTCCGTTCTTCCGAGGCAGTCGGCCACAACCGTGCCGTCTGAAGACGCGTGATTGCCCGTCCCCGGGGCTTGGCCGGGGCCTAAGCACCCCACCGCCGAATGTTAGCGCTTTATTGTCCATGTACTTAGCCCGGCAAGGAGTGGAATCGTATGGGTAGAAGAAACCGAAGATATCTCAGAACCGCTATGATCGGAAGTGATGCGAATTGTTGAAAAGTGGAAAACTGACGGCTGGAAGATCAATGTGAGGCGGCCGAGGTATTCTGATTATCCTGGACCGCGCGTCTCGGTCGGCGTGACCTCCGGTGATGGAGTCGAACATATGATTGATCGATTCGACGAGGACGATTCTCTCCCGAATAAAATCGAGAGTCTCATCAGGTCGCTTTCGAGACGAGTGAGGTAGTAGCCGCGTTGCCTTAGCAGCAGCCGACCACACTTTGTCACAGGCCAAGCAACCTCAAGATCAGGAGTGCGGCCAAGAACAGCCCCCCCAAGGCTAAAAGGAATGCTTTGGCCCCCCAAAGGTTAAGAAGACACACTCGAGGGGGAACGCATAGACCGGCGCGAACCGGTTGTCCGCGAGTGCAGGGCGTGTTCTGCCCAGCGTGCTAAAATCGTTCTGGCGATTCTTCGCCCTCGAGGTGAACCATGACCAAGATAATCTCTTGGCTCGTGGGTAGCCTTTGGTTCCAATTGTGCAGGTAGTCAGCGACAGAGGCACGACATCCCCGCCAGGGAGCGGACAAGACTGCTACCTGCTAGGTTAGACCGATGCACCTAGGGGGGGGTCGAGTCCCCCAGGCCAATTGGAGCACCTGGCCGCCGTGATACCCGAAAAGGTGTTCGCCGCTAAGGGGTGACCCGTTTACTGGCCGAAGCGTCGCTTACGTATCGGCGTTAGGCAGAAGGAAAGATTTAGATGGGTCACCTTGGTTTCCACGTTCCCCCATCGAATCCAAGTAAGCGGACTAGCCCCAGCGCCGAGCTACATGCCGATATTTAAGATAATGCCGTTTGCCGCCTGCTGACTGGACGTGCCGCTCGGACGGCGTTTTTACGAGCTCAACAGCTCGGAGCGGACGGGGAGCGGCGGGATCGCTTCCGTATGGTTGTGCGCCGGCTGGACCGCAAGCCAGGGTCGGAGGGCGCCACTTGGCGGAGGACTCTGTGGCCGCCGGGCGGCATTCTTGTCCGAGATGGTGCGCCTGGATAACAGCAACGAGTGTCAAATCGGAGGCTGGCGGTGTTTGGGGCAGTTCGTTCAGGTAGCTGGCGCGCGCTGGTGTTATGTCATCACAGCGCTCGACCGCTCGGTTGCGAATTTAACAAGCTACTGGAAGGGAAGGACGGCGCGGGCGGGAGTTGAAATTCCGGACATGGTCAGCACGATGGGCTGGTCGCCGGAGGGTATGCCACCGGGCACTTGGACGTTTACCTGGAAGAGGCCGGCGCAAGTCATGCCGGCGTACAACACGGCTGCGGGCCGGCCTCCCATGGTTACCTGGATCTGAGAGAGAGCCGGGACTGAATATGCGGCGGTCAGAACCTGCCCCACAAGATACGCGCCGCCGGAGCATTTGACGGTCCTGCTGGGCCTGGGCACGCGAGGGCGGCGGAGCCAGGACTATTTGACGCTGTGAGTGTGTGAGAGTCAAGCCTTGGCTCGGCGCGCGGGCGTACAATCGGAAGCATGTACACCCTTCGTTGCTTGCTCGCGGCGGCCATCGCCGCGGCCGCTCTACAAGCCGCCGATCCACCCTCCGCATCCGGCGTCGATCTCAAGGCCATGGATACCACGGTCAATCCATGCCAGAACTTCTATCAGTACGCCTGCGGCGCATGGCGTAGGAACAATCCGATTCCCCCCGATCAATCGCGCTGGGCGCGTTTCAACGAACTGGCCGAGCGCAATCTGGCGATCGAGCGCGGCATCCTGGAAAAAGCCGGCAACTCCCAGATCCGCGAGTTCTACGCCGCCTGTATGGACGAAGGAGCCATCGAGCGCAAGGGCATTCAGCCCATCGAGCCGCTGCTGAGGCAGATCGACGCGCTCGCGTCGAAACAGGAATTGGCCGCCGAGATCGTCCGTCTGCATCAAGCTGCGGTGCGCGCGCTTTTCAGCTTCCGGGTGAGCCAAGACGACAAGAAATCGGACCAGGAGATCGCGCAGGTGGATCAAGGCGGGCTGGGCCTGCCGGACCGCGACTATTATTTGAAGACCGACGGCCGTTCGGTCGAGCTGCGCAGGCAGTATGAAGAGCACATTCACGCCCTGTTCGCGCTGTTGGCCAAGGCGCAAGGGGCCGCAAGCGGCGATCCCGAGGCGGAAACCCGCGCCGTGATGGAATTCGAAACGGCGCTGGCGAAAGCGTCCATGGATCGCGTGGCGCGGCGGAATCCCGATAAGACCTATCACAAGATGACGGTGAGCGAACTGGCGCTGCTGACGCCGGATTTCGAATGGAAGCAATACGTATCCACCATTGGCATTCCGCCAGTGGAATCGGTGAACGTGGTGGCGCCCGAGTTTGTGAAGGCGCTGGATGCCACGATTGCCAATACCAGCCTGGCGGACCTGAAAACGTATCTGCGGTGGCATGTTCTGAGCTCCCACGCCGATATGCTGCCGCGCGCGTTCGACGAAGAGGACTTCCACTTCAGCGAGCAAATCCTGCGCGGCACCAAAGAGATGCCGCCGCGCTGGAAGCGGTGTGTGCGGGTCACCGATCGCGGGTTGGGCGAGGCGCTGGGCCAGGAGTTCGTGAAAGCGGCGTTCAACGGCGCCAGCAAAGAGAGGGCCTTGCAATTGGTGGGCGAGATCGAGATGGAGATGCGCAAGGACATCGACAATGCCACTTGGATGACGCCCGCGACCAAGGAACAGGCATTCGCCAAGCTGCGCGAGGTGACCAACAAGATCGGCTATCCCGAGAAATGGCGCGACTACAGCAGCGTGAAGGTTGTGCCGGACGATTACTTCGGCGATGTGCTGCGGGCGTTCGATTTCGAACGGCGGCGGAATTTCGGCAAGATCGGCAAGCCGGTGGATAAGGCGGAATGGGGCATGACGCCGCCCACGGTGAACGCCTATTATTCGCCGAACATGAACAACGTCAACTTTCCCGCCGGCATTCTGCAGCCGCCTTTTTACAATCCGAAGGCCGGCGACGCGGTGAATTATGGCGGCGTCGGCGCGGTGATCGGGCACGAGCTGACGCATGGATTCGACGACGAGGGGCGCAAGTACGACGGCGCGGGAAACGTGCGCGACTGGTGGACGCCGGAGGATGCCAAGGCATTCATGGCGCGCGCCGATTGCGTGGTGAAAGAATATAGCGGATTCAGCCCGGCGCCGGATGTGTACCTGAAGGGGGATCTGACGCTGGGCGAAAACGCCGCGGATAACGGCGGCATCCGCCTGGCCTACATGGCGCTGATGGACAGCCTGGCGAATCATACGGCCGGGAAGCTGGACGGATTTACACCGCAACAGCAGTTCTTCCTGGGCTTCGGGCAAATCTGGTGCGAGAACACGACGGAGCAGGCGGCGCGCATGCAGGCGGCCACCAATCCGCATTCGCCCGGCGAGTTCCGCGCCAATGGGGTGCTGCGGAATATGCCGGAGTTCCAGGAGGCGTTCTCGTGCAAGGTGGGGGATGCGATGGTGTCGGCGGATCCTTGCCGGGTGTGGTGAAAAAGAGGAGTCGGGAGGAGACAGAAGTCAGCCCAGCCTCCGGCGGGGCCGGATCAAACAAGGTGTGACTTCTCAGAATGAGGGGCGGCCAATTCTGCCCCACAAAACCAAACCTTCCCACTACCAAGGGCTACCAGCACGCACGGGCACCTTTTTTGAGCGTGGTGGGCGGCTGCGGCGCTTCGGCCCCGCCGATGCCGAGGCCAATCGGCAGCAAGCCAGGGGAAGGATAGCCGGATTCTACGACTGCGGAGCAGCGGGTCCTGGAGGACCCGCGCAGACCTGGAGGTCCGCCCCACGAGCCACGCGCGAAATCGCGTGTACCAGCTTCCGGTATGGCGGAGTTTCAAATGCCTCGATGGGCAGCCATTCGCCGTCGCGCCAGCTCGAATAATACCAGCGCGCGAGCAAAGCCAGGTATTCCTGGCGTTCGCGCATGGCGAGTTGGCGCATGGGCAGGGCGGCGAAGATGTCGCGCAGCTTGCCGTCGAGCGACACCGGCTTGCCTTCTTGGACCCCGAAGCTCAGACGCTGCGGTGCCTGCCAGTGCCCGTGCCGGACGATCCAAAGCTCGACGGCATTGGGCGCGGCGGACGGCGTGATGGCGACGCCGTGCAGCCGGTCGATATCGCGCGCCAGATCGTCCTGCAGCTTGAGGACGTCCTGCACTTTTTCGTAGCGCTTGTGCTGGCGGGCGGCTTCTTCGAACATCATCTCCTGGCTGTAGTGCTCGCGCGCGCGGCCTATGGTATCGAGCAAGGAGTGCCCGCCGGTCTTGAGGAACTCCGCCACGCGGCCGACTTCGTGCAGATACTCGTCGCGCCCAACGACTTGCTGGCAGGGGCGCAAGCACATGCCCATCTCGCCGTAGATGCAGCCGGGATGCCCGGGTGAGGGGCGCAGATCTTCCTGGCAGCGGCGCATTTGAAACAGGTCGAGGAACTGCGATTCGAATTTCTCGGCCGATACGCGGCTGCGGAACGGACCGCAATAGAGCGCGGGGGCGCGGCTCAGGTGGTTGGTGAGTTGGCTGCGCGGAAATTCGTTGGTGAGGACCAGCTTGACGTAACTGGGCATGCGCAGGTTCAGCAGATCGAGGTAGGTCTTGGGGAAGTGGCGGCGCGCCAACTCGTACATGAGGATGGCGGATTCGAAGGCCGAGCCGGTCAGACGGTACTCGATGCGGCGGACGGCGTGGCGGAGGTTGAGCAGGCGGGAGGGCTTTTCGCGTTCTTTGAGGAGGCGCAGGAGGCGGCGGCGGAGCAGGGCGGTTTTGGCGAGGTAGGGATCGCCTTCGCGCGGCCAGAGGAGGAAGACGGCGGGGTTGTTGGGGACTTGGGCGATGGCTTCGTCGAGGCCGGACAGGTCTTCGGGAACCTCGATGGTGGTCATCACTTATGGCTATTTTCGCATCCTGGGCGCTGGTTGGACTACAATCGAAGCGATGGATGTTTTGCCCGCGCTTTACGGCCAGTTCGATCCGGCGCGGCCTCTGGAGGTGGAGGAAACGGATTTGTATGTGAATTGGCAGGAGCAAAAGTCGCTGGCGCCGGATAATATCAAGACGGAACTGGCGCGCAACATCGCCCGGTCTGAAATGGCTGTTTGCCGCCTGTTCACGGGTCATCGCGGAGTGGGGAAAACGACCGAGCTGAAGCGCGTCAAATGCATTCTCGAAAACGGCGAAGCTGGACCGCCCGTGTTCGTTTCCATGCTGCGAGCGGAGCAGTGGATAGATCTGCAGGATGTCCAGGCACCCGACATCGTCTTTCATATTGTCCGGCAGCTTGTGGACGACCTGAATGCAGCCGGCTTCTCGGCTGGGCATTCGATGTTCGCGCAGTTCTTCAAGGACATCAATGAACAACTGAACCGCGAGGTAGAACCGCAGGGCCTCAAGATATCCGCAGGCATCGTCGAGTTCTCGACAGTGTTGAAGGACGTTCCGTTCGCCAGGGCCACGCTGCGCAAGCTGATTGAAGGACACCTGCCCACTATTTACGATCTCATCAATAACCAAGTCCTCACCCCGGCGCGCGAGTGGCTCAAACGCGAGAGGGGCAAAGGAAACATACTGGTGATCGTGGATGAATTGGATCGCATCCCGCAGAGAGTGCTGAACGATCAAGGTCTGACGAATCAGCGGAACATCTTCGTGGATCATGCCGGGATTTTGCGGGCGCTGGCGTGCCCCGTTCTTTACACGGTCCCGTGGAACTAGCTTACAGCGATGCGCACGTGCCCCTGAAGACGAACTACGGCTGCGACATTCGTTTTCTGCCGCTGATCCCGGTCGCGCAGCGGGACGGCCGCGACCACGCCGAGGGTTGCACGCGCTTTGCCGGATCGTGAATCACCGGGTTGTCAAGGCGGGCGTGACTCCACAGGAATTCTGCCCGGACTCGACTGTGCTGGAGGGTCTCTGCCGCGCGTACGGTGGGCATATTCGGACTCTTTTCGTTCTGCTGGCCTCGGCCATGGACCGATGCGACGAGCTGCCCGTAACACGCGCAGTTGTAGAGCGCACGATCCGCCGCCAGGCGATTGATCTCTCCTTGTCGTTGCGGCCGGCACATTGGGACGCGCTGCGCAAGATACACGCGTCCAAAGCGGAACTTGCCGACAATCCGGATTTGTGGAATGCCTTGATCCGTAATCTCTTGGCTTTCGCGTACGAGGACGAATCCGGAGTCTGGTACGATTGGAACGCGCTGCTGGCCGCGGTTCCGGGAGTGGCGAAATGACAGCAGCGATGACTCCGCCGGTTTTGTTATCGGCCGAGAACCAGGTCGAATTCGCCGCGCTCGCCAGGATGCTCCACCTCGCCGAGGGCTTCAGGTTGGCGTTTGTGCGCGTCAACCATGCGTCTCTGCGCGACTGCGTGGTGGGCGAGCTGCGGGCGCGCTTCCCGGAAAAGAAGATTCTCGCCCTAACGCTGAAACCCCCGCTGGAGGATGGCACGGTAGTCCATGGCGTGGTGACGCAGCTTCAGGAGGCGGTCGGCGGCGGTCACCCGGACGCGATATTCGTTTTTGGGCTGGATGCGATGTTCGATCCCGCGGCACGGGACTCACCGGCGCTCGACATCTTGAACCTCAATCGGGATTACCTGGTCAAACGCTTTCTGTGCCCGGTAGTCTTCTGGGTTGCCGAGTTCGGCGTGCGGGAGTTGATGTCGCGCGCTTCGGATTTTTGGGCGATCCGGTCGGGCACATACCACTTCGTGGGCGAGACCGAAGACGCCCGGTCCACGCTCGAGCGAGTAGAGGATGGCTTCGATTGGAGCCTGGACCTGCGCGAGAAGCACGAGCGCACCGAAATACTGTGGCATGTGTTGAAGGAGGCGGAGAGCGCTGAGCGGCCAGACCCCGCGGTACTGGCAGCAACCTTGTACCAGCGTGGACGGGCACTGGAATTTGGAGAGACCGCCGATGGCGGTCGTGAGCATTTCGAGCGCGCGTTGGCACGCTATCGGTAGATCGGAGATCGCCGAGGAGAGGCCAACTGCATTCGGCATCTGGGCGACATAGCGATTCGGCAGTCCCGCTACGCGGATGCGGAGGCGCTCTACCAGCATGTGCTCCTTCTCTAAGGCCAAATAGGCAATCGCGCGGGCGAGGCCAACCGCGTCCAGAAGCTGGGCGATGTAGCGGTCCGGAACGCCCGCTACGCAGACGCAGAGAAACAACCAACAGGCGCCGGCCTTCTATTCTCAGATCGGGGATCGTTTGAGTCAGGCGAGTGAGGCCAACTGCCTACGGAGCTTGGGCGGCGTGGCATTCGGCCGGGAGCGATACGCGGAGGCCAATGATCTCTACCGGAGGGCGCAGCCCATCTGCCTCCAATTCGGAGACCGATTAGGAGAGGCTAACTGCGCGCAGAGCATGGGCGAAGTGGCGACCCAAGAGGCCCGCTTCGTGGAGGCCGCGGAGTTCTATCGTCAGGCGCTCCCCATCTATCGCCAAATCCGAGAGCGATTGGGTGAGGCCAACTGTATAAAGAGCCCCGGTGAAGTGGAACGGCTGCGGTCCCGTTGTTCGGAGGCCGAGAAGCTCTACCAACAGGCACTGCATACTCCAACATCGGCCTCACCGCCCAAGCCCAGCAAGTCCGCGACGAATTTAATCAGTCACAGCCTTAGAGTCAATCAGTCCCCGAATCTCCGCGATGAAATCCGCCACCGGCTTAGCCCCCAGATCGCCATGCTTCCGATGCCGCACAGACACCTGCCCGGTCTCCGCTTCGCGCCCCCCCACCACGAGCATGTAAGGAATCTTCTGCAACTGCGCATCGCGGATCTTCAGATTGACCTTCTCGCTGCGGTCGTCCACCGTCACCCGGATGCCGGCCGCCTCCAACTGGTCCCGCACCGCGTAAGCGTAGTCCGACTGACGGTCGGTAATGGGCAGCACGGCCGCCTGCACGGGCGCCAGCCACACCGGAAACGCGCCGGCATACAACTCGATCAGATACGACACCATGCGCTCCATGGTGCTAATGATGGCGCGGTGAATCATTACCGGCCGGTGATGCTTGCCGTCCGGACCGATATAGTTCAAATCGAATTGGTTCGGCAAATGGAAGTCGACCTGGATCGTCGAGTAAGTCTCTTCATGACCCATTACATCGGCAAGCTGGATGTCGAGCTTAGGTCCGTAGAACGCGGCCTCGCCCGGAGCCGCTACGTACGGCAATCCTAGCGAGTCCATAGCCTCGCGCAGCACACGCTCGCCTAAATCCCACATCGCGTCGTTATCGACAAACTTCTCCTTATTAGCTCTGTCGCCCAAGGACAGCCGGTAGCGGTACTGCGTAATGCCGAGGTCGTGGTAGGCCCGCTCCACAAGCTGCATGACCCGCGTGAACTCGTCTTTGATCTGGTCCGGCGTGCAGAAAATGTGTGCGTCGTTCAGGGTCATGCAGCGCACGCGGCTCAATCCGCTCAATGCGCCGGAGCGTTCGTAGCGATACATGGTGCCCAACTCCGCAATGCGCACGGGCAGATCGCGGTAGCTGCGCGGTTTGGACTCGTAGACCAGGATGTGATGCGGGCAATTCATCGGCCGCAAGACCATCTGTTCGGTTTCCAGATCCATGGGCGGAAACATATCATCGTGATAGTGTTCCCAGTGGCCCGAGCGCTGATATAGTTCCACCTTCGCAAGATCCGGCGTATACACGTGCTGATATCCCGCGGCGCGTTCGCGCTCCAGGATGTAATCCTCCAGCAGTCGGCGAATGGTCGCCCCCTTGGGCAGCCACAAAGGCAAACCGGCGCCCACCAGATCGCTGACCGTGAACAGTTCCAGCTCTTTGCCGAGCTTGCGGTGGTCGCGCTTCTTGGCTTCTTCGAGTTTGGCGAGATACTCTTCGAGATCCTTCTTGCTGAAGAACGCCGTGCCGTAGATGCGCTGCAACTGCTTGTTGTGCTCGTTGCCCTTCCAGTATGCGCCGGCGATGGAGAGCAGCTTGAACGCCTTGATCTTGGAAGTCGAGGGCACGTGCGGGCCGCGGCAGAAATCGATGAAATGCGGGCCGAGGGTGTATTCGCTGAAGACGTCGCCGGCGCGCTCGGCGATGAGTTCCTTCTTCATCCAATCGCCGTCGTATTTGCGCAGTCCCTCGTCCTTGGGGGTCATGATGCGCTCGTAGGGCAGGTCGCGCGACTGGATTTCCCACATGCGCTTCTCGATTTTTTCCAGGTCTTCGGGAGTGAAGGCGGTGGGCCGGTCGAAATCGTAATAGAAGCCGCTGTCGATGGGCGGACCGATGCCCAGTTGGGTTTCGGGGAACAGCTCCAGCACGGCGGCGGCCAGCAGGTGCGCGGTGGAATGGCGGTAGACCGTGAGGGCGGCGGGGTCTTTGGCAGTTAGGATCTGGATGGTAGCGTCGGATTCCAGGGGACGAGTCAGATCGTATAACTCGCCGTTCACTTTGGCGACAATGGCGGCGTCGGCCAGGCGCGGACTGATGGCGCGGGCGATGTCGATGGGGCGGCTGCCCGCTGGGACGGACTGTTGACTGCCGTCGGGCAGGGTAATTGCTATGTCACTCATAGGGAAATTTTAGGGTAACACGGGGTGGGTGGCGGGTGAGAGAATGGGAAGCGAAGGCCGATGATTTCAACGAAGGATCCGCGCGCGATTGCACGCGCACGTCTGCTGGACGCCCGGGCGCTGTTGAGAGCCAGGCGCTTCGACGGCGCGTTTTATCTCTCCGGGTACGCGGTTGAGCTGGCGCTGAAGGCGCGAATTTGCCGCACACTCAAATGGCGCGAGTTTCCGCAGAGCGGGCGGGAGTTCGAAGATTTCAAGTCGCTTAGGACCCATGACCTGGATGTCCTTCTAAAATTCTCGGGCGCATGGGAACGTGTAAAGGCCAAGCACACGACGGACTGGTCCGTAGTTGCCGATTGGTATCCTGAAAGGCGCTATCAGGAAATTGGCCTGACGACTCCCGCGGAGGCAGCGGAAATGGTAGAGTGCGTAGAGAGGCTCTTGAAGGTCCTGTGATTAATATTAACCGTCTCCGCAAGGCGATGCGCCATATCGTCTCTAAGAAGGGCGATCTCACCTTATTCGCCCTTTTCAGGCGCGCGGACGGGCTTGGCGCCTGGGACTTGATCGTCGCGGCTCCATGGCTTGAGGGGAGCAAATACAAGTCGGTTTCTGAGATTGTGGATCTGCTCGTTGAGTCCATTGGCAGAAAATCGCTTGTGAACTTCGCGAGAGTGGAACCGATTCCGGCAGACAACCCGACGATCAAATTCATCTTGAAGAACTATCCTGTCGACGACGGTGAGCTGCGCATTCCACCCACTGGCCTATTCGATTTGCCGATCGAGGAGGTAATCATCCTGCGCGCCAAACGGCCGGCTACGAAGAAGCCGGCGCGCAGAGCGCTGCAACGCGCGAGTTGAGCCTTCTCACCGCAACCGCTGGAAGATAGCATCCAAGAACTCGTCCTCCCGGTCGATCTGCACCCCGATCCGCAGCCAGTAGAGCGGCAGGGGCGCGAGCAGGTGGTCCGCGTCTTCACAGAGGTTGACCAGGTCCTTCTCGGTGGTGACCACCGCCTCCACGCCGTCCTCGCGGAACTGGCGGCCCATATTGCGCAGTTCGTTCGGCCGGTAGGAGTGGTGATCCTCGAATTCGATGCACGCCTCCACATGTAGTCCGAGGGACTCGAGCGTGCACCAGAAATACCCCGGGTTGCCCAATCCGCAGAAGCCGGCTACGCGCGCGTAAGGCAACGCATCGATGGCCACGGTTTCGCCGGTGGCGGCGGAAACCCAGGCCTCCGGCTGCGCGCGCGCATGAAAGACCGGCGCGCGCGGATTGTGTCGCCGCAGGAAATGCTCGGCACCCTCAACCACGCGGCCCGATTCGCTGCGCGTGACGACGAAGATATCCGCGCGCGACAATCCCCCCAGCGGCTCGCGCAGGCGCCCCAGCGGCAAAGGATAGCCGCCACCAAAGGGATCGAGCGCATCCACCAGCACGATGTCGAGACGGCGATCGAGCCGCGCGTGTTGAAACCCGTCGTCGAGGACGATCGCGTCGACGCCGAATTCTTGTTCCAGCAATCGACCCACGCGCCAGCGGTCCGCGCCGATGCCGACGGGCGCAACTCCCGCGCGCAGGAACAGTTGCGGCTCGTCGCCGGATTGGCTCACCGGCACGTGCGCGCCTGCGGCCACGGCTTGGCGCGGATGCAGCGATTGGCGGCCATAGCCGCGCGTGAGGATGCCGGGGTTCCAGCCGGCGTCCTTCAGACGGCGGGTCAAATGCAGGACCATGGGTGTCTTGCCAGTGCCGCCCACCGTAATGTTGCCGACGCCGACGACCGGGGCTTGCAGGCTACGGCGGCGCGCGAGGTTGCGCGCGCGATTCAGCCTGCCGCCCAAAATCCAGAGCTGCGAGAGTGTCCAAAGGAAAGCGAAGCCGGGTTGGGCCGGGCGGTACCGGGGCACATGCCGGGCAAAGATTTCCTGCGCGTGGCGGACCGCGATTGCGGTGGCTCCCTGACGGGCGCGCGCGCAGGATAATGCTTTAGCGCCGAGGTCCGTGGCGCGGGTGGGGTCTTCCAGGATGTCGGAGACAGCGGCAGCCAGCGTCGCTGCGTCGCGCACTTCGACCAGCGCGCCGGCCGCACGGAAATCGGTCGCGATTTCGGCGAAGTTCTCCAGGTGCGAACCCGTCACGATGGGGCGCGCGGCCAGCGCGGGCTCCAGGATGTTGTGGCCGCCGCGCGCGGCCAGCGTGCCACCTATGAAGACTACGTCCGCTAGCGGGAACAGGCTGGCGAGCTCACCGATGGAATCGAGCAGCAGTGCCCCGGGCAATGGCAATTCCTCGGAACCCGCCAAACCGGAGCGGCGGACGAACGGGATACCGGCGCGCGCCAGCGCCTGCGCGACCGCATCGAAGCGCTCCGGTTTGCGGGGGGCGAGCAGCAGAAGCAAAGCCGGCTGGCGGGCGGACACCTGCCGAAAGGCGGCAATCACGGCATCGTCTTCGTCCGCATCCCCGGCGGCGGCGGGCGGCATGGTGCTGGCGGCGATCCACACGGCGCGCGGATGAAGCCGTTCGACGAAGCCGCGGACCGGCGACTCCGGGGCAAGCGCCGGCGCCTGGAAATCGTACTTCAGGTTACCGGAGGCGCGCACTTTATCCGGCGGTGCGCCGATCCGGACCCAACGCTGCCGCATTTCTTCGCTCTGCGCGAGCAGCAGATCGACTTGCGCGAGCACGCCGCCGAAGAACCAGCGCAACGCCCGATAGCGGGCGATGGCCCGGTCCGATACGCGGGCGTTGACCAGCAATAGGCCCGCGCCCCCGCGCTTCGTCTCCCGAAAGAGGTTAGGCCATACCTCGGTCTCCATGACGATTACCAGCGAAGGCCGCAGGGCGCGCCGCACGCGCCGCACGGCGAAAACGTAATCGAGGGGCGCATAAAACACGCCCGCGAGGCCCTGTAGTTTTTGGGTGGCGGTTTCATATCCGGCCAGGGTGGAGACCGAAACGAAGACCGGAGAGCGCGGCAGGCGCACGTGCAATTGCCGCACCAGTTCAACGGCCGCGACCGCTTCGCCGACGGAAACGGCGTGCAACCAAATCGCGCCAGGGACGGTCTGTCTAAAGGAAGCGGGCAGGTATCCGCAGCGCTGCTTCAAGGACTTGAGGTAAGCGCGCTGGCGCAGGCCGCGCCACACCAGATAGAGCAGGACGATGGGCAGGCCGAGCGCCTGAAGGAGGCGGTAGAGTAAATAAATGCCTTTTATTTTCAAACGGTTGGCTCTAATCACGAGTATAGCGATGGCGCTCGCGCCAGACAAGGCGTTACCGGCCAAGAAAGAGGAACCCAAGTTCACGCCGGGACCGGCAGACAGCTATGCGTCGCGGCAGACCAATGAGAAGGTCACCATCGGGGTGCTGCCGTATTTCAACGATGAGGACACCCTACCGGTGTTCGGCAAGCACAATCCCTACAAGTACGGAGTGCTGCCGGTGCTGGTGGTCATCCGAAACGATGGCTCGAAGACCATTAAGGTACAAAATCTACAGGCGGTGTGGACCGGGCCGAACGGCGACAAGGTGGAGGCGACCCCGGCGAAGGACATTCGGTATCTGACGCCGCCACGGCGTCCCAGCGCGATGCCGAGTCCGCTGCCCGCGAGCCTGGGGAAAAAGAACCCGTTGGACGATTGGGAGATCGAGGGACGCGCGTTTTCCGCGGAGGTGTTGCCGCCGGGCCAGTCGGCCAGCGGCTTCTTTTATTTCCAGACCGGATATCAGCGAGGCGCGAGCCTGTACCTGAGCGGGTTGCGCGAGGCGGAATCGGGGCGGGAGTTGCTGTATTTTGAGATTCCGATCGTGGAGAAGTGATCCTCGGATTGCAGCCGGGCTGAAGCCCCGCGCGGACTGAAGTCCGCCCTCCAAACGAATCTCTGGCGGCTTCGTCATCGTAAGTTATGATGCAGGACCTTCGTTATGGACTCCGCCGGCTGCGGCAATCGCCGGGATTTGCCATCGTCTGCGTGCTGACACTGGCTCTGGGCATCGGGGCGAACACAGCCATCTTCACGCTGGTGGACGCGGTCATGCTCAAGTCCCTGCCGGTGAAGAACCCCAAAGAGCTGTACCGGCTGGGAAGCGGCAACAGTTGCTGCGTGCTGGGAGGACTGCAGAACCACTGGGACATTTTTCCCTATGAGCTGTATCAGCAACTCCGCGATCACACGCCGGAGTTCAGCGAGATGGCCGCATTCCAAGCCGGCGACACGGAATTGAGCGTGCGGCGCAGCGGATCGAGCAGCCGCGCCGAGCCATATGCGGGCGAATTCGGGGGCCGCGTGCGTGCCGACCCGCCCGATTTCTGGCTGCCGGTGGCCACCGAGCCGCTCCTGAATGGGCAGAATTCGATTTTGGACGGCCCGGGGTTTTATTGGCTTTACATTATCGGACGCGTGAAACCGGGAGCGCAGGTGTCCGGCATCCAACTGAAGGTTACGGCGCAACTGGAACAGTGGATCGCCATCCAACCCAGTATTTCGCCTCAATACCGGGCCAACATGGGGAAGCAGCAGATCCTGGTGACGCCGGCCGCGGGCGGTGTGGCTTCTCTGGAGACCGAGACGTCCGCCGGGTTGCGGCTGCTGATGACGATTTCCGGGCTGGTCCTGCTGATCGCTTGCGCCAACATCGCCAATCTGCTGCTGGCCCGCGGTGCGGCCACGCGCGCGGAGACGGCCATTCGCGTGGTGTTGTGTCAATGCCGTGCCGACGGCGGGCAGCTTCAATGTGGACTACGTCGACGGCGCCTGGGCGGAGAATACGATCGACGCCAGCAATGCTCCGCCGGCCGGAGCGGCGAATCGCTTCCGATGCACCTCGACACCCTCGCCCGCTGCGATGGTAACCTAGGATGAGCCACTCGCGAGAAGTGGGAGGGGACATGTCGTCTACGAGCTTGAGCCCGGATTGCGATCCCATGCCAGGCAGCGATTCGGCCGCGCCATCGGAAC
>Ga0302326_10009047_pt1 | contig 21862 bp, 13 predicted proteins | sample Palsa_T0_3_FD_202264 | JGI IMG/M metagenome (GOLD analysis project Ga0302326, IMG submission 202264) | Peat permafrost microbial communities from Stordalen Mire near Abisko, Sweden - Palsa_T0_3 | ecosystem: Environmental > Terrestrial > Soil > Palsa > Peat permafrost | place: Sweden: Abisko... | reverse complement strand
GCTATCAGAATGGAATAGTGATTTTCACTCGTGGTCGAGTTTCTCTTAATTCCAGTCATGGCGAACTTTACTTGGATGAAAACCAAAATCCGCCAGGATGGATGTTCCCGGTGCCAAATAATGCGACAAATACCTGGACGTTCATCTATAAATTCAAGACTTTATTCGGTGCGCCTCATTGGCTTGCGGGGGGTATTACTACAATTCTGCCCATAGTCTGGATTGCGCAAGACGTGCACAATCGTCGTCGCCTCCGGCGAATTCGACGTGGTTTATGTGTTGCGTGTGGCTATAATCTCCGCGCCAGCCCGGACCGATGCCCTGAATGTGGAACAATCCCGCCGAAGAAGGAAATCGTTTCGAAGTGATCGGAAGGCCGCACTTGTAACTGGCAAAATGGTATTGCAGGCGGATGGGCTTTTCTTATTTCTCGCCTGCGAGCGCCTGTAACTCATCCGCCGCTGTTTCAATCTTGTCGATCTCCGCCAGTTTGGGCGCTCGTGATTCGATCCAGGCGATGCTCCGGCGAATCTGCTCATGGGCCAGATCCTCGAATCGCTCCGCGATATTGCGGTTGGTCCGGCGGGTGCGCGCGGCGACTTCGTTGCTGAGACGCTCGGTGAGCCATGCCGCCAGCGAATATCCGCCCAGGATCATGATGTCGGCATGCCAGAACAGCGCGTGATGGGCCGCGACGATGATGGCCAGAAGATAGGGCGCCGCCTCACTCCACTGCGTCAATTTCGCCCCTCCGGGAAGACGCCGCAGCACTTTGAGTAGCAGCGCGGTGTCGCGCGGCGTGGCGTTCCAGCGCTTTTGCAGCCAGTCGTTCAATTCCTTCAGCTCCTCATCCGCGATCTTTCCGGCGCGGGCGGGCTCGATTTTGGATTCCATGTAGTTGGCGGATGGATCGTTCAGCCATTTTTCACCCGATGGCACCGAGCGGACGACATCGTCGATCCGGCTCTGGATGATCGCGAATTGATCGGTGAGCGTGGCGTTGAAATCCGGAACCTCCCGCGAAGCCGAATCGGCGTCGCCCCCGATGATCGATTTCAGGTTGGTTTTTCCGTGCATCACCAGTTCCCAGGCGCCGCGAGGCAGGCGCACCAGAATGCCCGGCATCTGCCGGACGCGGTCCAGAACTCTTCCGGGTCCGATCAGGTACAGCACGCTGCGCTGCTGCAATCGCCGCTGCAATTGCTCGGTGATTGGATTGACATCCACGCCGGGCGCGGGCGCCTCCATCGCGCGCAGGGCCGAGATGATCGCATCCACATCGCGTCGCCGCCCGCGCAACGGGCCGGTGATCTGATCGCGCAATCGTCCCAGCAAATCGGCGATGCGCACGCGCGCGCCGGATTCCCGCGCCGAATCATCGGCAGCGCGCATCGCTGAAACCGCCTGACGAAGCGCCTGAAGATTGATCTGCGCCAGCGGCTCGAAAACCGCATCATCGCGCGGCACCGCGAAAACCGGAGCATCCCCATCGGCGGAAACAAGCCGGCGATAATCTTCCAGCATCTCCGCGGTCTCGCATTTGTTCATGACAAACAGCGTCGGCAGCCCGTACCGCCGCGCGAGCCGATAATACGGCAGCAACTCCGTCATCTGATATTTTTCCGGAGAGACCAGAAACAGAATCCCCTCGGCCCATCGGAATGCGCGCTCAGCCTGGGCGTGATGGATGGGCTGATCGCCGTCCAGATCGGGCGTGTCAACCAGAACCGCGTGATCTAAAACATTATGGCTGGCCTCGATGATCAACAGCGCATCGTTTTGCCCGCGAGCAGGAAGGTTACCCGGTTCAACGCGCGTCAGCGGCAATCCCATCCAGTTCTGCGGAACATCCCCGGCGGATTTGGCGACCGCCACCGGCCCGACCGTGAATGTGCGGCGAAAACTGGCGGCCGAGAGATTCGCTTCCAGAATGCGGTTGACGAGCGTGCTCTTTCCGGTGCCGGTTCCGCCGAGGATGCAAAGCAAGATAGGCCGCTGCGTTCTGGGCCGAAGATGAAACAGCGCCGCCTCCGCGTCACCGCGCCAGCGATCGACCGCGGGAAACTGAACGCGCAATGCGCCCAGTTTGGCGTCAAGGGATTCAAGCGATTTTTCGAGGGAACGCAGGCCCATTCTCTGCAAATGTTATATCAGAAGTTCAGCGGCCGCACTTGCCTGCGCTCAGCTTGCCGAAGCGTGCGGCGTGAACAGTTGGTTTCCCCATCCTCCGCGCGGTAGCTTTCCGTCGTGAGACAAATGACCGAGCGCTCGGCCCGAATAGCACTGGCGATGATGATTTTGCTGGGACTCGCGGTTCGGCTGGCGTGGGCGCTGCGCCAGCCGAGCGATGATGCGGCCCTGAGCCATTTGCCGGATCAGCGCGAGTATCTCGATCTCGGCAGACATCTGCTCGGCGCGGACGGACTGTGGATGGTCGATCCGCGGTTCGAGCAGATCGTGTATGCGTTTCGCACGCCGGGATATCCCCTGCTGATCGCATGTTGCGATGCCAGGCCGACGGTCGTGCGCATCGTGCAATGCTTTCTGGATACGAGCACGATCCTTGCCATTTTCCTTTTGGCCCGGCGCTGGCTTTCGCCGACGGGCGCGGTTTTTTCGGCGGCGCTGGTGGCGGTAAATCCGTACATGGTTTTCTTCACCGGCCTGATTCTTTCCGAGACGCTTTTTACGGCCATGCTCTGCTGGGGACTGGCGCTGCTGATCTTGAGCGACGGCCCGTGGCCAGACGGAAACAAACTGCTGGCATGGCTCGGCGGTGGGTTGCTGCTGGCGGTGGCGATTCTGGTTCGGCCGGGAACGTTTCTGCTTCCGGTTGTGCTCGGTTGCGCGGCGGCATTGGCGAACCGGACCGTACCGCGGGCGTATCGATCACGTTGGCCGCTGCCGGTCGCCGCCACGATGCTGCTGCTGACGGGGCTGGTGCTTTTTCCGTGGGCCGTCCGCAACCGCTGGACGCTGGGCGCATGGGTGTGGACGAGCACCAACGACGGCATTACCCGGTATGATGGCTTCAATCCGGATGCGACGGGGGCCAGCGATCAGAGTTTCGTCCAGTCCATGCCATGGACGAAAGACATGACCGAAATCGCCCGTTCGCGCTATTTCAGGCAATTGGCCGATGATTGGATCATGGCCAATCCATCGGAGGCGGTGAAGCTGGCGGCCGTCAAAATCGCCCGGATGTGGAGCCCGGTTCCCCTGAGCCGGGAATATGGCAGCCGATGGATATATTGGCTGGTCGGGCTGGCATACGGAATGGTTCTGGACATTCTGGTGCTCCTGGGGCTGTGGCAAAGAACTCTGCCGGGAGCGGCAAAGCGGGTTTTGCTGCTGCCCGCGATATATTTTACGATTGCGGCCGGGTTATCGGTCGGGTCGCTCCGCTATCGCATCCCCGCCGAAGGGCCGATGGCTATTCTAGCGGCCGGTGCCCTTCACTCCGCGCGCAGGTCGTGATGAACTGATGAATATGTTGGCCAATCCAGAGCGTCTCTTCGAGAAAAGCTGGCGCCCACGGCATCCGCTGCGCCGCCGGCATTGCGCCGCGCGCCGCCGCACAATGGCCATCGTCCTTCTTCTCCTCACCATCATCATCTGCGGTTACATCTATCTGACCGATGCCCAGCGCGTCCGGTCGATGGCCAGCGCTTATCTCTCCGATCTGCTCGGCGGCGAGGTGACGATCGGAAAGGCCAACCTTTCAATCTTTGAAGGATTGCGCCTGGATGATGTCACCCTGCGGGTCGACCAGACCAACAAGGCGGATTCTATCATTTTCCACGCGCGCACGTTTCTGATCCGATACCACCCGACCGAGCTTCTGGTGGGCCGGCTGTCGGCGACGCAGATCATCGCCATCGACCCCGTGGTGATGCTCGTGGAGGACACGCAGATGCATCGCTGGAATTACCAGCGTCTCTGGCACGGCCTGGGACCACCCCGGCGAAACCGGACCAGCGGCATTCTTGGCACAATGATTCTGCCGCAGATTCTTCTGCGCGATGCCGAGGTCGCCTATCTCGAGCTGCACGATGGACACACAGTCCCGGTGGGATGGTACGACATCGAAGGAAGCCTGAACCCGAGCACCGAGGAACCGGACCGTTATGATTTCCAGTTGCAAAGCCGCGGACGCGCATCCATGGGACCGAGCGTCGACGGCATTCTGCGCACGGAGGGAGGAATCTCCACCGCGCACATGCAGAATTTCAGTTTTGGCCCCGACATCAAAACGATGTTGCTGGCCGAACCCCGCCAATGGTGCGAATGGCATCAGCTTCAGGGAAACATCAATGTCCCGGAGATGGTTTACAATCCCAACCTCGGCGGGGGCGGCCCGATTTTTCACGCGGAATTGGTTCTGAGCGACGTGGAGATGGCGATTCACCCCCAGGAGTGGATGAGCCGCGAGCAGAACCACCGCATTCAATTGCTTCACGATTTACTGGATACCCCCGCGGCGCGGCGCCGACTTTCGCCGAACTTCATCCAGGCCCTCCGCCGGCTGAGCACCCCCGAGCCGATCCGCTTCACACAGGTTTCGGGCGATCTGGTTTTCACGGAACAGGGAATCGAGCTGAAAGGCATCACCGGCAAGGTGGAAAACAACTGGTTCAACATCGACGGCAAAATGCAGGGCTATTCACCGGACGCGCCGGCCGATCTGACGATCTCTTCGGTGACCGGGCATGACCTGGATATTCCCGACATATCTCCGGACTATCTGGGCACGCTTCCCAAGGAAGCGCAAGACGTCATTGAGCACCTTCATCCGCGCGGAACGTGCGCGATGCGCGTCAACATCCAGCGCCGCGAGCCGGGCGGCAAACCGAGCATCAACGGACAGATCGACATCAAGGACGGCCAGTTTGTCTTCGCCGATTTTCCCTATCCGATTTCGCGGGTTCAGGGCCAGATGCTGATCGGCGACGACCCGGTCGCGCACATGAACGGCATCCGCATTCTCAACGTGGAGGGTCACGGCAGCCGCGACGGCGTCAACGCCGATTGCACGATAACGCTGAACGGTTTCATCGGCCCGCTGGCGGGAGTTTCCGGGGTGTGGTTGCAGGTAGAGGCGACGAACGTCACCGGCGACGCGGCCGTGCGCGCCGCGCTGCCGCCGGACGCCCAGCGCGCGTTGCAACTGTTCGACCCGGATGGACACGGTGAATTCCCCAAATTTCACGGAAGCTTCTCCTGCAACGTCCGTCGCGCGCCGGGGCCGCACAAGCCGTGGAAAGTCGATACCGATCTGACTCTCGACAACGCCGAGGGCCGGCTGGCCGCGTTCCCATATCCCCTGAAGCTGTTCGCCGGACGCCTGGAAATCCACGATGGATATCTGAACGTCATCAACGCGCGCATGCGGCACGGGGACGGGAACTTCGCCCTGAACGGAATCGTCCGCTGGAAGACCAATACCTCGTCATGGACGCAGCCCCTCGGCCCGGACCTGAAAATCACGGCGACGAACATCCCGATCGATGATGATTTGAAAAATGCCCTCCCGCAGGCGCAGCGGGCCTGGGTGCAAAGCAGCGGTCTTTCAGGCGTTCTCGACATGGACGGCCGGGTATTTCCCATCGCGGGGCCGAAAGACGTGGGTTACGCATTTGACGGCTCCCTCCGGGATGGAGCGGTACAGTCTGGTGGCGGCGAAGCGGTGATGTCCGACATGACTGCCTGGCTGCATTTGACGCCGACCCGCCTGGAGATCGTCGATCTCGCGGGTCATCGCGGACCCGGAGTCGTGACGGCCCGGGCAATGATTGACTGGGCCGACGAGCAGCCCAAGATTGTGCTCTCCGCCGCGGCGCAGAATCTTCAGTTGAACCAATCGCTGTACCAAATGCTTCCGAGGTCAGCCCAGACTAGTTGGGACAGCGTGCAGCCGCGCGGCGATGTGGATGCGACGCTGGAGCTGTCCGACCGGATCGGCGCCCCGCCCGAGCGATTGGAGCTTCACATCATTCCCCGGCATCTCTCGGTGACTCCCGCGCCGTTGCCGTATCGCCTGGACAATCTTCAGGGTGATATTTTCGCGTCGCCTCAAGAAGTGGTCCTGCGCGATTTGAAAGGGACGCATGGAAATGCCCGGATCGCGGTGTCCGGCCGGGGAAGCCTGGCCAATCAGCAGGCATGGGATTTGAAAATCGCCGCCGACGAACTGGCGGTGGACGATGAGTTTCTCGCCGCATTGCCGGATTCGCTGGCGCAAGTCCTGCGCGGGCTGAAGGTAAGCGGAACTATCGGGCTGGATCTGTCGAAACTGAATTACTGGCCCGCCGGCCAGAACACGGTCACGGCAGCCACGGACGCGCGCGCCGACATCGATTTTGCCGCGAAGATCAACATGGAGGACGCTTCGTTTGACGTCGGCCTCCCGGCGACAAACGTGCGCGGCGACCTCGATCTCGCGGGGCTGATCCGGGCAGGGAATCTTCATCGGCTCGCCGGTGAATGCACGGTGCAATCGCTGCTCCTCGCCGGTCGGCCGGCATCGGATTTCAAATTCTCCCTGGCGAAAAATTCGGACGATCCGGAAATTGATGTCACGCATGTTGAAGGCCGGTTTGCCGACGGGGACGTAGCCGGACAGGGGGACTATATCTTCCCGGATGATGCGCCGAGCCGCTATGACGTGAACCTGATCCTGCGGGATGCCGATGTCCGGCAACTGACCTCGGGTTCGACCAGGGACATCAAAGGCCGCCTGACCGCTTCGCTGCAACTCGGCGGAGCCTGGGACGATCCCGCCAGCCGCCGCGGACACGGCGATATTTCCGTCTTCGGCGACCGGCTTTACAACATCCCGCTGATGCTCGGTCTGATGCAGATCACAAATCTGCAACTTCCCCTGAGCAGCCCCTTCAACCAGATTCAGACGCGCTACACGCTGGAAGGCGAAAAGGTCGCTCTTGAAAAGATCGACCTGAAAAGCAATGATGTGACGATGTCCGGCAGCGGTGAATTGGATTTCGCGCGGAGGAGCGTGAGCCTCTGGCTGGCAACCACCAATTCCACGCTGGGGGCGCTGCCGATCGTGGGTCCGCTGCTGGGCGGAGCCAATCAGGAATTGCTGCGGATCCACATCAAGGGCACAATCGATCGGCCCAAGATTTCCGCCAGTACATTTGATACCGTCACGACGACGGTTGACGAAGTGTTCAAGGGAAACGACCAGGAGCATTGATGAAATTCCGCGTGTTGCTTTCGCTGCTCGCCATCATCGGCGGGCCGGCTGGGATTGCCGTTGCCGGGGGCGCTCCGGTGGATTTGTCCCGAATCCGATACGACAACCAGTGCTTCACGATTGACGGCCGGGACACATTTCTTTACAGCGGCAGCTTCCATTATTTCCGCTGCCCAAAACAGCTCTGGGCCGACCGTTTTCAGAAAATGAAGGAAGCCGGGCTGAACTGCGTCGAGACCTACGTCGCGTGGAACTGGCATGAACCGCAGCCGCCGGATGGACTCGATGACTTTTCCAAAATGGATATGACCGACCTGACGGACTGGCTCGACATGGCCATCAACCGGTTCGGTTTTTATGTCATCCTCCGGCCCGGTCCGTATATCTGCGCGGAATGGGATGGCGGCGGCTACCCGCAATGGCTCGTCACCAAACGCCCGGCCGGAGTGAGCAGCCACTGGCTTCGCGGCGATGATCCGGTCTATCTCGACTGGTGCAAACATTGGTTCGCCGCCGCGGCAAAGGCAACGGCGCCTTTTCAAATCACCCACATGCCGCCCGGCAAACCGGGGGTGATCCTCTGGCAAATTGAAAACGAATACGACTATGCGGATGTCCCACCCGCGGCCAAGCTGCGCCAGCTTCAGGCCCTGGCGCATGATTCGCGCGACGATGGGATCGACGTGCCCCTGATCACCTGCATGACTGAGAACCCCCTGTTTCGGCAGGATCCCTACCTGCTGCAAAACGTTATCGAATGCCGCAACACATATCCCAGATTCGATGCCGAAAATGAACTCCGCTCGCTGAACACGCTGGGCGGATATCAACCCGAAAAGCCGAAGATGATCACGGAACTTCAAGGCGGCTGGTTTTCCGACGTCGGCGGCCACCTCAGCCAGTACATCGGCTTGACCCCGCAGCAAATCACACGTGTGACGCTCCTGCCGTGGGCGCTCGGTTACACGGCGACCAATTATTACATGATGTTCGGCGGCACCAACCTCGGCGACTGGGGCTCGGCGAATCGAACCACCTCCTATGACTATGATGCCCCCATTCGCGAATTCGGCGGCGTCGGACCTCGATATTTCGCGGTTCAGGCCATGGGCAATTTCCTTAAGGAGCATGCCGCCCAACTGATCCGTTCCCAGGCGGTTGATTTCTCCATCGACCCGTCGCCCGATGACATCGACGTCTATCTTCGACGCGCGAAAAACGGCGAGCGGTTTCTTTTCATTCTGAACAACGAAGAACACGATCGAGTCTCGGGAACTCTCCATGTGACAAGCAAGGATGGCGGTATCGACGGCAACGTCGCATACGATCTCGATCCGTTCGATGCAAAAATTCTCTACCTCCCCGCGGGGGAGACCGACCCTTCCAAAGGCCAGTGGTATCCACAGCCCGTCTCCCGGCCCCAGCGTCCGACAAACCTGCCGGCGACGATCGCGATTACCAGCGCCCGCCGGCAAATCGATCCGGGACCACCCGCCGATTCGTGGCGGGACCTTCCGCCGGCGTATTCGATCGAAGATATGGGAATATTCGATCGACGTTTTGTCTACTATCGCGCCAATCTCCCTCCGATCACGGAGCCGGAAATGGTGCTCTCGGCATCCTTGCCGGGCCAGGATTCCTTCCTCGCTCAACTGAACGACAGGCCGCTTAATGTTAGTCGGCACGGAAGAGGAACAGGGGTCATCGCTCTGCCCGATACGACCGGAAGTGCGGGCCAACTCCTGGTGCTCTACGAAAACGGCGGTCGCGACAACGGCGGTAATGCCATTAACGCCCGCTGCGGATTGATCGATGCCGTCGTCGGCAGCGCCCCGCTATTGCCCAAGGTCATAAGCAGATGGTCCCTGAAAATCGAAGCGGGCGATCCAACCAATGATCTGACGGCTGACCTGAACTCCTCCTGGAAAAGAGCTCGCGTGAACAATTGGGACAACCAAATCCAACCCGGTGAAACCGGAGTGTTCCGATCACAAATCGATCTGACCCCTGACGAAGCGAATGCCGGCGGAAGAGTTCTCACCTTTGGCGCGATCTCCGGTAATCATAAGGTATATTTCAATGGTCAGAACGTAAGCCCTGTCGATTCGGCCCGGTATGACGTCTCCAGTCTGATTCACGTTGGAACCAACACTGTCGCCGTGATCATCACCGCCGGCAAAGGAAATGCGGGAATTGGTGGTGGCGTCGAACTTGACCCCGCAAAACCCTCGATGTCCTCCCTCGCCTGGCAAATCTCCGGCGAAACCGCCGGCTCCATCGGCAAGTGGTGGGACAGCGATTTGGATGATTCCAAATGGGAATCGGTCAATCTGCCCGATCCATCGCCGACCGGCAATGGCCCCACCAATTTATCCTGGTATCGGATGGGATTTGAACTTCCTTCAGACGATCCCCACGTCTGGGTGCCGTGGAAGCTGCATCTCCGGGCAACCGGCAACGGGTTCATTTATCTCAATGACCACGCTCTGGGGCGCTACTGGGAAGTCGGACCGCAAGACGATTTTTACCTGCCGGAATGCTGGCTCAATTTCGGGCCGGGTTCGAAAAACGTGATGACCTTGTGCCTGAGACCCACGAGCGATGTTCCGAGCGTACAGAATGCGTCAGTATCGCCCTACAATGATTTCGCTGAAACGAGATGAAATTCCGAGCCGTTGTATTTGGAACCTCACGTATTGCGACGCCGATCCGGCGGTCTTCTTCGCACGTGAATCCTCGATTTGTTATGATCGTGATTTATGGATTCGGTTCCGATTCCCGGCTCGGACGCGGCTGAACAGCTTCGCCGGCGGGTTGCGGGGTTTCCTTTTTGGTATCACCGTATTGAACTGCCCGGCGGAGTAGTGACGCCGGGAATGAATCCACTGCAAGAGCCGGTGTATCGCGTGCCGGCCGATTTGACCGGCAAACGCGTCCTCGACATCGGAGCGTGGGATGGATATTGGAGCTTTCTGGCGCTCAAACGCGGCGCGCGGGAGGTTGTCGCAATCGACGACTTCTCGGATTATTTGGGAGCTCTGGGTTCTTCCGACCGCCACGGGTGGGCCACCTTTGACCTGTGCCGCGATGCGCTGGGATATGATCATCAGCGCTGCATCCGCCAAGAGATGAACATATATGATTTGTCGGAGGAAAGGCTCGGGCGGTTCGATGTCGTCTTCTTCTTCGGAACGCTTTATCATCTTCGTCATCCACTGCTGGCGCTCGACTTGATCTCGGCGGTCTGCGACGGCGAGATTTATGTCGAGTCGCAAATCTGTGATGACTACAGTCCGTACCACGGCGGCTTTGGACATGGCTATCCGGGAAAGCAGATGATCATGGAATTCTTCCCGGACAACGAACTGGCGGGAAATGCGACCAACTGGTGGGCGCCGTCGGCAATGTGTCTGTGCCATATGGTGCGGGCGGCCGGCTTCCATCGGGTCGAGGCGTGGAAGCTGACGGACAAGCCCACGGAAATCGGCCTATGCCGCGGGTTTGCGCGAGGCACCAAATTGCCGCCATCAAAAACCCCACAGCCCGCTTCCCCGCCCCTTGCCCGCGAAGGACGGGATAGAACCTGACGTCGCGATCAGGCCATCGCCAATAAAATTTCACACCCCTTTTCCAGCTTCTCGTCGGTCGTCGCGTAGCTGATGCGGAAATGCGTGTCGCGCTCTGAAAAAACATTCCCCGGAATCATCAGCACATTTTGCTCGATCGCCTTGGCCACGAATTCACTTCCCCGCCGCCCGGCCGGGGCCTTGGGAAAAATGTAAAACGCCCCCTCCGGCTTGGCGATATCAAACTTCGGCCTTAGCCGGTCGTACATCAGATCGCGCTTGCGACGGTACGCATCGACCGCGGATTGCATGGGGACATCCATCGCCGCCAGCGCCGCATATTGCAGCGGGCTGGGGGCGCAAACGTATGTGTACTGCTGCAACTTGGTCATCTGCGAGATGATCGCATCCGGCCCCGCGGCATACCCCACCCGCCAGCCGGTCATCGCATGACTCTTGGAAAAACCCCGCAGGACCAGCGTCCGATCACTCAGTTTCGCCGAGCTGGGCAAACCCCGCGGGGCATCGTACAAAAATGGCTCGTAGATCTCGTCCGAGATAATCAGCAAATCGTGTTTCCGGGCCAATTCCACGGCCGATTTCACTTCCGCCTCGGTCATGACGATCCCGGTCGGATTGCTCGGGCTGTTGAGAATCAGCAGCTTGGTGTGCGCCGTGATCGCCTTTTCCACGCGATCCGCACGGAAACGAAAATCAGGATAGCTGTCCACAATGATCGGCTTGCCGCCGATGAGGGTCAGCAGATGCTTGTACATGACGAAATAGGGATCGAGGAAAAGCGCCTCGTCGCCGGGATCGATGGTGGCCAGAATCGCCAGAAACAACCCGCCGCTGACGCCGCTGGTGATCAGCACCTCCCCGACGTCGCGGCCAAACTCGGCCGACAAATCCTTCCGCAGCCTCGCCCGCAGCGGAGCGATTCCCTGCGTTTGCGTGTAACGATTGTGACCAGCCTCAATGGCGTCGATGGCCGCCCGCTTGACGATCTCCGGCACATCGAAATCCGGCAACCCGATCGAAAGGTTGATCGGATCGACCATCTTCGCGGCCAGATCGAAGACCTTGCGGATGCCGGAGGCATCGACTGCCAGCGCCCTGCGCGAAAGGAAATCGCAATCGGAGGACATAAATGGATTTCAGGCGAGACGCGAACTATTTCTTCTTCGCGGCCGGAGCGGCCTTGGCTGCGGCAGGCGCTGCACCCTTGGCGGCTGCGGCCGGAGCCGCGCCTTTGGCAGCCGCGGCCGGAGCACCCTTGGCCGCGCCCACGGGGGCGGCAGCGCCGGCGGCCGGCGCTGCCGCGCCGGCAACCGCTTCGGTCCCTTCGACCTTCTCGGCCTTGGCCAGGGTCTGCTTCCGATGCGCCACCTTCGGCAACCCAAACACGCTCTTGGAATCATTCCATCGTTCTTCATCCGCCAGCTGCTCCAGCCGCTCCGTCCGCGTTAAAACATTGCGATGACGAACCAAGGCGCTGGCACTCTTTAAGCTTCGATCCAAAGACATCGTGACACCTCGTAAGAATCCCCTCGCGGTTTTAACCGCGTCCGGGCCGAAAACTATAGCCAATCATTGGGACTCGCACAATATCCGGGAAATTGGGGTAATGGTTCAGTTGGAAATTATTTGCTTCTTCGGCGGGATTGTTCCACATTCTGGGCATCGGTCGGGGGTGGCACGGAGGTCGTAACCACAAACCGAACAGACGAAAGGCTGCGGCTGTTGTTTTAGCCATCGTTTGCGTAGCGCAACAAACAGCCACGCAGCTGGAAGAATTGCGAGTAGTGGCAACAACAATGCTGTACTGACGGCAACATAGCAGCCATCATCAAAGTATGGGGAGCCATTTCCAATTACCTCATTGCCAATTCGAACAACGCGAATCCCCGGAGCCAAAGGGGTCACTATGGTTCGGAACCTCCTGTCATTAGCTCCTCGCGGTATGCTAATGGTTCCAGGAACTTGCCTCTGCGGCTCCTCCCAAGACCAAATTCGCGCCTCCGAGTGACGAGAACTCAAGTAATCGAGGTCGTGATAGAGCAGCAAGATGAGCGAGATTGCCGCTAATCCATTGAATACCCATCGGAGAAAACGTTTCATCTGCCAGGAATTGTACCGCGCTTCAATCGATCAGTTTCAGCAAATCCTCAATCTCCCAAACCGTCTTTGATAGGCCTGCGGCTGCGAATGACTACTTCTTACTTGTCGCGCAGAAACTGATCGCTATCTTCGCGAAAGTCGCGCAACGCCCTCTCAAAGATACGCAGGGCCTGTTTTTCCATCTCGTTGATGTTCCGACGGCCCTTGGGAAGCGACATCCGGCAGAATTGGATCGCGTGGCGTATTGTCTGATCGATCTGTCCTGGACCCATCACTTGGGCCATGCGCTCGGCCGCGTCTTCATCGTCATCGCCGCCTTTAAATGAGACCATCGCCATGGTTTCTCCTTTTACGGATCGTATCGTACCCCCGAAGCGCAAAGGAACAATAGAATGATGGCGTTTCTAGCTGTCGCCCACGATCGCCCGAAATTTGAAAGAAAATTCCCAATTTTCGCCGCGTCTGGATAAAATGTCTCCCGACCGAATATGTGCTGACGAGACACAAACCATGGTCAAAACCCCTCCCGGCAGACCTATCAACCAGCCTTCGGTTTGGAACGTCGCGCAGCGCCGCAATATTCACTTTGTCGGTCGGCAGGAGAATTTGCGGGATTTGGAAAAAGCCCTGTCGGAAGCCAATCCGCAGCCGCAGATTCTCGTCGGCGGCGGTGGATGCGGAAAGACGGCGCTGGCGGTCGAGTACGCTTACGCACATCGGCGCAAGTACGACATCGTCTGGTGGATTCGCGCTGACACGCAGGCAACGATCACTTCCGACTTGGCGATGCTGGCGCCCAGGCTCGCCCATTCCGGGCGAACATTTGACGGGCCTCGGCAGGCGTGCAATGCCGCGCTGGAAGAATTGCGGAATCGCGACCGCTGGCTGCTGATTTTCGATAACGCCCGTCAGCCGGAAGATCTTCGCGCATTTCTTCCGGACGGCGCTGCCGGGCATGTGCTGATCACCAGTATCAATTCTCCATGGCAATCCATGGGAAAGATTCAGCCGGTGAACGCGTGGTCGCGCGCGGAATCGCTGGAGTTCCTACAAGTTCGGCTGGGCGGGATCAACGAACGGCACGCCGCGGACCATCTTGCCGCGGCGCTGGCCGATCTTCCGCTGGCGCTCGATCAGGCCGCCGCCTGCATGAGCCAGGCAAACTTGACGGTTTCCGTCTATCTCCGGGACTACGAAAATCTCTGGGCCGAGATGCTTGGCCGTGGCCGCCCGATGGGGTCCTATCCAGCCCACGCGGCAATGACCTGGGAGCTTTCGTTCCGGCGGATAGAATCGCTGAATCCGCCGGCGGCGCAGCTCCTGACCCTCTGCGGATTTTTCTCGCCGGATGACATCCCCCTGTCGATGATCGAAAACGCCTCGGGCGAATTGCCGGAGGAATTGGCGCAGGGCGTTATCGACACGGTCAGCCGCGGCGAAGCGCTCAACCTTCTCGATCGCTTCTCGCTGGCCAGGACGGGTGAAGGAATTATTTCGATTCACGGCGTCATCGCCGCCATGGCCAAGGATCGGCTCGACGCCGAGGAGCGGCTGAAATGGGCCGCGGTGGCGCTGCGAATCGTGTCGGCCGCGTTTTCCTTCGACAGTCAGAACCCCATCTCATGGCGCTGGTGCGCCGAGACGCTGCCTCATGCGATTACTGCAACGCTGCACGCCCAAAGCGCCGGCGTCACGCCGCGGGAAGTGGTCGATATGCTCAGCCGCATTGGCCGGTTCCTGCTGAAGCAGGGAAATTATTCCGAAGCGCGGGCGCTATTGGAAATGGCGCACGCGCTCGTCGAGTCAACCTACGGCCCGCGGAGCGTGCGGGCCGCGGATATCGCCAACAACCTCGCCCGCGTCCGGCACCGCCTGGGCGACCTTGCCGGCGCCAGCGCACTTTACGAGATCGCCCTGGCCATCGATCGCGAGAATTACGGCCAGGACGATCCGCACCTCGCGACCGTCGCCAACAATTCGGCCATGACGCTCGTCGAACTCGGCCGGCTTTCCGAGGCCCGCCAGCGGTTCGAATGGGCCATCGGCGTCTATCGAAATTCCTACGAAAAAAATCATCCGAAAATCGCCAGCGTCATGAACAACCTCGGCTTCGTTCTGATGCAACTCAAGGACTATGCCAATGCCCGCCATTGGCTGGAGCAATCGCTGACGATCACCGAATCGAGCTTCGGCGCGAATCACCCGCAAGCGGCGTGCATCGCCGTAAATCTCGGCGCAGCCCTTCGCGCCCAGGGCCAGCATGGCCCGGCCAGAAAACTCTTCGATCGCGCAATGCTGATCGACCAGACCGCGTTCGGAGACAATCACCCCGCCATCGCCCGTGATTTGCTGAACCTCGCTCAGCTTTTGTCCGATCAGGAGAATTTCGACGAAGCCGTGCGCCTGCTGGAGCGCGCCCTGGCGATCACCGAAGCCTCTTTCGGCCCCGAACACCGCGAGACCATGCTCTGCCTGAAAGAATTAGGCCGCGCCCTCAAAGGGGCCGGCGACGCCACGCGGGCCGTGGATTGCATGATGCGCGTCTCCACGATCATGGGAAAACCACTCCAGCGGAAATCCAATGAAACCGTTGTCGGGGACGACGGAATGCTGGCATGAGGGCGCGTGGGGTCTAAATTTCAATCTGCCCGGAAATTCGAAAACCGAAATTCGAATGACGACTCAAATTGCTCGGCTGATATCTTCGGGCACAGATTACAGCAGAGCAGAATCAAATTCGAAATTCGAACGGCGAAACCGAGAACCGAACCCGTCGATGATTTTGTTCCGAGTTTCGACATTCGGAATTGATTCGTCATTCGGATTTCGAATTTCGAATTTCGGCCCACGCCTACCCCAAATCACAAACCATCGCCCAATCGATTCCAGATCTCCCTCGCCTGCGGGAGATTCGGATCGATTCGCAACGCCGCGCGGCATTGCTCGCGCGCTTCGTCAAATCGACCAACCGCCATGAGCGCCGCGGCCAGATTCGTGCGGACATCCGCGCGATTCGGATCGGAATAAACGGCCGCGATGTAGTGCGGGATCGCCAGATCCGGGCGCTTATCTTCAGTCAGCAGCATGTTCCCCAGCTTGAATTGGGCTTCCACATTATCCGGCCGCCCCGACGCGGCCTCGGAATACTGCGAGAAAGCGCCGGCTTTATCGCCCTGCGAGAGCAGCGCATCTCCATAATTGACGCGGGCCTCGGCATATCCCGGGTCCAGTTCAATCGCACGACGATACCGCTGCATCGCCTCCATGGGCCGGTGTTCCCGCATGAGAAGCATGCCCAGGCTGTTCATCGCGATGGTGAAATTCGGGGCCAGTTGAATCGCCTCTTCGAATTCGCGCTGGGCCGCATCCAGATCGCCGTCATATTCTTTCACGATTCCCCATTTCAGGTGAGCCAGCGGTTGATCCGGCGCGAGGCGGTACAGTTCGACATAACATTGCCGCGCCAGGGCGCGATCCTGCTTTCGCGCGGGCTCTGGAAGATCGACCCGATTGGAAAGCGCGGCATATTCATCCCCAAGATTTCCCCAGGCCATCCAACTGTGGGGATTGCGATCGACCGTGTTCTGCCAGAGCACGAGCTGATTCTGATAGAGATATCCCTGCCGCCAGGTCAGTATCCCCAGCACAACCAGGATGGCCGCGCACCCGACGGCCCGCAGATGCCGCAAGCCCGCGGCCGCCAAAATGATCAGGCCGATGCTCGCTTGATATTGGAAATGATCCGCGACGAACGAATATCGCATTGGATACAGATTGATGAACCCCAACGCCGGCAACAGCGTGCCCGCGAAAAAGAGCGTGGCCACAATCGGCCCGCGCCCGATCCTGCGCCGCAGCATCCACAGCGCGGCGATCGCTCCCATCGCCGCCAAGGGAAACGCGATCATCCACGGCCGCTGGGAAAGACTCATGTCCCGCCAGCGCGGGTAGATGAAAACCAGCGGATGCGGCCAAAGAATTCTGCCCGCATAAAACCAGAGCGCGCGCCCGGCGATCAGGCAGCGGTCGGCGAATGTGAAATTCCATTCCGGTCCGGATGCGCCGACGTGATCCCTCTCAATCCTCGCGGTGATGACCGCCATGACCAAGCCGAGCAGGAAAAACGGAATCAGCGGCCGTACGTCCGCCCAGCGCACTCGGCCCCTCCGCCAATACACGATCAGCAGAATCGCCGCGGGAAGGGAACAGGTCACCGATTTGCTCAGCAGTGCCGCAATGAAAAACGCCAGCGCGAGCCAATAATCTTTCAGCCTGGATCGTTCCGTGAAATTCCAATATGCGTGGAATGATAGAAGATAGAAAACAAGCGAAAGGACATTTTTGCGTTCGGTGATCCAGGCGACGGATTCCACCTGAACGGGATGCACGGCAAAGATCGCCGCCGCCAGCCACGCGGCCGGCACGCCCAGACGCGCCAGCGCCCGCCAAAGCAGCATCGCCGCGATGGCGTGCAGAAGAATATTGTCAACGTGATAGAGCAGCGGATGCAGCCCAACCAGATGATATTCAATCCAGAACGTCGTATGAACCAGCGGATAATATTGCGGCGACGCGCTGGGATGAATCCATATCGCGCGCAAGCCCGGCCACGTGCGGAGCAGCGGATTGCCCGTGATATATTGCGGATCGTCCCAGATGAATCCGCCCGTGCGGATCACGGGGATGTAGACGACTGAAACAAGGGCGAGGAGTGCGCCGTAAGCCACCCGTCGGGCCATGCGGGAATGGGTCATCGCTGACGCCAATATCGCATGAACCGGCCCGCAGTTCGAGGGCCGGGACATTCATCGCTGAATTGTCGGCCAGAGCGCCACCGTGCAGAGCTGATGGCCGATGCGGTCGAGAATCCCGATGCTCCGAACCTGCCGGAACCCCGCCAGAACTTCTTTCTGGGCCAGAACGGTTTCAAATAATTCCAAATCCTTTTCCAAAACGACGGCCGATTCGTTGAAGACGATCAGAAGCAGCCCCGCTTCGAGGATTCGCGCCTCGGCCTCCATTTTTCGCAGATCTTCGACCACGGCGCTGCGCCACTGGCCTCCATAACCGCTGTGCCGCACGCCTCCCTCGCGGAATTGATACGCCACCTTCACTTCCAGCCAGAGCGCCTCTTCGGGCGCGGCAAGTTTTGGCGGATCGAATAAAGTCGGCGGCGCCGAATCCAACCGCAGCGGCCGGCCGAGCGGCGTCAGAACCATGTCGCACCGCTGCCGATGGGTCAGTTTTTTGCCGACCGTGCTCGGATAGTGAACCTCCCGGGCGACCTCGTAATGGGCCGCGAGTCGATCGGCAAGCAGCGCCTGTAGCGCCCGCTCGTCGCGAACGTCCAGGCCGTAAACCGCCTGCTCCAGCCGCAGCTCATTTTCCTCGGCCTCCAGCAGTAGCCGCATCCGCTCGATCAAATCAACAAAATCCCATCGCAACGGCATGGGCACGCCTCAAAAGAAAATCCGCGAGGAAATCATCCCCGCGAGATATCCCAGCGCGATCCCCGCCAGAACATCGCTGGGCCAATGGGCATCCATGAGATATCGCAGCACCGCGCAGGTCAATCCCAGCACCCAGAACGTCACCGCCGCCTGGGGATACGCCATCGCCAGAACCGTGGAGAAGGCCAGTGCCGATGCGCTATGGCTGGAAGGAAAGCTCTCGCGGTAATTGCCGTGCTTGAACGACGGCCCCAGGAATTTCCCCGCGTGCTCGCTTCGCGGCCTTGCCCGGCCGAGCAGTCGCTTGACGATGGTCCCCACGATCGTCGCGCCGATCACCGCGGACAAGAGCGCTTCGCAGATTCGCAGCCCGCGTGAGCGATCGATCTGCCAGATCAGCAGGGCCGTAAAAAAAGTGCAGACCGTCTGCCCATATTGGGCGAGAAACCGTGTTTCCCGTTTGACATCACCCTTGAATGAGAGCGTGAGCGTCGTGCGCAGCCCGCGGCGTTCCAGCACCATCATGACGGCGCAACCGATCGCCAGAGCGAGAACGATGTAGATCACGATCATTCGCGCCGTGGAAATTACGGGGCCGGGATCGTTGTTGCAAGACAGGAGATGGCGTTCTCCGGCTTTGCACTTCCGCCGATTGGCGAATAGCTTCTTCTCCCACGATGCCTCGCTCCGGGAAGTTCTGGATAATCCTATCGCTGATTCTAGCCGGTTCCGCTCTGGTTTATTTCACGGGTGCGCAGCGCGTTCCGCTCTGGGACCGGGATGAGCCCTGGTATGCCGAATGCTCGCGCGAAATGCTGGAATCCGGCGATTGGGTGGTTCCCAAATATCTCGGCGAGTGGCGGCTGGAAAAACCGCCGGTGATTTACTGGTGCCAGCTCGTCGCCATGAAAGTCGCCGGCGACACCGCCGAGGCCGCCAGATTCCCATCCACGGTCGCCGTTCTGGCGACGGCGCTGCTCATCGCCATCGTGGTGCGCCGCTACACCGGTGATCGCCGGGCGCTTTGGACGGTTTTCATCTTCTGCACCAGCGGCGTCGCCATCGCATCGGCCAAATTCTGCATCACCGATGGCGTGCTGCTCCTGCTGGTCATGATCGGCCAGGCCAGCCTGGCGATGATCTACTGGTCCGCCCGCCGGGGAAAATCCCCGCCCTGGTGGACAGTCCCGGCATTCTGGATCTCCCTCGGCCTGGCGGGAATCACCAAAGGCCCTCAGCCATTGGGCGAACACGCGTTCACGCTGGTCATTTTGCTGATCCTGGATGTTCTGAACGACGGCAAAGGCCTTCGCAACAGTTCCGCCTGGAAGAAAAACGTCCGCTGGTGGCGGAATCTCCAGCCGCTCATCGGCATCCCGATCCTGACGATCGTCGTGGCCCCGTGGCTTGTGCTCATTCATCAGCGCGCCCCCGGCTTCATAGTTGCCCTGATCCTAAAAGCCCGCATGCACCTCGAGCAGAGCATGGAAGGCCATGGCAAACCGCCCGGCTATCACGCGCTGCTCATCTTCGGAACATTTTTCCCCTGGAGCATCCTGCTCCCGACCACCATCGTGACTGCCTGGCGAAATCGCCGGTCGGCTGTCATTCGATTCGGAATCGCCGCGATGGCCGGGCCGTGGCTCATGATGGAACTGGTTTACACCAAGCTCCCATTCTACGTCCTCCCCGCGTTCCCCGGCCTGGCATTCCTGACGGCCGATACACTCGTGCGCTGCATTGGCGGACAATCCCGCGAACTGCGACGACCCAGTTTTTACGCCACCGTCATCGTCTGGATGATCGTCGCGTTGGGTTTGGGCGCCGCCCCATGGTTTTCCCTTCTCGTGGCCAAGCCCGATCAGCTTCCCATCCCCGGCTTCATCGCATTCAGCATCGCCGCATCGCTCTACGCCGCCCTGGTCGGCTGGCGATTTTTCCGCAACCAGATCGCCCGCGCCGCGATCGTCATGGGCATCGGAATGGGAATCATGCTGCTGATTCTCTATTCCGCCATTCTGCCAGGAATGAATTTTCTGCATCTCCCCGAGCGCCTCGCCGCCGACCTGACCCGCCTGGGCGCGTATGGCCCGAACGTCCACGTCCTCATGATTGGCTACGACGAGCCGAGCCTCGCCTTCTACCAGGGCGGCGGCGCCCGCCGTCCCGAAGCCCAGGAAGGCTATCTGATCATGACCCCACCCAATGAGTGGCCGCGATGGTTCGTCATCGCCGATGACGCCGACAATTGGCAGAGCATCCCCCCGCAATTGCGGCGAAAACTAAGCGTTCGGGCCGTGGAATCGGGTTTAAATTATTCGCATGAGGGGAAAGTGCAGAGGGTGCTGATTGTGGAGAATTTGAATTGGGATGGGAAACTGAACAGAACTGGACAAAACTGAACAGTTTTCGTGGTTTTGATGAGTGGTTGCTAACTTGCGGCAGGATCGAAGGCTTTGGGGCATACGGCCGCCCGGTTCCATTGTTTTAAAATTCAAAAAATTGTTCGCGTCACCTTTAGATCGTTCTCACTTTTGGATCGTTCTTCACCTTTAGTTCATTTCTGGACCAAAGCAGGCGTCTGCGTCGCATTAAAAATACTGGCAATCCCGCGGCTAAAAGAGCAAGCGAAGCCGGTTCTGGAACGGGTTCGGTAATGTCACTCTGTACCTGCGTTAGCTCGCTTGAGAGATCGCCCGAAAATGAATTCGGATCAAGAGCGAGGATGTTCTGTTCGACCTGATCGACGTCCGTCTGGTCCAGTCCGAGGGATTCTAAAAAAGATACAGTATCAGCCGGCAGGCCGTTTGCCTCGATATCCTGCTGCAGATTAAGCAGGGTCTGTGGGTCGTAAGTCATTTCGAGACCAGATGAGGGCAGTAAACTGTTGACGGTACTAAGGTCAGTAGCGCCGTCGGCCATTTCTGAGCGGTACAAAGTCAGATACGACAAAATCGATTCCAGTTGCAGGCCTGCGCTAATCGCGTCTGAATTTTTTAGGGCAGTGCAGTATCTGTTGTACGCAGTGTTCGCGGCATTCAGATAAACCCCCGCCTGCCCGTCATCATTGAACTCGTTAACAAGCGCATTTACCAACGGAGTGCCGGAAAGAGTGATTGGCGAAAATGCTGCTGGCATAACCGCCTGCGCATAATTTGGATCCTCCGGATCTTGGCCAAGACTCAACAGCTGCGGCGCGACAAGTTGACCGTAGATGTACGAATTCGCTGCAACCAAGTCCGCGACCGGATCACCCTTGGTTGCGAGGTCGTAACCTATTTGAGCCCCGATATCGACGGCTGTTGCAAAGTTCTGGTATTTGGCCGGTAACACATCAAGAGCAATATCTTTCGCCGCATCCCCGACGGAGTCTTGAGCCGTTAGAACCAAGTCTGTCGCACTAGTCGCGATTCCCAAGAACGCGCCGGTGCCAGTTGCCGCGCTCTTCCAAAAACTGTCGCCCTGAAGCTGCTGAGGAGTGGAATTGGCTACCAGAAGTTGCTGCGACG
>Ga0302326_10009046_pt1 | contig 21862 bp, 16 predicted proteins | sample Palsa_T0_3_FD_202264 | JGI IMG/M metagenome (GOLD analysis project Ga0302326, IMG submission 202264) | Peat permafrost microbial communities from Stordalen Mire near Abisko, Sweden - Palsa_T0_3 | ecosystem: Environmental > Terrestrial > Soil > Palsa > Peat permafrost | place: Sweden: Abisko... | reverse complement strand
CCTCTGAGGAGGTCCATCTTGCGATCCAACATTCCCTCAGGGGCTAAAGCCGATGCTCTATTTTGGACCGTTGCGGCACGGCTAAAGCCATGCCCTTTCAAAACATTGACTTGATCAGAGGCTCGCACGCTGCACAACCAACGCCGGCAAGTTACTCGCCGAGCGCGAACACGACGTTGACCGTCGTCTCGACCTCAACCGGCTCACCATTCAAAAGGTACGGTCGATAGCGCCACGTCTTGACCGCGTCCATGGCGGCGTCTTGCAGTAAAGGCGGGCCGCTGATAACGCGAAGGTTTTCGATGGCGCCGGTCTTGGAGATTGTGGCTTGAAGCACGACAGTGCCGGACACGCGAGCCGCCTTGGCAACGGCCGGATATTCGGGCGCAGTCCTTTCCAGCAACATCCCCTGCGCAATACCGCCTGCGATCGTCACCATCTTGGGCGCCGAGCCGTTCGGGTTCGCGGCGAAGTTGACTCCGCCGGCACCGCCGCCGAGACCCTCCATGCCGGCCACACCGAAGCCCCTGGGAGGGGGCAGCACCATCATGGTGGGATAAAGCTTGGCATCGGCGGGCGGGATAAAGAGTAGAGGGTCGATTTTGCTGAGCGCCTCAATGTTCTCCAGGTGCGCTGTGAGCGCCGGCTTTCCCGCCTTGGATACGAGAAGGTCGGTCGGAATCGTCCGTCCTTCAAATTTGGTAAGGAGCGAGGGCACGGCCACTGACACGGGTCCACCGAGGTTATGGGATGAAACCTTGAGATCGCTCTTTCCGGGTTCGAAGCAGTAGACTCCTATGACGACGGGTTTGGGCGGGCTGCCGGGGGCGTCCTTGACGCCCAGCACCTTGAGTTCCAACTTCACGCACGACAAGGCCAGGCCCGCAATCTTGGTGTCGTCCACCTCAAGGCCGAATTGAGAAAGAACACCTTTATCCGTAGGTAAGGGGCTCAGGAAGGCCGGAGCGAGTTCCGAGAATGGGTATGCCGCCGGGGTCTGCGCGCCGGAACGAAAGACTGCCCTGTCTGCACGCCCAGTTCCGTATTCGGTCTGCGTAAAGCCGCTGCTGCTAAAGCTCATCCGGTACTTTCCGGGTTCAGCCTGATACACCTCGAAGGTCCCTGAATCCGTCAACTGGCGGTTCTCATCGAAAAGCTTGAAGCTGGCCTTCAAATGCCACTGCGGCATGTCAGGTCCATGCAATCCAGTGTGTCTGCCTGCTTCGATTAGGAAGGCGGCCGGATTGCTGTGCAGAGCGTCACCGGGAGCGGCCGGACTTGGCGGTGCTGGGGCAGTGGCCGTGCTGGGCGTCTGTTGCGCGAATGCCGTTGCGCAGAGGAGCAGCAGCAGGCAGCTCCCGCGAGCCAGCAAGGCGATGGCATGGATTCCTGGGGCTTTTCGCATGCGGGAAATCATAGCACGGAGTATGCCGATTTTCCCGGCGTGGGCGATTGGCTTAACGCTTCCCGTGTTACGATAAACGTTAAGCATGATTCGGTCCTTTGCCGACAGAGAAACGGAAGCGGTTTATCTGACCGGAAGAAGCCGGCGATGGGGGAAGGTTGCGCGAATTGCGGCACGTCGATTGCAAGCAATTGATTTCGCATCGGCAATCGAGGATTTGCTGAATCCGCCCGGCAATCGGCTGGAAAAGCTGAAAGGCGACCGAAAGGGCTGGTGGAGCATCCGGATTAACGACCAGTATCGCGTGTGCTTCCGCTGGGACGACAAAGATGCCTGGGAAGTTGGAATTGTTGACTATCACTAAGGAGAACTGGCCATGAGTATTCCGCGGAAACACGATCAAAGAGGCGTGCCGATCCATCCGGGCGAGTTCTTGCGTGAGGATTTTCTAGTCCCGCTTGGGCTTTCAGCCAATGCTTTGGCCCTGGCCTTGCGAGTACCCGTCACGAGGATTTCAGAAATACTTCGCGAGCGCCGCGGCATTACAGCGGACACGGCGCTTCGCCTTGCGCGTTATTTTGGCACTACACCCGATTTCTGGATGAAGATGCAGATGTCGTACGACCTTGCTTTGGCCAGCCAACAGGTCATGGCGCGGATCGAAATCGAGATCTTTCCGGCGCCGCGCACCGAAAACGGAGATTTGAAGGCAAAGCAGATAGCCTGAAGGGAAAAGGTTGATTCACGGAATGGAAAATGGAAAGCAAGCGCAGATCCTTTGACTGCGCTCTGCTCAGGATGACAGCTTGTAGAGAGATGAACCAGGAAGCGAATTCAAGGAACCCATGCCCACCACACAGAACAAAGACTATTACGCCACGTTAGGTGTCAAGAAGACGGCCACTTCGGACGAGATCCGCAAAGCCTTTCGCAAGGCTGCTCGCCGCTATCATCCCGATGTGAACCCCGGCGACAAGAAGGCCGAAGAGAAATTCAAGGAAATCTCCGAGGCCAACGATGTCCTGAGCGACGAGAAGAAGCGCAAGGTCTATGACCAGGTGGGCTTCTACTCCGACCAGATCGACCCTGCGACGGCGGAGGCCTACGCTCGCCAGCAGGCGGCGGGCGGCCAGCCGCCGGTCGATTTCGGCGGATTTGACTTCTCAGGCTTCCAGGGCGCGACTGGTCCGCAGGCGGGCGCCGGATCGCCTTCGTGGGGCAGCTTCAAAGACATCTTCTCGGGCATTTTCTCAGGTCAGCAGCAACCGCAGCGCCCGCGCGGTCCGCAACCCGGCACCGACCTCGAATACCAGGCAACGGTTGACTTCTGGACCGCGATCCGCGGCGGCCAGGCGCGCATCCAGGTCAACCGCCAGGAGGCCTGCCCCACCTGCCACGGCCAGGCGTCGACTGGCGGACCGATGCAGTGCCCGGAATGCAACGGCACGGGCCAGGTGACGCAGATGGGCGGCCGCATGAAGTTCAACATTCCCTGCCCAGGCTGCAATGGCACCGGCCGCACCACAAACGAATGCCCAACCTGCCAGGGCGAAGGCGTCGTCAGCCGCACGGAGACGGTGGATTTCCGCATCAAGCCCGGCACCCGCGACGGCCAGCGCATCCGCCTGCAGGGCAAGGGCAACGCCGGCGTCAACGGCGGCGCGCCCGGCGACTTGTTCCTGATTGTCCGCACAGGTACCCACCCCGTCTTCACCCGCGTTGGCGACGATATTCAGCTCACCGTTCCCGTGACCGTCCCTGAAGCGTCTCTCGGCGCCAAAGTCGACGTGCCGACGATCGATGGCCGCGCCCAGTTGAAGATTCCCCCCGGCACGCAGAGTGGGCAGAAACTGCGCATGAGGGAGCGTGGCGTGGAAAGCGCGCAACGCGCCGGCCAGCGGGGCGACGAGATCGTGACGATTGAGGTCGTTGTGCCTCATCTTCAAGACGAGCGCAGCCGCGAGATCATGCGCGAGCTGGCCAAGCTCAACAACCAGGATCCGCGGGTGGCGCTGTTCGACAAGCTCTAACCTGGGATTCACAGCCCAATAAACCTCATGAAGAAAATGCAGTAAGCTTTTGGCAGCAAACCTATGGCCGCGAAACGCAAATCGAAGGGTGCGTACATGATCTCGGCGGTGGCCGAGATGTACGAAATCCATCCCCAGACCCTGCGCCTCTATGAGCGCGAAGGCCTGCTCAAGCCCTCGCGCACCGAAGGCAACACGCGTCTCTACACCGACGAAGACCTGGAGCGGCTGGAGTTCATCCTCAATCTCGCACGCGACCTGGGCGTCAACATCGCCGGCATCGGCATCATTTTGCAGATGCGCGAGCGCATGGAAGAGATGAACCGGCAAATGCAGAGCTTTGTCGAATACGTGCGCACCGAGATGCTCACACGCTTCCAGCAGAATGCTCCGGGCGCCGGCGCGATCGTACCCATCCGGCGGTCGACCGTGGTCGCGAAATCCGCAGCCCAGCGCAAACCCTAATTAACCGCGTCTCCCTCACAAGACTCCACTGCCAAGACAACGGTCATCTTGAGCGAAGCGCACTCCAGCGCAGTCGAATGAGCCGCCTTTGTTTTCGTCGGCGTGTTCACTGGACTGGAACTCGAATCACCCCCCCATACCCGATGCAGTTATCCTTAATCCTGCATGTCGTACCTTCTTCTAGCCCTGGCCATTCTCGGTCTCATCACCTCCACAGGCTTCGCCGCCATCGTGCTCTGGGCCGTCCCCGGCTACCTCAAAGAGCGCCGTCTCGCGGTGGCGCAAATGCAGGTGCGGCCCGGCTTTACCCCGCCGCTCACCCTGCTCAAACCATTGCATGGAAGGGAGCCGGGGCTGGAGGCGGATTTGGAAACGTTCTTCCAACAGGACTATCCCGAATACGAAATCCTCTTCTGCGCCCGCGCGCCAGAAGACGCAGGCCTTGCAACCGCCCGCCGCGTCGCCGCCCGTTACCCGGATGTCCCGGCAGTATTCCTCTGCACCGGCGAGCCCCGGTATATCAACGCCAAGGTTGCCTCCATGGAAGCGATGGAAGCTGCCGCCTCCCACGATATCCTCGTCATCTCCGACAGCGATGTCCGCGTAACCCTTGACTATCTCCGCGCCGTCGCACTGCCGTTCGCCGACCTGCGCGTAGGCGGCCTCACCTGCCCGTATCGCGGTGTGGCCGTCGAGGGCGGCCTATGGGCGCGGCTTGAGGCCGTCGGCATGTCCGTTGAAATGACCAGCGGCGTGCTGGCCGCCCGCGCCATGGAGGGGATGCAGTTTGTGCTGGGGCCGACCATGGCCTTCCGCCGCGCAACCATCCAACGGATCGGCGGCTTTAAAGTGACGGCAGATTATTGTGCCGACGATTTCGTTCTTGGCAATGAGACGCACAAAGCGGGCGAGCAGGTAGTTCTCAGCCACCACGCCATCGACCACATTGTGATCAATTCAGACTTTCTTGACTCGATGAAGCACCAGGTCCGCTGGATGAAGTCAACCCGCTTCTCGCGCCCGGCTGGCCACTTCGCCACGGCTCTGAGCTTCAGCGTGCCCTACGGTCTGCTTGCGCTGCCTGCGGCCGCGGCTCTGGATCACCCGCTTTGGGGCCTTGCGCTCTTCGCATGGAGCGTCTTCACGCGTTGGGCGCTCGCCATCGCCGTGGGGCGCGGAGTGGTTGGCGACCAAAGCTGGTTTGGCCTGCTGGTCCTTTACCCTTTGCGCGACCTGATGGGTTTCTGCTTCTGGGCAGCAAGCTATTGGGGCAGCCGTGTCCTTTGGCGCGGTCGCGTGTTTGAACTGCTTCCTGGCGGAAAGATGCGGGCGGCCGAATGAGCACTTCGCGAGTTTCCTGCACTTGTGACTATAGGAATCGCTGAGACGGCACGCCCGGCTTTTTTTCGGGGTCCACGAAACGATATGACCGTGCTCCGAATTCACATTCAGACGTGTCTCAACTATACTGTTGTTCCTATGCCTCCATTCCATGATGTCGCTGTGTTCTGGCTCAATGTATTTGGGGTCGTTGGTGCCGTCGTAGCGCTGTTGTTGAATTGGAGAGCTCACGCCGAACGAGCTTCCTTCGAAATGATCGATAGGCTCTATGCCCTGTGCCATACGCTGGAAGCGGATCTGATGAAGGAGTGGTACTTAGCGCATCTCTTCTGCATCGGGGATGGCGAGTACAGCATTGTTAAATCGAAAATTCAGGTCCAGGTCGCGAGGGAGTCCGCAAGATTCCCCGAATTGCTCATTAAGGAGAAACTGTTCGCAATTCAGATTTTCTTGATCTATGAGCAAGTCTATTACCAATGGGGAAAGAGCTCCCCCCTATTTCACCGAGGCCGACGCCGGTTCCTTGGCGAAATTCTAGCGTATTTCCACGGTCGCCTGTTTTGCAACCCTCGGCTGGTCGCGATTTTGCAATCCGATCAGACGGGCTTAAGCCTCCACCTTGAGCCGGCAACGAGAGCGTTCATCGAAAGGCGGATGGCACGGATTGGAGTGCCTCGGAAACCCGACCCAGACGGTCCCTTTATCCCCACCAGTGGGACAAACGAATCGGACAATTCGGCATAAAGCAGCTAGAAGGCAGTGAGTTTCCTGATCGACCGGATACTAGAGCGGCCGGTCCGTCCACAGCGCCTTGTCTGCCAGGTTCTGCACCGGGTAGAGCCGCCCCGCCAGCAGGCTCTCCGCCTTGTTCTGGTTCAGGTCTTGCGCAAACAGCCATTTGCGCTCGCCTGTGCCCCATTCCTTGGATAACCGATCTTCGGATAGAAAGATATCCGGCGCATCGGGGTAGCACGAGCCCCACAGCAGCGGCGTTCCTTCCCCATGCTGACCGCAGCGCGGCAGCACCAGGTCTGCCGGCTTGCCGTGGAAGAAGTTGTGCGTGTAAAACACTACCGACGATGCATCGGACTGCTCGCCATAAATGATGAAGGTGTCCGCGGGCGTGCCCTTTTCCATGATCGTGTCGGCAAATGGCTTCGAGCCCAGCATCGGCGCGAACCGCGCAAACGCAATGTGCGCGGCCACAAGGAACACGGCCGCAGTAATGCCAATGCTTACCGTGGCGGCCAGGTGCTTGCCTTTCACGCGCAGCAGCCATCCCCATGCCGGGCCGATCAGCAGCGTCACGGCCGCCAACGCCGCGGGCAGCCGCAATGCCGCAAACGATGGCCCTGTCAGGTCAAAGAAGTGAGACATCGACAAGGTGTAGTCGCCCACCGCGCGGTGCGCCAGCAACGTACCGATGTCTGAAACATAGGGCAGATGCCGCGAATCCCACAGACCCCACGCCAGCGCCAGCGCCGCCGCGACACCAACCACGGTGAACACGCCCTGCGCCCAGGTTAGCCAGGCCGCAGACAGGAGCGGGTTGCGGCTGTCTGCGCCGCTGTCCGCGCTCCCATCCAGCCCGCGCCTCTCCTCAATGCCCGCGACTACCGCAGCAATCAGGATGAACAGCGGCGGCCAAACCGGAAACGTGTAGTACTCCTGGTTCGAGGAAAGCGAAAAGAAGAACAGCGTCCACGCCGAGAACAGGCTGAGCAGCCACACTGTTCGCACACGAAACTTCAGCTTGAGAACGTAGGTCGCCACGTCTTCGCGCGCGGCGTGGTCCAGGTAGAAGTCGACTGTCTGCCCCGCATCGTGGCGCAGGTGCTGCAGCCAGTGGTGGCGCGTCTTCCAGGCAATGGCCACGAGCGCCGGCACAAACAGGCTCCAGGGGAACAGCCACACCATGTGAAGCACCCAGTAAAGGTAACCCGGCAGCTTGTTGTAGTCGTGCGGATAGCGTAGCGAGAAGAAGCGGAGAAAGTGCTCGTTGACAAAGTAGAAGTAGAAGAATCCATGCACGTTTCCGATGGTCGGATGGTTTCCGACCGCATGTCCCTGGTCAGGATTGGCCAAGCCGCAGAGAATGTGCCATGGCGCGGCAATCGCCAGAAATAACAGCGTCCCCGTCGCCAGGCGAAGATTGCGCCATCGCCTCCATTGGCCCGTGAGCAAGAGATAGGGCACTGCTGCGCCTACAAAAAACACCGGTGCAATCAGGCCCTTGGTCAGCGTAGCCAGGGCTACGCCGGCGTACGCCCAGTAGAAGCGGTTGGGGCGGCCAAGCTCCAGGCCCGTGATCAGGCCATAGAGAGCAATGAGCAGAAACAAGCTGAGGTACGACTCGGGAATAATGAACCGCGTAAACAGGAACGGCCCAATCGATGTGAGCACGCCAAGCCCGGCATAAAGCCCAGCTCGCGCACCCCACGCCCGCCGCGCCCAAAGCCACGAGAGCCATGCCAGCCCCAGCATCGCCAGCGCGTTCGGCAGGTGCGTGGCAAAGGTGTTTTCGCCGAATATCTTGTAGCTCACCGCCACCAGCCAGTAGGGCAGCGGCGGCTTCTCGATATAGCGGATGCCGTCGATCTGGCAGGTGATCCAGTTGCCGCTGTCCAGAATGTGCTGCGCCGCCTGCGCGTGCGAAGCGTCTACATCGTCCAGCAGCGGCGGAGAGAACAGAGAGCCCACCTGCACGGCAAGAAAAATCGCGCCAAACAATAGCCATGTCGCTAGCGCAGAGGGCGTTTGCCCCGGCCGCTGGTACGTGCTATCAGGGGAGTAAGAGGAAGAAAAGGCCATTGAATCAAGGATAGCAGCCGGGTTGACACGCAGGCCGTGAAGATTTGCTGCTGAAACCTGCGTCGAGGCAGCGCCAATTGTGCAGGATTCGCCGTCGCGGGTGCAAAATACTATCTGGGTGCGCAAACCGCGGAACTTCCGCTCCGTCCAAATGGTCAGGCCGGGTTAGTGCGGCCCGGCGGAAAGGAATCCGTCATGCCGATTCGGAACCGTTCTTTTTCATCCCAGCTTGGTTTGGCTGTTTGTCTGGCATTTGTCGCCACTGCCGTTCCCGCCTTTGGATCAACGGAGTTTTCGATCTCGGCAACCAATGTCACCATGCCCATCAAGGGAAATGGCTCGACCCAGTACACGGTCTCCGGAATTCCCATTACCGGCACTCTGAACGTCACTTGCCAGTACTCCGGCCCCGTCACCGACGCCAATCTTCCCACCTGCACCTACGGCCCGCTCCACTCGCCGATGCCTGTGAATGCGGGCCAGACGGTGAGCGGTAACATATCCTTCTTCCCCTATGGCTCGGCAATTCCCGCCAGTTCAAAACGGTCTGTGCACATTCAATCGAAAGCCCTTGCGCTTGCGGGGACGCTTTTATTGGGGCTGGGGTTCAGGCGCAGGTGCGGCGGGCGGCGGTTGTTGATGTTTTTTGCGCTGGCAAGCCTTTTCGGAGCGGTGAGTCTCTCCGCCTGCGGGGGCGCGGCCATGAATGGGATGACCCAGGGAACCTACCAATACACCCTCCAGGCGGAGAATGCCGGCACGGTGAATAATCTAACCGCATCCGCGAGTACAAACATCAGCGTGACGGTGCCGTAGTCCGAGCGACCGCTCTGCAACGCCGGGGTGGTCGTGTATCTTGGCCCCAGAGCCTCTTTCCCCGCTTGCGGAGACTGCCCGGACAATCATGCCCACATTTGCCGCCGTCGATATCGGTTCGAACTCCTGCAGGTTGAAGATCGCCAGAGTGGTGGCGCACCAGTTGCGCACGCTGCACGAGGACCGCGAAGTCACGCGTCTCGGGGCCAGCGTCTTCGAGTCGGGCCTCATCTCCCCTGAAGCCATGGCTGCGACCATCCAGGCGCTCAAGCGCTTTCAACGAGGCGTGCAGGACCATGGCGCGGACAAGATCCGCGTCGTGGCCACCGCCGCCATGCGCGATGCGCGTAATGCCGCCGCATTCCAGGCATGGGTAAAGGCTGAAACCGGCTGGACGGCGGAAATTATCTCCGGCCTGGAAGAAGGCCGGCTGATCCACCTTGGCGTAATGGCGGGGGGAGAAATGGCGGGTGCAGGCAAGCCCGCACAGGGCCTGGGCGGCCGCGTGCTGCTGGCGGACTTAGGCGGCGGAAGCTGCGAAATTACGCTTTCCGAAAAAAAGCGCATCAAGGACACCATCAGCCTGCCCCTCGGCGCGGTGCGGTTGACTGAGGAGTTCCTGACCGATGACCCTCCTCCACCGGAGGAACTGACGCGGATGCGACGATGGATTCAGCGCGAACTGCGACGTGCCCACCGGAAGATTCAACCGGCGGGCCTCTCGTGGATGATTGGCACCTCAGGCACAGCGGCAGCGTTGAGCGATGCCTGTGGCCTGGGGAGCAAGTCGGCGAGTCAGCGCGTCAGCAAGTCAGCAGGGCGAAATTTGAGCCATGCAGCCGGAATTGTGGCCACCAGGGATGTCCGCCGGCTGGCCACGAAGCTGGCAAAATTGACCCTTGGCGAGCGCGAAGCCGTGCAGGGCATCGGCCCGCGGCGTGCGGAGATTATCGTTGCCGGTGCAGAGGTTTTCGCCGAGTTGCTGGAGAGTTTCGCGCTGGCCGGTTTCCGCTATTCGCCCCTCGGCCTGCGGGACGGCATCCTGGCGCAGATGCTTGCCGAGCAAGACGCGCGCGCCAAAGCTCACAAGGAGTTCGAGCACGAACGCTGGGAGAGCGTGCTGGCCACCGCGCGGCGTTACGGCGTCGATCCGAAACAGGCAGAGCCGGTGCGGGCGCACGCGGTGCAGCTTTTTCGCGATCTCAAGCCGCTGCACGCGCTTCCGCCGGAGTATGAGAGCTGGCTCGCGGCTGCGGCCATTCTGCGCGATACCGGCAAATTCATCAACCACCAGGGACACCACCGGCACACGCAGTACATTGTTTCGAGTTCTGAGATTTATGGCTATACCCAGGTGCAGCGGACCATTGTCTCGGCCTTCGCGCGCTATTTGGGCAAGAGCCGTCCGCAGCCGGGTGACCGGGCGCTGCGCAACATCCCGGCGGAAGAGCACAAGCATGTGCACCGCGCCGTGGTGCTGCTGCGCCTGGCCGTGGCGCTCAACCAGGACAGAGCCAGCGACGTGCTGCGGGTGCGGGCCAAGGTCTATCCGAAGCGGGTTTACCTGGAAGTGGAGCCGGGACGCACCGGCGCGGAGCTTGAACTCTGGTCGCTGCGCAAGGAAGCGGCCTATTTCCGCGAGGTTTTCGGGCGGGAGCTTTTTGCCACGTTGGCATAAAGAGCGCGCGCCATACGCGGGTCAATGAGCCAGCGCAATAGAGGTGGATGGCGGTCCATGTCAACGCGGGCAATGGAGCCCTTGCGCATGCGGATGGCGGCGCCGCCGTTGCCGGTGATCATGCGGCCCAGGAACTGAAACAGATTGGGGTTGTGGCCGACGACCAGCACCCCTTCTCTATCAGCGTATTTGGCCAGCATTTCCTGAAATGCGCCAAAATCGGCGTTCAGTCCGAGCGCGGGGCTGATTTCGACTCTGGCGTCATAGCCAATCTCCGTGCCTACAAACTGAGCCGTCTGCAACGCGCGCTTCAACGGGCTGGAGACGATCACGTCAATCTGCACCTTGAAGGCAGAGAGCACTCGCGCCATCAGCATGCACTGGTCCTTACCCTCCTTGATGAGAGCGCGCTTGGCGTCGAGAGTGGGATTGCCGCGGCTGAGTCCGGCGTTGGCATGGCGCATGAGGTAAAGATTCATAAAGCTGATTCGAGAGGGGATGGCTAGATCGAGACCAGAATTACCGTGCTCCGTTGAGTTCTGTGCAGGATCGCCGCCCCCTGATGGTCGCGTCGACTTGACGCTATCGATTTCGGGATAGATCGACTCTGGTTTCGCTATTGCCGACTGTTTTCCGCTCTTACGTTCACTCCTTGATTTAATTCTTCCGATCCAGTCGTGGATCAACAATATTAACACGTTTGTAACATTCCAGCAGGGGCTAAAGCGGGGTCTCGCCTGGAGTTAGGCGTGAATCGAGCTGGCTTGCCAACCAGCGTTCGGCGATCAGCAAGCCGGCCAGGCGGGAGCGGCGCTCGAGCAGCGTGAACCCGGCTCGGCCCAGCGCCGCGGAGTGATCGGGGAGGTTGCGTGCTTCCAGGCCGGTGAGCAATCCAAAGCAGAAATAGAGGCTCGACACGACGGGCACGGCGATGAAACGGCCGTACCAGCCCGGGGGAATCGCGAACTCGGAGACAATCCACGAAGCGTGCGGCGATACAACGGAACGGAGTCTTGCGGCCAGGAGCTGGACCTCCTGGGTGCTGAGGCAATCGAGGAAGAAATGAGTCACGATGAGGTCGTACGGCGGCGCGACGACGGGCGCGGGCGGTTGCCAGGTGCGCACATCGGCCAGGTGGACGCGAATGCGATCAGCTTGCGTGCCGGCGCGGCCTAGAAGCGCATGGAGCATGGCGGAGCTGGCGTCAACGGCATCCACGCGGACGGCGGGGTTGGCCCGAAGCAGCCGGCCAGTGAAGCGACCGTCCCCATCACCCAGAACCAGGGCCTGTCGGGAATGCGCAAGGTCATTGAGGTAGGTGTAGCGGGTGAGACCTAGCCACGGGCCAAAGCTGAAGAACTCCATCCATCGATAGAGCCGCGCGAGACGGTTGAAGTCCGGCGGCCTCTTCATTGCACCAGGAATGCCAGCGGCGTAAGGAGGACCAGGTCGGCCCCAGCCCGCAGCGCGAGCGGGGTGAGCCGGCCGCGGAGGTGGTCGAGCAGGGCCAGCAGCAGGGCGCTCCCCGCGCCGGCCGCGATCAGCGCTGCCGGACGAGGCTGCAGATTGCAAGCAACCAGCAGGCCGGCGATGGCGAGGATGCAGGCGCGTGTCGAAATCCGGGATTTGCTCGCAGGCCGTTCAGATTCCCAGTGGTCAATGGCGTGGCAGTTGAGCCATGCAAGCAGCGCATAGAAGACTGCGGGGACCAGAAGCGGCCAGGTAGCCATCCATCCCTGCGCCGCGGCCCGGCTCAAGGCCGGAAGCGCACAGGCGGCGGTGAACAACACGCCGACCAGCAACTCTTTCCTGAAGACCCGCGAATTGCCCCAGAGATTCTGCCAAGAGAACCCTCGGGAAGAATGAACACCGGTGAAGTAAGCCAGCGCGGCAGCCCCCAGCACCGAGTCCCGCTCTCGAACGGGTGCAGGCATGAGGGTGAAGACAATGCAGGCGGCGCCGCACGCGGCGGCAACGGCAAGCGGCGCAAGCAGCCTGCGGTGGCGATGGTGGAAGAGGTGGCGCTCGCGAAGTCCCTGCAGGTTCGAGATGCGCTGGGCGGCGTGTGCATCGAGCAGGCGATCTGCGATGTAGACTGCCCATGCTGTCAGCGCAAGCAGAACCGGAATCCAGACAGGCAATCGCACGTGACCCGCCCAGGCAAATGCAAGCGTCCAGACGACCGCGACGGTGGGCGCATCGAAGCTCGCCAAGTGCCAGAAGCGAAGCAGGCCGGGCGCGTCAAACCTGCGTTCCGCTGCGGGAAAACGCGTCGCTCTACTTGCCGGCGCGAGCGGACTGGGGAGTGTCTGCGGCATTGTGGCTATTTTAGAGGCACGCGGGCGGGCTTTCGGTTGGACTCCTCGGCGCAGCTTCGAAAAAATGCGTGTCGCGAGCGCGAATAATGGGGCATTGCGGACAGCGTGGGAGATTTTGCCGTTTCCATTGCCGCCCAGCCGAACTCTTTTCCAGCGACAAAATCTGCCTGGCAGTAAAATCGGATCAAGGCAAACAGCAACGAGGAAGGGGAACGGAAGATGGCAACCACCACCCAGGTATCCTTGGAAACCTACTTAACCACTTCCTATGAACCCGACATGGACTCCGTCGATGGGGTGCTGGAGGACCGGAACGGGGGCGAATACGATCACAACATCGTGCAGATGGCCATTCTAATTTGGTTCCACTTGCATGCGAAGGAATGGCGCATCCGCGTGATCCAGGAACAGAGGACGCGCGTGGCTTCCACCAAGGTACGCATTCCCGACGTATGCGTGTTTTCCCGCGACATTCCCATCGAGCAGGTCTTCACCCGACCGCAGTTGATTGCCATCGAAGTGCTTTCGCCCGAAGACCGCCATTCTCGCATTGACTTGAGGTTGAGCAACTTCCGCAGCTTCGGCGTACCGAATCTCTGGGTTGTGGATCCGGAAACTCGCGCTGGCTGGGATTGCAGCGACGGCAACTGGGTGCGCAAGGAACGGTTTGAAGTGGCAAACTCGCCGATCCACATGTCGCTCCCTGAGCTTTTCGCGAAGATCGATGAAGATAATGCGGATTGAGAATGCAAAGGAGTAAAAAGGTCTCGCGATTTCCCATCGATCTCAGGAGGGAAGGCCGAAGAGAAAGCGCGCCGGAGGGCCGCTCAAGAAGCCCGCGCCCTATCGGATTCACGCCCTACTCCGCATAGCTCGTGGACAGTGCGACGACCCGGAATTCCAGGCTTGGCGGGGTCTCTGAGGGCCGGGAGGCCCTCAGGACAGCCGGTCCGGAGACCGACGCTACGGTTTTTGGCGGTCTGTGAGAAATGCTGGCTAATCGGCGGCAGCAGCTTTTTTTCCAGGGGCTTTCGCAGGCCGTTTGCGCGGTTTCGGGCTGGCAGGGTGTTTGGCTTCCGTCGCCTTGGGGATGGCGTCCAGGTCGGCTTTGCCTTCGGCCAGTTGCATCAGAAAGTCCTGGCTGCCGAAGGAAGGAGCGTCCTTGAACAATTTGCTCGCGCGCAGGTAAGTGCCGTCGGGCTGCTGCATGCGCGCCTTGACTGTGTCGGCCAGGTAAGCGGGCAATATCTCGTCGTGGATGCGCGCCTTGGCCGCCGCGTCGCGCACCGGAAACACAACTTCGCAGCGCTCGAACAAATTGCGCGGCATCCAGTCCGCCGAGCCGAGGTAAATCTCCAGCTCGCCGCCGTTGGCGAACTGAAAAATGCGCGAGTGCTCCAGGAACCGCCCCACGATGGAGCGCACGCGAATGTTCTCGGAGAGCCCTTTGACGCCCGGCCTCAAAATGCATAGCCCGCGGATGATCAGGTCGACTTCGACGCCGGCCTTCGACGCCGCGTAGAGCGCCTCGATCACTGAGGGTTCCAAGAGCGCGTTCATTTTGGCCACGATGTGCGCCGGCCGCCCCGCCTGGGCGTGCTCCTGCTCGCGGCGAATGAGCCCGAGGAAGCTCTCGGCCATGGTCAGCGGCGCCACCAGCAATGGCCGGTAGTCGTCGATCTCGGCGTGGGCAGTCAGGTAGTTGAACACCATGTGCACGCGCTCGGTAATCTGCGGATCGCAGGTCAGCAAACTCAGGTCGGTATAAAACCGCGCCGTGCCGGGGTTGTAATTGCCGGTGCCCAGGTGGCAGTAGCGGCGCGTCACGCCGTCTTCGTCGTGGCGGACCAGCATGGCCAGCTTGCAATGGGTCTTCAACCCCACCACGCCGTGGAAAACCTGCACGCCGGCGTCTTCCATGCTGCGCGCCCAGCGAATGTTCGTGGCCTCGTCGAACCGCGCCATCAGCTCCACAACCAGCGTCGCTTCCTTGCTGCCCGCGGCCTCAATCAGCGCCTCGCAAATCGGAGAATCCTGGCTGGTGCGATAAAGCGTCTGCTTCATCGACAGCACCAACGGGTCCTTGGCGCCCTCCTGGATGAACTCCACCACTGGGTCGTAGGAGTCGTAGGGATGGTGCAGCACCACATCGTGCAGGCGCAGCTCATCGAAAATATTGGCGGACTTGCGGCTCAAATGCAGCGGGTGCGGCGTGAACGGCGCGAATTTCAGGTCGGGCCGGCGCACATCGCCATAAAGGAACATCACGCGCGAAAGATTCACCGGCCCATCGCCCAGCAGCACCTGGTCCGGGTCGAGCTGAAAGTTCACCCGCAGCCGCTCCACAATCTCCGCATGGGCGCGGGTTTCAATCTCCAGCCGCACGGCGTCGCCCTTGCGCCGGTTGTGCAGTTCCACGCGAATGGTCTCCAGCAGCGACCGCGCCTCTTCTTCTTCGAAGTAGAGATTGGAGTTGCGCGTCACACGAAACGCAGCGTGGGCCAGCACCTCGTAGCCGCGGTACATGCCGCCCAGGTTCTGCGCAATCAGGTCCTGCAGTAGGAGATAATCGAATTTCCCCTCTTCGGCGGGCAGCCGCACAAAGCGCGGCAATGCGCGCGGCACAGTCACTACACCCAGCACCTGCGGCCCCGAGCTGCGCCGCTTGGCCCTGAGCAGGATCGCCAGGCACAGCGCCTTGTTCAGTACGCGCGGGAAGGGATGCGCCGGGTCAATGGAGATTGGGGTCAGCAGCGGGTCCACTTCGCGCTGAAAGTAGCCCTGCGCAAAGGCCCGCGCCTCGTCGCCCAGTTCCTTCCACTCCAACAGCCGGATGCCCTCTTTGCGCATCTGAGGCAGCAGTTGCTCATTCCAGCAGCGGTACTGCGCGGCCACAAAGTCGTGAATCTCCGCCGTCAGAATCGCCAGCGACTCATCCGGCCGATTGCCGTCATACCCCGGTTCGCGGTAGCCGTCTTCAATGCGCTGCATCAAACCGGCCTGGCGGATCTCCACATACTCGTCCAGGTTGGAGCCGGTAATGGCCAGAAACTTTACCCGTTCGAGCAGAGGATTCCCCGCGTCCTCGGCCTCTTCCAGGACGCGCCGGTTGAATTGCATCCAGGAGTAGTCCCGGCCGTTGAAGAGCTTTTGTTTCTGGGTAGTTCGGGCCATTGTGCGTATCCAGTGCGCCGTGTTGGAAGTCTACAGCGTTTCCCTGACAAGCGGAAACCGGGGGTCGCCTTCCGGTCCAAAACCAGCCCCCTCAAGCAATGCTTACAGGAAGATTGGGGAACCCGATGTTAACAACATGCAAAAAGGTCGAACCCGCCGCACGCGCAAGTGCGGCCAGGGCGCACCCAGACTGCAATCTGGCGAGGGGCGCAGCCAGGATCGACTTCCCTTGACAGCTTAGGAGAGCCTGCAATAGACTCCTAATCAAATCAGGAGAGAACGCCGCTTGCGACTCACGGAAAAGACAGAGAACTGGATTCGCCTGGCCGTCGCAATCGCTTCCGCACTTTCAGTGCAACCGGAGGAAACATGAGCCTTCTCAATTCGTTTTGGTCCGCCATCTCATCTCTCGTGCGCCGCTCACACGTTGACGGCGAGATCGAAGACGAACTCCGCTCACACATTCTGCACCGGGCCGACGATCTCGAACACGATGGATTCCCCCGGATAGAAGCCGAGCGGCGCGCACGCATCGAGTTTGGCGCGTATGGGCGCTTCAGGGAAGAGACCAGCCAGGCGATGGGCGGCCATTTTCTTGGCACAGTCCTCGAGGATATTCGCTTCAGCCTTCGCCTACTGCGCAAGTCTTCCGGCTTTACGCTGACCGTCATTCTTCTGCTCGGTCTCGGCATTGGCGCCAGCACTGCCGTTTTCAGCCTGGTGGATGCGGTGCTGCTCAAACCATTGCCCTATTTTGACCCGGGCAGGATCGTGATGCCCTGGATCCGGCCGCCGCAAGGAATCAATATCGGCGGGTTCGACAAGTTTCCCTGGGATCCCACTCAGTTTCACGCGGTGGAGAAAGAGACGCAGACCTACCGTTATCTAGGTGCATTCGAGAGTGCAAACTTCAATCTGACCGGCGCCGGCGATCCGGCGTTGCTTGAGGGGTTGAAGGTGTCCTGGGGATTCTTTCCCGCCCTCGGCGTTTCGCCTTCGATTGGCCGCATTTTCACGCCGCAGGAAGACCAGCCAGGGCACGAGCGCGAGGTTTTGCTGAGCAATGCCGTCTGGCGCGAGAGGTTTCAGGCCGATCCGGGGATCGTTGGGCGCACCATCGATTTGGATGGCACGCCTTATGCCGTCGTCGGCGTCATGCCGGCGGGGTTTTCGTTTCCCCACGCCAATGAGATGCCGGCGGATTTTTCCTTTCCGCGCGAGGCGCAGGTCTGGGTGCCCGCGGCCATGCCCGCCGTTACACCTAGATTCACCCCGTCGGAACTGGCGATTGTCGCCCGGCTGCAACCTGGCGTGTCGGTCGCACAGGCTCAGGCGAATATGGATGTCTACGCAACGCGCATGGACCGGCTCTTTCCCAAGGCCAAAGGCTGGTTCAATTCAACCGTCACCCCCCTGCAGCAGCAAGTGGCGGGAGACTCTGCTCGATCTTTGCTGCTGATGCTTTCGGCTGTCGGAGCGGTTTTGCTGATTGTCTGCTTCAACGTAGCCAGCCTGCTGCTCACCCGCGCCATCGACCGCAGCCGCGAATTCACGTTGCGGGCCGCATTGGGCGCAGGACGCCGGCGCATTCTGCGCCAATTGCTCACGGAGAGCCTCTTGCTTTCAGGCGCCGGCGGCGCCGCAGGGCTGGGAATCGGCCTGGCGGGTTTATGGCTCGTGAGGAACTACGGTCCAGCATCTATCCCGCGCCTGCATGAGGCGCAGCCGGATCTGCGTGTGTTCGCCTTCACGCTGCTGGTAACTCTTTTGACGGGAATTGCGTTCGGCCTTGCGCCCGCCCTGGGAGCCACCCGGATCGATCTGGTCGCGTCTCTAAGGGAAGGCGGCCAGAAGTCCGGTTCCGCGAGCCACCAGCCACGGCTGCGGAACGCGCTCGTCGTGGTGCAGATCGCCATGGCTTTGGTCCTCGTGATTGCGTCCGGGCTTCTGACACGCACCTTTATTCAGCTGCTCCAAGTGGATGCGGGCTTCCGTGCCGAGCACGTTCTTACTTTCGAGCTTTCGCTGCCTTCAACGCGGTATCCCGGCCGCCAGCGCATCGCGCAGTTCTATCAACAGGCTCTTCCTCGCCTGCGCGCCGTCGCGGGCGTGGATTCTGCCGCGATTACCGAAGCAGTTCCCATGGGAGACGCGCCGGAGGCTACGGTGGTTCGCGTTCCGGACCATCCCCAGGTGACAGGGAATGCCGCTCCGATGGTCGATTACACCATTGCCTCTCCGGATTTGTTTGCCACCCTCGGCACATCCTTTGTGCGCGGACGCGACTTTCGAGATTCGGATACAGACGATGCGCCTGGAGTGACGGTGATCAACCTTGCAATGGCGAAGCGGTACTGGCCGAACGAGGATGCAATCGGAAAAAAGGTCATCATTCCCGCGCATCCCGATCGTCCCCTCTTCGTAGTTGGAATTGTGGCTGACACCAAGCACTCATCGCTGCGTGAAACTCCGGCTCCGGAGATGTTCGTTCCCTATACGCAGGACGCGTGGCCGTCGATGGCGATCATGCAGGTTGTGTTGCGCAGCCGCGCCGCACCGGACTCCGTGATGGGCGGCGCTCGGGACGCTTTGCGTTCAATCGACTCCGGCCTGCCCATAGCCAGAGTCACGACTCTCTCCGCGATGACAGACAGCGTTCTGTCCCCGGAGCGGTTCTCCATGGTGCTTTTGGGATTCTTCGGCGCATTCTCGCTCCTGCTTGCCGCGGTGGGCATTTACGGAGCGATCTCGTATTCCGTCGGACGCCAGACGCGCGAAATCGGCATTCGCATGGCTCTGGGCGCGCAACGGGAAAGTGTATTCCGTGCCGTGCTCGGTCACGGCCTTCGTCTGGCCGCAGTGGGAATCGGATGCGGTCTTGTCGCCGCCCTCGGCGTCGGTCAGGCATTGACAAGCTATCTCTACGGAGTCAAGGGCTACGACCCGCTGACATTCGCTGTAGTCTCGTTGGTGCTCGCCCTGGTGGCTGCGCTTGCCGGGGTATTGCCTGCGCGGCGTGCAGCGTCGATTGATCCCATGCAGGCCCTGAGGACGGAATGAGGAGTATCGAGAGATTTCCCCACAGGAGCTGCCTCATCGTTCCTCTGATTTGCGTGTTTGACCTGGACTCCCGTGGCCCGGTTCGCTGCCGGGGTGAGCCTGACCAACCCCATGTCTTCAGTTCCTCTTTCTGCACGCAATCAAAGTGCGGTCCGCGATTATGACTGGATCAAGGCCAATCCCTCCCCTGGCGGGCACAGGATTGACTCTCCGAGCCGCCGGGTTGAGGATAATGAGACAGTGCGTCCAATTCCATCCCCAGAGAGGAGCGCTCGCAATGCAGAAAGAATCGATCGCAACCACCGCCAGCCTCATCCCCCCGCAGCCTGTGCCGGATGGCGCCCAGGAGTTCACCGAGCGCGTACGCGGACTGCTGGACGGACAGCCGAAGGACGAAGCGACAGTCGCCAGGGCTTTTGACGGGTTGGACGAAATGTTCGACCTCATCGCGGCCGGCATGTATTCAATTGCTTCCATGCTGGTGGGCGAAGGCGAGGACAGCATCCGCCTGGTGGAGACGGCCGTGGCCAATACCGAGGTCTCGGGTGGTGACGATCCACTGCAATCCCGCAAGAACAGCCGCCGCGCACTGGTTGCCGCTGCGCTGGATACGCTGGCCTCTCGCGACGCCTCCAGCCTGGCCACGCCCCAGGGCCTGGAGCATGCCGTCACCTGTATTGACGACGAGGAACTGGACGCCGCCGGCGTTTCCAGCGAGGAACTGGAGAGGATGATCGCCGGGCCGGACCGCGACCGGGTGCGGAAGTGGCTGGAGAGCCTGCCTACGCCAATGCGCACCATCTTTGTGCTTCGTGCCGTCGCCGGGTTTACCACGGCAGAGACCGCCCTTCTGCTCGAAGCTCATGGCGGCCCGCAAGCCTCAGGCTGGAGCGAAGATGCGGTGCGCGAGCTGTTCCGCCAAGGACTGTGCTCGTTGGCTTCGCAGGTGCTCCACGCCGCAAATCGCTAGATTCGTTAGCCTCAGAGCCTACCCGCAAATAGTAGCGCCGTGTCTCCAGACCGGCTGTAATGGCGGCTTCTTAGCCGCCAGATGCGACTTGTGCGGGTCTGGAGACCCGCACGACAGCCGCTCAGGAGAGCGGCGCTCCAAAATCGCTAATCGCGGATAAGCTCTTAATATGTAGGTGGTCGCGGCGCATGCCCGCATTTCGCACGGTTTTCTTATCCGCCTGAACTTCCCGTCTCGGTCTATTTTTGCGCAGGTGCCGAATCGAGTTGTTTTCGCCGGGCGGCCAAGTCGCACGTCGATTCGATACACTACTTTAAGAACCTTGCCGACCGTTTTCCGCATCCATTAAGGGCGAACAAATTCAGGCAGAGCCGCTTCTCAAGTGAGTTGAAGAATCTTGATCTCGTCAAAACATCGAAGAAAGAGCATGGTTTACCCCTGGGGTATCCTGCTCGGCCTGTCGGCTGTGGCTTCGGCCGGGTACGGGCAAGCGACGCCGCAAATCAACGGCATTGCGCCCAGCCAGGCATCCGGACCCACAGCCCAGAGCTTCCAGGGCAGCGTGACCAAAGGCGAAGCAACCGGCCAGACCCTCGACCTGACGCTTGATGACGCCATGCAGCGCGGCCTGAAGAATAACCTCGGCGTGATTTTGAGCGCCACGCAGACGGCCGCCGCACGCGGCCAGCGGCTCAGCCAGTTGCAATCCCTGCTGCCCAGCGTGGACGGGAGCTTCAAGGACACTGTGTCGCAAGTCGATCTTCCCGCTGAGGGGCTGCGCATTCCCGGCTTTCCCACCATCATCGGCCCTTTCGGCTTCCAGGATCTGCGCGGCTCGCTGAGCTGGTCGCTGGTGAACGTAGCTTCGCTGCGCAACTACCTGGCGGCGCGGCACAATTTCACCTCATCCCAGTTGAGCGCTGAAGATGCGCGCGACATGGTGGTGCTCACCGTGGGCAATGCCTACCTGCTTGCCCTGGCCGATGAGTCGCAGGTCAGCAGCGTCGAAGCCCAGGTGGCCACCTCCAAGGTTTCTCTCGATCAAGCGGTCGCAAACCACGATGCCGGCACCGCGCCGAAGCTCGACGAGCTGCGGGCGCAGGTCGACTACCAAAGCTTGCAGCAGCAGTTGATCGTGGCCAAGAATTCGTTCGAGAAAGACAAGCTGGCGCTGGCACGCACCATCGGCCTGCCCCTCGCGCAGAGCTTCAACCTTGCGGACAAAGTGCCCTACAGGCCATTCGACGAACTGGATGTGGAAGCGACCATTCGCCAGGCGCACGCCAACCGCAAAGACCTCGCCGCCATGGTGGAGCAAGTGAAGGCCGCCGAGCAGCAGCGCAAGGCAGCTACCGCGGACCGCTTTCCGACTCTGGCGTTCAACGGAGATTATGGCGACATCGGCGTGAATCTGAGTCACTCGCACGGCACCGGCGACGCGACGGGCACACTCAGCGCGCCGCTTTTTGCGGAGTTTGCCCTGCGCGGGGAGGCCGAGGTCGCACAGTCCACATTGGACACGGATCAGGCTAAGCTCAGCGACCAGAACGCGCAGGTGGACGCAGACATTCGCGATGCGCTGCTGGACATTGCTTCGGCGCAAAAGCTGGTGGAGGTGGCTCGCTCCAGCATGGACCTGGCCAACGAAGCTCTGAAAGAAGCGCAGGATCGCTACAAAAACGGCGTGGATGACAACCTGGCGGTGAGCCAGGCGGAGCAAAGCGTGGCCCAGGCCGACAATCAATATGTGACCAGCCTTTACCGGCACAATGTGGCCAAGCTCAGCCTGGCGCG
>Ga0302326_10009045_pt1 | contig 21863 bp, 17 predicted proteins | sample Palsa_T0_3_FD_202264 | JGI IMG/M metagenome (GOLD analysis project Ga0302326, IMG submission 202264) | Peat permafrost microbial communities from Stordalen Mire near Abisko, Sweden - Palsa_T0_3 | ecosystem: Environmental > Terrestrial > Soil > Palsa > Peat permafrost | place: Sweden: Abisko... | reverse complement strand
AGGCCCCGAGACTCTACAGGCTATCGCCGGGGCCTTCGACGTGGAACTCGCAGATATGCAAACGGTGAGGCTCATACCCGAGCACCGGTTTCTGCGCGCGGAGTTGGTGACGAGTTATCGCCAATTTTTGTCAGTGGAAACAGCGCACCGGTCTGAGATGTTTTCAAAGGTCGTCTTGACTCAGTTAGACGACAAGTCTGACATCGAAGAATTGTGGGAACAGGCGTTTTGCGATTGGGATGTAATCTCGGCCGAGGATTCCCGACTTGTGGCAGGCATATTGTGCCGACGTTAAAGAGCCGATCACCGCGCTCTTCGATAGAGGCTTCGCGATTTTCACGGTTGATGAATATACCGAATCGATTCTGCGCCCGGTCGCTGGCATTAAACCGGAAAGACCCTGGATCGATTGGACCGTTCGCCATCACGCCCTGGTCAACCGCCACGGTTGTTACAAGACCGCAGGCAAGCTCCACCGCTTCGATATGGCCTGCAGGCAAGGCTGCGAGCAGTTTCTTGAGGGCATCCGCAAACGGAACGGAGAAATGCTGGTTTGGCCCAATGCGGTGTTTCCAGCATTTGGACCAGAGCACGATTCGTTTTCATGGTGCGACGAGTGTTTCCCGCCGAAGGAAGGCCGACTTCGGGTGGATGAGGACTACATCGCGTCGATCATGGGACCGTCCGTAAACGAGCTTCGTCAGATCATCGCAGTTCAGGCGGAGACGGCGGGCGAGGATTCTCTCTACGGGCTTTCGTGAATTATTGCCCGTCAGGCTTCGGTGCGGCGACTCTGTCGAATTTTCCTGTCATCATCTTTTTAATCTGTTCTTGCATCTCTGGCGGTAGCAACACTTCAGGACGAAGCAGGGCTAGCGTGCGAATCTCTTCAATCGAGTCTTCGATGAGCTTCAGGCGGTCAGGTGAAAGAGCTTCTTTCCAGTCACGAAATGCTGCCGCAGCACCCGCGAGGTTCTCGATGACATCGTTCTTCGGAAAAACGACGGCCAGCGTCATGCATTGCCTATTCAAGACCATGAAATCGTTGTAGTCCTTGTTCATTTCATGATCTTTTCGGGGATCGAGCAGCTTTCCTTTGTACTTGGTTTGGAAATACTCTAGTGCGGTGCCCATGTCGCGCGCCCGGACGTAGAGATCATGCCACTTCGACTGCCGCCAATCCGCGAGATCGCGGTCGGCAACTTCCCTCGCTTGTCGCAAGGTATCGTCTGCGCTACGGCTGGCGGTCTCTGCGGCCTTGAGCGAAGCCGCCGCGACCCATAGCGAGGTAATAGCGACCGCCAAAGAAGCGACACCGATGATCGTCGTAATTTGTGCTTCAGTCATCTCGAAGCCTGTCGTCAACCAAATCGCGCCGACGCAGAGAAGTGATAGGTAAGCTATAGCAATCGCTCTTCGGAGCACGAAATCCGCACTGTAACACAGACGATACAAACTGTTATGTTCACGTTCTACGCAGACGTACCAAAACCCTATGTAATTGGTGCTTTGGGCTTACTTCGAGCGAGAAGCAGATTTCCCGATATTGTTGAAAATATTGAAAACCAAAAGCAAAGGATGGAGTCTTTGGAGTGCCCGAACGCACTTGTAAAGCAGGAGCACTGTATGGAATTGACGGAGCGCTAGGAGTTGTCGAATGTCCACAGCACGGTGAGAGCACCCGCCTAGTGAGCAGTGCTCCTGCAAGCTCCAGCCTCGCGGTTGCAAAAGTCGCGACGCAGCTACGGACGCAATGTGTCTGAGTTGGCTCTGCGAAGCAAATTTACGAGTTTGAACCCGGGCAGAATGATTAAAACCAACGACCACACGAGGAAAAGGGCAGCCTGTATGAGGTTACCCGCTTGGTTGTTATATCGCCCGTAATCGCTGAACGATTGTACCGCTGAAAGAACCTCCGAACATCCGTTCGATGTATCAGCTGATCCCAGAGTATTCGGTTAACAGCCTTGAAACCAAATTAATCACAATTTGCCGGAGCCGAGACAAATCGAGGGGATTCAGCAAGTTCTGACAAAACGGGGCGAATCAGATTCGCCTTCTCTTTTCAGTTTTTGTTCGCTTTTGGCGTGTTTTAGCACAAGTCGCATGACACCTACATGACACTGCGATTTTTCACAAGTCAGCAATTTCTGATTAAGTCTGACAACTCGATTTGCTCTTTCTTGTCTATCATTTGTGCGGATTTGGGCCGAACAACATGACAATTACTTGGCACTTCTGGCAGCCTTCGGTCAATCAAGGGGACAAATTTGAGCTACGCGTCCTCTGGGGCTTTGGTTTTCTGTTCGATGATCTTCTTTAGCCTGTAGGAAGTGCTTCTTCCTCCAGCTTCTTCCTGCTCAATGACGCCCGAGGCGATCAGCTCTTCGATGTCCCGGAGAGCAGTGCGCGAGGAAGCTTTTGTGATTTTCATCCACTTGTCTCTCGTCAGCTTCCCTTCGAATCCGCTGAATAGTTTGTTCAGAACTTTCGTCTGCCGATCATTCAGAGAGACCTTCCGTTGCTTTAAGCTTTTCCAGAACAGTTCCTTTTCCAGCGCACTGCTGGTGATTTGATTCGATTGTTCAATGGCCCTGTCCAGGCAACCGAGAAACCACGTCAGCCATCCCGTGATGTCGAGCGGACCTGCCTGCGTTCTCTCAAGAACTTCATAATAGTCCTTTCGATCTTCGAGAATTTGCGAGGACATACTGTAGAAGCGCTGAGCGCTCCCGTCCGATCTCGCCAGGCACATCTCAGCGATTGCTCTTCCGATTCTCCCGTTGCCATCCTCAAATGGATGAATCGTAACGAACCACAAATGCGCGATTGCAGCCTTCAAGAGCGGGTCTTCCTGTTCGTTGCCCTCGAACCACGCAAAAAACCTTCTCATCTCGCTTTCGACGCGATCAGCCGGAGGCGCTTCGTAATGAATCTTATGGCGACCGACTGGCCCCGACACAACTTGCATTGGCCCCTGGCTGTCGTCACGCCATGCGCCAACTCGAAATTTATCTTGGGTCGTGCGGACGCCCGGAAAGAGATTGGCGTGCCAGTCAAACAACCGTTCCCTTGTCAGCGGCTCGCTGAATTTCTGCGTCGCGTCCAGCATCATTTCAACCACGCCATCGACGTTCCGATCCTTGTGCGCTGTGAGTCCACCGACCTCCAGTCCAAGCCGTCGAGCCAACGAAGACCGGACGTTTTCAGGATCAAGCACCACGCCTTCGATTGCGCTCGATTTGATCGTTTCTTCCGTGAGAATTTTTAACGTCGCGGTCCATCGAGACGCCAGCCCATAGCCACGCATCTTCCCGACCAACAATCCCTGCCGCAGCCGGACCTCAGAGAGCAAAGGGGCCAGCGCCTTTGAATCCCATGTAAATCTGGGCCAATCACGCAGTTCGTGGATATACTTCTTCGCCATAATCTCGCCTCTAATCTCGTCATAATTCTACCATATTCTCGCCACAAGCTCGCCATCCTTATCGCCACTGTCAACTCCATCTGAGCCGCACGAGAAAACTCGTGCCAATTCACCGCTCGTCCTTGTCAGAGTGCCACTGAAACGGTATTAGTTAGTACACGCTGCTTCGGCTCTTTTCGGGCGCGGCGTATTATGAGCTGTGAACGGTAAATTCTGAGTTGGCTGATCCGAGCGACTTATGAACATGAGTCTGGCAAGCAAAACGGCTGAACTGCTCAAAAGGACTGATTCGCTGGAACAAAATGCGAAGGCGCAGATTGCCGAGGTGTCTCGGCAGAGCAACAAACTCTTTGAATCAGCCACAAAACTGACTCAGTGTTGGAGCGGTTCCTATTTTGGTTATCACTCTGAACTCTACTACGGTAATTTCGAGCGGCCACCTCTGGAGAGACGTTTCAACCCTGAATGGGGCGGCCTACACGGTATCCCGCCAGGCTGGCAATCACGCGGCTCCGATGAAGTGAAGACGTATATCGAAACTGAGGCTAAAGCCAAGTTTGAAGATGTGGAAATCAACAGCAAAGAGATGACCCGTACAGCACAGGAACTTCAAAGTGAGATTCTGGTAGATCTCGCTCCTTTGCACGGGCTTGAAGGATTTACGAATGAAAAAGCATTACTAGCCGCAATCGAGGCTTTCAAATGGGAGGTAAAGGCATCCATATACGCGCACGAGCATGTTCCAAAGACATTCGTGAGCCGGGATAGTTCCGCTGTTGCGGAGGGAGCGAAGTATCCCGCCCACCTCTACTATGAGGCAGAGGCGCATGAAAGCCTTTCCCGGTGCACCTTCTTGGTAGAATTCCTGAGATTGGCAAAGCGTTTTCTTGGCCAAGTGGAAACCCAAATGTTGCACTCTTTGTCCGCACCTTCCTCATCAGTGACCGATACCCTCGACTTGCTTAAACTCATTTGTTCGAGATTCCATCTCGCGGCAAAGCAACTTCAAGAAAGACACGACAAGCGACCAACTCTTGAAATCAAGGATGAATACGACGTTCAAGACTTTCTGCATTCGCTACTCCAGATTCATTTCGATGACATTCGCCCGGAAGAGTGGACTCCCTCTTATGCTGGAAGTGCGTCGAGAATGGATTTCTTGCTGAAATCCGACCAGTTTGTGATCGAAGCAAAAATCACCCGTCCGGGCAGAGCCAACAAGGAAATAGCCAACGAACTGACTATCGACGCCGCTCGATATCGGACGCATCCAGATTGCAAGAGTCTCGTTTGCCTCGTATACGATCCAAGCGGATTGATAAAGAATCCTCGCGGGTTCGAATTGGACCTTGCTCATCTGTCCGATCCGCGTCTCGCAGTCCTTTCCATAGTCGTTCCATGAGGATTCCTTTTCGCAATTCGCGTCAGGAGTGCATTTCATGAGCAACAGAGAGGCTGCCAAAAAAGGACATGAAAAGGCGGTCGCTGACCAATTGTTGGAGGCTGAAAAGCTCGACGCAACCTTCGAGCGAGTTGGTGATGCCGATAAGAAAGAGCCTGACGCCGTTTACCGGACCGGAGGGCAAACAGTGGGTATTGAAGTAGCCACAGCCTACTACGACGAAGCCGATGCGCAAGACGAGTGGGAAATCGCGAGCGGAGAACATCCGCTCTCCCCTGGAGAGATCAGGCCGAGTTCTACCGGCATAATGGGAAATCCAGACGAAATGATCCGCGAGACGGTTCAGGAGGAACTCGAAGACAAATGCGGCAAGACATACGAAGGCGCTGCGGAAATCTGGCTGTGCATAAACATGCTTGCGCCGCTTAGCGATGCTGCCTCTGTGGCTGAGTGCCTGAAGAATTTAAAAGTGCCGGAAAAACATGGATTCTCCCGAATTTATCTTACGTACACTGCACCTGAACACGAGGGAGGCAAGTACGTCGCAAAGCGGATTTTCTAAAATCGTCCGAACGCAGCATTTTCAGGCAATTCCCAGAATCCAGCCCTCTACTTCCGCCGCTCTTCTTTCATGCTCGTTCAGACGTGGATTGACAAATCGATCCAAGCTGCCGTCAAGATCACTTCGTCGCAGCCATTCAGAAGCCGAGTAAGCGTCGTGCTGATCGGAATTTCGGCCATCGCGGGAGAATGTGTGACTCCAAAGAGCGGGATAGACCTCCGCCACCACGGACTTGCCCGGTGGCGCTTCCCAACCATCGAATGGCCAGAAATGCACTCTGCCTTCCGTGCGAGAGCGCAGATAACGTAGCCACGGAATTCCGGCGTGGGTCGATTTGGCGACTGATCCCGGCACATCAAAATGAAATACAGATTTCGCTCCCGCTCGTACTTCCGTTAGTCGGCGCCAGTGAGAATCACCATGACGAGCAGCCGCATTTCCGCAAGCGCCATCCCGCACGAAATCGACATAGGTGCTGTCATCATCTGTTGGCCAATGCTCTTGAAAATCGTTCAAGAACAAAGTCCAGTCGTGAGGAAGTCCATATTTCTCGAAGTAAGCAAGGGGGAACGAAAACCCGTGGTCAATTCCGACCAGCGTAGGCGGTTCTTCCGAGAGCCTCTCAACCAGCCATTCCGCGATGCCCTTGCGTGTCCAGTATCTACGAAGGCCAGCAGGCGGCGCGACTTCCTTCGGATCGCTCAAGTGATCCGCCGCATAGACACGTAGTCCTTTGAGGCTAGAGGTACACGTCTCAGCCCCGGAATAGTCGATCCCGATATACCGAATAAAAGCGCCCTTCATTTCATGGACCCAAACTCTCCCCGTCATTCCCAAGACGTGCAGAGTCTACCTGAGTGGCACTTCCTGATGAACATCGATCCCGCGATTGACCGGCGGCTTCCTCTAGCAATGCTCGCGCCAGGTACGCGGCGACCCGTCAGGCTATTGCAATTCTCTCCAGCCACGAGGCCGTGCCTGCATTTGTTCAACGCCTTAGACTTTTTCTATGCCTTGTTTGAAAGACGCACGGAATGTCTCCAAGTCGGACCTCAGGAAGCGAATATTTCGGCCCATCACTCGCAAATGGGGAATTTGCTTTCGCTCCACCCATAGATAGACCGTTTGCGGGCTCACACCAAGGAATCGAGCGGCTTGCTGAACTGTCCACGGACGTTCGTCGCCGGATGAAGGAATTGAACCTGTTGCGTCTGTGCGATTGGCCTTGCTCATCTTTCCTCCCGGCATAGAATACTCATTCCGTGTACCTTATTGGAGAAACGAGCTGTGCTCAACATTTGGTTCACCGCCGACTTTCATCTGGGGCACAAGAACATCATTCGATATTGCAATCGCCCGTTCCAAACTGTCGAGGAAATGAATCAGGAGATTTTGGAACGCCTAAACTCGCGTGTAAAAGCGAACGATATTCTGTACTTCCTCGGAGATTTCTGTATCGGCCCAAAGGCACGAGCTGCGGAGCTTCGCCGACAGATTCGCTGCAAGAAGATATTTGCACTCGCCGGAAACCATGACAAGGAGACCCGCAAGCTTACGGAGGAATTTACATGGCTTAATAATCTCGCGGAAGTCTCGCTCAATGGACAACGAATCGTGCTCTGCCACTATGCAATGAGAGCCTGGAATCAGTCATCGCGAGGAGCTTGGCATTTGTATGGGCACTCCCACGGAAAACTTCCGGCCCCCGACACTTCACTTTCGATGGATGTTGGAGTGGACACTCACGATTTTCGCCCTTGGCACTTCGACGAAATCCAAGATCGAATGAAGGCCAAGTCCGCACCGGCTACAAGTTGAAATATGGGAAAGAATCCAAAACCTCTATGATCCCTTTCGAAGTTTCTTTAGAATAATCTGAACTTGGGGCATCTGCTTTTCGCTCAAATGTTGATCCCCCAGCGACCAAACATAGTTCCTTACACACTGTAGAGCACCTGTTTTCACAGACGGGTGCTCTACATACTTTACCTTCCCCGATTACTCAAAGAGCCGCATCCCTTAACGGCCTCCGCTAGCACACAGTCGCGCCAGGTAAGCATTGACCTGTCACGCCTGTTGCCATCCGCTCCGGCCGCAAACGCTTGGACCGCTTCGCTCAATGTCCTTTCCGTGAGTCCGTTGCGATTTGGTTCCCCTCTCTGGTTGAGGGAACCAACTCTCAACTCACCGAAAGGACAAAGAAAATGAATTCAGAAAACATCAAGAAACTTACAAATCAAGCCATCGAGAAACTAATTACGGCGCTCAACGAGGGCCGGAGCGAAACGCTGACACAGTATCTTGCAGCGATTGGGCGATTCCACCGCTACAGTCTTCGAAACGTGATGCTCATCGCATCACAGAAGCCAACTGCGACGCACGTGGCAGGCTTTCACTCTTGGCACAAATTGGGGCGCTTCGTGAAGAAGGGCGAGAAAGGAATAATGATTCTTGCTCCCGTCGTCCGGCGAAAGACTGAAAGCGAGGAACAAAACGAGACGGATGAATCATCAACGCCTGTCGGATTTCGTGCGGCCTACGTCTTCGATATCAGCCAAACAGACGGCCAAGAACTCCCCGCAATCGGCAGCGTTAATGGCGATCCCCGCGAGTACCGTGAGCGTCTTGCGAAGTGTGTCGCCGAGCAAGGCATCGCTCTGGAATATTCGGAGGACATTGCCCCAGCACGCGGCACTTCCGCAGGAGGCAAGATCACGCTACTACCCGGACAGTCTCCGGCTGAAGAATTCGCAACGCTGGCACACGAGCTTGCACACGAAATGATGCACCGCGACGAGCGTCGGAACAGCACGTCCAAACGAATTCGTGAGACTGAGGCCGAGGCTGTCGCATTCGTGGTCTGTCACGCCATCGGCCTAGAGACGGGCTCAGCGTCTCAAGACTACATACATATCTACGATGGCGACGCGAAGCTCTTGACGGCATGTCTTGAGCACATCCAAAAAGCGGCCAACCAAATCCTCAATGCAATCGGTGCGGAGATTTCCTCCGCGCCGCCCGCTTAACGCGGGCGATTCATCAGGCCAGCCAAAACCAGATTTTGGTGTAGAATAGCCGTATGTTGTTTCTCATGGGCGACATTATCGAGCGACCAGGACCTTTTGGGAAAAGGCACAGAGGCGTCTTTTTCGGTTTTGATGAGTCCGGGCACGCATGGGTCATTCACAATGACATGGGCGGGATTGTGTGCTGGGTGCTGTTTGAGGATTTTGCGGCTGGCCTGCCTGTAACCCTGGCGAGTCGCAAAGCGTGCAATTCCTACGAACAGCAGGCGATAATTTCCCGAGCGCAATCTCTACTCGGATGGAAGTACGACCTCCTAAATTTCAATTGTGACCATCTCGCAACGTATGCGCAGGACGGCGTTGCGACCAGCCCGCAACTTCAGGGTTTCGCTTTGGTATTTGCCGTCGTTCTATTTGTCGGGCTTGCAGTTGCTTCGAGCTAGGCCGAATTTAACCCTTCCCATCCATCCACGGTGCCCCGTTTTGCCAGCATTCTTGCTCTCCCTTGTTTACCGTGACACGGCACAAGTAATCTTCAGCAAAACCCGTTCAAATTTGGTGGTAGTATCGCCGTGGTAATCCGGTTCGGATTTCACGTATCTACCTGACGTAAAACCTCTTAGGGGCGAGGACTGACCGAATGAATCATTTCAGCGAGAAGGTCAGTTTTATTTGGAGTGTGGCGGACCTACTCCGGGGGCCATACAAACCCCACCAATACGGACGCGTGATCCTTCCCTTGACCGTCCTTCGTCGCCTCGACTGCGTGTTGGAGCCGACCAAGCAAAAAGTTCTTGAGAAGCACGCGACACTGAAAGGGCAGTCCCCAGAAGTCGTCGAGAAAATCTTAAATCGCGCCGCCCGGCAGAGTTTTCACAACACAAGCAAGCTTGACTTCCAGAAGCTGAAGGGCGACCCGGACAAAATCGCCGCTAATCTTGCTCAGTACACGAAAAGTTTTTCCCGTAACGCTCGCCAGATCTTTGAGTTTTTTGAGTTCGACAAGGAACTTGCCAAGCTCGAAGAAGCCAACATCTTGTACCTAGTTGTCCGCAAGTTTGCTGAGATTGATCTTCACCCCGATGTGGTTCCCAATCACGAAATGGGACTAATATTCGAGGACCTCATCAGGCGATTCAACGAGGCTTCGAACGAGACGGCCGGCGACCACTTCACGCCTCGCGAAGTCATTCGTCTGATGGTAAATCTACTTTTCGATCCCGATAACCATGCACTGCGCACCAAAGGAATCGTTCGAACTGTTTACGACCCCGCGTGCGGCACGGGTGGAATGCTCTCCGTCGCCGAGGAATACTTGCGCGAGTTAAACCCAGATGCTCGCCTCGAAGTATTCGGCCAGGACTACAACAACGAGTCATTTGCGATTTGCTGTTCAGACATGATGATCAAAGGTTTGAATCCCGAGAACGTCAAGTTTGGTAACAGCTTCACTAAAGATGGCCTGCCTGGCATGAAGTTCGATTACATGCTCGCCAATCCGCCGTTCGGAGTGGAGTGGAAGAAAGAACAAGAATTTATCGAGAGGGAGCATAACCAAAGAGGGCTCGACGGTAGATTTGGTGCTGGTCTTCCTCGCATAAACGATGGCTCGCTCATCTTTTTGCAGCACATGATCTCGAAGATGAAACCCGAAGGATCGCGACTTGGCATTGTCTTCAACGGATCACCGCTCTTTACCGGGGGCGCTGGCTCTGGCGAGAGCGACATTCGGAAATGGGTTATTGAAAACGATTGGCTTGAAGCGGTTATCGCGCTACCGGAAGATATGTTCTACAACACCGGCATACCCACTTACATCTGGATATTGACGAATCGGAAGACCAAGAACCGTCGCGGCAAGATTCAACTAATCAACGCCACCGATCTGTTTTGCCGTTTACGAAAGAACCTCGGGAGCAAGCGCAACGAACTTTCTGAAGAGCAAATCACCAGAATTTCGCAAATTTACGGTGAATTCAAGGAATGCGAGCGGTGTTTAATTTTCGACAACCTAGATTTTGGCCATCAGCAAATCGTCGTGGAGCGACCACTCCGTCTGAGCTTCCGCGTCACGCTTGACCGACTCGACACTCTCGAAAACGATTCGACCTTTCAAAAGCTCACAGCGGCACATGAAAAGAGAAAACAAAGCCGCCACCGTGGGTCCGTCGAGAGCGCACTCCACGACCGTGTTGTGGCGATGCTAAGAAGGATAGATTCCAGCATTGCTGACTTGAATCGCACTGATTTTGAGGCGCGCCTTTCCTCGGCAGCCGAAGCCGCGCAGATCGACTTAAGCACCGCCCTCAGGAAATGTATCATGGCAGCAATGTCCCAGCGCGATGAAACTGCCGAGATTTGCAGGGATGCTGACGGGACTATTGAGCCTGATCCAGAGCTGCGGGATCTGGAGAACGTGCCACTTAAACAAGACATCCACGTGCATTTTCAACGGCACGTGCAACCGTACGTCCAGGACGCATGGATTGATGAAAACAAAACAAAGATTGGTTATGAGATTCCTTTTAATCTCTACTTCTATAAGCATGAAGAACCTCGTCCTATTGAAAACATCCAGAGCGATATCGAACGGGCTCAGCGCGATATTCTTAAGCTCCTTTCAGCGGCAAACAGGTGAGCTCTCAACTGTCATTACTCGCTGAAGTTCCCCGAGAGTGGTCTGTCAGACCGTTGAAGTATGCCGCCCGTGTCGTAAATGAAAAACCTCTATCGGACATCGCTGACTTGCCTTATGTCGGCCTCGAAGACATAGAGTCTTGGACTGGTCGACTTGCTGAGGGTCGAACTCTCAGCTCGGGCGAACAAGCAACTCTTTTCATGCGCGGAGACGTGCTCTTCGGAAAATTACGTCCATATTTGGCAAAAGCGTGGTTGGCAGAATTTGACGGAATGTGTACCGGTGAGGCGTTGGTGCTGCGCTCTGATGTGCTCACTGCGACTTATTTGCGATATCTGCTTTTGACACCGATGTTTATCTCGATGGTTGACGCCTCGACTTATGGCGCCAAAATGCCGAGAGCGAGTTGGGACTATATCGGTCACATTCTTGTTCCAGTGCCAGGTCCTGAAGAACAAAACGCCATCACACAGTCTCTTGACCACGAGACTGCGAGAATAGACGAACTCATAGCGAAGGAACGCAGCCTGATTCAACTTCTGTCCGAGAAGCGCACTGCTGTTGTCGCAGGCGTAGTGTGCCGAGGAATCGAACCTAGTGCCACATCAAAAGACACCAGAATCCAATGGTTAGGCCGCGTACCTGATCATTGGTCCCTTCTCCCCATAAAACGTCTCTTTCGCCTTGTGGTTGAGCCGGTCGATGAACCACACGATTACCAATTGCTGTCCATCTACACAGATCTCGGGGTTCGCCCACGCAAAGAACTTGAAGAGCGGGGAAATAAAGCTTCAACAACCCAGGGATATTTTAGAGTCCAAAAAGGCGATTTCATCGTTAATAAGCTCTTAGCATGGATGGGCGCGATAGGTCTGTCTTCTTACGAGGGCGTAACCAGCCCAGCTTACGATGTTCTGCGTCCAATCTGCGCTTTGGAACCACGTTACTACGACTACCTCTTCCGCTGTGGTGTATGCCTGTCCGAGCTTCGACGCCATTCTCGCGGGATAATGGACATGCGGCTGAGGCTCTACTTTGAGAGATTCGGACGGCTTCTTTTTCCATATCCACCACTCGACGAGCAGCGAACAATTGTTGAGCATCTCGATCGCGAGACTCTAGTAATCGACACGTTGATCTCAAAAGCGAGCCGTTCGATAGAGTTGCTCATTGAGTATCGGAAGGCCGTCATCGCCGCTACCCTGACGGGCAAGATTCGTGTGATCGTTGCAGCCCAAGAGGAGCCAAGGACGCGCAAAGCCAATGCCTTCTTCAAACGCGCAGTCCTTGCAGCCGAAATAATTTATCAGCTCCGTCCCCAGCCCGAACTCGGGCAAGTCAAACTGCAAAAGGCGATGCATCTCTGCGAACACCACGCCCAACTCGTAGAGATCGAGGGCAGTTACCTCCGGGATGTAGCAGGCCCGCACGACAACCGGATGATGCGCTCGGTCGAAGCACGCTTGGAGGAAGCAAATTGGTTTAGGGCCGTCAAGCGTTCCGACGGAATCGGGACAGAGTATGTGCCCCTGACAGCAGCCGGCCAGCACGTGCGCTACTTCGATACGTACTGGAATGGCAAGAAGAATCGAATACAGGCAGTTATCGATCTATTGCGCCCTATGAAGACGCAGCAAGCCGAGATTGTGGCGACACTATATGCCGCTTGGAATGACCTAATCCTCGCCGGTGACACGGTAACGGATGAAGCAATTCTTCGCGAAGTGTTGACTCGCTGGCACGAACAAAAGACCAAAATACCTCAGGAAAGATGGCTAGCTGCTTTGGAATGGATGCGCAAGAAGGCATTGGTGCCTACGGGCTTCGGCAAGGCTACAAGAATTCGTACGGCCTAAACATATGACTGTAGATCACAAGGAACGAGCTTTCGAGGATGCTATCGAACACCATCTGATAACAAAAGGTGGTTATGGAAAGACTGACCAAGCTTCCTTCGATCAAGATCGCGCTCTCGATGCAACCCTACTGATTCCATTCGTCCAGGAAACACAGCTAGATGCTTGGCAATCTCTCGAAAAAATCCTCGGAAGCAATACCGAGGGCGCTTTGCTCGACGACCTCTGCAAAGCTATGGATTCGCGTGGCTGTCTCGATGTGTTGCGACATGGATTCAAGTGTTATGGCAAAGCACTGAGCGTCGCGTACTTCAGACCAGCCCACGGAATGAATCCAGAGACCCAGAAGCTATATGCAGCCAACAAATTAGCAGTTACCCGACAGCTTCTTTATGCGACCACGAGCAGTAAGAGCCTCGATGTAACTCTTAGCTTGAACGGAATTCCTATCGCGACTGCTGAATTGAAAAACCCACTGACCACCCAAACAGTCGAAGACGCGAAACACCAATATAAAAATGACCGCGATCCCAACGAGCTAATCTTCCAGTTCAAGAAGCGCACGCTCGTCCACTTTGCCGTAGATCCCGACGAGGTCTACATGACAACTCGGCTGAAGGGCAAGGAAACACAGTTTCTCCCGTTCAACAAGGGCAATGGTACCGGAGCTGGCAACCCTGACAATCCGAATGGCTATAAGACGGCCTACTTGTGGGAAGAAGTGTGGCAACGCGACAGCTTCCTCGACATATTGGCTCGATTCATCCACGTGGAAATCGATGAACGCGAGATTGCTGGGAAGCTGATCCGTAAAGAGACCCTCATTTTTCCCCGATACCATCAACTTGATGCGGTTCGAAAGCTAGAAACAGCGGCTCGCACTGAGGGTTCCGGGAATAATTACCTAATTCAACATTCAGCTGGGAGCGGTAAGAGCAACTCAATCGGATGGCTCGCCCATCGGCTGTCAAATCTCTACGATAAGAAAGACGTAAAAGTATTTGACTCGATTGTTGTCATAACCGACCGGCTTGTCCTGGACCAGCAGCTTCAGAACACCATCTATCAGTTCGAGCACAAAGCGGGCGTCGTTCAAAAGATCGATGAGGACTCCGGGCAGTTAGCGCAGTCGCTTAAGGATGCCGTCCCGATCATCGTAACTACACTTCAGAAATTTCCGTTTGTGACTGACAAAGTTGGTGACCTGCCAGAGCGCAGGTACGCGGTCATCATCGACGAGGCTCATAGTTCACAATCTGGAGAGGCCGCTGCCGAACTTCGCGGAGTGCTCGCAAGTGCCGAGATCAGGGAGAGAGCAAAGGAGGAGGCCAAGGAGAAAGGGCTTCCCGACTACGAAGAAGAGATACTGAAGGCCATGACGCGGCGAGGTCGGCAGGCGAACATAAGTTTTTTTGCGTTCACCGCGACTCCAAAGTACAAGACGCTGGTGACATTTGGCCGAGTAGGGGCAGACGGAAAGCCCGAGCCCTTTCATCTGTACAGCATGAGACAAGCGATTGAAGAGGGCTTCATCCTCGACGTACTGAAGAACTACATGACGTACAAGACGTACTACCGTTTGGTCAAGGCCACGCAAGACGATCCCAAATTGGACAAGGAAAAGGCAGCACGAGCGTTAGGCAGATTCATAAGTTTTCATCCACACAATTTGGCGCAAAAAACGGAAATCATGATCGAGCATTTCCGAGCGCACACCATGCACAAGATAGGCGGTCGCGCAAAGGCAATGGTAGTGACGAGTTCACGCGAACATGCTGTCCGCTATAAAACCGAATTTGACCGCTACATCGCTGAAAAAGGCTATCAAGGTATCAAGACCCTCGTCGCGTTCTCGGGCACCGTTACGCTCGATCCTCTCGGTTCCTTCACGGAAGTCGCAATGAATAAGGGCATCCGTGAAAAGGAATTGCCAGAAAAGTTTGGAACCGATGAATATCAGGTTCTAATCGTCGCCGAAAAGTATCAAACCGGATTCGACCAGCCTTTGTTACACACGATGTTCGTTGACAGGCGTCTGGCGGATGTTCAGGCGGTCCAAACCCTTTCCAGGCTTAATCGAATTCATCTTGGCAAGGAAGATACCTTTGTGTTGGATTTTGTGAACGAAGCGGCTGACATCCATGAGGCGTTCAAACCCTATTACGAAGTCCCTGTCATCGGAGAGATGGCCGAACCACACCAGCTTTACGATCTGCAATCACAGATTGGGGCGGATCAGGTTTTCTCTCAGAACGAGGTAGAAGAGTTTTGTAAAGTATTCTTCAAACCGCGAGCGGCTCAAACGACGACGGACCATGCACGCCTCTATACTCTATTGCAGCCAGCCGTTACCCGATTTTCTGAACTGGGCTCGTCGAAACAGGAGCAGTTTAAGAGTCTGCTTGTTACATTTCGGAATCTATATGCGTTCCTGTCCCAGGTGATTCCTTTTCAAGACTCCGATCTTGAAAAACTATACACATATGTGCGCTTCCTCTTGAACAAATTGCCGAAGCGACCTTCCGAAAAATTGATTCTTGACGATGATGTCCAACTTAAGTTTTATCGGCTCCAGAAAATCAGTGAAGGGACCATCAACCTGCGGCAGGGCGATCCAGGAACAGTCAGCGGACCTACTTCTGTGGGAACTAGCGCGAACAACGAAGAGAAGATCGAATTATCCCGACTCATTGACGTTGTCAATGAACGGTTTGGGACAGACTTCAAACCCGCCGATGAACTGTTCTTCAGCCAGATCCGCGAGGAGGCGCTTGCGGACTCATCCTTACAACAAGCTGCATTAGTGAATTCCATCGACAATTTCAAGTTTGTCTTTGACAAAGCCCTCGAAGGTCTCTTCATTGACCGCATGGATCAAAACCAAGAAATCTTCGCTCGTTATATGAACGACAGGCAGTTCCAAGAGATTGTCGCAGCAACGCTGCTCCGGCAGGTTTACAAGCAAATTAGGGAGCGCGCTCAGAATCCCACCGCGGTGCAAGTGCAAAAGTGATGTCCACGCTTGCGTGAACCCTCCGAAAGTTAGATCAGAGCCGATTTGAGAACCTCACGCGCTTTTCTTGATACGGAAGGCCTGTCTTGACATTTCGCTTTTTGTTCGCCTATACTGGCTAATCGGCGTTCGCAGAAAGAAGGAGCCGCCGTAACACGGATATGACTTGCCACCGATTCTCCGCAGGCACCCTTCCTCAGTTCCCCAACAAAGGATCGCTCTGCGCGATGAGGCTTCCACACCTGAGCCATAGCCGTGTCGAAAAACGTAACCTCCTTCAACAGGCAAACGAAAGCGAACTAGGCAATCTCGGTTCGGGTCGTCCTGAACCAGAACTTCCGGCGCACTTCCGCAAATTCGTCAGCCGATCTTTTCGGCTCGATTTCAGGAGTTGATATCATGCGAGACAAAATTCAGTGCAATTGCCATATTTGCAAGATCGAGAGACATCTAATCGTTTCGTTGAGTGAGCAGCCTTACTCGGATGAATTCCTAGCAGTTGCCAACCCTGCAACTCCGCTTGCGACATTCTCAAGCGCCCTAGCACTGGTCGAACACCTGCATGCTCAGAGAAACGGAGTGATCAGTGTGCCTTCTGCCAGCGAAATCGTGGGGTCCCTCATCCAGAACACCTCGCTCGTTTTTGGGGCAGAACTTAAGAATTCCATTCTAGTTTTGGCTTTCATTCCAATGATCCATCGCACTTATCGCGAAGTCCGCGCTTGGTTCCGAGAGATCGAACCCGAAGACATCGCGCAACAGATTCTGACCCTGTTCTTAGACCTTGCGGATTCGGCCTCTCCGATGCCAATGAACAATTATCTTCCGATCGCGCTCACCCGAACGCTGCGCAAGAATTCCTTCCGTTGGGCAGAGAAGGAAAAAAGGCACACGATTCAAAGAGAAACGGATAAATCTCAGGAATTTGCGGAGGTAGGCGCAAACGACACATTCGAGACCGTCTCCGTCTTGAATGATTTTCTCAGCCATTGCCACGCAATTGGAATTCTTTCCACCTTCGAACGCGATCTGCTTATCAAATTGAAAGTAGAAGGTTTTTTCGCCAAGGAAATAATTCAAACTCATACGGCGCTGTCAGAGAAAGCGGTTCACTGGCGCGTCGAGAGAATCCTGCAGCGGCTTCAGAAGGCTGCCAATGATCTCGGTATCAAGGACACACAGCTTTCATTTTCTGTATCCCCTAAAGATTTGCGAAAGAAGAAAAACAGTTCGTTGAAGACGGGGAGTTTTTCTTCGGAGAATCAAAACGGTAATTCGACCATTAGTAAGAGTAGAAGGCAACTCTCGCTGGACTCCTCACCGAAGCAGAGCGAATCCAAACAGCAACAGTTCGCCGCGCCTCAGCGGAATCTGTCGCCAACCATCACAACTCTGCCCTCGGCTAGTGGGCGCGCACGTGTAATTTCTGGAGCAGCTCCGCAGCAGCGCGCTGCAATTCAATCTTCAGTCCTCCCACCAACACTAGCCCGCCGCACAAAGTTCGGCGAGAGATTGTCTTCGAATCCCAATGCGGGCTCGCCTCGCATCATCCCAAAGGAACTCGACGCCAATGAAGAGCTTCTCTCAAAACAAATTCGTCTCCCGCTGGCTCCGGCCAGCGTTCGTCGCATTTTCCTCGTCTCTCGTTCTCGCAACGTCAGCGTTTGCGCAAGGGGCGGGCGGCTCACCGTGGGAGAACGCAGTCAACGTTTTGATGACGGCGTTCACAACTACCATCGCGCGTGGGCTCTCACTCGTCTCCATTGTGGTCGCCGGACTGACCTTCGCTTTTGGTGAAGGCGGATCGAAGCGAGTCCTGGCGGGCGTGCTCTTCGGCGTTGGCATGGCCATCGCCGCAGTTAACTTCTTGGCATGGCTCTTCCCCTGATTCCTCGCGCAAAACGTTTTTGGCAAACCCGATCATGACGACCCGAAGAAGAATCAACACAGTTTATCGGACCCTTCATCGCCCACTGACCATTCTTGGCGCGGAGCGAAAGCTGTTCTTCCTTGCACTGTGCATGGGCGCTGCGACATTCAACATGCTTTCCAGTCTACTCGGGGGCATCCTAATCTTCTTTCTTCTGTACCTTGCCGCCCGGTGGGCAACGATTACCGATCCACAGATCCTTCGTTTTCTTTTGTCAGCAGCCAAATTCAAGACGCAGTATGACCCATCCAAGCTGAGTCTCATCACGATCCGCAGAGCCTCGAATGCTTAATCTGAAAAAAGTCTTCAAGTCCTACAGCGAAACCGGCTCACTCAACGAACAAGTGAACCTCTACGGTTTCGTTGATCCATACACCTTTTTGACCAAGTCGGGCGATGTGGGCGTCATCCTTCAAGTTCACGGCGTAGATTACGAGTGCCTCGATCCCAATTCGCTGGACACGCTAACAAAACGCTTGGAATCGGCGCTGAAGCTCTTCGATGAGAACTTTCGCATCTACCAGTACCTCTTCAAGCGAAACAACGAGCCACTTCCTTACAAGAAGTATGCGAACCCCATCGTCAATACGGCTATCGAGAATCGCATCCGTCACTTCGCCGAGAAATCCGAGCGGCTGTATTCGCTTCAAATGTTCTACGTCGTCGTCTTCGAGGGCTTCCGTTACAAGCGGGCTCTATTAAAGTCGCTCATCAAGTTTCACAGGAATCCAAAGAAGGCACTCGAAGACCTGAGGGCAGCTTTTTCATCACGCAAACAGGTCCTTCTGCTTGACCGCGAGATCACAAAAGCACTGGCTGCTCTCCACCAAAAGGTGAAGAGCTTCATCCTCCACGTCAGCGATTTCGTTCAGGTCGAACTCCTCGGTAAGCAGGAGGCTTTCCGAGTTCTAAAGCGAGTGTTGAACTTCGCACCCCGGAAGCTCCAACTCGCACGGCTCAAGCACGACACGTTTCTCGACTACTACCTCTGCGAATCGCATCTGGAATGCCATCGCGGACATCTGAAGTTGGACGACTACTACGTCAAGGTTCTGACGCTCAAAGAGCCCCCGGCCCAGAGCTTTCCGCTCATCCTCAAGCACCTTCTCGAAGTGCAGGCCAACTTTCACATCGTCACGGAGTGGAAGAAAGAGGATTCCGGCAAGGCACGGAAGGCGATCCAATCCAAGCGCCGCCACTTCCATAACACGAAGCGCTCTCTTGCGAGCCATCTTAATGTCTCGGATGCACCGCCAACGGACGTTTTGGTGGATGACTCGAAGGAAGCCCAGGTCCGCGAATTAGGCGCGAGCATTAAGGAACTCGAAATCGAAGGCAATTATTTCGGCCACTTTTCGCTGAGCGTCGTTATCTATGACCTCGACCCCGCGAAGGTGGATACCGCCGCTTCCGATTTCTACAAGGTTTTCAGCGTTCACGACGCACAGCTCTATGAGGAAAAATACAACCTCTTGAATGCTTTTCTTGCGACCGTACCAAGCGGCTCGCCCTTCAATCTTCGTTCCATGTACTTGCTCAATACCAACTACGCTGACTTCTCATTTCTCTTCACACTTCACTGTGGAGAGCCCGAGAACAGGCACCTCAAGCAGGAATATCTCGCCGTTCTAGAAACCAATCACAACACACCCTACTTTCTAAACCTTCATCATCGTGACGTGGCCCATACGATGATTTTGGGCCGCACGGGATCGGGCAAATCGTTCCTTCTGAACTTCCTCATCACCAATATGCAGAAGTACGACCCTTACACCTTCATCTTCGATTTGGGCGGAAGCTTTGAAAGCTTGACTCGATTGTTTGGCGGCTCTTATTCCGGCGTGGGATTGAACTCGCCAGGCTTCAAGATCAATCCTTTCTCGGTTCCGCCAACCAAGCAAAACCTCGACTTCCTCGCGCTATTTGTCAGAGTCCTCATACAGGGAGCTTCGCCCTTGGAACTGACGCCCACGGAGGAACGCGATCTTTACCACCAGATTGAGAATCTGTACGAAATCGAGCCAGCACTTCGCACGCTGAGCGTTCTATCGAATACGCTCGACCGGCGTCTCTCTGACAGGCTCGCAAAGTGGACCAGTGGCGGACAATTCGATTTCGTCTTCGATAACGCTGAAGACACGATTACGTTTTCCCGTTTCCAGTGCTTCGACTTTCAGGGGATGAATCAATATCCCGAAGTCCTGGAGCCACTTCTCTTTTACATCCTGCACCGAGCAAACACCGCGATCTGCGATCCCAAGATCAGCCACGTCTTCAAGGCATTTTTCATTGACGAGGCTTGGCTGTTTCTAAAGAACCCGAGCATCAAGAGCTACATCATCGAGGCGCTCAAGACCTGGCGGAAACAGAACGCCGCAATGATTCTCTCGACTCAATCGCTGGACGAGCTTAGGAAGTCGGAAATCCTCGACATCATCATCGAAAGCTGCCCAACGAAGATATTCCTGGCCAACCCGGACATGGACCGGGACCTTTATCGTCGCCAGTTCAACTTGAACGAGAGCGAAGTCGAACTCATCTCTACCCTCCGACCGAAACAACAGTTACTCATTAAGACGCCGGAACTGGCCAAGGTCGCCAATCTCGAAGTGGACCGAAAGAGCTACTGGCTCTACACCAACGATCCGTTCGATAACCGAAAGAGGCGAGAAGCATTCGAGACGTACGGATTTGAGAAAGGCCTTGAAATCTTGGCGGGCGGTCAACCATGAGAGTGGCTGCGCTGGTTTGCGCCCTCGCGCTCTTGGTATCTCCCTACTTCTTTGCCTACTGCGAAGTCGAGCGACTGTTAGGTTGGCCGCAGGCAGTCTACCGCTGGTTTGACCCCTGGCTTCCGCTCGCGATGATCCTAGTAGCGTCGCTCATCACCGTCGCCCTGCCTTGGATTGTGAGCCTTTTCGTCGACCGGAACTACCGTCTGTAACAAATCCAAATCTCTGACAAGGAGCAAGGAATGAAAGTTACATCTATCTCTCCGAAGCACAGTTTCCTGACGTTTATGGTCCTAGCCATCCTCGGCATTTTGACCGTCGGGGAACTCCCAACGCATGCGGCCACTGACTCAGCTCGCATCGTGAAGTACGCACAGAACGACATCGTTCCGATAAAAGCCAAACTCCGCTACTCGACCCTCATTATCCTGCCCGAGAAAGAGGAAATTCTCGACTTCACGACCGGCGACAAGGATTTCTGGATTATCAACGGCGCGCACAATCTCTGTTACATCCATCCAGCACAGGCCGGAATTCGCAGCAACCTGAACCTCATCACAGCCAGTGGCCACGTTTATTCGTTCCTGCTTACCGAGATCAGCAGCGATCCGAACGTTGACCCGGACTTGAAAATCTTCATTGAACCAAAGGAGCAATCCGGCATCGGAACCGGCAATTTGTCGCAAGGCTTTGTCCCAGCTACCGAGGCGGAGGCCTATAAACGGGAGATTCAAACAATTCGTGACCAAGCCAACGCCCAAGTTCAATCAGCGCAGACAAACACGGAGCAGCAGATTCAGAAGTTTCGCTCAGAGTATTCGGCCAAACTCTTGTTCGATTACCAGTTCGACGCGAAGGAAGCAGGCAAACCGTTCTTAATCTCCGCGATCTATCACGACGACGCGTTTACCTACATCAAGTGCGCGGCTTCCGAAAAGCCAGCGATTTACGAAATTAAAGACGGCAAACCGAACCTCATCAATTTCGAACTCCAGAACGGCGTCTACATCGTCCCGAAGATCGTTGACACGGGCTATCTGGCCATCGGCAAGAAGAAATTCGCCTTTTCCCATCATCAGTAAAAAGCGCGCACGCAGAACACTTTCCGCCGAATGAGAGGAGCCCATGACAGAATCAGTCAATTCCCCGTCCACTCAGCCTATCCAAGACAAAGCACCAAAGCCGCCCGGCCTCATGCCGAAAAATGTTCAGACGTGGGCCATGCTTGGCCTGGCCGTTTTGATGGTCAGCATCATGTGGCTCACGGGCGGGAAGAA
>Ga0302326_10009043_pt1 | contig 21864 bp, 22 predicted proteins | sample Palsa_T0_3_FD_202264 | JGI IMG/M metagenome (GOLD analysis project Ga0302326, IMG submission 202264) | Peat permafrost microbial communities from Stordalen Mire near Abisko, Sweden - Palsa_T0_3 | ecosystem: Environmental > Terrestrial > Soil > Palsa > Peat permafrost | place: Sweden: Abisko... | reverse complement strand
CGCCGAGCGCAAAGTCGATGAAGTTGAGATCGACGACCGGCCGCAGGCCGTTCATCGCCGCGCCTACGCCGGCCGCGACCATCGCTGCTTCGGAGATGGGTGCGTTGCGGACGCGGTCGCGTCCGAACTCGTCACCGAGCCCGCGCACCTGCCCCCAGTGGCCGCCGCGTTCGAACAGGTCGGTGCCGTAGACGAGGATCCGCGGGTCGGTGCGCATCTCCTCGGCCAGGCCCTGCCGGTACGCCTGCGACAGGGTGACCCGCGCGCTCATAGGTTGCCCCGAATCTTCATGTCGATGCCGGTTACGTTATCGAGTACGGTGGCCGGGTCCGGATCGGGCGACGACTCGGCGAACTCCACGGCGGCCGCGACCTGTGCGGCGACCTCCGCGTCGATCGCGTCCAGCGCGGCCGACTCGAGCAAGCCGGCGGCCAGGATCGACCCGCGCAGGCGCAGCACCGGGTCGCTCTCGGACCGCCAGCGCTCGACTTCGTCCTTCGTGCGGTAGGTCTCGCGGTCGCCCACGTCGTGGCCGCCGTGCCGGTAGGTCAGCGCTTCGATGAACGTCGGCCCCTGGCCGGCCCGCGCTCGGGCGACCGCGACCGCGGTGATCCGGTAGACCGCGGCCACGTCACGGCCGTCCACCTTGAACGCGGGCAACCCGAAGCCGGCCGCCCGCGCGGCGATATCGCCGCCCCCGGTCACCTGGGCGAACGGCGTCTCCACGGCGTACAGGTTGTTCTCGCAAACGATCACGAGGGGCAGCGTCCAGATACTCGCCAGGTTGACGAACTCCCAGACGCGGCCGATGTTGGCCGCGCCGTCGCCCGTGAAACCGACCGCGACCTGGCCGGTCTTGGTGACCGACGCCGCGAGGGCGGCGCCCAGCGCGATGCCGAGTCCGGCCCCGACGATGCCGTTGGATCCGAAATGCCCCTTCGACAGGTCCGCGAGGTGCATGTGCCCGCCGCGGCCGCCCAGTGGTCCGGTTGCCTTGCCGTAGAGCTCGGCCATGACCAGGTCGGGGGCGAGCCCCTTGGCCAGCGTGATGTGGTGGCTGCGGTGGGTCCCCGTGACGATGTCGGTGGCGGCCAGCGCGCCGATCACGCCGGCGGCAGTGGCCTCCTGGCCGGCCGCCGAATGCATGCCGCCGGCGATTCGGCCTTGCATCACCAGGGGTTCGGCCGTCGTCTCGAACTCGCGGATCAGCGCCATCGACCGGTACCAGCTCGCGGCCTGGTCGGCGTCCACGCCACTGAGATCGATCGGGCGCACCGCCGCAGCCCGGCCGCCCGGGCCTGTCGTGACGGTCATGACTCGCTCTCGATCCAGGTCAGAACGGTGCCGGGCGGCACCTCGCTGTCGGCGGTCGCCAGCAGCTCACCGACTACCCCGTCGGCCGGCGACTCGATCTCGGTCTCGGCCTTCGCGGTCTCGACCACCAGCAGCGGGGTGCCGGCGTGGACCGTCGCACCCGCCTCGACGAGCCACGTCTTGATGTAGCTGTCGCCCTCGGTCATCCCGTACCTCGGCGCCGTCACGTCGATGCGTACCACGGATCCTCCTGATCCTCGACTCTTCCTACCTGCGCCGTCACCTCAACCGAGCGTCCCGCCCGCGTTGAACGCCAGGTTTCCGCCGTCGACGGGAAGGGTGATGCCGGTCACCATCGCCGCCGCGTCCGACGCCAGGTAGAGCACGGCGGCGGCGATGTCCCCTGGCCGCGCGGGCCGCCCCAGCGGGATGCCGCGCCGGTAGTCGGAAGCGGTCGGGTCGCCGCCCTGCGTCCGCGCCTTCTCGTTGGCGACGAAGCCGGCTGTCGCCACCTGGCAGGGCGCGACGGCGTTGACCCGCACGCCGTGGCGACCCCACTCGACCGCGAGTTCGCGGGTCATCGCGTCCACGCCACCCTTGGTCACCGAGTAGGCGAGGTTGCCGCGACCCAGCGCGGCCGAACCGGCGATCGAGGAAACGTTGACGATCGCGCCGTGGCCACGGGCGACCATGCCGCGTCCGGCTGCGCGGGCGCAGAGGAAGTAGCCGGTGAGGTTCACCGCGAGGACGCGCTGCCAGACTTCGATGTCGACCTCGAGTGGCAGCGCGCGCGGATTGATGCCGGCGTTGTTGACCAGCACGTCGACGTGACCGAGCGTCGTCTCGATCTCGGTGAAGGCGCTCTCGACCTGCTGTTCGCTGGAGATGTCGCAGGTCCACGTATGCGCATTCCCGCCGGCCGCGGTGATCTGATCGACAGTCCGGGCCGCGGTGGCCGCGTCGATGTCGAGCACGGCCACCGTCGCACCGGTCGCCGCGAAGGCCTCGCTGATCGCCATACCGATGCCGTTCGCGCCGCCGTTGACGACGACCACCTGCTCGCTCGCCGGGCTCATGCGCCGCCCCACATCGTCAGGAATGTTTCGTTGATTGTCAACAGTCTATCACAAATGGCCACGCGAAGACGGCAGGGCAGGCTATTCGAGCCGGCTATTCGAGCAGGAACGACTTGGCCGTGTCGAGCTGACTGGGCGTCATCTGCACGCTCGGCGCGGGCTCGGCCAGCTCGGACCAGATGCGCGTGTAGGCCGCCCGGATGTGCTCGCCGGTCGCGTCGACCGCCCGTATCTCGTCGCCCGCCTCGATCAGATCCAGGATCCGGCCGTGGTTCCTGGCCATGTTTTTACGCCAGTCGGGACCAGCCACGTTGCGCGAGAGCAGGAACCAGTAGACCTGCATCCGGATGTTCGACCAGCTTTGGTAGAGCCGCTCGTGGTGGGCCGCCTTGAAGATGCAGTCATGGAAGTTCACATCCAGCTGGGCGGCGGCCTGCTCGGTGGTCTCGCGCCGCATCGCGAACTGCAACTCGGCGAGCGAATCGTTAAGCTCTTGGATGTCGGCCGGCTCATGCCGCCGGATCGCCAGCCGGACGGCGAGCGACTCGAGCGCCGAGCGCAGACTGTAGACCTCGCCGAGATCCTCAAGCAAGAGCTCGACGACGGTCGCGCCGCGGTGCCGCGACAGCCGCACCAGCCCCTCGCGTTCGAGGATGAGGAAGGCGTCGCGCACTGGCCCGCGGCTAACGTCGAGCGACTCGGAGATCTCTTCCTCGCGCAGGTGCTGGCCGGGAGAGAATTCGTCGTTGAGGATGGCCTGGCGCAGTCGCTCGGCGACGACGTCACCGAGCGAGGTCCGGGGGGCGGGGCCAGCAACCAGCGAGCGACGCGAAGTCTCCCGCCGCCCGCCAGTCAGACCATCTCCACTCTGCTCACCGGCCGCGCTCGGGCTGGACCCTTGGTTTCTTATCATTAACGACAAACATACGATCATCTCGGGCGGGCTGTCCACGGGGTGCACCGCGCCTTGTGTCTGTGAACGCGTCAACGTTACGTTGATTGTCAACAGATGAGGCGCTTGCCACCCGGCTCGTGCAGGATGCGGACAGGAAGCGATGGACGAGCCGAACTCGAGGGCGTCCGGGCGGGCCGGTGACCCACCGCTCGTGCTGGCCGGAGCCGGCGCCATGGGTCGCGGGCTCGCGGCCCTGCTGTCGGCGTCAGGCACGGCGACGACCCTGTTTGCCCGGCCGCACGCCGCTCGCGACCTGATCGAGCAGGGTGAGCTCGGCCTAGACGGCGTGGCAGCCGGGCGGGTCCCGATCACCGCCGGCCCGGGCACCCAGGGTGTGCTCGGAGTCGTGGCCGATCCGGCCGAGCTTCCCGACCGGTGCGCCATCGTCTTCGCCACCAAGGGGCCGCAGCTTGACGAGTGCGTCGAGACGGTCGCCGCAGGGCTGGCGCGCGCCGGACGCTCGGCCCGCTGGGTGGCCGGGACGCAGAACGGCGTCCTGAAGGACGACGTGCTCGGGGCCGGATTCGGAGTCGGCGCGGTGCTGCGGACAGTATCCACGCTCAACGCCCGGGTCGAGTCGACCCGGCGCGTCATCGTGTCCGGGTGGGGACACACTTACGTGGGGGCGACCGGCGGCGAGCCCGGCGACGCGGACCGGTTCGCGGCGGCCCTGGGCGCGGCCGGGGTGCCGGCCACCGCGCTGCCGGCTGAGCGGGCCGACGCGGTGATCTGGATGAAGTGCGTGAACGCGATCGGTGTGTTCGGGGTGGGCGCCCTGACCCGACTGCCGACGAACGTGGCGTTCACCCGGCCCGAGCTCGTGGACGCGTACCTGTCACTCGCGGCGGAGGCAGCCGACGTGGCGCGGGCGAACGGCGTCGTCCCGGCCGACTTCGAAGGCCTGCCGATGAGCAGCCGGCTCTCCGCCGAGCGCAGCGTCGCCGTCGCCACGATCGTCGCCGACACCGTAGCGTTGGGGCCGCAGGCCCCGTCGTACTCGTCGATGGCGCAGGACGTGATCGCGGGCCGGCCGACCGAGGTGCATCAGGTGTTCGGCGACCTGGTGCACCGCGCGGCCGCAGCGGGCGTGCCGGTGCCCCGGACGAGGTTCGCGTACGCGCTGATCGCGGGCCAGGCGTAAATCACCCGGCGACCGGACGGAACAGCAAGCCAGGCAGGACGGGCGGCTCCGGGTCGGGGTAGACCACGACCCGCCCGCCGGTCTGCACCTGGTCGGCCGCGACTCCGGCCCGCGCCATTACCCGCACGCCTACGTCCAGGTCGACGAGGGCGACCGCATAGGGCACGAGTGCGGCGAACGCCTCCTCAGCCGGGCGGCGATTCACTGTCTTCGCGTAGACGATGCCGGCCCCGTCTACCTCGCTCCATTCGACCTCGGCCGCACCGCAGCGCAGGCACCGCACACGCGGGGGGAACTGCACCCGTCCGCACGCACCGCACGTCTGCATGAGGATCACGCCACGGGCCAGGCCGTCACGGTAGGGGTCGGCGTCCGGGTTGTACGGCCAGTCAGTCATCGACGGCTCCTTTCCGCATGATCACGGTGGCGGAACTGGAGAGGTTGCCTCCCGTGCCGTGCGCCAGCGCCACCTCGGCGCCGGCCACCTGGCGCTCACCGCACTCGCCGCGCAGTTGCCTGACCGCCTCGATCAGCAGAAAGATGCCGAATCGGCCCGGATGGCAGTAGGACATCCCACCGCCCGAGGTATTGAGCGGGAACGCGCCACCAGGCCTGATCCGGCCGCCCTCGACGAACGAGCCGGCCTCGCCGTCACCGCAGAACCCGAGCCCTTCCAGGGTGAGAAGGACGGTGCTCGTGAAAGAGTCGTAGATCTGGGTCACGTCGACGTCAGCCGGTGACAGGCCGGCCATGCCGAACGCGGCGCCGCCGGAGACCCGGGAACCCGTGCGGATCAGATCGTCTGATACCAGCACCACGCCATGGCTGATCGCCGTCCCGAACCCCAGCACGGCCACCGGTTCCGTACGCAGGTCGCGCGCCCGCTCGTGCGAGGTGAGCACCACGGCGCCTCCCCCGTCGGTGATCAGGCAGCAGTCACCGGTGTGGAGCGGGTCGCTGATGAGCGGCGTCGCGAGCACGTCCTCGATGGTGAGCGGCTGCCCGTAGCGGAAAGCCTTGGGGTTCATTGCCGCCCAGTGCCGTGAGGCGACCGCGACCTCGGCGAGCTGCTCCGAGGTCACCCCGAACTCCCACATGTAGCGGTCGGTGGCGAGAGCATACGGCCCGATGTCGGGCGAGAGCAGCCCGGTCGGGCGTTCATAGGTGTCGCGGAAGATGTAGCTCGGGTCGGGCCGCGGGGGCTGGGCGACGCGCCGGTCCTGCCGGGGCGTATTCGCGTACGTGATGACCGCCGTCGTGCAGAGGCCGGCCGCGATCGCCGCGTCGGCACTCGCCACCTGGAACTCGAACGAGCTGCCGCCCACGTCAGTGCTGTCCAGGTAGCGCGGGCGGATGCCAAGGTAGTCGGCGAGTTCGAGGGCCGGCGACCAGCTCGGCAGGCCAGCGGTGAAAAGCCCGTCCACGTCGGCGAGGTTCAGCCCCGCCTCGCCGAGGGCGTCGAGGGTGGCCGACGCCATCATCCGCAACGGGGTCTGCCCGGTCACCGTGCCGAGTTCGGACTCGGCCACGCCGACGAAGCTGCTCACGGGCCGGTAGGTCATCTCGCTCCTCCATTGCGTCACGGGCACCGGTTAATGACACCTGACGTGGTGTCTCGGCCAGGCTGGCCAGGATCTCCGCGGTGTGCTCGCCCAGCGCCGGGGCCCGCCACGGCCATTCGGTACCGGCCGTCCCGACCGAGACGATCGGCTTCGGCCGGCGCACCGGACCGAGGTCGGCCGTATTCGCGGTGAGCACGGTGCCGTTGTGGACGACCTGGGGGTCGACCAGGACGTCGGACACGGTGTTCACCGGTGCGCACGGCACGTCGGCCGCCCGCAACCGGTCGAGCACCTCGTCGCGGCGCAGATCAGCGCAGGCCAGATTGAGGGCCGCGGTGACCCCGGTGTGGTTGCGCAGCCGTTCGATTCCGGTCGGGTAACGGGTCGCGAGCTCGGGGGCACCCACCGCCGAGCAGAGCGCGTCCCATTGCGCGTCGGTGATCGACGCGCAGGCGAGCCAGCGCCCGTCCGAGCCCCGGACGAAGTGGCCTACCCGGGGCGGGCGCCCGGCCAGCTCCTCGTCGATCGGCGCGTCGGCGAAGGTGTGGTGCATCATCCCCTCAGGCCAGAGGAAGTTCACCGACGCGTCCAGCATCGATAGCACGATCTCGCCGCCCTCGCCGGTGCGCTCGCGCTGGTAGAGGGCGGCGAGCACGCCCTGCACGACGGCCAGCGCGGCGACCTTGTCCGGCAAGAACGTGCGCACGAACTGGGGCGAGTCGTTGCCGCCCTGCCCGGCCACCATCGACGACATCGCCTGGATGATGGGGTCGTAGACGCGGTCGGCCACGCGCGGGCCGTCGTCGCCGTAACCGCGCACCGCGGCGGTGATCAGCCGCGGGTTCTGGGCACGCAGCTGCGCGAAGTTGAGTCCCAGGCGGTTGGCGACGCCCGGACGGAAGTTCTCCATGGCGACGTCGGCGCGCTCGCACAACCGCACGGCGGCCGCCAGATCGGTCGGCTGGCGCAGGTCGAGCACGACGGATTTCTTGCCCCGGTTGAGGTTGAAGAAGTACGCGCTCACGTCGCGCCAGAACGGCGCGGACTTCCGCGACTCGTCGCCGGCCGGACGCTCGACCTTGATCACCTCAGCCCCCATCTCGGCCAGCAGCATCGCGGCGTACGGCACGGAGATCATCGAGCCGAACTCGACGACGCGGATCCCGTCCAGCGGCAGCATTAGCGCGCTTCCGCTGCGCCGGGCGCCGCGGCCAGGGTGGTTTGCGAACTCATCGGTACACCTCAGGCCTCGCCGTCGACCGTGATCCACCCGAGTAGGTCGCCGGCGCGCACCTCGGTGCCTACGTCAGCGACCGCGGTGAGCACTCCGGTGACCGGAGCGGGCAGGTCGAGAACCGCCTTGTCGACGTCGACGGCGACCAGGGGTTCACCCGTGGTCACGCTCGCGCCCGAGTCCTTATACCAGGCCGACACCTCGCCCGAGGTGGCGTCGCCGAGTACGGGTAGCGCGATCTCGTGCCGTCCGGCCGTCATTTGATCGCCAGCGCGTTGGCCGGCGAACCGCTGCCACCGACCTTGTTCAGCGGTGCGGCGGTGAACAACCCCTCGTATACACCATCGCGGGCGCAGTTGTCGGCGAGCGCGTCGAGGTCGAACAGTTCGCCGATCGCGATGCCGAGCAGTCCGATGAGCCGGAAGTGCAGGAACGTGTCGACCGAACTCATGTCGATCGGCAGCATCTCCAGCGCCGGGTTGTCGGTGCCGACCGCCGCGACGTGCTGGTCCCACAGCCAGCGCGCGGTCGACTCGTCGGGCGACAAGCCCGGTGTTCCGATCTTGGTCACATCACCGGCGGCGTACTGCCGCCCCGCGTCGTCGGTGGAGGCGTACCAGGTCAGCCAGCCAAACCGGATGAGCAGGATGTCGCCACCGGCCAGCGTGACCCGCTCGGCTGACAGGCAGCGTTCGAGCTCGTCGGCGGTGACGCCGTCGGCTTCGGTCTGATCGAACGGCCGCCCGATCGACTCGCGATAGCGGGCGACGTCGGCTAGGACGAACCGGCCGGCGATCCCGCGCCTGGCCCAGTTGTCGATGCCGTTGCGACTCCCCGGCCGCCCGGTGATATCCGCGGAGCGGCAGCCGTTGTAGAAGCCGAACTCGGGGTGCCCGACGTGGCACAGCGAATCCCACTGGCTCGAGCGCTGCGGGAAGAAGTCATCGTAGACATCGTCGGTCGATACGGCGTCCCGGCCGATCGTGTGCCTGAGGCCGCGGCGTCCGGACAGCGGCGGATCGGGCTGCTCAAGGTCGAGGTTGAGGGAGAACACCTGGCCCGTCCGGACCAGCCGGGACGCGGCGAGCACTCGCTGCGGGGTGAGCAGGTTGATGGTGCCGACCTGGTCGTCCGCGCCGAACACGCCCCACGACGAGCCGGGCGGCGCGCCGGTGTCCGCAGGCAGGTCACGGTAGGCCGGAAGGTCGTCGAGTTGACGGGTCACGTCGTCTCCTCCGCGGTGCTGGTGGACGGCGACAGCACGCCGCCGTGGGTTGCGTTCAGGGCCAGGTTGCCGCCGTCGACCGGCAGCACGATGCCGTTGACCATCGCGGCGCCGGGCGACGCCAGGAACAGTGCCGCTCCGACGATCTCTTCGGCTTCGCCCATCCGGCCCATCGGGATGCCGTTGATCACCTGTGCGACGGCCGCCTGGCCGCCCGGCGCGGCCATGGCCTGCTGCCAGCCGCGCGTGCGGAAATGGCACGGCGCGATCGAGTTGACCCGGATGCCGTAGCGGGCCCACTCGACCGCGAGCTCCCGGGTGAGCTGGATGACCCCGCTCTTGGCGACGTCGTACGCCATCGCGCCGCCACCGAGCGACGTGACACCGCCGATCGAGCTGATGTTGACGATGCTGCCGCCCGTCCCGGCGGCGATCATCGAGCGGCCGGCCGCCTGGGCACATAGGTAGCTACCGGTCAGGTTGACGGCCAGCGTCGCCTGCCAGTCCTGAAGCGAATAGGTTTCAGGTGCCCCGGAGGAGATCAGCGCGCCGGCGTTGTTCACCAGGACGTCCACCCCGCCGAAACGGTCGGCCGCGAGCGCGAACAAGGCCGCGACGTCGGCCGGCGAGGTGACGTCCGTGCGGCAGGAAGCCACGTCGGTGATGCTGCCGAGTTCCGCGGCCGCCTCGGCGAGGCCGTCGGCGTTGAGGTTCGCGACGACGACGCGAGCGCCCGCCCGGGCGAAGCCGGTCGCCATCGCCCGGCCGAGTCCCTCCGCCGCCCCGGTCACGATCACCCGCTTGCCGATGCAGCCGAACAGGCCGGCCAGGTAGCCTCGCGGATCTGACTTCATCGCCCTTGGTACCCTCACAGCCGGCCCGACCCGGTTCCGGCGATCTTGGTAGCGGTGGCGACGACTCCGGCCGCGTCCGGCAGGTACATCGCCGCCATCGCCGCGCTCGCGTCCATGCCCATCGCAGGAACGGGCGGCGGCGTCACGGTGACGGGTGCCGCGAGCAGCCGATCCCACGCCGTCCTGGTGATGCGCGCACATATGTCCGTGGCGAGCCCGCACGACGGGTGGTCGAAATCGACGACGACCAGCCGGCCGGTCTTCCGTACCGACTCGGTCACGGTCGGCACGTCCCAGGGGGCGAGCGTGAGCAGGTCCGCTACCTCGGCCGAGAGGCCGGCCTGCTCGAGCTCGGCGGCGGCCTGCAGGCAGAGCGCAGTCGTCGCACCGATGCCCAGCAGCGTCACGTCGGTGCCAGCACGCAATACCCGCGCCCGTCCGAGTTCCACGAGGTAGTCACCGTCGGGAACCTCTGCCTGGCTGCGCAGCAGCTTCAGGCTGTCGAAGATCACCACGGGATCGTCGGAGCGAATCGCCGCCACGGTAAGGCCCTTCGCGGTGTACGCATCAGACGGCGCGACGCATACCAGGCCAGGAAAGTGACAAACAGCGGAGTAGCACTCGCCGAACGTCTTCACCGTGATCGGCATCTGCAGCTGCCCCGCGCTCAAGTAGTGAGTCCGGGCGATGCGGTTGGTCAGCTGATCCCAGGCGACGGGCATCAGCTCGGTGAACATGATGTCAACCCACGGGCGGTACCCATCGGCGGCCAGCCCCGCCGCCAGCCCGAGGAAGCCGGCCTCCGAGATCGGGGTGTCGCGCACCCGCTCGGGCCCGAACTCCTTGATCAGGCCGCGGGTGATTCCGAACGGCCCACCCCAGGCATCGACGAACCCGTCGCCGGCCCGGCCGGGCGCACCAGCCACGTCCTCGCCGAGGACGATGACTGACCGGTCCCGCGCCATCTCCTGGCGCAGCGCATCGTTGCACGCCTTCCAGTACTTGGTCCGGCTCATGCCGTCAGCGCCGATCAAGCGATGGGTCGGTGAACACTCCGTCGAGCAGGTCCGCGAGCATCGCCTCGCGGCCGGCCCGGGCCCGCTCGAACGCGGCGACGCACTTGTCGCGCGCCTGCGTCGTGATCGCGGCGAGGGCGCCCTCGTCGACGCCAGACTCGACCGCGACCCGGCGCAATAGCGAGATGGGGTCGCGGGCGAGCCACGACTCGAACTCGGCCTGCGTGCGGTACCGGCGGTGCTGGTCGCCGTAGTAGTGCCCCTCGTACCGGTACGTCCTCGCCTCGACGAGCGTCGGACCGTCGCCGCGCACGGCCCGCTGCCGCGCCTCGCGGACGACGTCGTGGACCTGCAGCGCTGACTGACCGTCGACCGCCGCCGAGCTGATGCCGTACGCCGCGCCGCGGTCGACGATTCGTCCGGCGGTCGCGTACTCGGTCGAGGTGGTCTGCGCGTAGCCGTTGTTCTCGACCACGAAGATCACGGGCAGGGACCAGATAGCGGCGAGGTTCACCGCCTCACCGAACACGCCCTGGTTCACGCCACCGTCGCCGACGAAGGCGACCGCGATGCGATCGCGGCCGGACAGCTTCGCCGCCAGAGCCAGACCGGTCGCCATGGGCAGATTGCCGGCCACGATCTGCGTCCCGCCGAAGTAACCGACGTCGGGTTGCGAGACATACATCTCGCCGGCCCGGCCGCGGCAGGTGCCTTCGCCGCTGCCGTAGAGCTCGAGGGCCAGCCGGTCGAGGTCGCACCCGATCGCCACGGCGTGACCGTGCGCACGGTGCGTGGACAGGACGCGGTCGCCGGGCACGAGCGCCGCGCACACGCCGGCGGCCACCGCCTCCTGCCCCGCCTGCGGATGCCCGATGGGCTGCCCGTCCTTGCTGGCGTACGCCACCAGGGTCGTTTCGAATTCGCGGCACAGCGACATTCGCGCAAACAAGTCAAGGACAAGTGCGGTGTCAACCGGCATTCACGTTCACCGTTTCAGGTATGCGGGCATCGGCTGCCAAGGAGTCACGTCACGCGGCGGTCAGCATGATCACGCGCGAACTAGCTCCAATCGCAACGTAACCCCCGCTCCGTCAGCCGTCAAGCGTTGACTGTTTACGATTGACGCATTTTCATCTTGGTCTGACGGCCTCGCCGACGTCGGCCCGGAGCCGGTATGACGCGATCAAGGGAACGGCGCTGACCACCGCCACGACACCAAACGCGACCTGAAACGGACCGGCGACGTGGGCCGACCAGGGCATCGCCGCACCCGCCCGCAATCCGATCGCGGCGACCGCGACACCCAGCCCGGCCGCCAGCTGACCGAGCGTCGCGCCGATCGTGTTCGCCGCGGAAAGCTCCGACGGCGCAACCTCGGCGTAGGCGATCGTGTTCAGGCAGGTGAACCCGACCGAGCGCACGGCTCCGCTCGCCGTGATCACTGCGATCAGCAGCCAGGTGGGGGTCTGCGGCGTGACGAACGCAATCGCGGCGATCGTGGCCGTCAGGCCGACGGCGCTCCCCCGCAGCACCGCCCGGAATCCCCATCGGCGCAGCATCGGCGTGGCCACGGCCTTGATCGCGAGGTTGCCGACGAACACCCACAGCGCGATCGAGCCGGCCCGCACCGCCGACCACCCCCACGCCTGCTCGAACATCACCGGCAGCAGGAACGGCACGGCACTGACCGCCATCCGGAAGAACCCGCCGCTGACGAACGCGATCCGCATCGAACCGATCCGCAGCGCGCGGACGTCAAGCAGCGGATGGCGGGTGCGGCGCAAATGCACTACGGCGAACGCCAGCGCGAGCACGGCCGTGCACCCGGTGATCGCGGCGGCGATCCAGTCGATCGACCCGGCCGACAGCGACGTCGACGTCCAGATGAGCAGGCCCAGGCCGACACCGGTATAACCGAAGCCGGCCACGTCGAGGGCTGGCGGCCGCGGCCCGGTGCCGCGGTCGAGCAGCCAGTACCCCGCCAACAGCACGGCCGCGCCGATCGGCACGTTGACCAGGAAGATCCAGCGCCAGCTCGCGTAGGTCACCAGTAGCCCGCCGAGCAGTGGCGCGATGACCGGTGCGACCAGCGCCGGCCAGGTGACGTACGCCACCGCGCGGTACATGTCGGCCTTGCTGGCGGCTCGGAATACCACCAGCTGTCCGACCGGCACCATCATCGCGCCGCCCAGCCCCTGCAGAGCCCGGAGCAGCACCAGCTCGGCGAGGCTGGTGCTCGTCGCGCAGAGCACCGACGCGCCGGTGAACAGCACGACCGCCGCGAGCATGAGCCGGCGGCTGCCGAAGCGATCGCTGAGCCAGCCGCTCAGCGGCACGAACACCGCGACCGACAGCAGGTAGGACGTGACGGCGATACCGATGGACGACGCCGATGCGTGCAGGCTTCGCCCGATGGCAGGCGCGCCGGTAGCGATGATCGTCGCATCCAGGTTTTCCATGAACAATGCGACGGCGACGAGTAGCGCGACACTGCGGCGAAAGGCCGCCAGGGGAAGTTCCGGCTCGCCGCCGTCCAAGAGAAATACCGCCTCGTCGAGTCGCCGCGAGAAGACGACCATATCGGTGGCCCGTGACTGGGGGCCTGGGTTGATGTCGCAGCCGGCGTCTGATAGTCCTTCTTGATGCGCGATGAGGACCGGTGATTCCGCCGCTCGGCCGCGAGACGCTTCGTGGCACCTGGGGCACCGTGCTGCTGCCGATTTCCGACGACGACAGCATTGATCTCGCCGCCATCGGCGGGCAACTCGACGTCCTCACCAGCAGCGGTCTCGACGGCGTTTACACCAACGGCACGGCCGGGGAGTTCTTCACCCAGGACGAGGACGAATTCAACACCGTGGCCCGGCTGGTCGCCGATGCCTGCCGAGCGGCCGGGCTGGCCTGCCAGATCGGCGCGAGCCATCCCGGCGCCCAGGCCTGCCGCGCGCGGATCGAGCGGGCCGCCCGGCTGCGCCCGTCCGCGATTCAGGTGATCCTGCCGGACTGGCTGCCACTGTCCTGGCCGGAGGTCCTCGACACCATCGCCGGATTCGAGCGTGCCGCCGACGGCATACCGCTGGTGCTCTACAACCCGCCGCACGCCAAGACCCGGCTGACCACAGCGCAGCTGGGCGAGCTCGGCCAAAAATTTCGGGGCCTGATCGGCGTGAAGGTCGCCGGGGGCGACGGCGAGTGGTGCCGGCGGGCCCGGTCGGCGGTCGGCGATCTCGCCCTGTTCGTCGCGGGCCACACGCTCGCCACCGGCCTGGCGAACGGGGCGAGCGGCGCCTACTCCAACGTGGCCTGCCTGAGCCCGACGGGGGCGGTCCGATGGGCCGCGTTGATGGCGGACGAGAGCGCCGCCGCGCTGGCCCTCGAAGGCCGGATCCAGGCATTCCTGGACACTCACGTGCTGCCGTGGCAGCAACACGGGCTGGGTAACGCGGCGCTCGACAAGGGGCTCGCCCGGGCCGGCCGGTGGGCGCCGATCGGCACCCGGGTGCGCTGGCCGTACGCGTCGATGCCGGAAGCGGCCGCCGACCGGCTCGGCGACATCGCACGCGCGGACCTGCCCGAGCTGTTCGACCGCGTTACTTGACGGCCCCGCTGGTCAGCCCGCGGATCAGGCCGCGCTGGATGAACACCGCCAGGATGAGGACGGGCAAGATGACGAGCAGGCTGCCCGCGGCCATCGCGCCCCAGTTGGAGGCCTCGATGCCGACGAACGTGTAGATCGCGACGGGCGCTGTCGTCGTGCTCTGGTCGGTCAGGACGAGGGCGACGAAGTACTCACCCCAGCTCGCGATGGCGACGAGGATGCCGACCGTGACGACCGCGGGCCACATCACCGGCAGCACGACGAGCCGGAGGGCTCGCGCGCGCGAGCAGCCGTCGATCATCGCCGCCTCCTCGAGTTGCACCGGCAGATCGGCGAAGTAGCTGCGCATCATGAAGATAGTGAACGGCAGCAGCCCGATCTCGTAGGAGAGTACGAGCGCGAGGTAGGAGCCGGAGATGCCGAGCCTCAGGTACTCGACGTACAACGGGATGATGAACACGATCACCGGCGTCACGTAGGCGATGACCAGCCACGACGTCATGAATCCCTTGCCCCTGAAGTTCGCCCGCGCGAGTGCGTAGCCGGCCGGCACTCCGAGGATGAGCGCGACCGCGGTCGAGAGCACCATCAAGATCGCGGAGTGCCCGAGGTCGGCCAGGAACTGCGACTGGAACAGTACGCGGAAGTTGAGCAGGGTCGGGTGGAACGCCCAAGTCGGGGGCTGCTCGTAGGCCTGCGCCGGGTCCTTGAACGCCGTCAGCACGACCCAGATGACCGGCAGCAGGACGAACCCGAGGAAGATGAGCAGCACGACGTTGGATGCGAACGAGGCGGCGAGCTTTCGCCGGCTACGCGGGTGCCGGCGTCCGGCGGCATCGTAGGTAGTGGCCATTTCTCGCTTTCCTAGATCTCGCGGCGGCGCGTTATGAGATAGATAAGGCCAAGCGGAATCGCCATGGCCACCACGAGCAGAACCGCAAGCGTCGACCCGTAGCTGATATTTCCGTACGTGAAGACGTTTTGATAGATGTAGTAATTGAGCGTGGTTGTCTTCACGCCGGGGCCGCCGCCGGTCAGGATCTGGATCAGGCCGAACTGCCGGAACACGTCGACGGTACGGAAGATGATCGCGAATCCCAGCACCGGGCGGACCGCAGGCAGGATAACGAACCGCACGACCTGCAGCTGCGACGCGCCGTCGATCCGGGCCGCCTCTATCGGATCCTCAGGCATGGAAAGCAACCCGGCGAGCACGAGCACCGCCACGACGGGCGCGCCGGTCCAGATGTCGGCGATCACGATGGACGGCAATGCGAGGGTAGGGCTGGCCAGCCAGTTGGCCTGGGGTATGCCGACCACGTGAATGATCGAGTTCACCCAGCCCGCACTGGTATTGAGCAGGGCCTTCCAGGAGACCGCCGCCGCGATTCCGGCGACCATCAGCGGGATCAGGTAGAGCACCCGGTAGATCGAGACGCCGCGCATCTTGCGGGCCAGCAGAAGCGCGAGGACGGTGCCGATCACCGCCTCGGAGACAACCGCGGCGGCCGCGAACAAGGCCGTGGTGATCAGGACCCCAGGCACGTAAGGGTCGGAGAACAGCAACCGGTAATTACGCAGCCCCACCCAGCTGGCGACCGGGTTGGTCGAGGTGTAGCCGGTGAAGCTGAGGCCGAAGGCCGCGGCCAGCGGCACGATCGTGACCAGGAAGACGAGGACGAACGCGGGGAGCGCGGCCAGGACGAAAAAACGCCGATCGGAGCGTGACCGCTTACCGGCCCGCCGCCCGGCCGAGAATTTGCTCCTCGGCCGGGCGGCGGCCTGTCCCGATGGCGCAGGCTCAAGCCTCTGCGTACCGGTTATTTGATGACTCCGTTCTGCTTCAGGATCGCAGTGATCTGACTTTGCGCCGTCTTGAACGCACTGTCCGGACTCGACTGACCCGAGATGATGTCCGATAGGGCCACGTTCAGCGGCTGCTGGGCCTGGTTGAACACGGGAGTCGCCGGAATCGCGTTCGGGTCGATGTGGGTCTGGATGTAGCCCAGCGACGTAAGCAGGTCACTCGGTATGCCCTTGACCGATGAGGCAGAACTTAGTACCGACGGGCGGGTGACCAGCGCGGGGATCTTCCCGTTGGTCAGTGCACCTTGCTGGAAGGCCGTGCCGGACAGGAACGTCAGCAGCTTATAGGCCGCGGCCTGGTCGGCGGCGGAGACGTTCGGGTTGATGAACATGCCCCACGGCGCCGAGAGCTGACAGTAGCTCGGGTTGGTGGGCGGGCACGGGATCGACGCGTAGCCGACATTCTTGACCGCCGAGCCCTGCCCGTCGAACACGTACGACGCCGCGGCCGAGTCGTCGAGCCACATCGCGACCTTGCCGCTCGTCATCGCGGCCAGGCACTCGGGGTAGCCGTACGCCCCGACGCCCTTCGGCGCGTCCTTGGTCATGAGGGTCGCGTAGTTGTTGGCGAACTGCAGCGCGGCGGGCTCGGTGAGGCGCGGCTCGTAGTTGCTGTTCAGCCAGATGCCCTGGCCGTTCGCCTGGTAGGTCAGGTAGTACAGCAGCATCATCTGGCCGGGAAAACTGTTCGGCGCCGTGTTGCTACCGCGCAGGCAGATTCCGGCGTGGCTGGAGTTCGTCAGCTTGCCAGCGTCGGTGACCAGCGCGGCCATGGTCTGCGGCGGCCCGCTGATTCCGGCCTGCGCGAACATCTGCTTGTTGTAGTAGAGCAACGGGCCGGTGCTGAAGGTCGGCACGCAGTAGAGCGTTCCGTTCACGGTGCACTGGGTCATCGAACCCGACGGCAGGCCGGCGAAGTCGTAGTTCGACGGCGTTAGCGACGTGTTGTCCAGGAACGGCTTGATCGGCTCCGCGCCCTTCAGCGACACGTACTGCGGCGTCAGGCTCTCCGGCACCTCATAGAAGTCGAAGGAGCTGTCGTGCGCCGTCTGCGCCGCCTGCAGCTTCGTGAGGATGCTCGCCTCGGGAATCTGGTCGAAGTTGACCTTGATCCCGGTGCTCTTGGTGAACGCCTTGAGTTGCGACTGCTGGTAGACGTACAGCGGGTCGGCCGCGGTCCAGACCGTGATCGACTTGGCCACCGTCGTTGACGTCGACGGCGAGCTCCCGCTCGAAGCGCTCGAACCGCTCGAGCTACAGGCAGCCAGCGCCACGCACGCGACCGCAAGGGCCGCAGCGACGCATCGTTTTCGTGACCGCACGGACCTCACGGGTACCTCCTGGAAGTTAGTAAGATTGCTGACAACTGACGATTGACGATAGGTCCATTTCGTTACTACACCCTTCTGGTAAGTCCAGACAAGCGTTGCGCTAGTAACAGAACGATCACACGCTCAACCCTGCGGTTCACACAGCCGTCATACGACCGTCATAATCTCCGCCACCGAGCAGGCGAGACCGTAGATCTTCCACAACAGCTCCGAACTGCAGGAAGATCGCCATATCCGACGCTCGTCTCCAGACGTGCGATCTTGGTCCGCAGGCACAGTCGATTGTCGGCACCCCATCAGTCACAGCGCCCGACAGCCAGCTGTCGATGACCGGTTGTTGACAATATCCAGCCTGGGTATGCTAACTATCCGGCGGACCGGGCCGAGGATCAGCAGGCCGCTAACCCGGACCGGGACCGGATTGGGCTCAGCCGAGCAAGAACGTCTCGGCCATCGCGCGCGCGCTGTGCAAGGGAGCCGGCGACGGCTCCGGTTCGAACAAGCGCGAGCAGATGCGGTTGTAGGCCACGCTGATGTGCTGTGCCGCCTCAGCGGCGGCGACCGACTCGCGACCAGAGCGAATCGCCGCTAGCAACCGCCGGTGCTCCCCGACGACAGTCGAGCACCAGTCCGAGGGAGCCGGCTTGCGCGAAAGCATGCACCAGTACACCTGCATGCGGATGCTACACCAGCTCTCGTAGAGCCGCTCATGGTGAGCCGCCTTGAATATGTTGTCGTGAAATCCCAGGTCTAGCCGCCCGCCGACGGCGTCCGTGGGTTCCCTGCGCGTACCGGCCGTCAGCTCGGCCAGCGACTCCTCGATCGCGTCCAGATCAGCGGGCTCGCCGCGCCGGATCGCCAGCCGGATCGCCAGCGTCTCGAGCGCCGAGCGCAGGCTGTAGATCTCGCCGACGTCCTCGATCGATAGGCGCGCGACGGTGGCGCCGCGGTGCGGGGCTAGGACGACGAGCCCCTCGCGCTGCAAGATGAGCAGCGCCGCCCGGACCGGCCCGCGGCTGACCTGGAGCATCTCCGAGATCTCGTCCTCGCGCAGGTGCTGGCCGGGGTCAAGTTCGTCACCGAGGATCGCCTGCCGCAGCCTGTCGGCGACGACCTCGCCCAGGGAGACACGCGCCGCCGGCTCAGCCCGCAGCAGCTTGGATTCGGGCGGGGTGGAGTCCAGAGTGCGCGCGGGTCCGACCTGGTTTCGGACGTTCGCTCCGGTCCGCTTCACGAGATCCTCAGATGAAATCGTTGCCTGTTAACGACAAACATAATACGGGCCGGGACGGCTCGTCACGGCGCGCATCACGAGGGTCACGCGGCAGCGGCATCGCGCAGTGCCAGTGCGTCAAGAACCTCCTCCGTGAGGTAATCGCCCCGGCTCATCAGCGGCTCGCGAACCCCGCCGAGCTCGGCGCCGTGCAGGTACGTGGCGATCTGCTTGAACGCCGCGATCCATTCCATGCCCGGCGCGCAGCCGAGCACTGCCGCTTGTACGCGGAGCACGATCGCGAGCAGCCGGTTCGCCTCGGCGTCGTCGCCGGCTCGCACGGCCATGCATATCCGGGCAAGCTCTCCCGGCATCAGGTTGCCCATGCCCGCGATCGTGCCCGACGCGCCTCCGCGCATTGCGTCGACGACCGTCGACTCAGCACCGACCATCACCGACTTTCCGGTGTCGAGCACGGCTCGGGTGTAGGCCAGGTCCCCGCCGCTATCCTTCGCACCCCACAGGTCGAGGTCGGCAATCACATGTACCGGGACGGCGGGTGCGAGTCCAGGTATGTGATAAGCCATCAGGGGTATTCGGGTGGCTCGAGCCACCACCTCGAAGAAGCGCGCCAGCCCGTCGCCGTCACCGTTGCTCTCCCGGAAGTAGAACGGGGGCAGCACGAGCACCGCCGCGAGCCCCAGGCCGCTATAGGCCCGCGCGCAGCGCACGGCGTCGGTCGCCGAGTTCTCAGTGACCGATCCGATCAGCTCGACCGTCGGCAGGTCCAGCGTGAGCGCGCGCGCCGTAGCGATCTTCTCGTCGACGCTCACAGATGGACCTTCGCCGGTGGTACCGAAGAGCATGATGCCCCGGGCGCCCTGCGCGACGGTCCACGCGCAATGCGCCGCCAGCGCGTCGCGATCGACGTTGCCGGAATTGTCGAAGGGGGTGATGACCGGTACGAAGAGGTCCTCGATCAAAGATTCTCCCGAGTTCAGGTTCTCGTCGTTACAGACAAACAGCACCATTATTAATTGTCAACAGTTACGGGCCGGAGGCGCCATGCCGTCCTGACGAAGGGTAGCTGGTTCCATCGGGCGGAGCCGGTGCAGTTCGCGGCCGGGTTCGCGGCCGGGTTCACGGGAGCCGGTGCAGAACTCGGCCGAGCAACTTCCGACCCTTCTCGCATACTGTTGACAATCGGTGATTAATATTAGATTCTCAGCCGGTGGGCGAGAATAGGACAGGCGCCGGCATATGTCGACGGGATGAGTCCATGACGAACGGCGAGACCCGGGTGGCCGTCCAGCGCTTCTCGATCGGCGAGCTCGAGGACGTCGCCGTTCGTGTCCTCACCGGCTTCGGCACACCCCGCGACCTGGCCGAGTTGACCGCGGGATCGCTGGCGCAGTCGAATCTGCTCGGCCACGACTCGCACGGCATCATCCGGCTGCTGCAGTATGCGGATTGGATCAGCGACGGCCAGATCCGGGTGACGGCCCGGCCTGAGCAAGCCCGGCGGCCCGGCGCCACCGTGCTGGTCGACGGCAACTGGGGATTCGGTCAGCCGGCCGCGCGCATGGCGACCGACACGGCGATCGAACTTGCGGAGGCCAATGGCGTCGGCGCGGTCGCTATCGCGCGTTGCAACCACGTCGGCCGGCTGGGCGAGTACGTTACGCGGGTGGCGGACGCGGGCTGTATCGGGCTGGCGTGGTGCAACTCCGGCCCCGTTGTCGCCCCGGCGGGAGGTACCCGCCGCACCTTCGGAACCAACCCGTTCGCCTGGGCCGCACCTCGCGCCGGAGCTGTCCCGCTCGTGCTGGACTTCTCCACCGCCGGAATCGCAGAAGGCAAGGTGAGGGTGGCGATGGCGCAGGGCGAGCGACTGCCCGCCGGGATGATCATCGACCAAAACGGCCGTCCGAGCACCCGGCCGCAAGACCTGTACGACGGCGGCGCGCTACTTCCCTTCGGTGGCCACAAGGGCAGCGGGCTTTGCCTGATGATCGAGCTGGTAGGCGGGCTGCTTACCGGCATGGGCACCGCGCCGATGCCGGACTACGCCGGCGGCAACGGCACCCTGCTCATCGCCTTGTCGATCGGGGCATTCACCGGCATAGACGCCTTCGCCGACGACGCCGCGGCATTCGCCCACCGAGTAACGGAGTCCCAGGACGGCGGCGTCGAACCGGACGTGTTCCTGCCCGGGCAAGTCGAGCAGCAGATCGCGGCCGAGCGGGCTGTCGCCGGCGTTCCGGTTCCCGAGCTCACGCGTCGCGATATCACCAAACTCGCCGAATCCCTCGGCGTCGACCTCGGACGTCTCGCCCTGCACCAGCTGGATTCAACCCTGGAAAGTGGGAGCTGAATGGCGCAGCCGCCCGATTCCCCTGACCGTCCGACCGTGGTCGTGGCGGCGGGAATCTTTCCCGGCCCAGGCCGGATCGCCGAGCAATACGGGAACGCCTGCACTATCGCGTTCGCTGACCTCTCGACCGCGGACGCGATCGCCGCGGGCACGGCCGGCGCCGACGCCGTGGTCGTCGCGACCCAGCGGCTCGACCCCGATCGGCTGCACGCGCTGGCGGGTACCGTCCGGGTGATCGGGCGTGCTGGCGTCGGACTGGACTCGATCGACCTCGACACGGCCGAGCGGCTCGGCATCGGCGTGATCAGCCAGCCGACATACGGCGCGCTCGAGGTTGCGAGTCACGCGGTCGGTCTGATGATCGCCGCGTACCGCAAGTTCATGGTCGGGGACAGCTACGTCCGGGCCGGCTGGTCGGGCCCGCTCTCGCTCGCACCGATGCAATCACTCGACGAGCTAACCCTCGGGTTGGTCGGCTGCGGGAACATCGCCACGCAAACCGCGCGCATGTGCGCGCCGCTCGTCGGCCGCGTGCTCACTTTCGACCCGTTCGCGGCCGAGATTCCGGCCTTCGTCGAGCGGGTGGATAGTCTCGACGACCTGCTGACCCAGAGCCAGTTGGTGAGCCTGCACCTGCCGCTGACGGCGCAGACGCGTGGTCTACTCGGGGCTCGTGAGCTCGCTCTGCTGCCGGCCGGCGCGGTGGTCGTCAACGTCGCCCGTGGTGGCATCCTCGACGAGGACGCGCTCGCCGGGGAACTGAACTCCGGACGTCTCGGCGGCGCAGGGCTCGACGTGTTCGCCCAAGAGCCGCTGCCGGGCCACTCACCGCTGCTGAGCACGCCGAATACGATCCTTAGCCCGCACGTCGCCGCCTACTCCGAACGATCGTCCTGGCGACTGGCTAGCTGGACCATCGAGGACGTGCTCAGCTGCCTGGCCAACGGCTCAATCAAGCATGGCAAGGTCATCGTCGCCGGCACCCGCTGATTCCTGTTGGGGGCCGAAGCCGGCTCTTAGCCTGTCGCGGATCGTGGCCGCCGCGGTGCGGGTGGCCGACGCCGAAGGACTGGACGCGGTGTCGATGGGACGGGTCGCCGCCGAG
>Ga0302326_10009041_pt1 | contig 21874 bp, 18 predicted proteins | sample Palsa_T0_3_FD_202264 | JGI IMG/M metagenome (GOLD analysis project Ga0302326, IMG submission 202264) | Peat permafrost microbial communities from Stordalen Mire near Abisko, Sweden - Palsa_T0_3 | ecosystem: Environmental > Terrestrial > Soil > Palsa > Peat permafrost | place: Sweden: Abisko... | reverse complement strand
ATCCTCAATGTGGCAGCCAACGACACCGTGAATGGTGCACCGGCGATCTTGGGAACCACGGGCAATGCCACGGTGGCGCAGCTCGGTAGCTGGCCAGCAGGCATCTCGCTCGATCCCAATGCGGGTGCAGTGTCGATCACGGCGGCGGTGCCACCCGGTACATATAGCCTGCAATACCAGCTGTGCGATTTGAACTCCCCGCCGGACTGCGCATCGACGACGGACACGATCACGGTGAGCGCTTCCGTCATCGCTGTCCCGGACACGGGCACAGCGGTCGCCGGCATCGCGTCGACGCCGATCCCCAACGTGGCGGCCAACGACACCGTGAACGGTGCACCGGCAATCTTGGGGACGACGGGCAATGCATCGGTAACGCAGCTTGGAGCTTGGGCCGCGGGCATCGCACTCAACGCATCGACGGGCGCCATCACGACAACCGCCGCGGTGGCCTCTGGCACTTATAGTCTGCAATACCAGCTGTGCGATTTGAACTCCCCGCCCGACTGCGCATCGACGACGGACACGATCACGATTAGCTCTTTGATAGTCACCGTCGTCGCAAATCCGGACACCGGAACCGCGGTTGCCGGGACCGCGTCGACCCCGATTCTCAACGTGGCGGCCAACGACACCTTGAATGGTGCACCGGCGATCCTGGGAACGACGGGCAATGCCACGGTAGCGCAGCTTGGAGCTTGGGCCGCGGGCATTGCACTCAATGCATCGACGGGCGCCATCACAACGACGGCTGCGGTGGCCCCTGGCAGCTATAGTCTGCAATACCAGCTGTGCGATTTGAACTCCCCGCCGGATTGCGCATCAACCACGGACACGATCACGGTCACCGCGTCGGTCGTTGCCAACCCGGATACAGGCACTGCCGATGCAGGCGTCGCATCCACTGCGATCGCGAACGTAGCGGCCAACGACATCGTGAACGGCGCGCCGGCGACGCTCGGGGCATCGGGCAATGCCACGGTGGCCGTGGTCGGTACTTGGGCGGCCGGCATTTCGCTGAACACGACGACAGGCGCTGTTACCACCACGAAAACTGTTTCTGCCGGCAGCTACAGTATTCAGTACAACTTGTGTGATAAAAACACCCCTCCGAATTGCGCCACGACAACGGACACCCTCACCGTCATTGCTGCCTCGCTGGTTGCGAACCCGGACAGCGGCAGAGCTGACGCGGGGATCGCATCCACACCCATCGTAAATGTGGCGGCCAACGACACCGTGGACGGCGCGCCGGCGACGCTGGGGACATTGGGGAATGCCACGGTAGCCAAGGTAGGTACCTGGCCGACCGGTATTGCGCTGAGCACGACCACCGGCGCTGTCACCACCACGAAGGCGGTTTCTGCCGGCAATTACAGCATTCAGTACAAGCTGTGCGATCTAAACTCGCCGCCGAGTTGCGCCACGACGACGGACACAATTACCGTCATCATCGCCTCGATCATCGCCGTCCCGGACACCGGCAGTGTCCCACCCGGCGTCGCGTCGACGGCGATTGCCAACGTGGCGGCGAACGATACCGTTAACGGCGCGCCGGCGACGCTCGGGGCATTGGGGAACGCTACGGTGGCGCAGACCGGTGTCTGGCACGCAGGCATCACATTGAATACATTGACCGGCGCCGTTACTACGACCTCCGGCGTATCTGCAGGAACCTACAGCGTTGTCTACAAGCTATGCGATCTTAACTCGCCGCCGGATTGCGCCACGGCAACCGACACGGTCAACGTCACTGCCTTGATCCTGGCGGTTCCGGACAGCGGAGTTGCCGCGGTCGGGACCGCCGCTACGCCGATCGCCAATGTAGCGGCCAATGACTCTGTGAATGGCGCGCCGGCGACGCTTGGCTCATCGGGCAATGCTACGGTGGCAAAGGTCGGCACCTGGCCTCCCGGCATTGCGCTGAACACGACGACCGGCGCCATCACCACCACCGCCGCAGTTCCCCTCGGCATCTATGGCGTGCAATACCGACTGTGCGACAAAAACACGCCTCAGCACTGCGCCTCGACGACCGATACCGTAACCGTGACCGCCTCCATCGCTGCGGCCCCCGACAGCGGTATTGCAATCGCGGGAATTGCGTCCACAGTGATCGGCAACGTTGCCGCCAACGACCTGGTGAATGGCGCGAGCGCGACTCTCGGAGCGTCCGGCAATGCCGTGGTGGCGCAGAGCGGCGCGTGGCCGGCCGGCATTGCGCTGAACACAACTACCGGCGCCGTCACCGTGGCCAGCACCGCTGCGTCCGGCAGCTACCAATTCCAATATCAGCTTTGCGACCTGAACATCCCCGCCGATTGCGCGGTTGCTACGATTACAACTTTGCTGACGCCGGCATTCTCGGATGTTCGGGTAAGCTGTCCGCTGTTTCATTGCACGCCAGAAGCGACCGGCGTGATGTACCAGCCGATAGTTACTCCCACCGTCGTCACCGCCCAGAACACGTTGGGACAATTGCAATACCAAGGATGCTCTGGAGACGGTACCGCACTGGCGTGCCTCTTCAGCAGCGACGCTGTGCCTGCGGGCAGTCAGGTGAGCGGGCTACTCAAGGTGTTGGACCCGGTGACGCTTGCTCCTCTCTGGGGTGATGCGGGCGTCGAAGGCTCGTATGTGCTCGGTGCGGGCGTGTACGTTGGTGAGGTCCCGTACCTGTTCCCTAACGGACAGATTGGCGCGGGGGACTCCAGGGGATATGCGCTTTATAACACTGACGGCACGCTCGATATGGTGATTGCGCTGAACTCCTCAAGAGGAAGCACCATGGGACTGACGCCGCTCTCCGCGAATTACGCCATCATCTCGCAGGTGAACGGAACGCTGACGCTCATCGATACGATCAACTGGGTCGCCCTTGCCACGCTGACTCTCAAAGACCCCAACGGCGCATCGGTCACGCTGGTATCCCCGTCGACCGGCAGCGACGGCGTTCTTTACGCGGTCGGACAAAACTCCGCCGGAGCCGGTTTTTTATTTTCGGTCGCCATGCAAATGTCGCAGACCGGTACTCTCACGCTCGTCAATCGAGCCCTATTTGAATACACCGGCAAGACCGGCGCCAGTCCGGTCGTCGTTCGACCGAACATTTCGGGTCTGGCACAAAATCTTATTCTCCTTCACGTGCCAGGATTGTCGGGCGATACGCAGAATAGGCTGCTGGGCTTGTTGGATAACGGCGCGTCTTTCAGCCAGTCGTGGTCGATCCTCCTGGCGCAGGCATTGACAGTGGCACCATCGATCGATGAGGTCAGCGGCACCCTTTACTATATATTTCCCAAGCAATCCCTGCTCTACGCGGCCAACATCGTGTCGGGCGCCGAGAACGTAGGTCCTTTCAACATCCAGACACTGGGATCCTTTTCGTCCAGCTTTCAGTTTAACGGTCACCTGCTTGCGGTGCAGACGGGTCCGACCGGAACGTACACCCTGCTTCTGTCGGGATCTACACCAGCAAAAGCCGGATCGTCTGGGGGCCAATTTGCGCTGGGCTTCCAACCATCGACGTACCAAGTCCTTTGGAAACTACAAACACTCGCTCAGCCCGAGGCGAATACCGAGGCGTGGAGCTTGGTTCCCTCGAACGCACCGAATGTTTATTGCATGACGGTGGTGGGTCCCAGCAGCGGTATTTCCCGTTTGTGTAACGATTAGCCTTGGGGCCCGCACCCGTCGTGAACCTCTGCGCATAAGCCGCGTCGCCGATACATTCCTAATCATAAGCGGCTAGTACCGACTTGGACTCGCTATATCTCCACCGCGTTCTGCCTCAGTGTTTGTGGGAATCGCCGGAGGAGCCATCCTGGGACGGCTTGCCAGCGACTACGACCAGCAATGATTCCGGCCCCACTCCGCTCCCAGTCAGATAAGGCACCATTGTGGGCGAGACCGCCTCATATCCCACGTCTTTCGCGGTTTTGTAAGGCGCATAGAACATCAAGTGCGGCGGCACGAAGCCACTTTTCTTGGACTCGGAATTGTAGACATAGTTTTCGTCCGACATCATGTAAAGGAAACCCGGGCCGGGTACTTTGAAGCGGCCATCCTTGTATCCTTTCGCGATGTCATCCTTGATCTGTGCCTCGGACTTGCCTTCTGCCCGTAGTTCTTCCCTGCGCAGGTAAGCAAGCATAATGCTGCGGCTGCCCTCGGCGTCAAAGCACGCCGGCGCTGACGAAGTTTGCGTTGCTCCTGAGAATGACCGCTCGATCAGACAACTAAAGCCGTTAGTGCCGTCGCGAGCCTTCTCGTAGCCTTTGGGTCCCAAGACATAAACTGCGGCCTTACTTGATACCTCTATTGGGGCCGCGCTCAAGGCCAGTTCGATCTGCCGCTCGCGCGGGGAGGAAGCGTCCATTAAGTGCACTTCCCTCGCGGGTTCCTGAGGCGTGTCTTGAGTTGCCGCGCCACTGGATAGGGTAGCTACTGACAGCATGGCCGCAAAAGACGGTGTCTTCCATCTCGTAAGTTTCATGTTCGTGTCCTTTCAGATCCTGTGACCGCGCAGTGGCTTGGGCCGCCAAGCGCTAGCATGATTAGTGAAGAGATCAACCCCCCCCCCCAGTGCAATGGAGGCTACTCGAGTCCGGACCGGTTCGCGGGGCCGTTCCACAGGACGAGAAGAATATGCGCTGAGCCGACGGTTTTCTGCGACAGATCGAAGTTCGGATACCGCGTATCTGTGTTAAGAATGCTGCTTAAATGGCAGGTAACAATCCTCTACGATTCTATTCGTTCTGGCAGCTGCAGGCGATCGGCTGGGGTAGCTTCTATTTGCTGCAGTTAGCCGAATCGATGTCTCCCATACACCGGCCGGGAGGGCTACGCGACCCTACTTTCACTGTCGCGTTTATGCTGCTCGGCAGTAGCGCGCTTCGCTACGCTTGCCGATCATTGTCGCGACGCTCACTACCGTGGCTAAGCTTGGAGTGGAGAGCCGCGGTATGGTGCCTGGCAGTAGGAACTGTCAGTGCGTTCGGCGCCGAACTCGCGATACTGGGTATCGAAAAAATCACTTGGGCCCGCCATGCCCCAAACACGCTCCAATTCGCATTTATGTTTTTTATGTGGAGCAACCTGTACTTTAGCATCAAGCAATGGCAGCAATCAGTTCACGAGAGAGAACGCGTGCTTCATGCCGAAACTGAAGTGCGCGAGGTACGGCTTCGGGCATTGCGTTATCAATTAAATCCTCATTTTCTTTTCAATTCCTTGAACGCCGTGTCCACACTCGTTCTGGACGGCAACGCTTCCGCAGCCACGCGAATGTTGGCCCAAATCTCGGATCTGCTGCGTACAAGCCTCGATGACAACGTCACCTCCGAAATTGCGCTCTCGCAGGAGCTGGCGTTTACCGAACAATACATCGCCATCGAGAAAACCCGGTTGGGCGATCGATTGCGCGTCGAGTTGGCGATTCATCCTGCCACACTGGATGCGCTCGTACCCAGCATGCTGCTCCAACCGCTCGTTGAGAACGCAGTACGTCATGGCGTGGCGCCGCTGGTCGAGGGTGGCGGGATTGCCATAGAAAGCGATTTCCACGATAACTGGTTACGCGTGGTTATCAGCAACTCCGGTCGGCGCCGGTCGGAACAACCAACAAACGCCGGGAATGGGATCGGCCAAAGCAACACGGCGGCACGTCTCGAAACACTGTATGGAAGCAATCATAGGTTTTGGATGGAGTGGCCCGATGCGGGCGGCTGTCGAGTCACCGTGGAGCTGCCCTTTCGTCCGGCCGTAGGCAAGCAAGAGGCATAACGGTGCGTGCGCTGATTGTTGACGACGAACCGTTGGCCAGGCGCGGGGTCATTCTGAGGCTGCGGAGGTTTAAGGACGTCGAAATCATCGGCGAATGCGGCGACGGGGCATCTGCCGTGGAAAAGATCACGAACCTATCGCCTGATGTAGTGCTTCTAGATGTCCAGATGCCTGGCATGGATGGCTTTGACGTTCTCCGAGCTCTGCCAATGGAAAAGTTGCCCGCTGTCATTTTTCTTACAGCGCATGAGCAGCATGCATTACGGGCATTTGAGTTCCATGCATTGGACTATCTGCTCAAGCCGTTGCACGACGAGCGCTTCGCAGCCGCAATCAATCGAGCGCGAAAGCTCATGGATTCGACGTTGAAGGCAAGCATGGTCGAGCGTGTTTGGCAAATGCTCGGTCAAACGTCCGAAACGTATGTAGCGCGCTTCACGGTACAGACTGGCACCCGAATTCAGATCGTGTTAGCCGACGATATCGAGTGGATTGGCGCAGCCGGGGATTATGTGGAGTTGCACGTTAGCGGCCGTTGCTACCTATATCGGGAGACAATGGCGTCGTTGGAGCACAGGCTTGATCCAGCGAAATTCATTCGCATACATCGATCGCGGATTATCCAAGCAGCCAACATTGTGGAGCTGCAATCCATCGATAACGGAGAATTCACTGTCAAAGTGTCGGACGGTTCTGAACACCGCGCCAGTCGCACGTACGCAAGCCGTCTCGAGCGCTGGCTGTCATCGGGACGGACTTGACTCGCTGTAAGCCGGAGGGGCGTCGTCGAGGTTTAGCCACGCACTCGCATAAGACGCTGGGTGCGGCTTCCATCGAAGTCGCGGGCAAGGCGACGCAGAAGCTGTCCGGATTCTGCGACGGTTAGCGGCGGACTGAGGAAAAACCCCTGCACCAGCGTGCAATGCTCTTCCTGCAAGAACAACATCTGCGCCAAGTCCTCCACGCCTTCCGCGACGACCTCTAGCTTGAGCGTCTTGGCCATCGCGATTATGGTCGCAGCAATTACCCGATCTTCGCCGTTGTTCTGAACGCGCCGGATAAATGAACCATCTATCTTTAATCGATCGATTGGAAACTCTCTTAGCCTGCCGAGACTCGAATAGCCAGTGCCAAAATCGTCGATGGAGATCTGGACCCCGATCGCCTTGAGCTCCCCGAGTACCTGCCTCGTCCAGTCCTCGTTGGTCATGACCACGCTCTCAGTGATCTCTAGTTCCAACTTATCGGCCGGCAACCCTGAGTCGCGCAGCACAGTTGCAACAAGCCCAGGGAAACCTCGTTGCGCAAGCTGTAGCCCGGACACGTTGACGGCCATGCGCAATTCAGAAAATCCCTCATCGTTCCAGGCTTTAGCTTGCTTACACGCAGTGCGCAGAACCCACTCGCCTATGGGCAGAATCATGCCAGTCTCCTCTGCGACTGGAATAAACTCTAAAGGCGGTACTTGTCCAAGCTCCGCGTTGGTCCAGCGAATCAGCGCCTCCATGCCGACGATCAGGCCCGTGCTCAAGTCGAACTGAGGTTGGAATCGCAGCGAGAATTCGTCGCCGGCGATGGCGCGGGATAGCTTGCCCTCCATAGTCAGGCGCTTTAAAGCATTCGCATTCATAGACGATTTGAAGAAGGCAAACGTGCCGGGACCCTGGCGTTTTGCAAAATACATCGCAAGATCAGCGCTTTTAAATAGCGTTTCGAAGTCCTCGCCATCGGTCGGAAAGATGGCAATGCCGATGCTGGGGGTTACCATTACTTCGTGTCGGGCGAGCAAAATTGGCTGCATGATCGCGGACAAAATGCGGGTGGCGACTATCCCGGCCTGCTCTGGAGCATCTATATCCGGCATCAGGAACATGAACTCGTCACCTCCCAGTCTAGAAAGATCCGCATCGCCGCTACCCCTGGGTATCGCTCGCTCCGCGAGGTCGCCGCGGCGCACTGCCTTGCGCAGGCGCAACGCCGTCATGCGCAACAAATCGTCTCCGACACTGTGGCCCAGCGTATCGTTGATGCGCTTGAATTTGTCGAGATCGATGCAAAGCAACGCCAACTGGCGCTTGTTCGTTCCGGCATGCTCAAGCGCACTCGCCACTCGGCTGCGGAAATGCTCACGGTTCGGCAGACCCGTCAGCTGGTCGTAATACGCAAGCCGTCGAATCTGGTCGGCGGCTGCTCGGCTTTCGGTGACGTCGCGGGCGAGAATAATGAAGCGCGGCGTCTGAGCGGTATCCACGGACCTGGACACGGACAACTCGACCCAGGCCGTTCCGACCGGCAGCTGTAACTCAAGCTGCTTGCCGATCGACGTGCCGGTTTCGTACGCTTCCAGCATCGCTGTGCGGCACACACGTGCGGCTTCCGGCGAAAGTACCTCCTCTATAGTCTTGCCAATGAAGGTTTCGATCGGCGCGGTCGGCAAGGCCGAGCGCGGCGGGTGGTACTGCACGTAGCGTCCCTCAATGTCGAGCTCGAATAGTAGATCAGGGAGGGTGGCCAAGAGCGCCGTATTGTGGGCTTCCGCGCTTCTCAGATCCAAGACAACCTGATAGCCGCGCAGCAGGTAGCGCACGCGATGAACAAGCAGCGTCCAATTGATCGGCTTGGCTATGAAGTCCGTGGCGCCGGCGACATAGGCCGCGTCGACGGAGCGGAAATCGTCGAATCCAGTGACCATGACAACTGGCAGCAGCGGGTCAGCCTCCAGACGCAGTGCCGCGCACACCTCGTATCCGCTCAAACCGGGCATGTCAACATCGAGCATAACCATGTCACTGGGCTTGTCGCGGAAGTTGCGCAAGCCATCCGCACCGTCGACTGCCGTCCTGACTGCGAAGCCAGCCTTTTGCAAAGCGGCACGCATCAGCGTAATCGCAGTGAGATCGTCATCGACGATCAAAATCGTCTTGGTCATCATCGTCATGCTGCCTCCTGGAGAATCTCGTACATGCGGGCGACGGCGCGTTGATGTTCGGGCCTGACCTGTATAAGTAGCTCGCGGGCGTCCGCTAGTCGTCCTTCGCGCCCGAGCTGCTCCAGCCGGCGATAGAATTCCGACAGTATTTTTGCCCCGACATTGGCAGTGCTCGATTTCAAAGCGTGAGCCGCGGCCGCCAACTGGCCACCGTCGTGCGCAAGAATGGCGTTCTCAACACGCGACACGGATTCGCCCGCAGACTCGATAAAGATTCGCAGGATTGTCTTCACGAGATCCATGCCACCGACCGGGTCGAGCTCACGAACCGTCTGCAGCACCCGCAAGTCAATCGCATCGGACTCCGGCGCGGGTGCGGCATCCCGGGCGCCGGCGGATTCGATCGCGGCATTGGTATTGCCCACCTCGCCCGCGTGTGGGAGCCATCTGGCGAGTAGCGCCTGTAGCTCTGCTAGCTTGAATGGCTTTGGCAGAAAATCGTTCATTCCCGCATCGAGGCAGTTCTGCTGGTCGCCCTGCAGTGCGTTGGCGGTAACGGCGGCGATCGGCAGATGTTCACCGCGCCCCAACGGCAGCCTGCGGATGGCGGCCGTGGCCTGGAACCCGTCCATCACCGGCATCTGGCAGTCCATGAGCACCAAGTCAAAGTCGCAATTCTGCACTTGCTCGACCGCCTGTTGTCCGTTGCTGGCGAGGGTGACTTGCACGCCAAGGCTCCTCAACATCGCGTTGACAACCTCCTGATTGATTGGATTGTCCTCGACCACCAGCACTCTTCGCTGCAATGAAACTCCGTTGTGTACTGACACAGCAGCGGGCGGATCGATGCGTGGCGCGGCAGGCGTGAAGATGCTACACAGGACGCGAAGCAGATCGGCATGTCGGACTGGCTTGCTAAGGAAGCGCAGGATGCCGGATGCCTGCCGTTCCGGCTCGGTCAGGTTGGAGGCAGTGGATGTCAGCATCATTAGGGCGGTTCCTGCCAAGTCAGGCCGTTGCCGAATCGCGCTGGCCAGTTGCAGTCCATCCATCCCGGGCATGTGCATGTCGAGGATCGCGAGCGCAAAGAAAGAGCCTGCACGGGCTGCCTCCGTCATTAACTCCAGCGCCTCCAGGCCGCCGCGCGCACACGTCGCATGCATGTGCCAGCCTTCGAGCTGCCGCTGCAGGATCTCTCGATTGGTCTGGTTGTCATCCACGACCAGCACGCGTGCGCCTTCAAGCGCCGTCGGCTCCAAGCGTTCCCGCGGCAAGGCTCTTGCTTTAGGCAGCTCCAGGCTGGCGGTGAATCGCGAGCCACGGCCCGGGGAGCTCTCTACGCAAATCGTGCCGCCCATTAGTGTCAGGAGGCGGCGGGATATAGCGAGACCGAGTCCGGTGCCACCGTAACGGCGGGTGGTCGAACCATCAGCTTGCAAAAAATGCTCGAAGATTCTATTGAGCGTTTCCGGTGCGATCCCGATGCCTGTGTCCTCCACGGACAGGCTCACAGCGATATCGGTGTCGGTCTCACTCTCCAGCCGCAGGCGCACGACGACTTCGCCGCACTCGGTGAACTTGATCGCATTGCCGATCAGGTTGGCCAGAACCTGGCGCAGGCGGAGCGGGTCGCCACGCACGCCCGACAGTGCGGAGTCAATCGGCGTAAACTGCGCCGCCAGTTCAAGGCCCTTCTTTTCAGCAGAGTATGCAAACATCGCCAGGGTCTCCTCGACCAGATCGACGAGGCTGAAGGCGACGGACTCAAGCGTCATGTTCCCAGATTCGATCTTCGAGAAATCAAGAATGTCGTTGATGACGCCCAACAAATGCTCTCCGGAGGTTTGAACGGCAACGCCCCACTCTCGCTGCCGGGGCGAGAGATCGCTTGCCAGAAGCAGCTCGTTCATTCCGAGCACCCCGTTAAGTGGCGTACGAATCTCGTGGCTCATGGTGGCCAGAAACTCACTCTTTACACTACTCGCGGCTTCTGCAGTCTCCTTGGCGCGCTGCAGATCGGCGGTGCGCTCTGCGACTTGATCTTCGAGATGATCACGCTGAGCCCCCAGGTTCACGTCGCGCTCCTCGATGTTTTCGAGCATGCCGTTGAAGCCGCGGGCGAGCGCGTCCAATTCCGTGATGTCACTGGAAGCCGCCCGCACCCGGAAGTCGGCTGAGCCGGACACCCGAGCCGTCAGCTCGGTCAATTTCGATAGCGGTTGCAGCACGGAAAGGTTCAGCCGTCGTAGCATCAGACTGCTGACAATTAGCGCTAAGGCTGCCGCGAAGAGCGTGACGAGCATCTGAGAGGCGAGTTGCCGGTAGAGTTCCGCGACGTCAATACGCAAATGCAGGGTTCCGCGCCGCGCGCCTTGGAACAGAACCGGTTGCATGATGTCGATGTGAGTCAACCTGATCGAGACGCTGGCGGATGGGGCATCAAGCGTTGGAGGCACGGGCACTTGTGCCTCTCTCCGGTAGGCAGCGAACAAGTGCCGCTGTTGTGTATATAGGGAGGCGAAGCGGACGTTCGGCGCATTGCGCAGCGTCTGCAGTAGCTCCTGTGCAGCGGTCTCATCCTGAAACATTAAGGGTGCGGCGGCGCTTTCCGCCAGCATCTTGGCCTGGACCTGAGTGGTGTTGGCGAGGCCGAATAGCCCGATTGTGAAGCTGCTGGCAATTATGATTGCCGCGACAATCGCCATGGCTGCACACAGGGTAAGCCGATTGGTGCGGCGCAGACGCGCACCGATTGTCACGCTCCGTGGCATTGGCTCATGCCCAATCATTGGCGCACCTCGGTCGCCAAGCTCAACAGCCTCGAGCTGAGTTTGACGTTGGCCGCCCGTGCAGCCGTGAGGTTGGCTTCGAAGGTGATCTTGTCCTCCACCACGTTCATGTTGAGAGCGACGCCTTGCTTGACCGCACCCGGGGCATCCGCAACGGTCAGCACGGTGGCACCGCGCAGGGTGGACAGTACGCGTGCGATGCCGTCGCCCGATGCATCGGTGATGAATACGACCTGGCAAACGGTCAACCCCTCGACACGGCTGACGAGCTGTACCACGATGCGACGATTGCCGACTGGTTTGCCCTGCAGCGCATTGATTTCCTTGCCGAACGGGTCCCGACCGTACACGCACAGGTTCAGCGTTGCGCCTACGTCCGCAGGCCACTCGGTGAAGAGGGCGAAGTTATAAAGAAATGCTGCCTTGAGGCGATATTCGGGCAGGTCATCGCCTAGGGCCGCAGGTGCGAACGCAATGAGCGCGAGGCCAAGGCACCATGCCGTCATACGGATGCTACCTGGCATCGGGATGCCTCGAGGTGATCTCTAGCCGAAGCAGCTGCTCGATGGACATATCGAGCAATTGATCTAGAGTGTAGGACTTCGCAGTTCCAGGAATAGCCACGAACAGCGTGAGAGTCGCGGCAAGCAGAAGCTTACTCTGGGATCTCGTCATGACGACCCAGCATTCATTAGCGCAAAGCGAACGCGTAGTGCACGTCCGCGCGGACGCTGCGCCCGTCCTGTTCCAGTGAGGGTTGCCAATGTTGTGAAGAGGCGGGCTGTGCATAGTGCTTGTCAAACAGATTGCCGATACCCAGGGATACCTCGAGTCCCTTGGCCAGCGAGTCAGCGCTCAGAAACAGGTTTGACAGGGTATAGCCTCCCAAGCGCGTGTCATTCAGGGTGAGCCGTGAGCTGTCATAGCGCAGTTCGTAACCCAAACGCACGCCGTGGATCGGCAGAGGAGTCGAGAAATTCAGCTTGCCCAGTATCTCGGGCGAATTGGCCACGTCGGCGCCGCTGCTGTAGGTGGCATGCTGGATCGACACGCTGTCGCGCAGGCGGCCGCCAAAATCCCAAGTCTTGTCCGTCGAGAATTCGATTCCCCGCGTGTCAACTGGCTGGTCGTTTTGGTAGACCTGCGAAATGTCGCTCTCGACGATGAGGTCCCGGAGTGTCCATTTGTAGACCGCGGCGCGCAGCGCCAGGTCTCGGCCGACTCGCTGGTCCACGTCGAATTCGAGCGTATTGATGGTCTCGCCGCTGAGTCCCAGAGAGTAGGCACCCGGCACAAAACCGGAGAGGTCCTCGAAGGCATTTGGGGCGCGGTGCGCAACGCCATAGAGCGCCTTGGCCGTGGTATCTGAGGTAGCCTGCCAGATCAGCGCCACGCGCGGGCTCAGGGCCGTTCCGGATGTGTCGTTATGATCGACCCTGAGTCCCAGTGTCGCTGCGAGCACATTCGCTAGGCGCCATTCATCCTGGCCATACAGGCCGACCCGATAGCTGGAGGCGGGAACGTAGACGTCAAGTGCTGGGTTCGCAACAACGATCTGTGACTGGCCGATGTCATAGTTATCCTGCGCCTCCAGCCCCACCATCAAAGTATGAGCGGATAGCGCGGTCGATACGACGCGTGTTTCAAAGCCCGCCAAATCTGGTGTCGAAGGATAGGCATAGTAAGTGCCGCCGAAATTTAACCGCTCATTCGAGACATCGTCGGCTGTGAACAACCGGGCGGTCACGTGCAGCGTGTCTCTGACAAAATTATCCTGGTACTGCAGCTGCGTGAGTGTGTATCCGGTCTCCTGGAACTGACCCGGCACAAGTGGTTCCGAAAAGTATGCGCCAGTCGGATCGTCCTTATGCTCAAAACCGTAGACGACTTCGAACGACCAGGGTCCGCGGGCGATGCTCCCGTAGAATTGCTTGGCGCGATCGCCGTCAAGACCCCAGGCAATTCCCGATTTTCCGGAGGCACCGTAGTCGATAAAAAGGTTTTGGCCCTGAGCATTCATGCCACTCGCGGACATCAGCACATCGACACCGTTCTCGAAACGCCCTCCCCAGCTCGCACGGCCCTCGATGAGCGCCTGCGGCTGTTGATAGCCAACCGCAAGTTCTGCGCCGTTCACCTCCGTACCCTTGCGCGTGACGATATTGACGACCGCAAACATTGCATTCTGGCCGTAGACCGCGCCACCCGGTCCGGGAATGAATTCGATGCGCTCGATCAGGTCCATGTCGATTGGGAGCTCCCGACCGGATGGTCCTGAGTCAAAGATTGGGTCATTCACCCGATTACCATTGATCGTAACCAGCACGCGGGTGTTGTAGTCGCCGGGCAGGCCAAAGCCCCTCACGCCGAGATAGGTGAATTGCCGGTCGTAGGTGACGTAAACGCCAGGTAGGCTGGCTAAGGCTTGATCGAGGGTGCGCCAGCCAAAGGCTTTGATCTCATCGCGAGTGATGACGCTGACGGCGGCACCAATCTGGGATTGTTTCTGTTGGTACTTGGAGGCGCCGACGATGTCAATCTGCATCAGCTGCTCGAGGCTCATGTCCGTCACATCCGCCGCCATCGCAGCGTGCACGGCCACGGTGCCAGCCAGACATAGCAGTAACTTGCGATAGCGAGAGACCTGTCCGGGCTGCCGAATCGACCGCGTGCTGTCGCTTAATCGTTGCACTCAGTACCTGCGTAAGACGGGTGTCTCGAAAAACAATCGATCACTGGCCTGCGCGTGGAGCACTACCTCGTCCGCTAAATGATCGCGCGGCGAACTCCTCCATTCGCCGGCCGAAATCGTGGTCGTCAGCAGGGAGCCAGGCGCACTGGCGGGTAAAACGGGGTTGCTTGCCAATACCACGCTCGTCGGTGTACTTAGGTCCTAGCTGCTTTTGATCAAACAGTCTTCCCGCACGGACGTCGGTACGGTGACCAACATAACGAAGCGCCCATTCACGAGAATGAGTTGCACGTCACGTGTTGCATGCCGCTATGAGGGCGTCGTCACCTATCCAATGGCAATTGGCAGTTCTGCGATCCGTGTTTGCTCATGTGGGAGGCTAGTCGGGCCGGGTCAACTGCATTCCCAGCAAGGGCGTCAAGCGTCAGATGCGACAGCCAACCGTCATTAAGGAGATTTGAGCTTCTCGCGTACATTCCAATCGGCAAATGCCTGCAACGCTGCATCGGGCAATTCACCGGCGTACAACCTCTTTGCGAACGCAAGGCGGCGTTCTCGGCGTGTCAGGTCGAGAGGCAGCGAAGACTCGATGATGGCTCGCGCCGTCTCAAACATCGATGAGGCAATCCTCATGCGCCGATCGGGCGTCATGAGTTTGTAGCGCTCGGCGACCATTTTTTCCATTTCGGGCGAGGTATCGTTCACTTGGAGACCTCATCCAGTTTGCCGGCGACGCCCAGCTTCGCTGCCCAGTCCTTCAGATAGGACCAGTCAACGGATTCGTCGATCAGCGTGCGGACGTCGCGCAATTGCATCTCCGAGCCCGTGTCACGTGCCCAAGCAAGCTTTGACAGGATCAGGTCTTCGCGGCTCGTAATCCATGTCGATATTCCGGCAAACTCCACCAACTTGCGGCGCTCAAATTCTGTGTGTCCATACTCCGAATTCTTCCGTACGATCAAATCAACTTTGATTGCGCTATCCAGGTGCATGAGATTGAACATTCTCTGCGACTTGATCGCAGAACGCGCGGCATCCTCATCGATATAGAAATCCGTGGAGAATGCGCTCATAAGTACGTCGACTTGCCGTTCCATCATTTCCACGACAAAATCGAGATCGCGGGTCATGCGCGGCTTGCCGTAGTACCCAAGCGCAAATGAGCCCGTCAACATAAAGGGCACATCGGCTGCGCGCAGCCGCTCGCTGATTATTCTGAGAACGTCGAGTTCCTCGGTCACGACGAGGAGTCTAAGAGACTTAATGTCGTACCGCAGCTACGCATCGGGACGTCGGCATCAACGGTGTTTCGACGATGCGATGCCAATATTGCTGTGAATAGCGCCAGAGGTAAGTGACTTGCACCCGCGCCTGTAAGCATATGATTTATAAAGAGAAATAGAAAGTTGGTAGCGGGGGCATGATTCGAAATTATAACCTCCGGAATTTCCATGAGATTTTATTTCACCCCCGCCTGCAAGCCCGTTCCGCCTAGGGCCAGGTTGACAGGCTATAGCTTCTAATCTTTGGCTTATTGACTAGCTATAACTACTCAATTAGAGTGTTACCGAATAGCCATAGCTACTCGGAAAACACCATGATACGTTCCCTGCCCTTACAGCAACTCGATAAGACGCTCAGCCCTTGGCGCGCTCTGCCACGTTCCCGGCCGAGCGGCGGCTGGCTTCGCGCGGTACGACAGGCATTGGGCATGACCACGCGCCAGCTGGCCAAGGCCGTGGGCGTCACCCAGGCTGCAGTCGTGGACACCGAGCGGACCGAAGCCAAAGGCGATATCACCCTCACGACATTGCAACGATACGCCGCGGCGCTCGGTTGCGAATTGACCTATGCGCTGGTACCCAAACGTCCGCTTTGGGAAGTAGTGGAGGAGCGGGCTGAGCGAATCGCGCGCGACGAGGTGTCGCGCGTGAAACATTCCATGGCACTGGAAGATCAGTCGACTGGTCCGGAGCACTTGGAGCGCGAGATTGCGGAGCTGCGTCGAAAGCTCATGGAGGGTAAACGTTCACGGCTGTGGCAATGAGATTTGAGTATGCGCCCGGCGCCACGCCCATCGATCCTGGCGAGGCGAAAGGGCTTATTCCCGCTCATCTCACATTGCAGCGTGAACTCAACGAGTACGAGGAATCAAACATTCTCGAGGCGACCGCATGGTTGTTCGCACGGCGCCGCGGCGATCCACTGGATGAGCGCTTCATTCATGTCGTGCATGGCCGCATGTTCAATCAGACTTGGAAATGGGCAGGAAAGTCGCGCCGCACGGATAAGAATATAGGCGTCTCTTGGTTCGAAATTCCGGTGCGGCTAAGCCAAATGCTCGGCGACGTTCGCGCTCAGATTGAGCATCAAGCCTACTCGCCTGTAGAGATTGCTGCCCGCTACCATCATCGTCTCGTCGCCATTCATGTGTTCCCGAACGGCAACGGTCGACACGCCCGACTTATGGCGGATTTGCTCCTCACTCAACTCGCCGGCCGGCGGTTCGAATGGGGCCGCGGCTCGCTGGTAGCTGCAAACGAGCTGCGCGCGCGGTACATCGCTGCACTCCAGGCGGCAGATTCTGGCGACTGTCAGCCGCTTCTAGATTTCTTGAAGAGCGCGTGACTTCCCAGGCAAACTCGCTGCATTACCAAAGCGAGTTGCAAGCCGCCGGTATTGAGCGCCGAATTGGTACGATCGATTGCTAAATCGCGAGCGCTGGAAATTGACAAGCATTGATCTCTGACGTAGAAGAACACCTAAGCAGGGACCGCTTTGTCATCAGGCACTTACTCGACAGCTCAGGGACGAATGCTGCTCAAGATCACCCCAAGATTGAATATTTCTCCTGGCGACCCATATGGGCCTAGGCGCCATTGTTCGCATCATGGAGCGAATCGATGCCATATGAAGTTGACTTCTTGCCCGTCGGTGACAGCTACGGCGATGCGATTGTCATTCGGTACGGCGATGACAGTAACGGCTACGCCCTCCATGTCGTGGACGGGGGTCGCACCGATACCGCAGACACCATCATCAAACATATAGAGACGTATTACCCTGGGTATTACATCAATCATATGGTCGTCTCCCATGCAGATAATGATCACGCCTGCGGCCTGATCGGAGTTATGAAGCGATTTTCTGTAAAGCATCTCTGGATGAATCGCCCCTGGCTCTATGCCGCCGAAACCGTTCAGCATTTTCACGGCAACTACACGGTTCAAGGGCTGATCGATGAGATGAGACAGCGCCATTTATATCTGGTCGAACTGGAAAAATTGGCCGCTGCCCAGGGAACCCAGATCCACGACGTCTTCCAGGGCACAACGATCGGACGGTTCACTGTTCTCGCTCCGACACGTCAGCGTTATATCAGTCTGATCCCGGATCTTGAGAAGACGCCGACGTCCTATAAGGTGGATTCGGCCACGTCGTCGTTTCCATTGCTAAAGTCGATCTTGGACGCCGCCAAGCAATGGCTTGATGAGAACTGGGACATCGAAACTTTGTCGGAAAATCCGCAGCCACCGACCTCGGCATCGAATGAAAGCTGCGTGGTGCAATATGCCACCCTCGAGGAAGGCAAACACATCCTCCTCACGGCCGACGTTGGCCCCGTGGGACTGACCGAAGCCGCGGACTACGCGGCATCACTCGGATACTTATATCCTACGTTTGTCCAGATGCCGCATCACGGGAGCCGTCACAACGTCACGCCCACGGTTCTGAACCGTTGGCTAGGCCCGAAGAAGGTGATGGGTACGGATAGCGGTACCGCGTTCTGCTCTATTGGAGCCAACAAACCCGAGTATCCTCGGGGTCAAGTCAAGAACGCCTTTATTCGTCGAGGTTTCAAGGTATTCGCCAATCGAAAAGGCATGATCTCTCATTACTCGGGCCCCGGACATCCCAATCTTTACGCTCTGACGCCGGAGCCGTTTGAGGACAAGGTTGAATCTCCGTGATGGATTTTCTGAAGATCTTCGACGCCTACTCTCTTCGCGCTCGGCTGTTCCCGGCGATCATCGCCGCCGCGCCTGCGCTCGCCGCGTTAGCCCTGCTGATTTCGTGGAAAACATTTGAGCTCTCCAATGCCATCGCCACGCTCGCGATCATCGTGTTGCTCTTTGCAATTGCGGACTTCGCACGAGCACGCGGTCGAGCCATCGAACCCAAGCTGCACGAACAACAAGGGGGCAAGCCATCGATCGTGATGTTCCGACGCAATGACTCCACGATCGACAATGCGCTTAAAGAACGTTACCGGCAATTCTTGGCCGGCAAACTCGGCGTGAGCGCGCCGACGGCGACGCAGGAGCTGGCGGATCCGGCCGCAGCGGATGCGTTCTACGAACAATGCGGAGTTTGGCTTCGCCAGCACACGCGCGAAACTAAGAAGTTTCACCTGCTCTTCGGTGAGAACGTAACTTATGGATTCAGGCGAAATCTCTTGGGAGTCCGGTGGCTCGCGATCGCGCTCAACCTACTTGTGGTAGCTATTTGCCTTGCGCTCCTCTGGCGGAGCGGCTGGAACTGGGCAGCCACTTTAAGTCAGCGCACGATCGTCGTGCTACTCATAGCCGTGGTACACGCCATTTACGTGATGGTGGTCGTGCGCGAAGCCACCGTCAACGATGCGTCCCGCGCCTATGGGCGGGAGATGATCTTGTCCTGTGAGGCCTTCCTCAAAGACGGGCCAGCACCCAAGCCGAAGCCGCCGAAAAATCCGGCCAAGAAGCGCGAATAGATGATCGATTGAAACAATGCTCCTCACAGACCCTATACTCTTGCGCGCGAAAACCTACTTGTTGGCAACGGGCATTTAAAGTCGTGCTCTGGTCTATCTTGAGCGTCGTGTTCGCATTAGCCGCAGCCATCCTTTGGGGCTGGTCAGCGTTTGTCTATGTGCCCATTCTGAAGTCCGGCTACGGATCGCTCGTTAGCATTCTGCAAGATGGCTCTCAGGAGGTCGGGGAAGCGCCTTTTTACGCGGCGCTCAGGAAGATTTCCCGCCTTAATGCGGGCGCGGCCGCATTCGCGTGTCTTTCCGCCGCCGCCCAGGCGGTTACCCTGCTTCCGCACAAATAGCCATTCGATGGCCAAGCCCACTCCCCTTCAGTTGGCACAATGGAACGAACTGGTCGATGACTATCACGGCGAATCTGATCGCGGCGCGGCCATTCTTGCTGGAAGCTTCGTTGAACACGCGCTGGGGCAATTCTTAAGATCGAAGGCGCGCGACCCTAAAGTCGCAGACGAACTATTTGGACCAATGGGCCCGTTATCAAGCTTCTCGCAGCGGATCGCGGTGGCCTATGCGTTTTCGTTCATTCCGGAAGACCAATACCGAGACCTTGAGCTAGTCAGACGGATCCGAAACCATTTCGCCCACCATCCGCTCGGTGCCACGTTTGAGTCACCTGAGGTCGCACAACTCACCTCAAAGCTGTCAACCGTCGAGCACTGCCCAGAGTCGCAGTATCCCGACGGCCTCGTTCGCTGGAGATCTACTTATTTACTTGGTTGCGGCATGCTCGTCGCCTATTGTCTTCATAAGTTGGACCCGGCTCTGGGCACGTAAATCGCCTGAGTCAGCGTGGAACAAAATAGTTTGCCGTTGCCTTGCAGGTCAAATGACAAGGGCTTGTGAGTTACAGGACAACCAGCTCTGCAATGTCCTTTAAGGATCCGAGTTTGAGGTCTTCGTAGGTGATTGGGGAGGACGACAGTGGCAGTTCCCAGATGAAGCGATGTTCGAGCTGGTAGCTGTACTTAAAGTGCTTCGACATCGGAATATCGATCCGAGCAGAGCGCGGACGGACCGGGTCAATGTAGACCGCAGCGCCGTCGCGGCCTCGAGCGGCGGGGAACGCGGTTGCGCCGGCCGCCAGCAGCAGCCGCCGAAATTCGTCTCGGTCTCGAATGATCACGCAAGCCTCGGCATTGAAGTCAACGAAGAGGCGCGACTCGACCGATGAGGACACGCAGTAAAGCCAAAAGTCGTTGGGGCGCGAGAAGCGAACGTCGATCCGTTTTCCCTCCAAGTCGTCCGGAACATCCTGGGGGTTGATTACCACTTTCCGAATCGTGTCTTGCGTCAAATATAGGGATACCTCGAGCGTAAGCTCATCGTCCCGCACAGCCCCGTTGTGATCCGGTTTGGAGTACTCGCTCGCGGGCTGAACTCGGAGACGACCTTCCTCCAACAGCATCGTCATGTACTTGGGGTTACCATACTTCAAGAATACCTCGCGGCTCTTGAGACCGCGGGCAGCGAGTGCACTCGCTGCCTTCTTGGCCAATACGCCGGCTAGATCGGGGAACTTCTCCTCGCGGTGAACCTCACCGGTAAAACCGGCCGGATAGGGCCCGTAGGTCAAGCGGAACTCCTCCAGCGCGTGCGTCATCAACACCCACCACTCGATGCCCTCGGGGCTTATGGGCGGCACGCCAATTTTGGCATCGGGCGTGAGTATTAAGAAGTTCCGGACGAGATCGCGAAAGCGTCGGTTGAGCTCCAGTTGAGTCAATGCCTTCAAATAACGATCGTGTCGATACGCCGCGCGCCACATTTCATGGCGCGGCATCGGTTTGCCAAAAGTGACGAACTGAGCGTCCCAGACCTGCTCCACGTTTTCTCTCCGCACCACATATCGTCTCTCCCATTATACGCCTTGGGGTCAATGTGACCCGTTGACCGGGACGCAGGACGTGAAGCGAAAACCACTAAGACGGATCTTCGGCGCTTTCACATTCATCTTTTTCGATCGCCGGCGTTCTTTGGCGTTCTGTCTACTATTTGTTGCCGCCTCTTGGCTCGTCGAAATCCACTGCCGGATTCCGAGCCTGTTCGCGGACTCCGGCGCGGTCGTCACCTTGGCGGGCCTATTCCTGAACATCAAGCACTCACTGCACTTTCATTTGAATATTCCTCGGGTCAGCCTATTTAACCTGCTTCGAGGTGGGGGACCTCTTGGCGAGCTCACGGTCTCTACCGAGGATTACGCATGGGTCGACGGCATATTGGCGGACGAAATGCTCGGGGTCGCCTTCATGATCGCAGGTACGCTGATCTGGGCGTACGGCGGGTTCCTGATCGCCTGGATGGGCAATTGCGCAACCCGATGACTTCTGTATGGGATCGCTCACGGGTTTAGCATCCGGGGCGCCTCACGAGTTCTGCATCGGTGGGCCAGATAAGTTGCAGAAATCGAAGGGTCAGGCCTTGCCGGGTTTCTTCGGCGAGCGCTCGCCCTTGTTGCCTTTGAGGAGTGCCACGATTGCCATCGCATGGCCGTGCCCGAGTGCGAAGTCTGCCTTGAGCCAGGCCACCACGGCGCCCGCTTTCACGCCCGCCTTGAGCTTGCCGCCCTCCGCGAAGCCTTTATCCGTCGCGAGCCGGCGGAAGTCGGCGGGGCTCTTGCCGGTCTTCGCTTGGATGTTGTCGAGGTAAGCTTGGAATGACATGGCAGCATTTTACGCTGGCGGCGCGGGAGCGGCGGCTGGAGTGGGCCTCAATTCCGTTCCCAGTCCAATACGTCGGCCCAGCGCTTCGGTCTGCCATACGCTCAGTACGCGTTGTGCAGGGCCGGTTTGCGCTTCCGCGATCGCGCGTTCGATGGCAGGGCCGTTCTCTGGCTGGATCCTTTGAGCGACCATTCGTATAAAATCGCC
>Ga0302326_10009038_pt1 | contig 21879 bp, 27 predicted proteins | sample Palsa_T0_3_FD_202264 | JGI IMG/M metagenome (GOLD analysis project Ga0302326, IMG submission 202264) | Peat permafrost microbial communities from Stordalen Mire near Abisko, Sweden - Palsa_T0_3 | ecosystem: Environmental > Terrestrial > Soil > Palsa > Peat permafrost | place: Sweden: Abisko... | reverse complement strand
CGATGGCCGTGAAGGTGCAAGATGCTCAGCGAATGGCCGCTGCTGCCAAAAAGGCGGGCGTTCAAACGCTCGTCGCCTTCAACAACATCAAAACTCCGGCCGCCCTCGTGGCCAAGCAGATCATTGAACGGGGCGAAATCGGGGAACCGATACGTTTTCGCGGGAGATTCGATCAAGGCTTTTTCAACGACCCGTTGTTGCCGTGGTCTTGGCGATGCTCGAGGGAACTTGCGGGCACAGGCGCCCTTGGGGATCTGGGCGCGCACACGGTTTCCGTAGCGCAGTTCCTCATGGGCGACATCACGGCGGTGTCGGCGCAAGCTCAGACGATTTTCAAGGAACGTCCGTTGCCCGACTTCGACGCAGGCTATGGAAGCAAGGTCGCAGCAGACGCGAAAAAGCGTGTGGTCGAAAATGAGGACCAGATCCAGTCCTTGATAAAATTTTCCTCTGGCGCCGCTGGCGTAATTGAAGCGTCGCGCATTTGCGCCGGCCGGGTTTTTGGAGTTTTTTGGGAAGTTTCCGGGACGGAGGGCACGATTGTAAACGATGGTGAAAGATTTAATGAGCTTCAGGTTTTTCGGATGAGGGAAGAAAAACGTGACCGAGGCTTCACGACCATTTATTGCGGATCGCAAGTTCCGCAATATGGAGCCTTCTTTGGCTTTGATTTTGCCGGAGGTGGACTCGGGTATTTTGACATCAAGGTATTCGAAGTGCATGACCTTGTCCAAGGGATCGGCCGAGGCGAGGGGTGTTTCCCCGATTTTGAATTTGGCGCAAGGAATCAGGAAATCCTTGAGGCCATCGATCAATCGAGCCGTTCCGGAGCTTGGGTATCGACGACTGCGACGTCTTTGAGATAACGATATTCCAAGCTCAGGCGAACCGGAGAGATCAACTTGAAAGGATTGTTAACCCAAGAAGGACTATGAATACAAAGACAGATTATGAGGAACTGGAGGCGCTGGCCCGGAGAGGACGGTGGCTGTCTATTAGCACCGTTGCGGCGAGCGGAGCGGGGCACGTAGGCGGACCATTCTCGGCGATGGACCTCCTTGTCGCGCTATACTTTCGAGTGATGAACATCCGGCCGGAGGAGCCACGGTGGTCCGAACGGGACCGATTTATTCTTTCCAAAGGTCACTCTTCGATTGGCCAGTATGTGGTGATGGCACTGCGGGGATATCTGCCTGTCGAAGAACTTAAAACTTTTGATAAAGGCGGATCTCGGCTGCAAGGTCATCCGGACGTGACGAAGCTTCCGGGTCTGGATACTTCGACAGGGTCTCTGGGCCAAGGTTTATCGGTCGGGTTGGGGTTTGCCTTGGGCGCCCGCATGCGGGCGCAGAAGATTCACACCTTTGTCATCCTTGGGGACGGTGAATTGCAGGAGGGAATGGTTTGGGAAGCGCTCCACGTCGCACCAAGATACAAGCTCGGAAATCTGACTGCCATTCTCGACTGGAATGGTCTTCAACAGTTCGGCTGGGTGCTTGCCGTCAATGAACAGCATCGCGGCGACCGTCGTGATCCATGGTCGGGAATCGATTTGCGAGGCATTTTCGAGAAGCTGGGCTGGCGCTGTATTGAAATTGACGGGCACGATTTCTCGCAGATTGTGCCGGCCTTGGAAAGCGCGAAAGCCTCGGGAGATTCCGATCGGCCAACGATGATCATCGCCCACACGATCAAAGGCAAAGGGGTGCACCTTACCGAAGGAAAATATGAATGGCACTCCAAGATCGCAACGAAAGAGGAGCTCAGAATGATCGCCAAGGAACTTCGTATTGAGGAAGCAGTCCTATGAAAGCGCTACGAGATGTGTTTGGAGATACGCTGGTATCCCTGGGAGAAACAAATCCGAATGTCGTCGTTTTAGACGCTGATTTGGCAAATTCGACCAAGGCAGATAAGTTTGCGAAAGCCCATCCAGACAAATTCCTTCAAATGGGAATCGCGGAACAGAACTTTGTTGGTGTCGCGGTCGGGTTAGCCTCTTTCGGATTCGTGCCCTGGTTATCCACTTTCACGGTCTTCTTTACCCATCGGGCCGTGGATCCGATCCGCATGTTGGTGGCCCAAACCAAGGCGAACGTGAAGCTCGGCGCGGCCTATTCCGGACTACTGACAGGACTGACGGGCAAAACGCACCAGGATGTTGAGGACATTGCGATTATGCGCGCGATGCCCGACATGACCGTCCTGGCACCCGCGGATGCCATCGAGGGTGAAGCCATTATTCGTTGGGCCACCGAATTTCAGGGGCCCGTCTATCTGCGCTTGGCGCGGGATGCCTCTCCGAACGTCTTTGACGAGAACTACCGCTTTGTGCCTGGCAAGACAATCTCGCTGAGAGAAGGCAGTGATGTCTTACTGATATCGACCGGTCCGCAAAGTGTCCGCTGCCTGCAGGCGGCTGAGCTGCTCGAAGGACAAGGGATATCCGCCGGGGTGCTGCATGTGCCGTCGATCAAACCCGTGAACAAGGAGGAAATCGTAAATGCATCTGAGAAAGTCAAGTTGGTGATCACGGTCGAAGAGCACACCATTTATGGCGGGTTGGGCGGCTTGGTAGCGGAGATTCTTTCCGAAGCCTCGCCGCGGCGGGTTGTTCGTTTTGGAATCGAGGACCGTTGGGGGGAATCGGCGCCGAATGAGTATTTGCTCGATCTTTTCCAAATGTCGCCGGGACGGCTTAGCGAACGCGTCAAAAAGGTCGTTGGCTAGTCCATGAGGCCGGGTGAGCGACAAAGAAAAAGCAACTGAACCCTAGCATTGAGGAATGCCGAGTATGAACGAAACAATGACCCATCCGGAGAATCCGAGCGTCGCAAAGCGCGGCACGGTCCGACTGACCACTGCACAGGCCCTCGTGCGCTATCTATCCGGTCTGCGGACACGGATTGAAAGTCTGCAGGGCGACGAGATCGTCCCGCTTTTTGGCGGGGTGTTCGCTATTTTCGGTCATGGAAACGTCGCTGGGATGGGGGAGGCCCTTTCCCAGTATCGCGACCGTCTGCCTACCTATCGAGCGCACAACGAACAGGCCATGGCCCATGCGGCGATCGCGTATGCTAAAGCACATTTTCGGCGCCGGATGATGGCATGCACGACTTCGATTGGCCCCGGGGCGACTAATCTTCTCACGGCCGCGGCGCTGGCCCACGTCAATCGATTGCCGGTTCTCTTCCTTCCCGGGGACATCTTTGTGTCCAGAGATCCGGATCCCGTGCTCCAGCAGGTGGAAAATCCTGGCGATGGCACCGGTTCTGCCAACGACTGTTTCCGGCCGGTTTCACGCTATTTCGATCGAATTGTTCATCCCTCCCAGTTGCTTACGTCGCTTCCGCGCGCTGTGCTCACGCTGACGGATTCCGTGCTCTGCGGACCGGCGACCCTTGCCCTGCCTCAGGATGTGCAGGCGGAAGCGTTCGATTATCCCGTTGAGTTTTTTGAGAGCCCGGTTGTCGAGTTTCGAGCGACCCCTCCGAACGAGAGAGATCTTGCCAGGGCGGTGCGCTCGGTGATGGCGGCCAAGCGCCCGGTGATCATTGCCGGAGGCGGCGTGCTTTACGGAGGCGCCTGCGAGGCGTTGCGCGGGTTTGCCGAGCGTCACGGTATGCCGGTCTGCGAGACGCAGGCAGGCAAGAGCTCTCTGCCTTGGGACCATCCCCTGCAGCTTGGCTCGGTCGGGGTGACCGGCTCCCCTGCGGCCAATGCCCTGGCCAGTGAAGCCGATTTGATCCTGGCTGTGGGCACCCGCATGGCCGACTTTACCACCGGATCAAATTCGCTCTTCACCAAGGCCCGGCTCGTCTCGATTAACGTAAACCTTTTCGACGCGAATAAGGCGCGTGGTGTCCCGCTCCAGGCGGACGCGCGACTCGGCATGGAAGCTCTCTCCAAGGCGCTGCCACATTGGCAAACCGACGAGGCTTGGACCGAGCGGGCCAAAGCGGAGGGCGCAGCGTGGCGCTCCACGGTGGATGCAATCACCGTGCGCCGCGACCTGGCTCCCGGCGAGCTTCCTTATGACGGCGAGATCATCGGGGCGGTGCAACGCTCCAGTCCAGCATCTACCACCGCGGACATAGTCGTCTGCGCGGCCGGGACTCTTCCTGCCGAGTTGCACAAGCTTTGGCGGAGCTCGACCCCAGGGGGGTATCACGTGGAGTACGGCTATTCCTGCATGGGGTACGAGATCGCAGGCGGTCTGGGTGTCAAGTTGGCCCGGCCAGATCGGGAAGTCATCGTGATGGTGGGCGACGGCAGCTACTTGATGCTCAACAACGAAATCGCTACCTCGGTGATGCTCGATAAGAAGCTGCTCATCGTGGTGCTCGACAATCGCGGCTACGGATGCATCAACCGTCTTCAGCAGAGTTGCGGAGGCGTACCGTTTAACAATATGCTTGTGGATAGCCTGCAGTTTGGGGAGGGCGCACCGACTATCGACTTCGCCGCCAATGCGGCCTCGCTTGGCGCCCTTTCGGAGAAGGTGGCCAATCTCGCAGAACTAGAGGTCGCCCTCCAGCGCGCCCGCTCGTCCGATCGCACTTATTTGATCTGCATCGAAACCGATGACACCCGCACGACCACCGAAGGCGGCTGGTGGTGGGAAGTCGCCGTGCCTGCGGAATCTCCCAGCAATGCTGTCCGCCAAGCCCGCGCCGCCTATGTCCGCGGAAAGGAAAATCAGAAACGCTGAGTAAGGGCAACTCCATGAATTTGCTTGTCAGGCCCAAGAAGAACTCCAGGGAGATCGTCTCGGTGACGCCACAGTCGGCGGGATGGCGGTACGTCAGCTTTTCGGCCCATATATTAGCGCCAGGTGAGACCCGGAGTTTTGCCGACAACTCCAACGAGCTCTGTGTAGTCGTTCTGAGCGGGATTGTCTCCGCTCAGACCGAGGGATTTGATTGGAAGGAAATCGGCGGGCGCATGAGCGTTTTTGAAGACGCTGCCCCTTATGCGGTTTACCTGCCCCCACGGACAAAGCTCACAGTGATCGCCAAAACCGATGCCGAGCTTGGCGTGGCCGGGAGTCCCGCCAAGGGTGAACTTCCTCCGCGGCTCATTGAGCCCGCTTCCATTCGCCGCACCGCACGCGGAAAGAGCTCCAACACCCGGTATGTTTGTGACATCCTTCCGCAAGATGAGCCCGCCGAGTCTCTTCTCGTCGTCGAGGTCCGGACCCCAAGCGGAAACTCGTCGAGTTATCCTCCCCACAAGCACGACGTCGACAATGTCCCCGTTGAAAGCCTGCTCGAGGAAACCTATTATCATCGGATCAATCCGCCGCAGGGCTTCGTGTTCCAGCGCGTCTACAGCGACTCGCGCGATCTTGACGAATCCATGGCCGTCGAGGACCGCAATGTGGTCCTCGTGCCCCGGGGCTACCATCCGGTCGTCGTCCCTTACGGATACGCGTCCTACTACTTCAACGTCATGGCAGGTCCGAAACGCGTTTGGCACTTCCACAACGACCCAGCCCACGAGTGGATGCTTTCTGCCAGCTAATGTCCTGTCCCCGAAATGCGAGGTATTTCGGGGACAAGACACTAGACAGCGCTCTGTCAGGAGTTCAGGAGCCAAGAAGACAGGAGTCAGCGCTGCAGATTCCGGGACAGATCTGCATGGCGCTAATTTAGCGCTTACGCGTTTTGACCTAGGTGACCCGCACACAAAAACGCATCCTGAAAGCGGGGTTAGCCTCGTGGCCCTGAATGACTTCTCTGACCTCCTGACTTCTACCCTTGCGCGTGGTAGATAGGTGTTCTTGCCATGAATCAGAACGGGGAGAGCCAATCCACTAAAGTTGACCGTACGCCGTTGACCTACGTCGATCTGAAGCGCTGGCTCGGGCTTTTGATACTGCTGATTTCCGGGGCGCTTCTTGTGTGGGCCTTGAAATCGATCCTGCTGCTCTTCGCGGTCGTATTCCTGGTGGCGATGGTGCTCAACCCGATCGTCGCTTTCCTTCAAAGACGGCGCATCCATCGTGGCTTGGCGGTGGCGTTGCTGGCGCTCGCTTTCGTGGCCATGGCTGCGCTGGCACTTTCCTTTCTGATTCCACCGTTTCTGACTCAGGTTGATGATCTGATCCGGAAAACGCCCGACGCTTTTAAACGCGTCCAGGCGCAGGTCCTGGCATTTGGCCAGCGGTATCCTTCCATCCAGCAGTCAATCCCTGAAGCGGACAAGATTTTGAATACTGTCGGCGCGCGGGCCGGTGAATTGCTGCGGCTGCTGTTTAACTCGAGTTTTCGAATTGTCGGCGGCCTTTTTGGGAGCGTTCTTGCCGCGCTCCTGCTTGTTTTCATACTGATCGACCCTCAACCGTTGGTAATCCGGTTTCTCACGCTCGTGCCAGAACAACACCGTGAGTCGTCTCGGCGAACGCTCCTGCGCCTGACCCAGCAGATGGCAGCTTGGGCTCGCGGCGTCCTGATTAACGGAACGATCAGCGCTGTGACGACCGGTGTACTTTTGTGGTTGATTGGTGTCCAGCCAGCGGTCGTGTTTGGGTTCATCGCGTTTCTCGGAGAGTTTGTTCCGATGATCGGCCCGGTTCTTACGTCGATCCCAGCGCTTTTTGTCGCTTTGAGTCTGGGAGTCGACAAGTTCGGGCTCGCACTGTTGGCCGTGCTCTTTGTTCAGCAGGTAGAAACCAATGTGTTGGTACCGTTCATCCTGGGTAAATCGATGGAGCTAAATCCAGTGAGTATCCTCTTCTTTACCTTAGCGATGAGTTCCCTTTTCGGGTTAACAGGAGCAGTTCTCGCCGTTCCGGCAGCAGCGCTCTTCAAAATCGTCATCGATGAATTTTATCTGCGACACCGTGTGCTTAATAGGGATCAGATTCAGTCCCAGGCGAAGCAGATAATTCTCGGTGAAAAATGACTAAGGCAGGAGTTCAGGCGTTGCAGAGTTCGTTTCACAATCAGAGGAGTGTTTCCGCGTACAACGAGAGGAGAGCGTCACCCCAAAATAACCAGAGGACCGCGGCCACGGCCAGGTAGGGGCCGAACGGGATTCTGGCGGATCGCTCGCGTTTTCCCAAAACGATTGCTGTGATGCCAAAGGCGGCCCCAAAAAACGAAGCCGCGGCAATCGTAAAAAGGACGCCTTGCCACCCGACGAAGGTGCCGATCGCTGCGATCAGTTTAACATCGCCCAGCCCCATGGCCTCCCGCGGAAATTGTGCGGAAGAGGTGAGTCCCGACAGATGCGTGATCTTGCCGAGGGGCATCGTTTCAAACGCCGTAACCAGCCGATCGTGAAAAAATGTTAGATCGATGTTCTGATAGGCGGTCGTGTTGATTTCGACTTCTTTTGCATGAACGATGATCCGGTCGGACTTGCGGAAAAAATGCTCGCTCCACAAGAAGCTCTCACTTTCGATCTGGATTTGCCAATCTTCAGGCGGCAGACCGGTCAAGGTGAACCGAGTGGGGACGTCGAGTTTCACCTTGTACCGTCCAAATGCGCGTTTTCCAAATTCACTAATCAGGAAGAGGAGGAGCGCGCCGACAACTGCGCCTGACAGGGAGAGAACAACGGCGACCAGGGGAGAGGAGGTTTTGTGCAGTCCGGGCGTCAATAGACTCAGCAGCAGGCCTGCAGCGATCCCGCCTTTGCTCATGACATCCGGGATGATGAAGAACTCGAGGTCCACAAACGTCGTCCCCACAAGGACGGCGAGGATCACGCAAACCGAAAAAGCCGTGGGAATCGGCACAAGGAACAGTGCGGCCGCGAACAATGACGCAGTGAGTATTTCCACGATCACGTAACGCGGACTGATCGGCGCGTGACAATGAGCGCATCGTCCGCGGAGGAGCAACCAGCTGAGAATCGGGATATTCTGCCGCCACGGAATCGAACTCTGGCAGTGGGGGCAAAAGGATCGAGCGGGACGGATCAGCGAAATCTCTCGCGGGATACGATAGATACAGGCGTTCAGGAACGATCCGATGAGCGCTCCGAAAAGAAAACCTGCGGCGACCAAAGCGTACTGCACCTTTATTGTTTGGCGAGATCAGGTTCCACAAGTTCGCAAAGCAGATGGATAATAACCTTGTGAGCTTCCTGGATTCTGGCCGTGACCTGTTCGGGAATCAGCAGTTCCACGTTTGCTAAGCCGCGGCAAAACCCTCCATCCCGGCCAAGGAGCACGATCGAATTGAGTCCAAGCGCTTTTCCTTGTTCGAGCGCGCGCTTGATGTTCGCGGACTTACCGCTTGTGGTCAGCGCGACCAGCAGATCGCCGGGAACCCCGAACGCCGTGACTTGTCTGGCGAAGAGTTCCGCAAAGGAATAGTCGTTCGCGATGGCGCTCATCAAAGCGCCGTCTCCGGTCAGAGAGATCGCTGGATACGGGCGTCGATCGGAAACAAATCGGCACGCCAATTCAGTCGCGAAGTGAGCGCTGTCAGACGCGCTGCCTCCGTTGCCGCAAACGAGAACTTTGTGGCCGGAGACCAAGGTCTTGCGGAGCAAATCTGCTGCAAGGGTCACCGTATCCTCCAAGTTGAAAATTGTACGAATGGCAGCGATGGAGTCATCGAGGGTGGCCCGGATGGACATAGGTAAGAGACTCTCTTCGGGGAGCCGGCCGATTTCAAGTTGGAAAACTGGACTGGACGTCTTACGCTGCGAGCCATGCGTTACTGGACGTTTTTACTCGGCTTTCTCTTTCTGGCCGCCTGCGAGTCAACCGACGATGCGTATGTTCCAGGGCGAATTCCGAAGGAGACGGCGGTCGCTATTGCGATGCAAGCGAACAAACAATATCCATACCCATTATCGAAGGTCACCCGTGTTTCCTGGCGTCCGGAGCAAGGCTATTGGGCGATCGATTTTAAAGATGAAGATGAGGATTACGGAAAGTTTTATCTGGTCACTGGGAAAGGAAGAATCGTGGGCGTCGGCACGATTCAGGGGGACCGATACTACTAATGTCTCTAATGTCGCCCCGCCATCGTCGTTCGCGATCTTTGAGCGTTGACGGCTGACAGGATTTGAACTGAGAGAAAACGGTGAACGACGATACGCTCGCAGCTACATTTCACGCCCAAAGAACGCGAGGACGAGGACGAAGACGAGTCCGATTGTCTTAACCGACCGAGCCCTCCATCTCAAGGTCGATCAATCGCTTCAGTTCAACGCTGTACTCCATCGGGAATTGGCTAACCAGATCGTTGACAAACCCATTGACCGCGAGACTCATCGCCTGACCTTTGGTTAGTCCGCGCTGCTGCATATAGAAAATTTGCTCCGTCCCAATTTGACTGACCGACGCCTCATGTTGCGTCGAGTTGCCTGTACCACGGACCGAAATCGCGGGATAGGTGTCGGTCCGACTGGTTGAGTTAATCAAAAGCGCGTCACACTCGGTGTTGTTCTTACAGCCTTTCAGATGTTTCGGGATATGGACCAAGCCGCGATAGGTCGCACGCCCTTTGCCGACGCTGATACTCTTGGAAACGATGTTACTTGTTGTTTCGTCGGCGGCGTGGATCATCTTCGCGCCGGTATCCTGGTGCTGACCGTCGCCTGCCAAGGCGATGCTGATGACCTCGCCACGCGATTTGCGTCCTTTCAATACCACGCCCGGATACTTCATCGTCAGCCGTGAACCTATATTACAGTCGATCCATTTGATTTCGGCTTCCTCCATCGCCAATCCACGCTTGGTGACGAGATTGAACACGTTTGGTGACCAGTTCTGAACCGTTACATACTGAATTTTAGCTCCTGGAAGTGCCACCAGTTCCACCACTGCCGAATGGAGCGTGGTCGTCGTGAATTTCGGAGCGGTACACCCTTCCATGTACATCACCTCCGAACCTTCGTCAGCGATGATCAAGGTACGTTCAAACTGGCCAAAATTCTCCGCGTTGATCCGGAAATACGCTTGCAGCGGATGTTTTACTTTCACTCCCGGCGGGACATAGATAAAGCTGCCGCCGCTAAACACAGCGCTATTCAGGGCGCTGAACTTGTTATCGCCGATCGGAATCACTTTCCCGAACCATTTTCGGAAAATATCCGGTCTTTCTTTCAGAGCGTCGGTGCTCCCCATGAAGATCACACCCTGATCCGACACCGCTTTTTTGATGTTGGAATAGACCGCTTCGCTGTCAAATTGCGCTTCGACTCCGGCAAGGAATTTGCGTTCATTCTCCGGAATACCGAGGCGCTCGAAGGTTTTTTTTATTTCCTCAGGCACATCTTCCCAACTCCGCTTTGTCGTCTCGCCAGAAGCGAGGTAATAACGGATCCGATCGAAATCTATTCCTTTTAGCTCGTCGCCCGCCCAATGTGTCGGAAGCGGTTTGCTCATAAAGATGTGGTAGGCTTTCTTCCGGAACGCACGCATCCAGTCCGGTTCGCCTTTCACATCGACGATATAGTCGATAGTTTGTTCGGTCAGGCCAACACCGGCGTCGCGCGTCGGCTTGAGATCGTAAAAAAAGTCGCCGATGTCGCGATTGATATCGATGGAGGTGGTCATTTTACTGATTGATTTTCCTCCTGGTGCGGCGTTTAGTTCGGCCTCCGGAAAACCCTGCTCAACTTTGTTTGCAATCTCATTCATTTCGTACTTTCTCGGCGTTAGGACGCACCACGCATTACTCTAAAGATCGAAACCAACAACACCGGCCAATCAGAAATGACTGTAATGCCCGCCTTTGATCACCTGATCCTTGAAGGCACCAGGGCCTGGTCCTCTCAGCTCTCGATAAATTCTCCAGTCGCACCGGCTTTCACGGCCAAGCTTTGCGCTTCCTGACAATAACCCACTTTCCCAAGAATCCTAATGCTTCCGGGAGAAATGTGGCTGCGGAACAAGTTCGATATCTAGTCAGTCCTTTGGAGCGGAAATTTGTCACCCGCCTTGAAACCGGGATCTTTCCGATAAGTAAGCGTGAGCCAATTGCCAGCCAACGAAGTGCTGAAGGAGCCGCAGTAGGGATTTCTCTTGAAGCGCAACCGTTCGAATGGTCCTAAAAATTCGGAAGATACTAGGTCAACGACCAGTCGGTATTGATCGCCTTCCTTCTCGGCCGATGCGACTTTGGCGTGAATTGCGGTCATAGGACTAACAATCGATGCGAACTCAGTTAAAAGCTATGACTGAAATAAAGAATCGCTTATACTCGCAGACGATCGATAAAATCACTCAATGCAAACTCTAAATGCCACGGTCCTCAGTATCCTGAAATTGCAGCCTCACCGGAAAAGAGACAACTTGGACAGGCAAGGCAAAGAGACCGGCATGGAATTTTGGCAGATGCGTGTCTCCTATCTCGGGCCGCAAACGCTCTATGAAATGGAGCTGCGTGAGCCTCTTAAGAGCATTGCGTCGAAAAAACACACGGTTGGACTCAATGGCTTTGTTGAATTTGAGATGCTCTTTGAGCCTAATGTTGCCGCCGGCGATAACATTCTAATCGACGCATACGAACCCGGAGAAAAACTCCTCGGATAAGCCGGCGGCGAGCGCGGTCGTCGCACTGCCGCTTCGCGCAGTTCTCGAGAAGAAGCAAAGCGGGACGCTTCGCGTATAACGCTGATCCGTTTCTCCCGGCGCCTACCCGCGGGCACGCGAGCTGAGCAGCTGGAGAGTGCTCGTCGCAGCACGAATTTCGTTGCGGAGCTCGGCGAGCATTTCCCGAGTGACTTCGAACTGTTCGGCTTTGCGCTGCCTCCACTGCTGTGCAATTTCCTGGAGACGGTGATACGCGCTCGCGAGGTAAGCGGATGCTGCGTCGGTGAGGCCGGGCTTGGCCAGGGTCGTCTTGAGGAGGAGTTGCGCTTCGGCGAGCTCTGCAAGGAGGATCTTCTCTCGGGAAACACGACGGAGCTTGCTGACAAGGCCGAACTTGGACAGCGTCCAGATGAGCCACTTCGTCGGGTCGATCTGCCACGGCTTCACGCCGTTGCGGTAATCGTGCTGAAACTCGTGGTGATAGTTATGGTAGCCTTCGCCGAAAGTAACGATCGCCATAAGCCACGAGTCCCGGGCGCTGCATCTGGAGGAATACGGGCGTTCGCCAAGGTAGTGGCAGAGCGAATTGATGCAAAAGGTACAGTGTTGAAGCACGACGACGCGCGCCACTCCTGCGATAAGAAATGCGCCGAGAGCCGAAATCCATCCGCCCCAGGCAAAGCCAAGAATCGTCGGTAACACGAACGCGACCACAGTGCCGATCCAGTGGATATACCGATGTTGCCAAAGGATCAGCGGATCCTTTTGCAAGTCGGCGACGTTGTCGAAGGGGGGCAGCGGGTTGAGCTTGAACAGCAACCAGCCGATATGGGCATGAAAGAAACCTTTGGAGATGCAATAGGGGTCTTCATCGTGATCGACATGCTTATGGTGCGTGCGGTGTTCGCAAGCCCAAAGGAGCGCCGAGTTTTCAAAGGCCCCTGCGCCGAAGATGAGCGTGAAGAGCCTTACGGTCCAGTGCGCCTGGAAAGTGAGGTGCGAGTAAAGCCGGTGGTAACCGACCGTAATGGAGAATCCGCATGCGCAGAGCATCACAAAGAAGAGCACGATCTGGAACCAGTCGATCCCAAAGAAACAGAGATAGGCGGGAACTGCTGTGAGCGAGAGAAATAAGGTGCCAATGAGAAACGAACTGGTCGTCCAATTGACTTTGTCGAAAGGGATTCGCGAGAACATGGTGGTGGCTAGGAGCTTCGAGTCGCCGGGCGCGGGACAATCGGGACGAGCGACGTACCCGGAGCCTATTCACCTCGGAGGTCGTTAAATTTTTTGTAGGATACCTGAGGTCGAATTTCGTCCGGCTCGATCGTCCTATCCCATACTTTTATCGACGAGTTACCGTTGCCTTTGCGTATCGCGATCACGCCACGAGATGCAGACTGACTGCGGATAGCTAACGGCGGTCGGCTCGGGCAATCACCGGACCTGCTGTGTTGTCAGCGTTTCGCGGACTATGCAGCGTCGCGGAGATACACCCCCCCAACAGAAGTATCACTCCAGAAAAATAGATCCAGAGGAGTAACCCCATGATCGTTCCAAAAACTCCATACAGCGCGTTAAAGCTGGTGAATGCGCCCAAGTACCACTCAAAGACATTTTGACCCAATTCAAGAAACAAAGTTGACAGCACGGCGGCAACCCAGACCTGGCGAAAGCGGACCGATCTACGAGGAGCGAACTTGTAAAACATCAGGAGTCCGTAGAAGAGAATTGCCGGTGGAAGAATCATTGGCAGCAGTCCGACGACATGATCGAGATTCAGGTAAAAAATCTTTCTCAAGCGGTTGAATATCAGCGGCGCTAGCAGGCCCAACAAAAGAGCGCTGATCAGAATTCCGATCATGAAAAGGTTTTTAAGCGGGAGCTTCCACCAGTTGTAATCCTTGAAGCCCCAGGCCCGGTTCACCCCGATGACGAGAGCCTGGAAAAAGCGTAGTCCACTCCAGACCAGTGCTAAGACCCCGAGTATCCCTGCTCTCCAACCGTTCTGAATCGCATGATCGATTGTGTCGACCAGGACCGCTTTATCCTTTGTTTGGAGCGGCACGTATTCCTGCACTTGTTTCACGACCTCACGAGCAGCTTGCAGCCTGTCTGGAACAAAGAACGTCCCAAGAACCACCAATAACAGGATCAGCGGGAACAACGAAAAAAACGCGTAATAGGCGAAAGATGCTGCGCATTGTTCCCCGTCAATTTGAGCATACCGTTGAAATGCTCCTCCAACAATCCGGGCAAAAGATACGACCGCCTTTCGGCACAGAAGAGCTACCCGTAGCCAAAGAGGCTGAGATCCTTTCATCTGGAAGTTCCCTCGCCGAAAGCGGATTTACGGCTAAACAATAAGCGGGAACGCGCGTGTTTCTAGTGAAATGAGGGAGCAAAGGCTATACACAAACGCACCTGTAACTCGTTCAGAAGAGTATGGGAGGATGCGGGGAACGCGAACGATTCTCTTGCCTAGATCATCGTTCCTCGGACAGGCGGCTTTAGTGATCATCCCGCAGCCCTCGCGGCGAGAGAACTCCGTCGATACGTTGGGCGAAGGAGTGAGCAGATCGCCGATGTGCAGGTTGGTACTCTCAAACTCTTCCGATCGGACGGCGGGAAAGATGAGATGAAGGTTTTAGTATGAGAAAAATTATAAAAAAGGCCGAGGCAGAATTGGCGCCTGAGAACGCATCCTGGCTCGATGTGAGCGCGATCGCGCAGGTTGAAGTCAGTTCTGAGGATTCGCAGTATCCGATCGAATCCGCATTTGCGGAAGGAGACGCGCGTGGATGGCGGGCTTCGGAACGAGGAAGGCAAACCATCCGCCTTTTCTTCGATGAGCCGCAACGAATTCGACGTATCTGGCTCCGTTTTCTAGAGCTGCACGCGGAACGCACCCAGCAGTTCACCCTCCAATGGTCGAAGAACAAGACCGACGCACTTCGGCCCTTGTTTCAGCAGCAGTGGAATTTCAGTCCAAGCGGCTCAACAAGCCAGATCGAAGATTACGAAGTGGAACTCAATGACGTTTGGATGCTTCAACTTGTGATCGATCCAGATATCTCGAGGGGACCGGCGATCGCTACTCTCCAAAGCTGGCGCGTCGCTTAGGCTAAGTCTTGCGGATAGAACATTCTTTAATTTTAGCGGAACTTGAAACTCCGCTGAGGCCATTTGGAAAGTAGTGTCTCCGGCAGAACACCTTAAAGAACCGCTCCACGGAGGAGTATTTCGAATATGTCAGTTATGAATGTAGAACTGTTAAAACTTGGCTGGCGCATCAGAGTCTCGCGGAAAAAGTTGGGTTGGAGCCAGAAAGACTTTTCGAGGCTGTGCGGATTAGACAGAAGCTATTTTGGCGGAGTTGAACGCGGCGAACGGAACCTGACCTTTGCCAGTCTTTGCCAGATCTGTACCGGTCTGAACTGTGATATCGCAGCTGTCACTGATGGAATTCCTCATCGAATCGACCCTTCTAACTAATCTGGGACAATCCGGAAACGGGTGCTAAGGTACGAAGGTTTGGGCCGGTTTTATGCCAGCGCCGTTCTGGAAAGTCCCACCGACGATCTCCGCCGGCACGCTTTCCTGATTGCGAAAAAAAATCGGTCATTGCTTTCGCCGCGGATGGTGGTATGGTTGGTGCTCATAGTCCTCATTTGCCCTTAGCGACATGAACCGACGTTCTGCCAACGACGGGCGTACAATCAAGATCAGCTATGAAGTTCCGCCATCTAGAATACTTCGTTGCTGCCGCCGAGGAGTTGAACTTCACCCACGCTGCCGATCGGTTGCACGTTTCTCAGCCGCCGTTCAGCAAACAAATCCACGACCTGGAAGGCGAACTTGGGATAAACCTGTTCGAGCGACGGCGCAAAGGGGTCGCGCTCACGCCGGCCGGTAAGTCGTTCCTGATCGACGCCAGGCGGATCCTTGAAGATTGCGATGGCTCCATCCGAAAAGCCCAGCGGATCAGCCGCGGCGAGATCGGGGAATTGGCGATTGGTTATATGTCTGCGCTGACGCACGATTTTATGGGTAAGGCACTGGAAGTTTGGAGGCTAACTTCCCCGGGAATCGTCGTCGATTGCATCGAGATGGATTCCGTCTCGCAGGAGAGGGCGCTGCTGGAGGGGCGTATCTCGGTGGGTATCCTGGTGCCCAGCGATCGGCCTGTGTTGGAGTTGTTACACGTCCGGTTCTTGATCAAATACCCAGTGAGACTGGCCCTGCCGAAGTCCCACCCTCACGCGGACAAGCTGCAGATCCCCGTATCGCTTCTGAAGGAGGAACCTTTTATCGGGCTAAATCGTATGTACCCGAATTACGGTGATTGGCTTTTGAAAGTTTGCCGCCGCGTCGGTTTCAAGCCACGCATCGTCAAGGAAGCGGACGGCGCCGCGAGCGCGCTCGCCTTCGTAGCGGCGGGGTTCGGCGTTGCAGTGGTCAGCGAACCGCTCCAGAAGATACCCGCCAAGGATGTGATTTTCCGCGATCTGGCGCCCGAGGACAGCGCGTGGGTTCCGGTTGGGGCCGCGTGGAAACCGGACGCAGTATCCGCGCCAGTCGTTTCTCGTTTCGTCGACATCCTGGCTCAGGTCTGTGCCGGCGCAAACGGGGATAGTCGGGACGCCGGGATTAAACTGACACAATCCGAACCGCTTCGGGAATAAAAGGTTCGGCGGTCGCCAAGCGCATTGGTTTGGAGCTGGGGAATGATTCTCGGTAGGACCAACAGCCCGCGCAACGTCGATTCCCCGCGTGCGGCCGCTATCCTGTACGGCGACTGGGGCACAAGTAAGGCTTATGTGATGAGACGACTGACTAGCTCGCAAAAATCACGCGAATCCCGGAGCGACGAGCTCATTGCGGGCCAGAAAGCACTTAAACAGACGCTCCGCGTCACTTTAAAAGCCGTTTTTGAAATTCGGAAATCCTGGCAAGCCGTTTGAACTCTTATCTCAAAAACAGCAGCGGAATCTCCCGGCGTAGCCGGAGAATTCCGCTGCTACAGCCTGCATCGATCACAAATCTCTCAAGATTTGTGATCGATGCAGGCTAGCTCAGTTCCCCGGCAAACGCCGGTTGGTGAGAAACGCGGGAGGCCAGCGGTCCAATTTGCACCGAATCAGTGATCTCTTTTAACAGCCGACTTGCTTCCGCTATCCCTACGAGACCGGCTCGATGCAGTCGCCCCGGTGCCTCGAGTTCCCTCGCTAACTGGAGCGGACCGGCGTCGAGGCCGACAAAGCCGCAATCGGCGATCAATCGGTGAACAGTTATTTTAGAGAGTGGGTGATCGCCGCAATAAAATACGACTAAGCGTTGCAACCGACCGGGTCTGTAAAAGGCGTGAGGAATGAAAGACGCGGGAATAGTGCTGAATGCTTTGACAACCAGGGCCTCAGGGAGCTTTTTAGCCAGCTCTTGGCCCGCAGTGGTCGAACCGGGCAACGAACGCACCATCCGGCCGTTCGGATTCCATTCGAGAGGGTTTGTGACATCCACCACTGTTTTGCCTTCCAGCGGTCCTGTGGCTTCCAGCGCATCGTCGACGCTCCAGAAATTCGGTGAGAACAAGATGACTTCGCCAAAGCCAGCTGCCTCTGCAACGCTGCCCAAAAAAGCGCCACTCCCCGCTTCTTCGACAAGTACTTTCAATCGGGTTGGATGACGCGAACTGAATAAGACTTGATGCCCGGCTCTCGCCCATAGTTTCCCCAAGCCTCCGCCCACTCTTCCGGCGCCGACAATTCCGATCTTCATAAGGTTTCGTTGCCCCAAAATCTCTTGTTACGAACTCGGATGGATTTCGGCCGGATCTATGCGGGTTCCCAATACTATTTTGAACTTGTTACCATTGCTTTTGCCTATGGCGGATGCAGTGGTCATTGCCAGTGGGAGGAAAGCCAACGCTTTCCCGCGACCTCTCAGCGATCGTCTCCGTCTCGTTGTCGATCTTCGAGCACTGCCGGCTGGAGTGGCGAACTGTGAAGCCCGAACCCCGAACGCTCGAAAGACGCTCAGTGCAGAAGTTGGTTCCAATGATAGTGTGGCCCCACCTTATTGAAGACGAAGAGAACGATTAGCGCACCGACGATCGACAGCATCAATCCGGCAGGATGAAATAGAGCTCCATCGCGGGGCCTGGAAAACAGTCGGGCGATCAGCCCGCCGACAATTGAACCGACGATTCCGAGAACGATCGTATGTAGGTAATCCATGTGCGTATGCAGGATAAAACGAGCGACTAATCCGGCAATGAAGCCGACAATGATGTACCAGATGATGTGTAACATAGGGAGCGGTGGACGGAGGTTCCTTCAGTTGCGGCTGCCGAGATTGCCGAAGCCCGATCAGGTATCAGTTGCAACGACTTCTCTTGATTTCTTTACCGTGCTCGGCGACATCGCCCGGATTCAACAATTTCTCCAATACTCTTGTGAAAGCGGCGCCATAGTATTTCGGTATGACAGGGCGGGGGGACACGTCTCGGCGAAACGGCGTGTCGGCATACGCGAAACAAGCGCTTCCTTTCACTGACACCGACAACTGACAATTGTCTCAGTTCACCCGAGTCCAAGTGTAATTGCGGCCCATGAAAACCACGCCAAGAAATCCACGGACCTGGATCTTGTCTGGTCCCTGCAGGTCCATCAAACAGGAATAGGTTATGCCGCTTGTCGGGTCATAGATCGTGCCATTTTCCCAGTGCGTGTCACTTTTCTTCGCAATTCCACTGATAAAAACAAGCCCGATGATCGGATCGCTGCGTTTCGTTGGATCCGGATTGTGAATATCGGTTTTCTCTTTCCCTTCACTGGTCTTAGGCTCACGCAGAGTTACGATCTTTGCACTGAGTTTGCCGTCACTCTCGAACATCTCAAAAGTGGCGTCGTCCCCCTTCCAGAATCCAATTGGGGATGGAGCATCGGTTGCGTGCGCTGGGGTCGTTCCAAGCCAGACAATGAAAGATGCCGAGAGCAGAGAATGAAGAAATCGCAGGGCTCTCATCGCATTGGTTCTACATTCCTGGCGATTTTGATCGCAACAAAATATGTCGTATCTCGGGGGCAGGACACAAGACTGCGCAGCTCACAAATCCTTAGAGATTTGTGAGCGGTGCAGACTTTGGTCATTTGCCGGAATTCGTCCATTTTCCGAGCGTCCTTTGAAGCCGCCCCCACAACTCATCTGCCTTGCCTTGCGGAAACTTCCCGAAGTGCTGTCTAAACTTTCCCTTCAGCTCGTTCCAGGAACCTTTGATTTGAAGCTTGTTCATTCAAAGTTAGACATTTGAGAGGTTGCGATTGTTCGAACCATTTCCGGTTTCGACGGATTCTCGCAGACGATGAAGGATCGGCTTCTTGAGAACGGCAGACAGAAAGCCTAATGTTCGCTGTGGACCTTCAAATTCTACCCAGGACTGTCATCACTTGGAAGGAATTCGTCGAAACGCATCCGATCCGGAGCATCGCCCTGGACGGCTATGTCAAGGGGAAGCCCCAGTTCAATCGCGAAGGAACCCACGTCAATTTCGACCATCACGAACACGTCAACCGGTTCGCCACCCGCTGCACGGCCAGCCAGGTTAGCATGGCTATTAAGGGTGGGTTGCTGAGTGTATTTACCCCCGAAAACACCTCTGTCTGGGTCAACGACTGCGACTGGGACGTATGCCTGGCCGTTTGGCTCCTGCGTAATCCCACGCGGATTCTCGGCAACCGCAGTGAACCTCTCATCTCCCGCATCGTTTTTAACACCGACATGATGGACACCTGCGCTGGAGCCTACCCGATTGACCCAAACGATCGCATCATGGAAGAAATGGCTTGGGTCTTCGCCCCTTACACGGACGCCCGCACTCTTAGAAGAGTCTCGCACCTGAACGCTTCCGAGATGGGAACGATTATCGATGCCGTTCTCGAGCGCATAACTTTGTACTCGATCGGCCAGGGCCAACTTCAAAAACCTGACACCCGATACAATGTCATCGGCGGCGGCAGCGGCTGGGAACTCGTCGAAGAAATCGGCGTTGACGCTCGTACGGAAATGCGTGCCAAAGGCATTTGCGCTTTTGTTTCCTTTCGAGGCGAGAAAAACGGCCGTTATATCTATTCTATCGGCAATCTCTCCCCCTACGGTGGGTTCGACCTATTGCTCCTGTATAAAAAACTCAATCAAGTCGAAGCCCTCCTGGGCAACGACGTCTGGGGCGGAAGCGACAACTGCGGTGGATCTCCTCGCGAGCGCGGGAGCTCTCTTCGCCCCAAAGACCTATCTGCGCAAATTGAGAACTTCCAGCACGACTTAGCCAACGCTCGGTTCGTAGCAGCTCCAAGTGCCAGTAGCCAGTGAAAGAGAGCGATCGGTTCACCTACGCCGAGACACCGTTTCGCCGATCCGTTTCCCCGGCCCTGCCATACCCAAATGCAATGGTCGCGCTTTTCCAAGAGTATTGGCGAAGCGCTGAATCTGACCGATAGAAAGAGTGCGAATTGGCGTCCTGGGTTAATCCGGCCAGTTTGCATCACCTGAACCTTGGACCAAACCGAGGTGGCAAGGTAGAAAGGAGATCCAAATGAGATGAAAAGAACATATGCCGCTCTCACTGTTTTCTTTTTAGCGCTCGGAGCATTGGCTACGCAATCGTGCCAGTCGACAGACGGTCAGGATACCTACTATAACCGAGGTCATAACGGTATTTACCACGATAACCGTTACGCTGAAGACAATGCATATTACCACGAACGCGGTTACGCTCCTGACGACTTTCAGTCGGATGGCGCAGCCATCGATCTGAATTTAAGGCCAGATTACAGTCAATAGGGTTCGGAAAGACTTCTCTTCAAGTCGCTTCGAGCGGCGAAGACAAGCGCCAACCCGCCGCAGAGTCGACAGGGCGAAAATGGTGTCCAGCTCTTCTTGGCGCTGGCTCTCCAGAGAAATGTTAGTTCCCTTCGGCAGTCCTGGAGTCGAGCCGCCTTGCGATTGTCGAGCGAGCGCGTCTCGGAGATGAAACGCTCTGGTTGAATGTTTTGGTCAGGCACTGACGGGCAGCTCTGGGCTGGAGTCGCGCTGCTATGCTATACACCGCGACCCGAAACGAGCCTGATTACCACCACAATCACGACGATCACCAAAAGAATGTGAATGAGAGCTCCTCCCACATGAAACGAGAACCCCAGAAGCCACATGATCAGCAAGATTACCGCAATAGTCCAAAGCATAGCTCTGACTATACATTTCAAACTGCGATCTGATCAAGCGTTTTGTGATCAACTCGTCCATTGGACACGCATCGGGTAAATTACCTAAGGCCCCGACGGAGCCTGCACGGGCTGGGAATCTACCAGTAAACGCTGATTTTGCCGTCTGGACATCCGACGGATGCTCGAGTACTCTCTCACGGAGACCGATCGTGCCGCACCTTGCCGTCGTTGCATTTAACGTTATTTCGATCATCCTGATTCTGATTTTTGTCAGGTTCAGATTTGAAAGACGCTTCGCCAAGACAGTGTATGTCGCTCTAGACGCCGTAATCGGGGTGCTTCTAATCGCGTTGATTTTTATCTGTTTTCAGTTTTCGACACTTTGAAAATGCTCAGACGATCCTTGTCGCAGAAAGCGGATGCTACGGCGCGAGGTTGCACTGACTATCAGAAACTAGCAAACGCCCCCGCGTTGATTTGAGCGGCCCGGCGAACCCTCGGATCTGGGTCGTAGCAGTTCTTCGTTCCTCTGCTTTGAATCTCTCTTATCACAAGAGTTACGCTGGAACCCGATTTACCAATGGCCAAAATGCGCGTTCTGAGCGATACTGGGAACCTGTATCGGGTGAATCGTGCCACACTTTGGAGCAGGGAGTCGCTTGCTTCGAAGTTAAGTGGGACGGTGCATTGGATTAAGGGAGTGTTCACATGAAGACAATCGAAGCGCGAATAACGACGAATATCAAAGAGGATCCCAGCATCGAGCAATGCGACATTTGGAACATCCAGGCAACGTTTCTTGACCCTCTACCAAGTGACGCCATCCGCATCATCGCCGATCCCATTGAAATTGGGGTTAAGCAACTTGAGTCTGCCAGAATGGACAAAACGCGCACTGCCATTACCATACGAACCCAGCAAAAATCACGCTTGCAGCCCGGTGAGATGATTCACCTGGGGTTCGAGCAAGATAGTTGACAGTTGTGAAAGCAGTTGTCAGTGGTTCGTTCTCAGTTGTCGGTCCAAGAGGGGGCGAGGGGTTTTGGGTAACTGCGCGGGAGTGTCGTAGCGCTAGTGTCCTGTCCCCGAAATACGAGGTATATTGTTGCGATCAAAATGGGCCGCCGGCAAGGCGTGAGGAGGGAGCATATATGA
>Ga0302326_10009036_pt1 | contig 21887 bp, 10 predicted proteins | sample Palsa_T0_3_FD_202264 | JGI IMG/M metagenome (GOLD analysis project Ga0302326, IMG submission 202264) | Peat permafrost microbial communities from Stordalen Mire near Abisko, Sweden - Palsa_T0_3 | ecosystem: Environmental > Terrestrial > Soil > Palsa > Peat permafrost | place: Sweden: Abisko... | reverse complement strand
ATAATCACAGCCGTGAATGACACGGGCGCACCGACGGTGCTGATTCTGGGTGGCCGCAGCGAAATCGGCGTCGAGCTTGCGGTGCGGCTGGCTCCCGGCGCGTCTGTGGTGCTCGCCGCGCGCAACGCCGACCGCCTGGGCGAGCAGGTTTCGGCGATCCGAGCGGCTGGTGCGGTGGCGGTGTCCACTCGTGAGTTCGACGCCGACGACCTGGCTTCGCACGGCCCGTTGATCGCCTCGGTCATCGCCGAGCACGGCGAGATCGACACGGCGGTGCTTGCTTTCGGAGTGCTCGGCGACCAGGACCGGGCCGAGACCGACGCGGTGCACGCGGTGGCCGTCGTGCACACCGACTACGTCGCACAGCTGAGCCTGCTGACTCATCTGGCCGCCGCGATGCGGCAGACCGGCCGGGGAGCGCTGGTGGTGTTCTCCTCGGTGGCCGGCGTGCGGGTGCGCCGCGCGAACTACGTGTACGGGTCGGCGAAAGCCGGTCTGGACGGCTTCGCCAGCGGCCTGGCCGACGCACTGCATGGAACCGGGGTGCGGCTGTTGATCGTGCGGCCCGGCTTCGTGATCGGCCGAATGACCGAAGGCATGACGCCGGCCCCGCTGTCCCGCACGCCGTCACAGGTCGCCGCCGCGACCGCCCGTGCCCTGGCCAGACACCGCCGCAGCGTGTGGATCCCGTGGACGCTGCGGCCGCTGTTCTTCGGCATGCGGCTACTGCCGCAGGTCGTCTGGCGCAGGATGCCGCGTTAATCGTCAAGCAGGCATGTAGCCGACCGCGTCCGCGTAACATGCTGGCCAGCGAGAGGCCGGGTGGTTCTCATGACGCAAAAGCGGTCACCGAAGGTCGCCATAATCGGCGCCGGAATGTCGGGCCTGTGCATGGCAGTCAAGCTGCAGGACGCCGGCATCGACTCCTACACGATCTTCGAGAAAGCCGACGACGTCGGAGGCACCTGGCGCGACAACACCTATCCCGGGCTCACCTGTGACGTGCCGTCCCGGTACTACTCCTACTCATTTCGGCCCAACCCCAATTGGACGCATCTGCTGCCGCCGGGCCCTGAGATCCAGGCGTATTTCCAGCAGGTGGCTGACGAACGCGCGATTCGTCCCCACATTCGGTTCGGCGCCGATGTCAGCCGAGCTGAGTACGACGACGGAAAGTGGCGGCTCACTACTGACGCCGGCGAGGAGACCTTCGACGTACTCGTCACCGCGACAGGAGTTCTGCGGATACCGCGGTATCCGGAAATCGCCGGGCGGGAGACATTCGCCGGTCCCGCGTTCCACTCATCGCGGTGGGATCACTCGGTCGCGTTGCCGGACAAACGGATTGGCGTGCTCGGGTCCGGCTCTACCGGTGTCCAGATTGTGGCGGAGCTGGGTGGCAATGTGCGGGAATTGAAGCTCTTTCAGCGCACCGCGCAATGGGTCTGCCCGATGCCCAACGTGCGCTACTCGCTGCTGACCCGGACAGCCCTCGGCCGTTGGCCCAAGCTGAACAGGCTGCCATACCTCTTCTGGGGTTGGTATGTGCGGTACTTCTTTGGGCGGGCGCCGATCCGTCCGGGTATGCAGCGCACCCTCTACACATTGCTGAGCAGATGGAACCTGCGGTTCTCGGTGCGCGACCCGCAGTTGCGGGCCAAGCTCACTCCGAAGGATCTGCCGATGTGCAAGCGGATGATATTCGCGGGCCATTTCTACCGGTCGGTCCAGCGGCCCGGCGTCGAGGTGATCACCGACGCGATCGATCACATCGAGCCTCGCGGCGTCGTCACCGCCGATGGCACGCTGCACGAACTGGACATGTTGGTCTATGCCACCGGATTCGACGCCCGCGCCTACGTGCGACCGCTGACCGTCATCGGGGAAGGCGGACGAACATTGGACGAGGCGTGGGCTGACGGTCCGACGGCGTACCGGTCCGTCGCGGTGCCGGGGTTTCCCAACCTGTTCATGCTGATGGGCCCGCATTCGCCGATAGGCAACCAGTCGCTGATACCGATCGCCGAGGACCAGGCCGACTATGCGATGTGGTGGATCAACAAGATTCGCGACGGTGTGGTGCAGGCCGCCGCACCGACTGAAGCGGCGACGAAAGAGTACAACGAAAGCATGAAAGCGGCTATGCCGCAAACGATTTGGCTGTCCGGTTGCAACAGCTGGTATCTGGGCAAGGATGGTCTGCCCGAGCTTTTCCCGTGGACACCCGAAACTCATCGCGAACTGCTTCGTCGGCCGGAGCCCGCAGACTTCGACATCCGCTCTGTGTGACGACGTTCCGGCGCTAGAAATCTTCGTCGCCGGGACCGCCAACGGCTGCCCAGGGCGAGTTCTCGTCGAAAACCAGACCCATCGGCGCCAGCACCCGCAGCGCTGTGTCGGCCACGACTGCGTCGAGGTCGCAGACGAGTATCGAGCGCCACGGCGTGACGACCAGCGGCGCCTCGATTGCCGCCAGGTACTCCGCGACGCGCGCCGGCAGCACGCCCAGCGGCACCGCGGCGCCCAACGCCACCCCGCCGTCGTCCTGCTCGATCCAGCCCGCCGGGGAGCGGGTGACCTTCCGAAATCCATCACCGAGCTCGACACCGGGCCACAGTTGCGAAGGATCTGCCAATTCGCTTACCCGCGCGGCGTTCCCGCGGACCTCGACGAACCGCACCGCAACGGCAATCAAGGTGTCGACCACCGCGCGGGCGGTCAGCCGGACACCGGTATCGCGCCCGGCCAGCACCAGGGCGGCGGCGTCGTCGACGATATGCACGCCGACGTCGGCACCCAGGCCGGACACGTCGTCGCGCCCGTCGTCAACGCTGAACAGGAAGCGTTCCGGCAGCTGTGCCAACACCGGCTCGGTCTGGATTGCGGCGTCAAGTTCGGTGACCCATGCCCGCACATCGGCAAGTCCGCCCACCCTGCCGGACAGCGGCGAGGCGACGATAGTGCCGTTCGATGACGGCAGCAAGCCGGCCTCTGCCACCACTACGGCTACGGTCTCGGCATCGGTGACTGCGGGGATCTGCAGATTGCCGCGGCGGGTCAGCTCCAGCGCCGCCGAGCCGAAAGCTGCTGACACGTGGGCCAGAGCTTCCAACTGGCCGGCAGTCAACATGCCGCCAGGCAACCTGATTGGCGTCGGCGAACCGTCGGCTGCGTGGTTCAGGACGTCCCAGCTCGCCGCGCATAGCCTTTGCGCTTGTCGACCTCGACGTCGCTGGTGAAAACGCGACCGGTCCCCAGCGCGCGTCCCAATGCCTCAGCCACCCGCAGCGGCATCAAACGCTGACCCGTTACGGTCACGCCGATCGAACGGGGAACGAGCACGCGTGGTTTCGGTTTGGCGATCACTCCGGCGATTGCCCGGGCGACATCATCCGGCTCGGCATTCTTGAAGCCCTTCGCGTGCCCGATGCCGGTAATCATCTCGGTATTGGTCAGCGTCGGCATGACCGCCGAGAAGTGGACACCGCTCCCGCGGTTTTCCATGCGAACGGTGTCGGTGTAGCCCAGCACGGCATGCTTTGTCGCGCAATAGGTTGCGATGCCCTCGGTCGGTAGCAGGCTGCCCAGCGACGCGATGTTGATGATGTGACCGTGACCGCGCGGCAACATCCGCTGCGCCGCCAGCTTGGTTCCGAGGATCACGCCGTAGACGTTGACATCGAGCAGGCGCTGCGTGGCGGCATCGGCCTCGTCGACCGCGCTGCCGACCGCGATGACCCCGGCATTGTTCACCACTACGTCCACAGGCCCGAGGCGCTCTTCGACGGTGTCGAGAAATTCGGTGAAGGACCGTCGATCCGTCACGTCCAGTCGGCGGCCGACCTCGAGGCCCAACTGGTTGGTCGCCTCCTTGACGGCCGATCGGTCGATATCGCCGATCGCGACCTTGGCGCCCAGGCTGTGCAGAAGGGTCGCCGTGGCCAGGCCGATCCCGCGCGCGCCGCCAGTGACGGCAACCACCTTGTCGGCAACAGAGGAACGTTTCATCGTTGGTTGCTCCTTCTTGTTCGCGTTAAAGCCTAGGCGTTTGAGGGCTCTAGACTGACGCGATGGCACCGACTTTCGCAGAGATCGCCAAGGCGCAGTACGTCCTTCTGACGACATTCACCAAGGACGGGCGTCCCAAGCCCACCGCGATCTGGGCAGCCGACGATGGCGAGCGCCTGCTTGTCATCACCCAGGCGAAGTCGTGGAAGGTCAAGCGGATTCGCAACACGCCGCGGGTCACGCTGGCCGTCTGCGATAGGGGCGGACACCCGAAGAGCGAGGCCATCGAGGCGACCGCGACGATCCTGGACTCCTCGCAGACCGGCGTCGTCTACGACGCCATCGGAAGCGAGTACGGCATCGTCGGCAAGGTGTTTAACGTCTTCAGCAAGCTGCGCGGCGGCATGGCGAACAATGTCGGCTTGGAGTTACGCCCGGCCTGATTCAGCCTTGCTTCCTAGGTGTTCGCCGAAGAATGCGAAGACACGCGCCCATGCGTCGTCGGTGGCGGCCTGGTTGTAGCCGAAGCCTGTGATCCGCAGCAGTGGTTGGGCGGGCAGCTTGTTGGCGAAGCTGTGCCCAACCTTCGGGTAGGCCTTGACGTCGTTGGTGATGCCCTTGTTGTCGAGCACCCGCTGCAGCTTCTCGGATGCCCCACGGCCGATCGGATCCCGTCGGCCGAAGCTGGCCACCACCGGGCAGGCCCCGTCCAGCGTCTCGCTGAGTTCGCGCGGCAGGGGAGCGCCGTAGAACGGTGCTGAGGCGTCAAAACCTTTGGGCGACATGACAAGTGCAAACTGTCCGCCCATGCAGAATCCCGCGATGCCGATGCGGTCGGTGGTTTCCGGCAGGGCTTTCAGGTGATCGCGGGCAGCCAGCACGTCGTCCAGCGAGCGCCCGCGTTGGGTGATCACTTCGCGGATGACCTTCGGCACGCATCGCGCCCAGCCGCCCCGGGCGAACAGGTTCGGGGTCAGCGCGACATATCCCGCCGCCGCGACGCGGCTGTTGATCGATTCTTTGTCCGGCCCGTACCCGATCGCGTCGTGAATGATCACCACACCGGGCCAGGGGCCCGGGCCGTCGGGGACGTCGAGCAGTGCGTCGATCGGGCCGGCCGGGGTGTCGATCTCGATTGTCGTCACGTCAGACATCTAACCGCGTGGCAAGGGTCTGCGGAACTCCCGCGACCGTCTGCGACGTTGCCATCTCATGGTGTCGCGACTCTTTCTGATCTATGTCGTGGTCGAGCTGCTTGTTGTGGTGGGCCTGGCGTCGACCATCGGCCTCGGATGGACTCTGCTGGCGGTGCTGGTCGCGTTCGCCGCCGGGCTGGCCGTCGCCGGCTCGCAGTTGAAGCTGCAGCTCACCCGGGTGCGCTCGGGGCTCGGTGCTGACCAGTCGCGGTTCGCCTCCGACAGCGCACTGATCGCGCTGGGGTCACTGCTGGTCGTGGTGCCCGGTCTGGTGACGTCCGTCGCGGGCCTGCTGTTGCTGTTGCCGCCGAGCCGCGCCGCCGCCCGCCCGGTGCTGACGGCACTGGCCGCCCGCGGCGTCGGCCGGCGCTTCCCGTTGATCACGGTCGCCACCGTCGGCGCCGACCGATATGCCCGTCGCGCACAACCTGACTACATCGACGGCGAGGTCGTTGATATCACTGACGTCACTGACGTGCGTGACGTCCCGGTGGTAAAACCGCCGGCGTTACCCTTGCGGCCTGAATAACGCCCGCGTGTCCCCAATCCGCACAACCCTGCTGATCAACGGCCGGGTACACAGTCCGACACATCCCGACGCCACCGCGATGGCGGTCCGCGACGGCGTCGTGGGGTGGCTGGGCAGCGACGACGTCGGTCGAAGCCAGTTCGCCCGCGCCGAGATCGTCGATCTCGACGGCGGCTTCGTCGCGCCGGGCTTCGTCGACAGCCACATTCACCTCACTGCGACCGGCCTGGCGCTGACCGGTCTCGATGTGCGGTCCGCGACGTCGCGCCGGCATTGCCTGCAGCTGATCGCCGACTACGCGGCGGCCCTTCCCGGCCGGCCGATCTGGGGTCACGGTTGGGACGAGTCGACGTGGCCGGAGAACACGCCGCCGACCACCGCGGAGCTGGACGCGGTGCTGGGTGACCGGCCCGCCTACCTGGCCCGGGTCGACGTGCACTCGGCACTGGCGTCGACCGGTCTGCGCAGGCGGGCGGCCGGGCTGCCCGCGGCGACCGGGTACGACGAACAGCGACCGCTGGTCGGCGACGCCCACCACCTGGTCCGCGCTGCCGCGCGCGACCTGCTGACCGACGGACAGCGCGCCGAAGCCCGGCTGGCCGCGCTTGACGCTGTGGCCGCCAACGGGATCGTCGCGGTGCACGAATGCGCCGGTCCCGAAATCGGCGGGCCGGAGGACTGGCAGGAACTGCGCGCCGCGAGCTCGCGAACCCACGGCGTCGACGTGACCGGCTACTGGGGCGAGGCGGTGACCAGCGCGGCGCAGGCCCGCGCGCTGCTCGAGGACACCGGAGCGGCGGGGCTGGCCGGTGATCTGTTCGTCGACGGCGCCCTGGGGTCGCGCACAGCCTGGCTGCACGAGCCGTACCACGACGCTGCGAACCGCACCGGAACCTGCTATCTGGAACCCGACGACGTCACCGCGCACCTGCGGGCGTGCACCGAAGCCGGCGCGACGGCGGGTTTTCACGTCATCGGTGACGCCGCGGTCTCCAGCGTCGTCGCCTCGCTGGAGCGCGTGGTCGACGACCTTGGCGTGGCCGCGGTGGCGCGCTGCGGGCACCGCCTGGAGCACCTGGAGATGGTGACCGCCGAGCAGGCGGCCAAGCTCGGCGCCTGGGGCGTGATGGCCAGCATGCAACCCAATTTCGACGCGCTCTGGGGGGGAGGCGACGGCATGTACGCCGACCGTCTGGGTATCGATCGAGCCGGGCGTCTCAACCCTTTTGCGCTGCTAGCATCCCAAGGCGTGGCTCTCGCGTTCGGATCCGACGCCCCGGTGACCGGACTCGACCCGTGGGCGACGATCCGCGCAGCCGTCCACCATCACACCCCGCACAGCTCGATCTCCGCGCGAGCGGCGTTCGCGGCGGCGACCCGCGGCGGCTGGCGGGCCGGCGGTGCCGGCGACGAGTTGATCGGCAGCCTGGTTGCGGGTGCCCCCGCGTCGTACGCCGTCTGGGACGTCGGCGATCTTCCCGATTTCGAGGCCGCCGCGCCCAGTGAGACCGTGCGCCGGTGGTCTACCGACCCGCGGTCTCGGGTACCGGCCTTGCCGCGGCTCGACCCGAGTGACTCCTTGCCCCGCTGCCGGCAGACCGTGCACAGAGGCGTCGTCATCCATGGCTAGAGGCATCGGGCGGTTCGACCGCCGCAGGCGGCCGGGCGAGGACACCGAAGTCATCCCCGCGGTCAGAGACGACCCGTTTCTCGGTGAGAGCCCGGCCTCGCCGGTGACTGACGCCGTGACCGGCGAGATCCCGGTCGTAGCAGACCTCGAGCCCGACCCGGACGACGACGACGACGCCGACCTGGTCAGCGATCTCGGGCCGCCCGACGCCGAAGCCGACGGCGAACCGCTGGAGGATCGTGACGACCGGCTGGCGAAGTTCCGCGGCCAGGCCGCTCACGCGGCGGCGGTGCTGTGGCAGCACGTGGTTCACCTGTCGATCGTGCTGGCGACCTGGCTGGCCGGCCAACTGCGGATACGGCTGCCGCAACTGGGCAGGTGGCTGCGGCCACGGCTGACCCGGCTGGCTGCGGCGATCGTGGCTGGTCTGCTGCTCTGCTCGAGCTATCCGCAGTTCAATTGGTGGTGGGCCGCCATCATCGCGTTCGCCGTGCTCGCCTGGGTGCTGACCCGCCCGGCCACCACTCCCGGCGGGGGATTCGGCTACGGCGTCCTGTTCGGCCTGGCGTTCTACCTGCCGCTCATCCGCTGGATCAGCATCCTGGTCGGCCCCGTGCCCTTGCTGGCATTGGTCCTGCTGTGCGCGCTGTTCCCCGGGATCTTCGGTCTGACGGCCGTCGTGGTGCGGCGGTTGCCCGGATGGCCGATCTGGTTCGCGGTGTTGTGGGCGGCGCAGGAATGGTTGAAGTCGACGGTTCCGTTCGGGGGATTTCCGTGGGGTGTGGTCGCCGCCGGCCAGACGGCAGGCCCGTTTTTGCCGCTGGTCCGGCTGGGCAGCGTTCCGCTGCTCTCGCTGGCGATCGTGTTGACGGGATGCAGCCTCGCCGCGCTGGTGCTGGAGACGGTGTCGTGGTGGCAGGCGGCGCGCCATCGACACAATGCCGGCGACGCCGAGGCAGCCGACACCCCGCCCGCGGTGGTGCTGCCCGCTCTCTGTATCTGCCTGGTTTTTTTCGCCGCCGCCGGCGTGTGGCCGCAGGTGCGCCACTCGGGCACCGGGTCCGGGAACGAACCCACCGCGAACGCGGCGGTTGTTCAGGGCAACGTGCCGCGGCTCGGTCTGGAGTTCAACGCACAGCGGTTGGCGGTGCTGGGCAACGACGTGCGGGAGACCCGCCAACTGGCCGAGGATGTGCGAGCCGGCCGGGCCCCTCAACCCGACTTCGTGGTCTGGCCCGAGGACGCGTCGGAGATCGATCCGCTACTCAATTCTGATGCGGCGCAAGAGATCTCGGTAGCCGTCGAGGCGATCAGGGCGCCGATCCTGGTCGGCACGGTGCTCGACGTTGCCGGCCGGTCGAGAGAGAGCCCCGCCCAGACCAACACCGTGATCGTCTGGAGCCCGAAGGCCGGGCCCGGCGACCGCCACGACAAGAAGATCGTCCAGCCCTTCGGGGAATACCTGCCCTGGCGTGGCTTCTTCCGGCACCTGTCCGGGCTCACCGACTGGGCGGGCTACATCATCCCGGTCAAAGGCACCGGCGTGGTCCACGCCGCGGGCATCCCGATCGGCGTCGCGACCTGCTGGGAAGTGATCTTCGACCGTGAGCTGCGGGACGCCGTCCGCAACGGCGCCGAAGTCCTCGCGGTGCCGGCCAACAACGCCAACTTCAACCAGACGATGAGCGAGCAGCAGCTGGCGTTCTCCAAGCTGCGCGCGGTGGAGTTGGACCGCTACGGCGTCGTCGCCAGCAACGTCGGAATCTCCGCCCTGGTCACCCCGGACGGCCGTGAGCTGGTACGGACGAACTTCTTCACGCCGGCGTATCTGGACAACCAGGTCCGGCTCAAAACGACATTGACGCCGGCCGCCAGGTGGGGCCCGATCCTGCAGGGCACTCTGGTCTCGGCTGCTGTCGTGATCCTGTTGGCGGCCATGCTGCACAATGGATGGTTCAAAGATCTCCACCGGCGGCTGTCGGAGCTGGCAAACAAGAGCGGGCCGGCGCCGGGGAGATCCGATGACGACCCGCGCGGCGACGACGTAGTGGCCGACGGCCGGCCTGTTAATGAGGTTGCAGACGACAACGAACCCGACGGGGACGGCCAACATTCCGCCCGCGGACCTGTTCAGCGGCCAGAAAAAGGAGAGATATGACCACCGGCGATCCGGTACCTCGGGTTGCGGGCGATCGCCCGACTGAGCGCACCCTGGTGATCATTCCCACGTTCGACGAGCGGGAGAACCTGCCGCTGATTCTGCAGCGACTTCACCGGGCCTGCCCCGCTGTGCATGTGCTGATCGTCGACGACAACAGCCCAGACGGCACCGGTCAGCTGGCCGACGACTTCGCCGCGGCCGATCCTGACGACCGGATCCACGTCATGCACCGCACCGTCAAAGACGGTCTCGGCGCGGCCTACCTCGCCGGATTCGCCTGGGGGCTGAGCCGGCAATACACCACGCTCGTTGAGATGGACGCCGACGGCAGCCACGCGCCCGAGCAACTGCACCTGCTGCTGGAGGCGGTCGACGCGGGCGCTGACCTGGCGATCGGCTCACGCTATGTCGAGGGCGGCGACGTGAAGAACTGGCCCTGGCGGCGCTGGGCGTTGTCTTGGACGGCCAACACCTACGCGCGGCTGGCTCTGGGCATCGGTATCCACGACATCACCGCCGGTTACCGCGCCTACCGCCACGATGTTCTAGAGAAGATCGACCTCGAGCACGTCGATTCGAAGGGCTATTGCTTCCAGATCGACCTCACCTGGCGGACCATCAGCAACGGGTTCGTGGTCACCGAAGTGCCGATCACGTTCACCGAGCGCGAACTCGGAGTGTCGAAAATGAGTGGCTCCAACATTCGCGAAGCTCTGGTCAAAGTCGCGCAGTGGGGCATTGACGGACGGTTGCACCGCAAGCGTCCGACACCGGTCGCCCGGTGAGCTGAAACCGACGCTCGCCTTCAGCTACCGCGACGGCGCGTCTTGATCAGCTCGAGCCGCTCTTTGAGCAGTTCATCGAGCTCGTCGACCGAGCGGCGCTCCAGCAACATGTCCCAGTGCGTACGGGGCGGCTTCACTTTTTTCGGCTCGGGCAGGTCGCCCTCGATCAAGGTGCCTTCCATGCCGTTGCGGCACAGCCAGTTGCCGGGGATCTCGGCGTCGTCGGCGAACGGAACGTCGAATTCCTCGCCGTTCTCGGTGCGGTAACGCGCAACCTGCCGCGGCGCCAAGTCGTGGTTGCGGTCGGTCTCGTAACTCACGGCTCCGAGGCGACTGCCTCGTAGGACACGATCAGCCATTGGTACCCACTCCTCTTAAAGTCTTCTTATGCAGCTAGCGCTCTGATCAACGCTGCACCGGACAATCTAGTTCCCGGGCATTTCGACCCAACCGTCAATGATACCGGGATTCAGCTCGTACCCCGACTAAAGTCGGCCCCGTGGCCCGACGCGTCCGCCCCCAGCCGTGCAGATGGTGTGGCCGAGATGTCGCCGACAGCGCGATAGGACGCCGCCGCCAGTACTGCCGGCAGTCGTGTCGGCAGCGTGCTTACGAGCAGCGGGCCTCGATCACCGGCGCAAAAGGTGCCTCGGTGCCCGCTGATGCGGTGGTGTTGTCAGCTGACGAGGCCGCTGACTTGTCCGACCGCGTCTACCAGGTGCGATGCGCGGCCGAGGACGTCGCCATCGCTCTCGACGAGGGAGCCGATCCCCGAGAATTGCGCGAACTGTGCGACGCGTTGATGCGCGCCGCGCAGGCCGCCGACGGGTGGCGCAGGCCAGCCTGACCGCCGTCGACGGTAATCGTTAACCGGCGAAGACGCGCTTGGCCTCGGCTGACTTGTGACCGGTAGAGTCTCGCCATGGATCGCTGGACAACGCCGGAATCGGCTGTTGGGCCAGGCCATGAATCAGGCGGGCGAGTCGGCGCAGGACGCTACTTCTCCGCGATGGAAATCAGGAGTACCGAGCGTATTGAGAACGTGGGCGAAGTCGGCGGCGTCCGCCGACGATGTTCTCGGGTCGACGAGCAGTCACGCCGTTGCGGCGAATGACTCTGCTCCCCATCTCACGGCCGCACTCCGGATTCAGCCACGATCGACGTTAGGCGAGGGGTAACGACATGGTTGACCAACTGCAGCATGCAACCGAGGCGTTGCGCAAAGCGCTGGTCCAGGTCGAGCGCCTGAAGAGCAAGAACCGAGCGCTGCTGGAACGCTCTGGTGAACCGATCGCGATCGTCGGCATGTCCTGCCGATTCCCCGGCGGGGTCGAATCGCCGGACGGCCTGTGGGACATGGTCGCCCAACAGCGCGACGTGATGTCGGATTTCCCGAGCGACCGCGGCTGGGATCTGGACGGATTGTTCGACGACGACCCCGACGCGCCACACAAGTGCTACACGCGCTCGGGCGGATTCGTCGACGGCGTGGCGGGTTTTGATGCGGCGTTCTTCGGCGTGGCCCCGAGCGAGGCGCTGGCCACCGACCCGCAGCATCGGATGCTGCTGGAACTGTCGTGGGAGGCGTTGGAGCGAGGGGGAATTGACCCGACCTCTTTGCGGGGGAGCGCCACCGGAGTCTTCGCGGGGATCATCGTCCAGGGCTACGGCATGCTCGCCGAGGAGATCGAAGGCTACCGGTTGACCGGTATGACGTCCAGCGTCGCCACCGGTCGGGTGGCGTACGTACTCGGGTTGGAAGGCCCCGCGGTCTCGGTCGACACCGCGTGCTCGTCGTCGTTGGTGGCCCTGCACATGGCGGTGCAGTCATTGCGGTCCGGGGAATGCGATCTCGCACTGGCCGGCGGCGCGACCGTCAACGCCACCCCGACGGTGTTCGTCGAATTCAGCCGGCACCGGGGCCTGTCGCCGGATGGCCGATGCAAACCCTTCTCGGGAGCGGCCGATGGCGTCGGCTGGTCCGAGGGCGGCGGAATGCTCGTGGTGGAACGACTTTCGGACGCGCAGCGGTTGGGCCATCGGGTGCTCGCGGTGGTGCGCGGCACGGCGGTCAACCAGGACGGCGCGTCGAACGGCCTGACCGCGCCGAACGGTCCATCCCAGCAGCGTGTGGTGCGGTCAGCGTTGGCGAACGCCGGATTGAGCACGGCCGACGTGGACGTGGTGGAGGGTCACGGCACCGGAACCACACTGGGCGATCCGATTGAGGCACAGGCGTTGTTGGCCACCTACGGCCAAGACCGGCAGACGCCGCTCTGGCTGGGGTCGATCAAGTCGAACATGGGTCACACGCAAGCGGCCGCCGGGGTGGCCGGTGTGATCAAGATGGTGCAGGCGATGCACCATGACATGCTGCCCGCGTCGCTGCACGTGGATGTGCCCAGCCCGCACGTGGATTGGTCGGCCGGGTCGGTCTCGCTACTGACCGAGGCGCAACAGTGGCCGGGTAACGGCCGGGCGCGCCGGGCAGCGGTGTCGTCGTTCGGTATCAGCGGAACCAACGCACACGTGATCATCGAAGAGTCGCCGTCGGTTGAGCGGGCCGACGGCGTGACTCCGGCGCCATCGGTGGTGCCGTGGGTGGTGTCGGCCAAGAGCGCGGTGGCGCTTGAGTCGCAGGCAGCGCGGTTGGCCGAATTCGTCGGTGCCCAACAAGAATTGGATGTCGCCGACGTGGGTTGGTCGCTGGCGGGGCGGTCGACGTTCGAGCACCGCGCGGTGGTGCTCGGCAGCGACCGCAGCCAGTTGCTGAGCGGCCTGGAAGAGCTCATCGGCGGGACGCCGGGCACTTCGGTGATCAGCGGCCACGCGAGTCCGGCTGGCAAGACCGTCTTCGTCTTCCCGGGGCAGGGCTCGCAATGGCTCGGTATGGGTGTCGAATTGCTGGACAGTTCACCGGTTTTCGCTGAGCAGATGAACGCCTGCGCGGAAGCATTCGCCGAGTTCGTCGACTGGTCGCTGATCGACGTGTTGCGCGGGGCACCCGGTGCCCCGGGCCTGGACCGCGTCGACGTGGTCCAGCCGGCGCTGTTCGCGGTGATGGTGTCACTGGCCGAGCTGTGGCGGTCGATCGGTGTTCGCGCCGATGCCGTCATCGGGCATTCCCAAGGCGAGATCGCGGCGGCCTACGTCGCCGGCGCTCTATCGTTGCGCGACGCCGCACGGGTGGTGACGCTGCGCAGCAAGATGCTGCGGGCGCTGTCCGGTCGCGGTGGCATGGCTTCGCTGGCATGCGGATCTGAGCAGGCGCGAGAGCTGTTGGCGCCGTATGGCGATCGGGTCAGTATCGCCGCGGTCAATGGGCGCTCGGCCGTCGTGGTGTCGGGCGAAGTGGCCGCGCTTGACGAGATCGTCGCCTACTGCACCGAGCGCGAGATGCGCGCCCGTCGCATCGACGTCGACTACGCGTCGCATTCCGTTGCCGTCGAAGCGATCCGCGATGAACTCACCGAAGCGTTGTCCGGCATCGCGCCGAGTTCGGTACGCACCGTGTTCTTCTCCACGGTCACCGGCGGCATCCTCGACACCGCGGGCCTGGACGCCGACTACTGGTTCCGCAACATCCGCCAGACCGTCGAATTTGAACAGGCTGTGCGCACCGCAACCCAAAGCGGCTACCGGGCTTTCATCGAATCCAGCCCGCACCCCGTGCTGATCGCCGGCATCGAGGACACCGCCACCGACTGCGCCGGCGACGCCGCCAAAATCACCGTGGTGCCTACCCTTGGCCGCGAGGATGGCGGACTGGACCGATTCTTCGCCTCGGCCGCGCAGGCTTTCGTGTCCGGTGTCACGGTGGACTGGCGTGCGGCGTTGCCGGGCGCCCGCTTCGTAGAACTGCCGACGTATGCCTTTGAGCGGCGGCGTTTTTGGCTGTCCGGAGATGGAACCGCGGTGGACGCCGCGGGCCTCGGGTTGGGAGCCAGTGAGCACGCACTGTTGGGTGCGGTGGTGGAGCTGCCGGATTCCGGCGGGGTGATGCTGACGGGCCGGCTGTCTCCGGGCAACCAAAGCTGGTTGGCCGATCACGCCGTCGACGGGTTGGTGGTATTCCCGGGTGCGGGCTTTGTCGAGTTGGCGATCCGGGCCGGCGACGAAGTCGGCTGCTCGGTGGTCGACGAACTGACCCTGCAGGCACCGCTGATGCTGCCGGCCTCCGGCTCGGTCGCGGTGCAAGTGACCGTGGGGGCCGCCGACGAATCCGGGCAGCGCACCATCTCTGTATTCGCCAGAGACGCCGCGGATTCCGCGTGGACGTGCCACGCCACCGGATCGTTGTCATCCGGGTCCGTGCAGCCGGCGGCGGATCTGTCGGTCTGGCCGCCCGAGGGCGCGGTAGCCGTCGACGTGACCGACGGCTATCAGCGATTGGCGGACCGCGGCTACCAGTACGGACCCGCGTTCCAGGGACTGACCGCGCTGTGGCGTCGCGGCGAGGAGTTCTTCGCCGAGGTGACGTTGCCGCAATCAGCCGGCGGCGTCCACGGATTCGGCGTGCACCCGGTGCTGCTGGATGCGGCACTGCACGCGGCGGCGATCACACACGCAGGCGCCGGTAGCAAAGAGATAGCGCTCCCGTTCTCCTGGCAGGGTGTGTCGCTGCACGCGGCGGGAGCCTCATCGGTGCGGGCGCGCATCGCGCCGTCGGGCCCTCCCCCGCAAGCGGGCGGTACCCCCACGGCGGTGTCGGTGGAACTGGCCGACGGACTGGGCTTGCCGGTCCTGTCGGTGGCATCGATGATCGCTCGCCCGATCTCTGCGCAGCAGTTGCAGGCGGCGGTGTCCGGCGCAACCGCGGATCGGCTGTTCGAGCTGGCCTGGTCACCCGTCTCGGCTGCGTCGCACGCCGAGACGCCGACCTATGAGGTGTTCGATTCCGCTGCCGTCGGCCAGGATCCGATCACTGCGAGCTATGAGCGCGTACACACCGCCTTGGCCGCGCTGCAGTCCTGGTTGGCCGAACACGAATCGGGCGTGCTGGTGGTCTCGACCCGTGGGGCTGTCGGCTTGCCGGGCGAGGATGTCACCGATCTGGCCGGCGCCGCGGTGTGGGGTCTGGTTCGTTCGGCGCAGACCGAGCATCCCGGCCGGATCGTGTTGGTGGATTCCGAGGCGCCACTGAGCGATACGGTGGTCGCCCACGCATTGTCGGTCGGCGAGCCGCAGGTGCTGGTGCGCGGTGACACGATCTACGCCGCGCGGGTGCACGGCAGCCGGGCAGTGGACGGGATCTTGGTCCCCCCGGTCGACGGGCCGTGGCGGTTGGGTCTGTCCACCGCGGGCACCTTCGAGAATCTGCAACTCGAACCGGTGCCGAACGCCGGCGCAACGCTGGAACCTGGGCAGGTTCGGGTCGACATCCGCTCCATCTCCACCAACTTCCGCGACATCATGATCACCCTGGGCATGTTCACCCACGACGCGCTGATCGGCGGCGAAGGTGCGGGTGTCGTCGTCGAGGTGGGGCCAGGCGTGACCGAATTCGCCGTCGGCGACGACGTGTACGGATTCTTCCCGGACGGCAGCGGCACCCTCGTCGCGGGCGATATCCGGCTCCTGCTTCCGATGCTGTCGGACTGGTCCTACGCCGAAGCCGCCGCCATATCAGCCGTTTTCACGACCGCCTACTACGCGTTCGTCCACCTCGCCGACGTCAAGCCCGGCCAACGGCTGCTGCTGCATGCAGGAACCGGTGGCGTGGGTATGGCCGCCGCGCAGTTGGCGCGGCACTTCGGGCTGGAAGTCTTCGCCACCGCCAGCCGCCCGAAATGGGACACGTTGCGGGCGATGGGTTTTGACGATGACCACATCGGCGATTCCCGCACGCTGGAATTCGAAGACAAGTTCCGTGCCATCGTCGGCGACCGGGGCTTCGACGTCGTGCTCGACTCGCTGGCCGGCGAATTCGTCGACGCGTCATTGCGTCTGGTTGCCCCCGGTGGGGTGTTCCTGGAGATGGGCAAAACCGACATCCGCGATCCGGGAAAGATCGCCGAAGAATATCCCGGTGTGCGCTACCGCGCGTTCGACCTGTTCGAGCCCGGCCGCAATCGCATGCACCAATACATGCTCGAGCTCGCTGAACTCTTCGACGCCGGGGTACTGCGCCCGTTGCCGGTCACCACGTTCGACATCCGCCGGGCACCGGCCGCGCTGCGGTACCTGAGCCAGGCGCGTCACACCGGCAAGGTCGTTCTGACCATCCCTTCTACGCCAGGTGGTGTCCTGGGTTCGGGCACGGTGCTGATCACCGGTGGCACCGGCATGGCGGGTTCGGCTCTGGCCCGCCATGTGGTCGCCAACCACGGCGTGCGAAACTTGCTGCTGCTCAGCCGGCGTGGACCGGATGCGCCCGGCGCCGCCGACCTGGTGGCCGAGCTGTCCGAGGCCGGGGCGCAGGTGCAGATAGCCGGCTGCGACGCGGCCGACCGGCCGGCGCTGGCCAAGGTGATCGCCGACATCTCCGTGCAGCACCCGCTGAGCGCCGTCATCCATGCCGCGGGAGTGCTGGACGACGCGGTGCTGACGTCGCTGACACCGGAGCGGGTGGACACGGTGTTGCGGGCCAAAGTGGACGCCGCGTGGAATCTGCATGAGCTGACGCGCGATACGCCGATCTCGGCGTTCGTGATGTTCTCGTCGATGGCCGGTCTGGTGGGCTCGTCGGGGCAGGCCAACTACGCCGCGGCCAACACGTTCCTGGACGGGCTCGCCATGCACCGGCGCGCACACAAGTTGCCGGCGATCTCGCTGGGCTGGGGCCTGTGGGATCAAGCGAGCGACATGACCGGTGGGCTCGACGCCGCCGGCCGGGCCCGACTGGCGCGTACTGGCGTCAAGTCGCTGTCGTCGGCCGACGCGCTGCAACTCTTCGACACCGCGATGGTGGTCGACGAGCCGTTCCTGCTGCCCGCCCACATCGACACCGCGGCGCTGCGGGCCAACGCCGCCGTGGTCCCGCCGATGTTCATCGATCTGATCACCGCGCCGACTCGTCGCCGGGTCGACGACTCGCTGGCCGCCAGTAAATCGAAATCTGCTCTGGCCCAACGCATCAACGGACTGCCGGAGGCTGAACAGCAGGCCGTGCTGCTGGATCTGGTCCGCTCGCACATCGCCACCGTGCTGGGCAACACCACTCCAGAAGCCATCGATCCGGACAAGGCTTTCCAGGAGTTGGGCTTCGACTCGCTGACCGCCGTCGAGATGCGCAACCGGCTCAAGGCCGCCACCGGGCTGGCGCTGTCGCCGACGCTGATCTTCGACTACCCGACGCCGAGTCGGCTGGCGTCGTACTTCCGCACCGAACTCGCCGGTGTGCCACAGGAAGTCAAGAGCGTGCCCGCCGTACGGCTCAGCGGCGACGACCCGATTGCGATCGTCGGCATGTCCTGCCGGTACCCGGGCGGAGTGAACTCTCCGGAAGACCTGTGGGACATGGTGATCCAAGGCCGCGACGTCGTGTCCGAATTCCCCGGCGACCGCGGCTGGGACCTGGCCAACCTGTACAACCCCGACCCCGATGTCGCCGAGACCTGCTACACCCGCACCGGCGGCTTCGTCGAGGACGTCGGCGACTTCGACCCGGCATTCTTCGGGATCGGCCCGTCCGAGGCGCTGGCGATGGATCCCCAGCAGCGGATGTTCCTCGAATTGACCTGGGAAGCGTTGGAGCGGGCAGGGATCGACCCGACCACGCTGCGCGGCAGCGCCACCGGAGTCTTCGCCGGCCTGATGACACAGGGTTACGGGATGTTCTCGGCCAAGCCGGTGGAAGGCTTCCGGCTGACCGGCCAGTTGTCCAGCGTCGCCTCCGGCCGGGTCTCCTACGTACTCGGCCTGGAAGGTCCCGCGGTGTCGGTTGACACCGCGTGCTCGACCTCGCTGGTGACGCTGCACATGGCCGCGCAGTCGTTGCGGTCGGGGGAGTCCGACCTCGCGCTGGCCGGTGGTGTCACGATCAACGCCACGCCGGACATCTTCGTCGAGTTCAGCCGTTGGCGTGGGCTGTCGACCGACGGGCGCTGCAAAGCGTTCGCCGGCGCCGCCGACGGCACCGGGTTCTCCGAGGGTGGCGGAATGCTGGTGCTGGAGCGGCTTGCCGACGCTCAGGCCCTCGGCCACCCGGTGCTGGCCGTCGTCAGCGGTTCGGCGGTCAACCAGGACGGCGCGTCGAACGGGCTGACCGCACCCAACGGTCCCTCGCAGCAGCGGGTGGTGCGAACGGCATTGGCGAGCGCCGGACTCAGCGGGACAGACGTGGACGTGGTCGAAGGCCATGGCACCGGCACCACGCTCGGCGATCCGATTGAAGCCCAAGCGATCCTGGCGACCTACGGACAGGATCGGCACGACCCGCTGTGGCTGGGGTCGATCAAGTCGAATATGGGCCACACCCAGGCCGCCGCCGGCGTCGCAGGCGTGATGAAGATGATCCTGGCGATGCGCCACGAGGTACTGCCGGCGACGTTGCATGTCGATCAGCCCAGCCCGCACGTGGATTGGTCGATGGGGTCGGTGCAACTGCTCACAGAACCGCAGCCATGGAAGGCCGACGGCCGGGTGCGTCGCGCAGGCGTGTCGTCGTTCGGGATCAGCGGCACCAATGCGCACGTGATCATCGAGTCGGCTCCGGCCATCAACCAAACGGAGCAGACCGTACACAGTCCGGTCCCGTCGCCGCCGGTGGTGCCGTGGGTGTTGTCGGCGAAGTCGGAGACGGCGCTGGCGTCCCAGGCATCCCGGTTGGCCGACTTCATCGGCGCCCGCAGCGAATTGACAGCCGACGACGTCGGCTGGTCGTTGGCGGGGCGTGCCGGCTTCGAGCACCGGGCCGTGCTGCTCGGCGCGGACCGTGACCATTTGCTCGCCGGCTTGGCTGAGCTGGCCGGTGGCCGGCCCGGCGCGTCGGTGATCGCCGGGCAGGCCATCGCGGGCGGCAAAACCGTCTTCGTCTTCCCTGGCCAGGGCTCCCAGTGGCTCGGCATGGGTATGGGCCTGCACGCTGCCTACCCGGTGTTCGCCGAAGCGTTCAACACCGCGGTCGGGGAGCTGGACCGCCACCTGCTGCGCCCACTTCGTGAGGTCATGTGGGGTCATGACGAAAACCTGCTAAGTACCACAGAATTCGCCCAGCCCGCGCTGTTCGCCGTCGAGGTTGCGCTGTACCGCCTGCTCGGATCCTGGGGTGTGCGGCCCGACTTCGTGATGGGCCACTCGGTCGGGGAGTTGACCGCGGCCCACGTCGCAGGCGCCCTGTCGCTGGAGAACGCCGCGCTGCTGGTGGTCGCGCGTGGCCGCTTCATGCAGGCGTTGCCGTCCGGCGGCGCCATGCTCGCCGTGCAGGCCACCGAGGACGAAGTTCGCCCGCTGCTGAGCGACAGCGTCGGAATCGCGGCGGTTAACGGACCGTCGTCGGTGGTGGTCTCCGGTGACGAGACCGCGGTGACCGCGATCGCCGACCAGATGCGCGCACAAGGCCGCCGGGTGCATCAGCTCGCGGTGTCGCATGCTTTCCACTCGCCGCTGATGGAGCCGATGATCGGCGAGTTCAAATCCGCCGCAAGGGAACTCGCGGTCAATCCGGTCAGCATTCCGGTCATCTCCAACGTGACAGGCGAATTGGCTGGCGACGATTTCGCGTCAGCCGACTACTGGACGCGACACATCCGGGCAGCAGTCCGGTTCGCGGACAGCATTCGCTACGCGAATTCAGTCGGTGCAAGCCGCTTCCTCGAAGTGGGGCCGGGTGGCGGCCTCACCTTGTCCATCGAGGAGTCACTCGCCGAAGCAAACATCGTGTCGGTGCCGATGCTGCACAAGGATCGTCCCGAACCGAACACCCTGACGGCCGGACTGGCGCAGGCGTTCGTGTCGGGTGTCGGTGTCAATTGGCGTGCGACCCTGCCCGGTGCCAAGTTCGTCGAGTTGCCGACGTATGCCTTTGAGCGACGCCGTTTCTGGCTGTCCAACGACGATGCCACGATCGACGCCGCCGGTCTGGGCCTGGAGGCCAGCGAACATGCGCTGCTGGGCGCGGTGGTGGAGCTGCCGACATCAGGTGGTGTGGTGCTGACCGGCCGGCTGTCTGCCGGATCGCAGGGTTGGCTCAATGACCACGCCGTCGGCGGTGTGGTGGTGTTCCCGGGTGCGGGCTTCGTCGACCTGGCCATCCGCGCCGGAGACGAGGTCGGTTGCTCGGTCGTCGACGAGTTGATGCTGGCCGCGCCGCTGGTCATTCCCGCGACCGGCTCGGTCACGGTGCACGTCATCGTCGGCGGTGCCGAGGAATCGGGCGGCCGCCCGGTGTCGGTGTTCTCCCGCCGCGACGCTCACTCCGGCTGGACTCTGCACGCGGAAGGCGTCGTCCGACCGGGTGCCGCCGATCGCGTCACCGACATGTCGGCTTGGCCGCCGGTGGGCGCAACACCGGTCGACATCGACGGGCTGTACGACCGGTTGGCAGCGCGCGGCTACGGATACGGCCCGGCGTTCCAGGGTTTGACCGCGATGTGGCGCCGCGGCGACGAGGTGTTCGCCGCCGTGTCCCTGCCGAGCGACGCCGGAGTATCGCCGGCAGGATTCGGTGTGCACCCGGCGGTGCTGGACGCCGCTCTGCACGCGGTGATCGTCGCGACCGAGGCCGACCACGACGCGGGAAGCGGTGTGCTGGTGCCGTTCTCCTGGCAGGGCGTGTCGTTGCATGCGGCGGGTGCATCGTCGGTGCGGGCGCGGATCGCGCCGTCAGGTCCGTCGTCGGTGTCGGTGGAACTGGCCGACACGCTGGGTCTGCCGGTGCTGTCGGTGGCGTCGATGGTGGCGCGTCCGGTGACCCACCAGCAGTTGATGGCCGCGGTATCGGGTTCGGGACCCGACCGGATCTTCGAGGTGGTGTGGTCGCCCGCGGCCGCCGGTTCGCACGGCGAGGCGCCGTCCTACGACGTGTTCGAATCTCAACCCGCCGACGGCGATCCGTTGGCCGAGACCTACCGCCGCACGCACGAGGCCTTGGCGGCGCTGCAGTCCTGGCTCGCCGAGCATGACTCCGGGATGTTGCTGGTGTCGACCCGCGGTGCGGTGAGCTTGCCCGGGGAGGATGTCACCGATTTGGCCGGCGCCGCGGTGTGGGGTCTTGTGCGATCCGCGCAGACCGAGCATCCGGGCCGAATCGTGCTGGTGGATTCCGATGCGCCACTGAGTGATTCGACGGCTGTCGCGGTCCTGGCCGCCGGTGAACCGCAGGCGTTGGTACGCGGCGAGATCGTGTACACCGGCCGGGTGCACGGCAGCCGGGCCGTGGACACGCTGCTGACACCGCCGAGCGATGAGCCGTGGCGGCTGGGCATGTCCAGCAAGGGCACGTTCGAGAATCTGATCGTCGAGGCGATCCCGGACGCCGATGCTCCGCTGGAGCCCGGGCAGGTCCGGGTGGCGGTGCGCACCATGGCGGCCAACTTCCGCGACGTGATGATCGCGCTCGGCCTGTATCCCGACGAGGACGCCGCCATGGGTGTGGAGGCGTCCGGCATCGTGATCGAAACCGCCTCGGATGGCGGTC
>Ga0302326_10009035_pt1 | contig 21888 bp, 21 predicted proteins | sample Palsa_T0_3_FD_202264 | JGI IMG/M metagenome (GOLD analysis project Ga0302326, IMG submission 202264) | Peat permafrost microbial communities from Stordalen Mire near Abisko, Sweden - Palsa_T0_3 | ecosystem: Environmental > Terrestrial > Soil > Palsa > Peat permafrost | place: Sweden: Abisko... | reverse complement strand
TGTTCATGATAAAGTGAAATCATTTCGGTCTTTTTTATAGGGGCGCCTGCACTCCCATACGATATTATAATTGGACCCAATATGAAAATCAACGTGAGCGCCAGAAATACCCCCTTTAGCCCCTGACCTTTTTTTAACAACGCCAGATATAGAAAGAAGTTGCAAATCAATATCCAAAACGTAGCGCCCAGGTAACCGGTATATTGATTCCAGCGTAGCCATTCGGGTTTACCCTGCACGGCATCGCTCAAAAAAATGATGGATTTATGGAATGGCAGTTTCAGAAAAATGTACTCGACACCCAGCCAAAAAATGATGATCGTAAATTTTCCAGGCCTGACACCGAGATTTTGATGGACTACGGAATAGGCTACGAAGGCAAGCGTTAGGACAATAGCCTCGGTAATCGAAGCTACCAAAAAATTCAGCGAGAAAAAATGAGCGCTAAAGAGAGAAGCCGTCAGAGCCAACAGGATAAGTTCGCTTGAGCCCCAAAAGTTCTCATCGGTTTTGGCGTAATCAGCAATGGCAAAAAGCGGCGCGATTCCTCCAAAAATGAAAACGGGGAAAGACCTCATCATCCACCCCGCCGTAAGCAACAGCACGGCAATAAAGAACAAAATCAATAAGCGCAGGATAAAATCACTCTTTTTTACCATCGATGACAATTACAATTTCTCCTTTTACTTCCTTCTTTGAAAAATGAGTTAAAACGTTTTCGATAGGTCCCGTCACGGTCTCCTCATGAATTTTCGTGAGTTCGCGTGATACGGAGATCCTTCGTCCACGGCCATGAGATTCCATAAACTGCTCCAGCGTTTTCACCAACCGATGGGGCGATTCGTAAAGAATGACGGTGCGCTCTTCTGCCCCCAGTTTTTTGATCAGCGTTTGCCGCCCTTTTTTGTGCGGGAGAAATCCCTCAAACACAAACCGGTCGGTCGGGAAGCCGGATTTTATCAGGGCCGGGACAAAGGCAGTCGGGCCAGGCAGGCATTCGACTTTCAAATCAGCCTTCAGCGCCTCACGCACCAGCAAGAATCCAGGATCCGAGATTCCGGGCGTACCTGCATCGCTAACCAGCGCCATTACAATACCCTCTTGCATCTGCCGGATCAAGCCTGCTTTTACCTGATGTTCGTTAAAATTATGGAAACTCCGGACCGGCTTGGCGATTTCATAGTGCTTCAGAAGGATACCGGACTTGCGGGTATCTTCGGTTAAGATGGCATCGACTGATTTTAAAACGTCAAGAGCCCGCAACGTAATGTCTTTCAAGTTGCCAATCGGTGTAGGCACGAGATAGAGCGAAGATTTTTCCAGGATCACACTAGTTTATCGATCGCTTTCGCCAACGTATGATCCTTTTCGGTGACCACATCTCCTGCATCGTGTGTTGAAAGTTCGACCTGGACAACATTGTATGTATTTGTCCAGGTGGGATGATGGTTCATTTTCTCTGCCACCAGAGCTACTTTGGTCATAAAACTAAAAGCGTGAACAAAGTCTTTAAACTTAAAAGTTTTTTTTAATCGATTTTTTTCTTTTTTCCACATATCGCGTAAAGATTAGATAGAAGATATTGCCGGCGCAGAAATGAATGATCATTCCACACCTTAAAGCTAGCATTTAAATTAAAAATAATGGGCCAGGATGGGTGCATTTCACAGGGGTTACAAAGTCCTCGCAACTCCCCTTCTCCAAAAGGGGAAACTGGGATGAAGTGAGCCCCCTCAAAGGGCAATGATTCCTTCAATTACTGAGGCCTTTTGATAAACATCAATGACAGCCTCGCCGGAGGACATCATCATTTGGATGGTAAGGCTTATATAATTGCCTTTTTTTGACCCCTTCTCCGTCGCGATATTCAACGGAAATAATTCTCGTACCTCGTCTTCTTTTCCTTTGGGCACAATAAACTTAAAAATGTACATCGTCGGCCAGGAATGATATTCGTCAAGTTTTTCGCGAAAGGAGATAAGCCAGGCAGGATCCATAAAAAAAGCGGCGTCCGATGCAGCCGAACACTCGCTCGTCTAGTATATTAATAAAACTTGTAGCGCTTGTCTTTAATCTTGGAAGCTTCCTTGATGGCTTCGGCGATACCATAGCTAATCCGGTTATCCATTGTTTGCTTGATCTGATTCTTAAACATGGTATAATCACCGATCGCCGGTGCGATTGTCTTGTTTTGCAATTCAATAATGAACACATTCTTTTCTCCGGCAAAAGGTTTGGAGCGTTTGCCGTTGGCCAGCGAAAATGCAACTCCCACTGCTACCGGATCAAACCCGGCCGAGGGCAACGAATTGGAGTTCATTTTCAAATCGCTGGAGGTCTTTACGGCGGCATCGTTCCCAAAAGGTTTGGCGATCTCTTCCAGACTGCCCTTTAGGGCACTTAACTTTGCAACGAGAATTTTTCCCTTGGCCTGGTTTTTAATAGTCGGAAGGATTTCGTCTTTCACTTTTTCGAGGGGTTTGTACCCTTCTTCAACCTCCGAGGTCACCACGGCGACAACGTAACTGTCTTTAAGATCAAAAACATCGGATATTTTTCCGACACTGGCATCCCTGAAAAGCCAGGTTACAATCTGGCGGGCATCCCCCAGGTTGTTTATCTTTCGTTCGTTGGTTCCAATGTCATTCGCATCAAACAACCCCAGGCGATCTTTTTTCGCTTTCGCTTTGAAATCCTCTATTCCCGATAATCCATTGACAAAAACTTCAGCTTTACGGTAGGCTTCGTTTTTTGTCTCGTCGCTGGGAGTTATAGTTCTTTCAATGGTGGCCACCGTGTAGGCTGTATTATCCTTGACAGCCGTAACGTCGATGATATGATATCCAAATTGTGTTTCTACAACGTCATTCAGGAGCCCTGTTTTCTTGGCATTAAAGACCGCTTGTTGGAAAGGCTTCACCATTTGACCCGTACTGATCCATCCCAGGTCGCCACCTTTGCTGGCACTTCCATCGGTCCCGAACTCACGGGCTTTGGCGGCAAAGTCGGCACCCTTTTTGATCTCATTCAGAATCTTGGTAGCCTTTTCTTTTGCTGCCTTCTTTCCTTCCGGGGTGTCCTTATCCCACTTGATCAGGATATGCCTTGCTTTGGCATTATATATAGTATCGGTCCCAATCTTTGCGACTTTCACTATTTTGTAAGACTCACCGTCCAGGAAAGGACCGATCACCGTTCCGGCCGTCAATATTTTGTTTTTATCACTCAGGGATTTCGGCAGGGAAGAGATGGTATATTTTGCATACGCTTTTTGTCCGTCGGTCTGACTCGCTGCGTAGGCAGAGTCTTCCGGGGTGGTCTTAAATCCTTCAACGACTTTGTTTAATTCAGTGCGGATAGCCGCCGTATCCTCCGGAGAAGGAACCACCGGGAAAGTAACGTACGTGAGGCTGCGTGTCTGCTCGGACTTGTATCGCTCTCTGTTTTTCTCATAGTAGTCTTTCAGATCGCTATCCGAGACTTTTACCAGCGTATCGCTCACATAAACATAGGGTACGAATAAATATTTTATTTCGGCCACGTCATTCTGGTTGTGATAATCCCGTTCACCCTCCGCATCGGTTATATAATTCGTTTTATTAAGAAGATTTTCATACCGTATCCTTTCCCGGCCGGGTGCCAGGGTCTGCCGGAATACGTCCCATCGAATTTTGTTCTGTATGTTTTTGGGGTCGTCCAGGTTTTGAATCCATTGAATCAAACGACTACGATCAAATCGTCCAGAGGAATCGACAAAAGCTGTCTTGATACCCTGATCAATATTTTTTCCTTGTATCATGTCCCATTCTTCTTCGGTAGTCACTTTTTGTCCTACTTTTTCGAATTGAGGAGAAATGGCGTATTTGAGCATAAGTAATTCCCACGCTTCCTGCCGTATCTGAGGCTGGTCGCGCTCCCCAGGCTGACGGCCAAAATTCAAAATGTAATTATTCTCACGTTCCTGAAGATAGCTTTGATACTCGTCCAGCGAGACCTTGTGCCCGGCAATTTCACCGACGGAATTTTTATCTCCGGCGAAAATGGATCGGGGGCCATTCCCAAATAAGTCGCTTCCGACGATAAAAGCAATCATAGCGAGGGCCACGAAGCCCACCACTACTTTGGTCATCTTGGTTCGTAAAGTTCCGATCAATGCCATAATTCGTATTCAAAAAGGGTATAATGATTTTTTTAAAGAGCCGCAAATTTAAGCCGATAGTTGGATTCGGCAAAACGTCAATTCAATAAACCAGCAATTAATTCCGTTGATTTTCAGAAACGTACCCTAATTTCAATCGGTCTGATCGGGATTGGGAGGTGCTTGAATTTCCAGGATGACTTTTACTGTATCAATCCGGTTGTTATCTGTGGCTTGGATAATAAACGTAAACGGTGGCACGGAGACGGAGTCGCCTACGTCCGGGAAGTCTTCGGTGTAGGAAAGAATCAATCCACCCAAGGTCTCGTAATCCCCGACCGGCAGTGCCCATCCGTACGTTTCGCTGAGGTAGTCAATTTCGAGGCGGGCACTAACCAGGTAGGTGTGATCATCCAGTTTTTTCTCGACCAGATCACTCGCGTCATGCTCATCTTCAATCTCACCGAAAATCTCTTCGATGATATCTTCCATGCTCACCAATCCGGAGGTGCCTCCAAATTCATCGACGACAATCGCCAGGCTCTTTCGTTCTTTGATGAATTGGATCATCAGCTCATTGGCCATCATGGTCTCCGGTACAATGATGATGGGTGTGAGGATTTCTTCTATTGTCACAGGTTTTTTGAATAACGCGGACGAATGGCAATAGCCGGTCACGTCGTCAATGGTTTCCCGGTAGATGACTATTTTGGAGTGTCCGCTTTCCACAAAAGCCTCTTTGAGTTTTTCGATTCCTTCCTCAAATCCCACCGAACTGATTTCGGTACGGGGGATCATGCACTCGCGGATTTTAACCTTTTTAAATTCAAGGGCGTTGTGAAAAATCCTCTTGTCGAGTTCGATCTCCTGATCTTCAAACTTGACGTTTTGCATGTTTTTGAGGTAGTTGTTCAAATCGGTTAGTCCAAACACAGGTTTTTGTTCGGAATATTCCAAACGCAAAATGTAAACGATAACGAATTTGGAAAGGGAAACAACCGTATACATCACCGGCCATATTGGAAAATACAGGATCTGAAAAGGAACGGCCAAGGCAGCCAGCATCAGGTTCGGATTGATCAGGAAAAGACTTTTCGGAAGAAACTCTGCGGTATACAGAATAATAAAGGTGGACGTCAGTGTTTGAGCAAGTAAAACACCTGCTTCATTGTTCAGGCTCGACGGGAGAATCCGGACGAATACCGGCTCCATCATTTGAGTGGTGAAAATTCCGAAGAGAACCAGGGAGAGGGTGTTACCGATCAGGGTTGTTCCAATAAAACGGGACGGATTTTGGATAAACCTGGACATGATTTTGGCCCATCGCACACCCTGCTTTCCCTGGATTTCGATTTGGAGTTTATTGGCTGAAAGGAAAGCGATTTCAATTCCTGAAAAAAAGAATGAAAAAATAAGAGCAAGAAGGATGGGCAGGATCAGGTGGGTGTCCATACAAGGCTATCTCTTTTTGCGATAGGTGTAAATAAAAAAAAGGATAACGGAAAGCATAATTGCCCAGTAGGCTTTTTCCATCCCCACGACCATGACTTCGTACGTGCCGATGATAATAAAAGCAGCTGCCAGGGAGAGCAGCAGGGTGTCGACCAATTTCATGCGGCCACAAAAATACGATTTTATGCGGAAGCGGGATGAGGGCTCCCTTAATCCTTGACATCAAAAACCCCCTCAGGTGTGCCGATTTTGTAACGGGACATGTCCTCCAGCGCATCCAGCCCGGTACCGTAAATTATTTCTTCTTCGGTTTTGATGGTCACGAACTTATCGGTATAAATTTTCTTCGTATCCGGTTTCCAGAAAAGTTCTTCCGTATTGAGTTGCTGGTTTTTCTCCATGTTTTTCACCTCTACTTTTCCGCGGCCGCGCCATTTGTTGGTTTCTTTGAAGTAATAGGCGGCATTGGCCCTAAGGGTTGACGTAATATTGCCCAATTCATCATAGAACTCAAGATAAATTCCTTCCGGGAAATCGCGATCTCCATTCTGCATCTCCAGTATTTTCCTGGCCAGCATTTTCATTTTTACCGAATTTTTTTCGACGTAGTGCATCTCCACATCTTTGGCCTCCTGCAACGGGCCGTCGTAGGCGACAGGCTTCGCGTTTTCCGTGGTGGAGCACGACGACAAGCCAAAAAAGATAATGGCTAAATGAAAGGAAACCAGGAATAAAAATTTTACTCTTTTCATAAGCATGTTAAAAAACTGATTCTATTTCTGATGAATACACCAAAATCAATGCCAGAACTTCCGCCCGTCGGGCGAGAGCAGGTCTTGTCAATATTTTTTCGGTTCCTGCTTTATGTGTCGAACCCGAACGGTTAATGACCTGTGGGATGGAGCAGGAGGAATTACATGACCGGCCCGGAGTTATATAACGTGTCTGGAATTCCATACAAAAGAATATTTGGAGTTTATTCAGATTAGTGATTTTAGCCTGTCTGTAGCAGATGAATGTGTCGCGTCCTTTCTCGTTTGTTGTTCTCGGTTTCATTGTTTGGTCTTGGAGAAACACCCTCACTGTATTTTAGAATTCGACGGATTTTTTACATTTGACAAGGTCGCAAAATGTGCGGGCTTGCAGATGTCATCGTTCAACGGTATACCCCATACATGCTTCGACCTGTTATCACAATTGTCCAATGCATGATCCAATCGATAGCGAGCGGCTTAGAAAATTATTACTTGCCTATCCCGCAAAGGCTATCTTGTATTTGTATGATCTATACTTCGATCATCTTGTGACAATATCCGGAAAACTCACGCATAACGACAAGGCCTCGCAGGACATCGTGCAGGAGACATTTATCCATGTGTGGGAAAGATATGAGTGGCTGGGACAGCAACACGATCAATCGATCGAGCGCTATTTACTTAAGGTAGTCAGGAACAAGTCGATAACGTATTATAAAAAGAATCTTCGGATTAGCGAAAGCAGGATAAAGTACTTTCAGGATAACCCTGAGAATCTGGTTGAGGATTCTGCGGAAGTCGGCTGGATAGTCCTGGAAGTACGCAACGAGATAAGGCGAGTCATATCCACGTTTCCGCCCCGGGAAAAGGAATGCTATTTAATGAGCCGGGATGAGAATATGTCCAACGAGCAGATCGCGCAGCGACTGAAAATCTCCTCAAAGGCGGTAGAGCGGTGTATTACAAGTGCCAACAAGCGACTGAAGAAGCATTTTTTCAAGCCCTAAAATAGGTATGTGAGAGACAACTGCTGGATTTCATTCATTTCCCGGTCCTACGCAACAAGAACCGGTTCAGCCACAAGGCGTCCCTGCGCCACTTGTGGTAGGTCTCCAGATAATGCTCATAAATCCTTTTTTGAATGAGTTCCAGTTTCTTCTGCGTCTCCTCAAGTTGCGCCTGTAAGAGCTTCAATTCCTCCGCTTTCTGCATATAATAAAACTGGTTGACGGTCTGGTGCACCGTAAGCGTATTATGCCGAACTAAGTCCCGCACCATATTTTTAAGATGGCCGCTAAACTTGTTTAACTTTTCAGCGCTGATAGGTTTCATGAATCATGCAAAGAACATTCAGAGGCCGGACGCTTTCGTCAATTAACCTAAAAAAATGAAGAATCAACTTTTTCTTCGAAAGCAATCCGGCCCTGAACGGGTAGCTATGGACTTTTATGCGCGGTGTTTACTACAATACTGAATTTCTGCTCCGCCGGCGGCAAACACATTTCTCCGTTGCAAATCATGAATTCAACTTTTCCTTTTACTACTGGCGAAGGCCGGTTTGCTCTGATCTTCTGGGAAAAGGTAACCGCTTCGGAATACCAGGTAACCTCCATATTGAATACCGAATCATAAAACCGGACCGGTTTTCCGCTCTCTTCCATTTTGCCAATCAAGGTGTAGTCGCCCGAAGGTTCGAAGGTAATGCGGGTGGGGAGCGGGCCACCTTTTTTCAGATTTTGGGAGTAGAGGTGCCAGGTTGGGGCAATTGTGGCGGAAAAGATGATTGTGGTTTCGGGTGCAGTTATTGAATTAAAGTTCCATTTTACAAATCTGTTGGTTTGCGCAAAACTGAAAGTGAATTGAAAGAGAAGTAAAATGATAAAAGAAATCGTGCTTACTATTTTCCGCGAAACAGGCATAAAATTGATCATGGATTGTGACGACCCATATAAATCGTCGGGGGAGCCCAAAAACCCCCAGTGTTTTTGTTAATTTTTCAAATAATTTTAGTTTCGGTAATAAATTAGTTTCTAGCTGGAAACAGATTCCACTTTTTGATTTAGTCAGGTTTTCCGGACATTGGCTATTTCACTCTCATCTTTGTTTTGGGTTTAGATACTATTTATCCCGCAGATCGTTTGAATTTAATTTTAGGTGTGCTGAAATCTGATCTGTTATTGGGGCATTAATCGGGAGGAACCTCCAAACAAAGTTGAGACCCGGGGCCGGGCGTCAGTTTGAATCCAATCCCTTGCTAAAGAACTCTTCAATTGTTAACCCTAAAGAATTTACCGTTCTAATTAAGGTGCTAAACCGCATATCCTGACTCCCCGCTTCGTATTTTCCGTATTGCGATCTGTTTATCCCGCTGTCATATGCAAAATCATCACCATTTTCATACCCCAATTCCTTCCTTCTTTGCTTAAGCTTGGTCCCCACTTTTTTCAGCAAGTTCCTGGGATCTTGATGAACCGCATTTGTTTTCTTTTTGGGACCCTTCATAGAACTAAAATAAACCAATTGAATAGTCCCGGATTACTCCTAAAATGGATACTCTGAATTAGGAGTTTTATTTTTAACTTTCTACTTTTATTACATGGTATTTTTTACATCCTGTTTTGAGGCACTGAGATTAAAATTAAATAAGTGCAATCGATCACCGAATGGGCTTCATTTTTCGGCGATGCACCCGGCAAAGGATGGATTTCTAATGTCCGAAGGTTTGAATACAGGCGAATGAAACAATATCGCGACCATACGGATAAGGAACTGGTTGCTCTGCTCACCCAGGGACATAGGGGTGCATTTGCTGCAATTTACAAGGCAAATGTTTCATCCTTGTTGAACTACGTAAGGAGAAGTATACCGCTTAAAGAAGATTGTGAAGAGATTGTTCAAGAAATCTTTGAATCACTTTGGAAAAGACGTGAAGGGCTTCATCATATCACGTCATTGCGTGCTTACCTTTTTACAATGGTAAAATACAAGATTGTCGACTACATTCGGCACAATCTAGTGAAAAGGAGATATGAGGAGAACTATGTCTTGTTTGGGCCAGTGTATGATCACCTCAGCGAAACAATAAATGAACCCTCCGATTTTCAATTATTGATTGATAAGAGCATAGCTGAATTACCGGAGCGATGCCAACTCGCTTTTCGCTTACGCCTCCAGGATAATCTACCGTATAAAGACATTGCCCAATGCATGGGTATTTCCACTAGAACGGTAGAGAAGCATATATCCGCAGCACTCCGGCATTTGAGAAGTGTCTATCAGAACTCATATAAAGCAGGATAAATTTAGCCGATTATATTCGTCAACGCTCGATCGAACTGTTCAATTTATAATGATATTCCTTTAATTAGCCTCCTAATTCTGCGGCCAACCCAGTTCTCTCAGAAGCCCGAAAAAATTATTTTGTAAATTCATGGGGGTTTTTGAACGGCCTTTTCGATTATAAAGTAGGGTCGGGTTTTCAATACCTGATCTCTTATTTCGATACCATCATGGAAAAATCAAATTTTAACCTTTTGTTGGAACGCTACCTGACAGGCCAGGTCACCGAAGAAGAAAAGACCAAGATCGAGGCCTGGCTGGATTCAACGAAAGCGAAAGGAAGCGGAACTTTTGTCTGGAGTAAAGAAGACGAAGAAATTCTATTCAAAAAAATTACCGCCAATCTGAACAATGTAGATGAAATTGTTGCTTTCGAACCGAACCAGCAGAAGGTGCCCTCAATATATAGTAACCGCTGGCTAAGGGCCGCCGCCGCTTTGTTGCTTTTGGCCGTTGCCTCGTATGTAATTTGGGTTGCGGTGTACACAAAATCTCACATACTCCATCCAACTGTCACCCTTGAAAAAATGATCCTTACCGACGGATCCATCGTGTGGCTTCACCCGAAGAGTAAATTGACTTACCGTGAAAAACCTGATCACACCGAGCGGCATGCAGAACTTACGGGGGAGGGGCTTTTTGAGGTAGCTAAAGACGCAAGCCGCCCCTTTATTATCAACTGCGGCAAGATCACAGTCAAAGTACTGGGCACAAGTTTCGACCTAAAGGCCGGTAAAGATGGTATAGAACTAAAGGTGCTGACCGGCAGGGTAAGCCTCTCATCCCAAGAGGATAAGACTGGCATTGTTGTGGAGCCCAATAAAAAGGTGATCTATACAGGCACTCGCGGCATCACTGAAATAACCATGAATGATACGGAGGTTGCGGCTCTCACAGCCAGCACCGAGTACAACATGAAGTTCAGTGGTACGGCGATGGATAAGATCATCGGCCGGATAGAAAAGAAGTTCAATGTGCATTTCCTTGTCGATAACAAAGACCTGTTCGCGTGCAGGATCACGGCGGACTTTACCGATCACTCGCTGGACAATACGCTGCAGATGATATCGGAAGTGCTGGACTTCCGCTACACGATAGAAGGAAGCACGGTCACCGTGCGCGGAGGCGGCTGCAAATAATTATGAAAACCTAGCCCCAACCTATATGAACCCCCTCACACTTCTCCTCACCAATTCCTCCTAAACTAAAGACAGGAGTGGTTGCCACTCCTGTCGTGTTGCCCTCCTTGTAGTATCCGACCCTTGCCGGGGTTGGAGGAAGGGTGCTTTGTCTTTACTCAAGTTAAATGACCTAAAAACAAAACCGTTAAATGTATGAATAAAAGGTTTACCGCGAGAGCGAAACTTTGGAAAATTATGAAGGTATGTACGGTCCAGATAGTGATAGCCCTGACGCTCGTTGGTGCCTCCCTGGCGCGCCCGGATTACGCGCAGGTGCTGGACAGGAAAGTTACCCTTCATCTTACCGGTGTGGCCCTCAAAGACGCGCTGAAAGAGATTGAATCCGCCACCGGCATAAAATTTGTCTATAGCGAAGATCAACTGAACCTGGATGAAAAAGTCTCCGTGGAAGCGGTGGGTCTCAGTCTTGGGGAGGTGCTGGACAAGCTCTTGACGCCGCATGAGATAAAATATAAAGTCCATGAAAAGGAATCCACGATCACATTAAAAAAGCGCAATGAAAAGGAAGAAACCTCATTGATAATTCCGAAAACGGGGGTTGATACAGCCGGAGTTAAAATGACCGTGACCGGCAAAGTTACTGACGCAGGTAACCAACAGCCGTTGGCCGGCGTGAACGTGGTCATAAAAGGAACCACAATGGGAACCAGCTCTGATGCTGCAGGTAACTTTAGCATTGTTGCCAACGAAAGCGACATACTTATTTTCTCCTTCATTGGTTATGCCACCTTTGAAACCCCTGTGAACGCGCGCACAAGGATCGATGTGGAAATGAAGGAAGACGCGAAGAACCTGAACGAGGTGGTGGTGAATGCCGGATATTATTCCACTACCAAGGAATTTCAGACAGGAAGCATAGTTACTGTTGAAGCAAAGGATATCGAAAAACAACCCGTGTCCAATCCCCTTGCCGCTTTACAAGGCCGGGTTCCCGGGTTGGATATCACACAGCAAACGGGAGTGCCGGGTGGAAATTTTACGGTTCTTATCCGCGGGCAAAACAGCATCGCCAACGGCAACGATCCCCTGTACATCATCGACGGTGTTCCGTACATCTCTTCAACGATGGCTTTAACGGAAACCTCTGCAGGAATCCTGGGGGGCGGAGGTACGAGCCCTTTGAACAGTATTGATCCTGCAACTATTGAAAGCATTGAAGTGCTCAAAGACGCCGACGCAACGGCGATTTACGGATCGCGGGGCTCGAACGGCGTGATCCTGATCACCACGAAAAAAGGGAAGGCCGGGAAAACAAAAATTGATTTCAATTATTATTCCGGCATTTCAAAAGTAGGCCGCAAGATCGATATGATGAATACCGGCCAGTACCTGGGGATGCGGCACGAAGCTTTCCGGAACGACGGAATTACACCCACCCCGGCCAACGCTCCCGATCTCCTGGCCTGGGACACAACGCGGTACACCAACTGGCAAAAAACATTGATCGGCGGCACCGCGCATACCACCGATGCACAACTGTCGATCTCCGGCGGGGATAATAACACACAATTTTCTATCGGCGGAGGATACCACCGGGAGACGGCAGTTTTCCCCGGCAGCAACGCGGATCAACGGATCGCTGCGCACGTGAATCTGACCAATACGTCTCCCAATAAAAAATTAAAGACCGTAGTTTCCGTTAATTATTCGGTCAACGCCACCAACCTGATCGCACAGGACCTGACGGGTCGGGCCTTTATGCTCTCGCCTGATGCTCCTCCGCTTTTCGACCAGAATGGAAACCTGAACTGGGGTGCTAATTCGTGGAACAGTAATTACCAAAATCCTTTATCCTATACAAAACAAGGCTATGAGTCCACGACCAATAACCTGATCAGTAATGCAAAGATTGGCTATGCAATACTTCCCAACCTGGAAATCAAAACCGGTTTCGGATACAACAATTCAGTCATGAATGCGGTAACTACTACGCCGGTCAGTTCCCTTGATCCTGCTGTGGCTCAACTGATCGGGAATACAGCAGCCTTCTCAAGCAGCAGCTTTCAAAACTGGATCGCTGAACCTCAGTTGAATTGGAAGCCGGCGATTGGCAAGAGTCATTTTGATGTACTGACCGGGGTGACCTTCCTTGAGCAAATAAATGAAGGTATGGCGCAATATGGACGGGGTTTTCCCAGCGAGGCGCTAATGAAAACAATTAACGCGGCTTCCAGCATAACGACATCGACCAACACCTACGCCCAGTATCGTTACAATGCAGTTTTCGGAAGGATCAATCACATCATAAAAGAGAAATACATCATCAACATCACCGGACGAAGGGACGGGTCAAGCCGGTTTGGTCCGGGGAGACAGTTTGCAAATTTTGGTGCGATCGGATCCGCATGGATATTTTCGAAAGAAGAAGCAGTTAAAAGCCTGATGCCGTTCCTCTCCTTTGGAAAGCTTCGCGCGAGTTATGGCATTACCGGGAATGACCAGATCGGGAATTATCAGTATCTGGATACCTACTCGCCAACGGGTTCGGGGCTTTACCAGGGAAACATCGGTCTGGCTCCCCAGCGCTTGTACAACCCGGACTTTGCCTGGGAAACCAATAAAAAGATTGAAGCCGGTCTCGATCTTGGTTTTTTGAATGACCGGATCGTCGCCACGGTCAATTATTACCGGAACCGTTCTTCCAACCAGTTGGTCAACTCCCCGCTACCCGCCACGACCGGGTTTACTTCAATCCAAAGTAATCTTCCTGCCACCGTACAAAACACAGGGCTTGAAATTGTCCTCAACACCAGCAACATCAAAACTCAGGATTTCACCTGGAGCACGTCGCTGAACCTGTCCGTTCCCCGGAATAGACTTATTGCATTCCCCAACCTGGATGCTTCGCCCGAATACTCCAACCGGTTCGTGGTTGGTCAGCCATTGGGGATCCGAAAACTCTACCAGTACACGAGAGTCGACCCCAACACCGGAATTTACCAGTTTAAAGACGTGAACGGCGACGGGAACCTGGATGTATCGGATCAGAAAACGATCCGGTTTGTCGGGAAGAACTTTTACGGGGGACTGCTGAACAGCTTTCAGTATAAACGGTTTGAGTTCTCGTTTTTATTTCAGTTTGTTAAGCAAACCGGATATAATTACCTGTATTACTTATCCGGAGCGGCGCCGGGAACCCAATTCAATCAACCGGTTTATGAGTTGAGCCGGTGGATGAAGCCGGGAGATATCACCAATGTTCAGCGATTCAGTACGCTGGCGGCCTATCAAACTGCCTACGCACAATTGGCAAACAGCGACAGGGCTATTTCCGACGCCTCTTTTATCCGGCTGAAGAACCTTTCGTTTTCTTATTCTTTGCCGCAACGGTGGATAACGAAGTTAAAAATCGAGACGATCCGGATATTTATTCAGGGTCAGAACCTGTTGACCCTGACGAATTACAAAGGGCTGGATCCGGAAAATCAGAACTCTGTGCTTCCTCCTCTACGGGTAGTAACAGGTGGGGTGCACATTACACTTTAAAAAACAGAATACCATGAAAAGGAATTATATACTAAAAACATTGTACTTGGCCGCAATTTGTGTTTTCATTTCCTCCTGCGAGGAATTTGTAAAAATAGATCCTCCCAGGACCGATCTGATCAAAGCCACAGTTTTTGAAGGCGATGCGACCACCATTGCAGCAATGACAGACATTTATTACCAGATGAGCACTACCGGGTTTGCCAGCGGGAATGCCGTAAGCGTTTCTTTTTTAGCCTCGTTATCATCGGATGAAACAATCAATTACTTCAAAAGTGGTGTTATTGGCGAGGCTCAGCAGTTTAATGATAATAAACTGGCGGCGACAAATTCAGAATTGAACACCAACCTTTGGATCCTGCCATATACATGCATCTATAGGGCTAATGCCATTCTGGAAGGTCTTGCCTCTTCAAACGGTGTATCGGAAAACCTGAAAAACCAGTGTGAAGGCGAGGCAAAATTTATTCGGGCATTTTGTCATTTTTACCTGGTGAATTTATTCGGCGATGTGCCCCTGGTCACGACAACGGACTACCGGGTAAACTCAAACCTGGGACGCGCAAAGACCGATGATGTCTACAAGCAGATCATCCAGGACCTGACGGATGCTCAGGGTTTGCTCACGGATGATTTTTCTTTTTCTAAAGGTGAACGGGTCCGTGCTAACAAGGGAGCCGCCACAGCGCTATTGGCAAGAGCCTGTTTATATCATTCGGATTGGGTCAACGCGGAAGCCCAGGCTACCACTGTGATCAATGATTCAGGTTTGTACAGTCTGCTGTCGGATTTGACGACGGTATTTGTCAAAAATAATGCCGAGGCCATCCTCCAGTTCTCCAATGTGTACTACCCCAATGACCTCTTTACCTTCTATGGCTTTACGGCCCCGCCCTTCAATTGCGCATTGCGGAGCCAGTTTGTCGATTCATTTGAGTCGGGAGACAATCGCAGGCTGAACTGGATCGGGAGCGTTACCGGAGATTCCACATATTATTTCCCGACGAAATATCATTCTTTCGTTTCCGAGGCGGAGTATTCTACGGTGCTTCGCTTAGCGGAACAATACCTCATTCGTGCCGAGGCAAGGGCCCAGCAGAATAATATTGCGGGAGCGCAAGCCGATATCAACGCAATCCGCAACCGCGCCGGTCTGGGTAATACGGCTGCCGGGGACCAGGCTTCTTTACTCACTGCCATTGCACAGGAAAGAAAAGCAGAGTTGTTCACGGAATGGGGTCATCGCTGGCTGGACCTTAAGAGAACTGGGCAGGTGGACATGGTACTGTCCCCGTTGAAGTCGGGATGGAAATCGACTGCCGCCTTGTACCCCATACCTCAGGATCAACTATTGAATGATCCGGCCATGACCGGGGCGCAAAATTCTGGGTATTAGAAAATTATCTCTTATAAAACACTTAATGAAAATGCTATGAGAACCGGAACGTTCATATTGTCTTTTATTTTTTCAATGATAACTATTGCCTTATACAGCCAGGGCGATTTGGCAAAGGAGGACAACCCTAAACCCGAGATTGGTAAACCGATGCTGGATTTTTCATTCAACGATGTCAGAAATTTTGAAAAGAAGCGGGTATCCGTGAAGGATTTTAGAGGAAAGTGGTTGTTCATGGATTTTTGGTTTCCTGGCTGCCCGCTTTGTATCCGGAGCTTCCCTAAAATCAATAAACTGCAGGATGAGTTTAAAAAGGATGTTCAATTCCTTTTGGTGGGAATTAATTATACAAAATATGGGGGTACTGAGGACTTTTACAAGCGATTGAGCAAAAAACAGAATCTTCATCTGGCAACCGCGTTCGACTCCGTTTTACACGTCCGCTGGGATATCTGGTCCATGCCACACATCATCATTGTTGATCCTGAAGGAATTGTTAAAGCAATAACCAATGGGAGTGATATGAATGAGGCGAAAATCAAAGATCTTATCACTGGAAAGGATGTTCAGTTTGTTCCTAAAAGACAAGTGCTGCCGGATTTTAATGTCGATGAAGCTGGCAAGAATACTGAAACCTTACTTTACAGAAGCCTCCTCACAAAGTGGAACAATGAAAACACTGTTCATTGGGATTTAAATTATTATGTATCACTGCCGCAGGAATACCTGAAGAAAGGGTTCCAACCAGTCGGATCAACCCTTAGCAATTTATATAAGCAAGCTTATTTCGGACAAGGTTTCTGGGACTTAAGTTGCGTTCGGTACACCAGGGAAAGAGAAAGTGGTTATTGGGACTTGAGTCCGAAGTTCTATGGCAAAGTTTATCCTGAAGTAAAATTGGAGGTTCGCGACTCGTCCAGTTTTAAATTTGATGATATGGGAAATGGTTTTTACAATTATAGTTTGGTGATGCCTGTTTCTAAAATTAGCAGAGATTATATTATGGGAGTAATGCAACGGGATCTTAAAAATGCCTTTGGTTATGACGTGGCTCTTGAAAAACAACAGAAAATTGTTTGGAAACTGACAGCCAATTCGAAAGCTAAGGAAATACTGAAAACAAGGGGTCAAAAGCCATTTCTTTCCAAAGGAAGTCCGGCAGCAGGATTTACTTTAACAAATTTACCCGTGGACGATTTTCTGGATACGGTTACATCCTACATCGGAGATAAGGGACCTTTTTATGACGAAACTGGTATTATCGGTAACATTGATATTATTGTGGATGCAGATCTGACAAAGTTTGAAGAAGTAAAACGCGAGCTGCAAAAACATGATTTAGATCTGGTAAAGGGCCCCAAAGAAATGGACGTGCTGGTGATCAGAGATCCAAAATAAATCGGCAAAATAATAATGAATAAAGATTAGCAGGTATTGGTACCTGCCAATCTATAATCAAGAATTGAGGCACTACATGGTCGACCTTAGCAATGTGTTTCCACAAGTCGTTCCAACAGGAGTTGACGATGACTGTTGAACAACACCGCCATTTGTACATGTAAAGATTCCGGCCTGATCACACGAAATGCCGATCAAGCACTGGGGAACAGGGTTGCCCACATACACATACCCTTGCGCGGAAACAAATTTCTTTGTTGCGAACGAAGCGCCGATAGCCGTGACGAAGGCCAGGACGCTGAGAATCAATCTTAGCTTTTTCATACAATAATTGTTTTGGTTTACTAAAAATAATGACCTACTTTTTTCTACAGGTGTTCGGTCTTTCAATCCTGATTCCTACATGTAGAATATCTTTGTCAGGTTACATTGCCTTTGGGTCACAAAGCTCACCACGAAACCCCACGACGAACACTACGAAAGTCCATGTCCTTTGAACTGTACTTTGTCGTGCCCTTCGTGCCTTTCATTGTGCCCTTGGTAACCTTGCCTTTTAATTTTTTTAATGTTAGTTCCACCCTGACAACCCAGTATTAATCCTTTCGCTCTATAAACCTGATCCTGAGAAATAATAAGCCTGCAGCGGATACGACAGAATAAAATGATCGAACAACACGAAAAGTCTTTTGCCAAATATCCTGAAGCCCTTCAATTTCTTGCCACGGAAATCGGGGATATAGAAACTGAACTTATAAGTCCGGTTTTTCAAACTATACACATCGATCACGGACGTCCTGGCGAAGATCTCCGGGTCTTCATTTTTGGCCAGCAAATTGGAATTGACCAACAAAAGGTCTCCGGCTACACAACTGTATTTGTTTACAATAAATGGCGGTGCTGCAAGGTTTTCGGAATTATCGGAAGTGATAGCCGCTATTTTCAGCTTTGCTTTGTGCATGGTATCAATGGTATTCCCGCGGTAAAGCAGGTTCAGGTTCGTATCCATCACCGAATACTGATTGCGGTAGAAATACAAATAGACAAGCCGGTTTGTTTCTTTGTCGAAATGCAATGCTCCATCCACACAAAACCGCCCGTCAATTTGTTTTTCGAGGACTTCGGGATGAAGCACAAGATGGGGAGTGTGGTTCCCTACTTTCCCCAGTTCATGTTCTTTGGTTGCGCTGCTGATGCCCTTGATCGCAAAGGTCGCCGGCCCGATGGGCGTTGACTCAATGAAGAAGACGCTGTCATAAAAATGACGGCCTCCCTGCCACTGATTTACTTTTCCGCTGTACACTACGGGAACCGTTCCGTCGGCCAGGTAAAAGTTGGGCGAATCGACTTTAAGCTTGAGCGACCGGAATTTCGTGTGCTCAATATTTTTAACCTTGATCAGAAAATGCTGGGTATCCGCGAGGGCGCTGTTCATTTGCAGTACATACAACGGGGCAGTATAATTGCCGAGGTACAGGTGATGGGATGTTCCCCCAGCGATATAGTATGAGTTGAATTGAATATCCAGGGTATCGCCTTCAAGAATAGTATGGGGCGGAAACTGGCGGATGAAATTATTGTGATGATGGATCAGGGTATCGGAAAGGAAGTAAAGGACGCAGACGATGGCAGCACCCGTCAGACAACAACCAAAAATCGATAGGAGTATTCTCTTTGGCATGGTTCAACTTTTTTCCGCTATGATGTATCGATCCCACGCAAGAATAAGAATGCCCGCTAAAGCAAGAAGAATAAATACGCAATTGAAAATAAGGTGCTGCGTCCATCCCAGTTTTTCCAATATGCCGCCGCAGGAACACGGTATGTAGCTGCCGAAATTCAAAATGACGACGATGTAGGAAGTAAACATCACCATTAGTGTCAGGGCCGCAAAGAATGCGATGAAGCGATAGGTTGGCAGAAGAAGTAAGACAGCAATCAGGATTTCGAGTGTGGGTATCACCCAGGCAACCCATCCGGCAAAAACGGTCAGCAGAGGAGATTGTCCAAGTTGAACGCGGAATTTTTCAATATCGAGCAGTTTGCTTGCTGCGGCGTAAACGAATAAGAATATAAACAGGAATGCAATAATTTCGACGGCAATTTTCCGGTTCATTTTTTTTGGGGGAATCAATGGAATAAAAGTATTTGTGGTAGCAGGATAAATTGATTACCCGATGGTAAAAAGGAGGGAGGCGGGAGGTAAGAGTTGAAGACGGGGTCAAGTTGGAGGAGGAGGGGATCGCCTCACCCCCGGCCCCTCTCCAGGGTGGAGAGGGGGGAGGTAATGTTTTATATTTTCCTTCCGGCTTTAAGAGGAGGTCAGGGAGTCTCGCGGCTCGTCTACTCGAAAATGGAGAGGGGTCAAAGTTGGGGAGGAGGTATCGAGTCTAAATTCCCCTCTCCACCTTGGAGAGGGGTTAGGGGTGAGGAGAACCTCTCAACTGCCTCTTCTTCATCCGGCTCAGCGACTGCGGCGTAATCCCCAGGTAGGAGGCAATGCTGTCCTGGGATACTTTCTGTTCAAGACCCGGAAAGACGGTCAGCAATTTTTCAAGGCGCTGTAGGGTGCTTAGTTGTTGCAGATCACGAATGCGTGCTCTGCTGTAAGTGTAGTGCCGGATCATCATCTTACGGTATATCGTGTGTGCTTCCGGATACTTTTCAAATAGTTTTTCAATACTTCCATAACTCAGGCAAAGCAAGTCACTCTTCTCTACTAATTGAATATTTTCCATGGATGCGGCTTGTTCGAAGAAACTTTGGGAAGAAACCACAAGCTGTCCCGGCTTCCAGAATGCTTCTACCTGTTTTTCGCCTTCGTTAAACGTGTAGGACATTGCAAATCCGTTTTCCAGAAAGTAAGCATAGGCTGCGATTTTGGGAGCTTCCAGCAGGATATGGTTTTTAGGAAGAGAAAGCGCGATCAATTCTTTCTCCAGGGCCTGTTTGAAGTCGACCGACAACGGATGTATGGCTGACAATACGTTTATTAATCCCGCAGGATCCATAACATTTCGGAAGGCATACAATGACGCCCTCTTACTTACTACTCTCTTTTTTTGGCTTTGACCCTATGTCGAAAGTCAAAAATATTTTCAAAACCTTTGAAATTAGCTGTATTCGTGTTGTTTTTGATTAACAATAAAGCCATTTCCATTCTCAGTAAGAGAGGATAGCATCGATAGTAGGGTAGGATGATTCGCCAATACTTCTCTTCTTCGAAGATGAATTCAGCGCGCGTAAATTGCAGAATGGCTGGAAAATTTGGAGGTCGCTGATGGTGATCTCTGAATTTTTAATAACTATCTCCTCTTTGCATTCGATCCGAAAATTTTACCGTCCCGAAACATGTCTTAAAATCCTGTTCAATCCAGTCAATACAAGATCAGGCGCCGCAAAAGCCGGATGATGGGTGTACCCTTCGATAAATCCGGCATCGCCTCCGCAAAGGACAATCTTTAGGTCGGGATATGAGTCAAGGTATTTTTTAACAATGCCTTCGATTTCCGCCCTGACGCCGTTGATAACACCACTCTGCAGACATGTTTCGGTACTATTCCCCACCAATTGCGCGTCGTTCACGGCCCTGACCAGCGGAAGTTTTGCGGTATACGAATGCATGGCTTCAAACCGCATGGTGATGCCCGGCGAAATCCCCCCTCCATGATAATTCCCGAGGCTATCCAGAAGCTCGTAGGTGATACAGGTGCCTGCATCGATCACTAAACAAGTCTGATCCGGAAAAATGTCAAAAGCTCCGCAAACGGCCGCCAAGCGGTCAACCCCCAGGGTTTCTGGCGTTTTATATAAAATTTTTATGGGTAAGGAAAGAGCCGACGACAGTTGTATTTTTTTTCCCGGAGTTCCGGACCAGGAGAGCACTTCATCGGCCGGGAAACTCACGGAGCTGACAATGATATTTTCAGCCGGATGATCTTTCAAAAAGGATTGAAGGGCCGGGGCATTCGAAAAAAAATGTTTATCCAGAAGAAGGCGGTCCTTAAAAATCCCCACCTTGGCAATCGTATTTCCGTAGTCAATAGCGATATTCACGATGCTTAAAAGTATGAAATCAAAACACAACTATGAAGCGATTGGCGTAATGTCGGGTACTTCGATGGATGGGTTGGACATCGCCCACTGCCGGTTTACAAAAAAAAGAAATTGGGAATTTGAAATTTTGTCGGCCGTGACGTTGCCCTATCCAGCGAAGTGGAGAAAAAAGTTGTCCACGGCTCACACCCTTTCCGGTGCGGGCTTACTTGCCCTGGATGTGGAGTTTGGAAATTTTATTGGAGAAAACTGTGCGCGGTTTATCGCCAAAGAGAAAATAAAAACTATTGATCTGATTGCTTCTCACGGGCACACCGTTTTTCATCAACCTGGCCGCCAATTTACGTTTCAATTGGGGAACGGGAATGCGATTTACGCGAGAGCCGGTATACCTGTAGTCTATGATTTTCGCAGTCTGGATGTAGCCCTTCTGGGACAAGGCGCTCCCTTGGTTCCGGTCGGAGATCGTTATTTATTCGACGGCTATGACGTCTGCGTGAATTTGGGTGGCATTGCCAATCTTTCGATGGAAAAAAAAGGCAAGAGAATAGCCTTCGATGTTTGTTTTGCCAACATGGGCCTGAATTATCTGGCCGGAAAAGCCAGGAAAGAGTTTGATAAAGGCGGCCTTTTGGCTTCGCGGGGAAAAGTGAAAACAAAATTGTTGAA
>Ga0302326_10009033_pt1 | contig 21890 bp, 23 predicted proteins | sample Palsa_T0_3_FD_202264 | JGI IMG/M metagenome (GOLD analysis project Ga0302326, IMG submission 202264) | Peat permafrost microbial communities from Stordalen Mire near Abisko, Sweden - Palsa_T0_3 | ecosystem: Environmental > Terrestrial > Soil > Palsa > Peat permafrost | place: Sweden: Abisko... | reverse complement strand
CACCGCCCTCCTGGCCACCGGCGGCGAGGAGGGCGGTGTCGATGCCATTGGGGGCGAATCGTTTGGCCTCCGAAACGACGTCGTCCGCGCGGCCGTTGATCGCCAGGTCCGCGCCGATCCGCTTGCATAGCTCGACGCCGTCGGCTCCGGAGGCGACGGCGAACACCTTGGCGCCCATGCGCTTGGCGAGTTGGACACCCAGATGCCCCAGGCCGCCGCCGGCGCCGAAGATGAGGATGGATTCGCCGGATTTGAGGTGCAGCACATCGTCCAGTCCGCGCAGGGCGGTGCCGCCGTCGACGGGGTAGGTGCTGGCCTGCTCGGCGTTCATGCTCGGCGGGATCGGCTGCGTCAGATCGGCTTTGACGGCAGCATATTCGGCATAAAAGCCGCCCTTGGGATTGAGGAAGCCCACCGCATACACCTGATCGCCGACGCGCGACGTGGTCACACCACCGCCGACGGCGACCACTTCGCCCGCCCCTTCGCTTCCCAGGATCAGCGGGAACTTGGGCTGCATATTCATCATCTTGGCGAAGATGCCTTCCCGCTCGATCGGATCCCACACCGCCACGCCGGCGTAGCTGACGCGTATCAGCACCTCCCCGGTATCGGCCCTGGGCACCGGCAGCGTCTGCAAGCGCAGCTTGTCCAGGCCGCCAAATGAATCGATCGCGATTGCCCGCATCTGAGTTGCAATAGCTGCCATCACAGGTCTCCGTCGAAGAGGGTTCGGGGTGTCAGGGTTCAGGGTTCAGCGAAGAATTTGCTTGCCTGGACTCTGAACCGTTGCCTGACTGCCCATTGTTGGCCCCAATGACGGGTGAAGGCAACCCTGTCCGTGGGCCTTTCACTGCATCACCCGCCCAATCAGCTTCCCCAGCGTCGGAATCGCCTGCTCAACTTGCGGCGTCCAGAGCAGGCCGCAGTTGATGCGCACGCAGTTTCGATATTTGCCGGTGGCGGAGAAGACGACGCCGGGGCAGATGGAGATGCCGCTTTGGATCGCCCGGTGATGGAGGTCGACCGAATCGATCGGTGCGGGAAGCTCGGCCCAGAGGAGAAAGCCGCCCTGAGGGCGGGTGATGCGCGTTTCGGCGGGGAAGTGCTCGGCCAGCAGTTCGCTCATGCGGTCGACCTGCCGGCGGTAGATCGCGCTCACTTTTCTCAGATGCCGTTCGTAGCTGCCGTTCTCCATGAATTGCGCCAGCGCCAGTTGCGGCAACGTGGGAGCGGCAATGTTCATCGAGGCTTTCATGCGAGCGACTTCTTTCATCCATTTCCCGGGAATGCACCAGCCGATGCGCAGACTGGGAGCGATCGTTTTGGAGAAACCGCCGCAAACCATCACGTTGCTGTTTGCAGAGGCGGCGCCGTCGTAACTCCGACAGGCGCGCGGTCTGACCGGGGCGTAGCCGAGGTCGGCATAGATGTCGTCTTCAATCAGCGCCACGTTCGCCTTGCGGATCATTGCTACCAGCAGACTTCGGTTCTCCTCCGGCATAATCGAGCCGAGCGGGTTGTGGACCGTCGGAATCAGCACCACCGCTTTGACCATGTTCTGGCCCAGCACCACTTCCAGCGCGTCCAGCGACGGACCGGTGCGCGGATGCGTCGGAATCTCCAATGCCTTGAGGCCGAGCATCTCGATCGTCTGCAGAATCCCCCAATAAGTAGGCGATTCCAACGCGATCGTATCGCCGGGTACGGTGACTGCGCGCAGGCTGAGGTGAATCGCCTCCAGCGCGCCGCAGGTGATCACGACATCGTCGGGGGACAGCGCGCAACCAGCCCGCACGTACCATCGCGCCACCTGCCGGCGCAGACTCGGCATGCCCGCGGGGGGCGCGTAGGCGGCCGACAACAGCGGCTGCGACCGGCTGATCGAATTCATCAGCGAATGAACCGCCTTGGTCGACCAGTCGGAGACCGCTCCGTTGGAGGCGCCCAGCGCGATGATTCGCGGCTCGCCGAACTCGGTGAGCAGCAACAGTCTCAGGTCAGCTACGGTGACGGCCGAGGCGGTTTCCGGCGGGCGCGACATAGCGGGCTCGGCGACGTTCTCCCGCCGCAGAGCTCGAACATAAAACCCCGACTGCGGCCGCGCCTGCAGCCGGCCGCGATCTTCCAGCACCCGATAGGCGGCGATCACGGTCGAAATCGACACCTTCAGTTGAGCGCTGAGCGAACGCACCGAAGGGGCCCGGCTCCCCACAGCCAGCGCCCCGCTGTCGATCGCGTGAACCAGCTGCGTCGCAACCTGTTCATAAAGAGGGGCTTGCGTTTCGTTAGGAGCTTCAGTCATCGGGAGGGCCAGTACAGTTCAAATCCAAAAATACCGGTACAGATTAGCCACGACGAAACTGTACCGATTACAATTCATGATTTCTGAGATTGTACTTCCGGTGACACGAGGTGTCTATGATTGGATCCCTTGCACGCATTGGCATCGCACTGAGAGGGTCTCCGTGCTTTTCCGTTCGCCGACGCGCCGCAGAGGAGTTTTACGAGGAGTTTTTATGGTAGAGGTTAGAAACAACGAAAGCCGCTTCGGCGGGCAGTACATGGTGCAGGATCGCGACCACATGAGCGAGGCCAGTCAGGCGACAGACCAAGCCGATCGCGGCGCGCGGCAGTCTGAACAGTCGCAATCGGATGGCCGCCAGCAAGGCGACGGCGATGGTGCCAGCAGGCAGCAGGGAGGCCGGCGCCGCTAGAGTTATTGAGCGAGATTCCGATCAAAACTCATCGCCGTTGACCGGGCGATTCAGGTTGGAACAGGCCACGGCAGTCACTCGCCGTGGCCGCTTTATTTTCTGGTCGGCTATTCGTGACGCTGTGACGCGCTCGTTTTGAAGACGCGAAACAACAAATAGAGCGACGGCAGCAGCAGCGCCATGCCGAACGGCAGGCTTGCCAGAAGAAAGCGCAGCGTCGCGGCGGGGGCGGCGGCCTTTGCGAGCGTCACGTCGGGATAGAGCATGTACGGCATCTGGGCACTGCCCCATCCCAGGAGCAGCAGAACGATCTCGCCGCCGGCGAAGATCCGGCTCAGGCGATAGCGCCTGCGGAACACCGCGACGGCGGAAGCCGCAAACGCGGCCAACCCCGCGAAGATGATCGGCAAGGATCGCGCGCTCATCAGCTGTGCGAAAAACCATGGCGCCTGATGACGTGCCAGCGGCAACACGATGCCTGACAGTGCTGCCGTCGTCGTTCCTGCGAAGATCGCCCGGCGGCGGAAGTCCTCGCGCAATTCTCCGTCGCACTCGGCAACCAGATACACCGCGGCGAGATAGGCAAATGCAGACAGCGCGAGGAACCCACATCCAATGCAATAGGGGCTGAGCCAGGCGACGGTGTAGATCGGCGCGGCCGCCGCGCCGCCGGAAGTGCCGAGGCGCGCATCACCTGCGGTAATCACGCCGAAAGCGGCTCCCAGCAGCAGCGGCGTCACGACGCTGACGGCGCCGAACACGGCTCCCCATGTCTCGGGATGTGCAAGCCAATGCGGCGTCTTTTCGATCTCGTCGCGGCCATAACTGGCGTAGGCGCGGAACACAAAAGCCGACCCACGCAGGATGATTCCCACCAGCGCCAGATGAAACGGCACAAACAGCGCAATGCTCAACGCCGAATATCCGTTGGGAAAACACGTGAACAAGACCACGAGCAGGAAAATCAGCCAGACGTGGTTCGCTTCCCACACCGGCCCCATCGCATGCGCCACCGCGTCCCGCTGCGCCTGGCGCCGCGGTCCGAACGCCAGCAGATCCCACACCCCGCCGCCAAAATCGGCGCCGGCCAGAACTGCGTAGGCCATCAGCGCAAACAACGCAACAGCCGCCGCGAGGAATTGAAGAGTGGAATCGGTCATGGTGAATGCGTTTCCGCCGGAAGATTTCCGATATGTCGAAGCAATGCGACGACGACGATTGCCAGCAGCAGATACAGCAGGAAGAATCCGAAAAAGAATATCGGCACGTTTTGATTTGGCGTGACGGCGTCGGCGGTGCGCAGCACGCCATTGATGACCCAGGGCTGGCGGCCAAGTTCAGTGACGAACCAACCCGCTTCCATCGCGATAAACCCTAACGGCCCGGCGAGAACAATCATCCACAGCATCCAGCGGTGCGCGAGGATGCCGCTGCCGTGCCGCCACCACCATCCCCAGAAGATCGTCGAGACGAAAAGCAGCAGCGTTCCACATCCGACCATCACGTCGAAGGCGAAATGCTCGGCAGGAACGTCGGGCCAGTCCTGGCGCGGGATGTCATCGAGCCCTTTCACTAACGCGTCGAAATGGTGCGTGGCCAGGAAACTCAGCCCGCCGGGGATTTCAATGTCGTCGACATCGCGGCGGGAATTCACATCGGGAAACCCGCCGATGTGCAGCGGCGCGTAACGCAGGGTCTTAAATTCACCTTCCATGCCGGCGAACTTGGCCGGTTGGGTTTGATAGACGAACTTGGCGATCGCATCGCCGGCCATGGGCTGAAGGACCGCGGCGACACCACCTACGGCAAGCGCAATCACTATTCCGGAGCGGTGATAGGCATCGCGCCTTCCGCGCAACCACCCCATGGCGTAGATGGCCGCCACCGCGAATGGCACCGATGAATAACAGGCAAGCGTCGAATGCAGACTCATCGCGACCCATGCATAGGTTTTGAAGATCGCCGCCGGATCGGTGGAGGTGACACGACCCGTGGCATCCATCGTGAATCCAATCGGCAATTGCATCCACGCATTGACGGCCAGCACCAGGATGCCGGAAGCCGCTCCACTGATGGCGATCACGATCCCGCAAAGCCAATGTGCGCGCGGCGACAGACGATCCCAACCATGGAGATAAAGTCCGATGAAAATCGCCTCGATGAAGAACGCGAATCCTTCCAGGCCAAACGCCGGTCCGGCAACGGCGCCCGCGATTTGGATATATTTCGGCCAGAGCAATCCGAGTTCGAAGGAAAGGGCCGTTCCGGAAACCGCCCCAACGGCGAAAAGCAGGCCGGTCGCCTTGGCCCACTTCCGCGTCAGCGCCAAGTAGTGCGTTTGGCGAGTTCGCAAGTACATTCCCTCCGCGATGACCAAAAGCAGAGGCAAGCCGATCCCGATCGCCGCGAAGACGATATGAAATACGAGCGAAATCCCCATCTGAGCACGGGCGGCAACGAGCGGACTCATGATGCCTCCAACATCGTGAATTTTAACACGATGTTGGCGAAAATCGCGTGCAGTGCTGATTTCTGAAAAGCGGCCTGATGATCGAACTCTTGAAACCATCCCCAGGGGCACCGGTGCGCGTCCAAATTACAGCGGTTTTCAACTTGCTATACTGCCCCCGACCGCCGGCGTGGCCACTTGAGTGGCCATCTCCGAACACGGACCCGCTGCACCATCCTGGAAACCGCTGCAGTAGCGCGCAGAAGGCGCTCGAAGCCGCCATCGCCATCACCCTCGGCGCGTTCTGCCTCGCCGCTAGAAATTGGGCCATCTCCACAAATGAGGTGCGTCATTCCCCCCGGCTGAACAGCCTGGTCGCCACCACCAGTGCGGCGAAGCCGATTGACGCGACGATCGCCAATTCGAGCCAAACGGGGACAGTCCAGCCGTTCCAGGTGACGGCGTAGGTCGCGGCCAGGGCGGGGTTAATCTGGCCGAGCACGGCTCGACGTGCGTGAGAGTGCAGAGGATTTTGATCGTGGTGGACTTGCCCGCTCCGTTGGGGCCGAGGAAGCCGAAGACTTCACCGACGGCTACGTCGAAATCGATGCCCTTGACGGCCTGGAACTGGCCGAAGGATTTGGTCAGTCCGCGGATGGTGACGGCGAGGGGCAGCGGATCGGGCGTTTCCTTAGTCATGGTGGCGATTTCGGTCATCGTGATTTTGGAACGTGCGTCAAGATTTACTGTAAGCCTCTCAAGCGTAAGAAAACGTAGAATTAGTAATCCTGACTTTTGCTGGCGGCTGCGATAACCTTTACTTGCCCGCGTCGTCAGGCACTCGTCTGCGGGGCCAGGCGAATTTGTTTCTCATCCTGAGCCGGCAGACGCGGTGGTGAAATGAACCGCAGTCACATAACTCTTTCCCTTCTGGTGCTCATGGCCGGCTGCGCGACTGCGCCGGATTTTGTCGCCGTGGTGGAGCTTGATCCCGGGATGACCGGGCTGGGTGGCGGCTCTGTGCAAAGTAGCGTCCGTTTCTTCGAGCTGCCGGGTGGCAGCGAAGCCGGCCGTGTCAGCACAACCCATATTCCCTACGTTATAGCGGTTCCGGGGTCTCGCGGTTTCCTGGTTGCTTCATACACGTCTTCTCCATTTGCCGGCAATCCTCGTACCGCATTGACTGAATATGATCCGGACCATCATGCGGTTGTGAAGCGAGCGGACTCATTCGTGCCAATGTGGGATCTCTCCGATCCGGCAAAGGTTACCGGCGTCGCGATCACTGCCGGACGAAAACTGCTTTGGATGGTAACTGCGGACCAGGCAGACGTGCATGTGCCAAGGTCTCTCGTTGCGATCGACTGGACGCTGCGGCGCATCGTTTGGGAATACGCGTTTCCGCATGAGGTGGTTGCTGCGGAAACGGATCCAATCGGTGACGGATGCCTCCTGATTTTGTGGCACTTTGATCCCCCGAACCTCGCAGTGAGCCGATACGTCTGGCTCGATGCGAAGGGTCACGATTATCCTCTGGACTTGGGGCTGCCCGCCGGAGATCTGGTTCAGTGCGTCGCCGATGCCGACGACGATGCATATTTGCTGTCGCGTCGGGGGATGCTGCTGAAGCTGAGCCGCGCGGACGACAACCGAGCTCCGATCGTCACCATCGTGACGCCGAAGATTGCCTCGGCTCCCGGCGTCAGAGTCCCTGAGCATGTTGAGCTGGGGAATCTGTTTTTCAATTCCGTCACGAGGACCCTTGTGGTTTCCCTCAGCTCCGGGACCGGGAACGGGGAGGTCAGCGGAATATGCCTCATCGATCCGAATCGGGGCATGATCACCAAGCTGATCGACCTGACCGAACAAGTCGACTTCCTCTGGCAATTTGAAAATCGGTTGTATGGCTTCTCCACGCCGCGGACGCTGATCCAATTTGACGGATCGCTCCGCGAAATAAATCGGACGGAACTGGGGCGAAGCGACGGAATGGTGGTGGACGTTCAAATCGGTCATTGAGAGTCAACCGGCGAGACATGGTGTGCGATTTGACGGATTCCGCCTTGTCACGCGCCCTATCATCCCGGCAATGGAAATGACACGCACAGATGTGGCGATCGTCGGCGCCGGGCCGATCGGTCTGGAGATGGCTGTCGCGCTCAAGCGGCGAGGGATCGACTATCTCCATTTCGACGCCCGCCAGATCGGATACACCATTTCCTGGTTCGCTCCTCAAACGCGGTTCTTCAGCTCCAATGAGCGGATTGCGATCGCGGGTATTCCGCTGGAGACGCCGGATCAGTCCAAGGCGACGCGCGAGCAATATCTGGCGTATCTCCGTTCGGTGGTGAATCAGTTCGATCTGCAGGTGCGAACCTATGAGCCGGTGGTCGGGATAGAGCGTCGCGATGGCGAATTTGTGATCACGACAAATCCGAAAAGCGGGCAGCGGCGATGTCTGGCGAAACGATTGATCCTCGCCACCGGCGGAACCGACCGTCCCCGCCGCTTGCAGATCGACGGGGAGGATCTGCCGCACGTGAGCCACTATTTTCGCGATCCGCACGAATACTTCCGCCGGCGGGTGCTGATCGTCGGCGGGAAGAATTCCGCGGTCGAGGCGGCGTTGCGATGCCATCATGCGGGTGCGAAGGTGCTGCTCAGCTATCGGCGCAGCGAACTCGACTCGCGCAGCATCAAGTACTGGCTCACGCCGGAGATAACGTCGCTGATTCGGAGCGGGCGAATCGACGGGCATTTCGCCACGTTGCCGATCAGGATCACGGAGTCGGAAGTGGTGATGGAGCAGGTTGGGGAGCAGGCACAAAGGCACGGCCTGTCCCGAGCGACGTCGAGGGAAGGCACGGAGGCACGAAGTGAAGAGGGAGAGGAGCGGGGCGAAATACGGCTGCAGGCAGACGAGCATCTTCGTCACGCTACAATCACCAATCACCAGAACCACGTTCCAATCACGGCTCGACTGAGCTCGCCGAAGTCCAATCACCAGGTCACTGTCGCCGCGGATTTTGTTCTGCTGCTGATCGGCTACGAGGCCGATGTATCACTTCTGAAACTGGCGGGCGTGGAGTTGCTCGGGAACTGCCAGGCGCCGCGGTACAACCCGCAGACGATGGAGACAAACGTGCCGGCTCTCTACGTCGCCGGCACCGCAACCGGCGGGACGCAGGACAAGTACGCCCTGTTCATCGAAAACTGTCACGTTCATGTCGAGCGCATCATCGCAGCATTGACCGGCGCAGCCCCGCCGCATGCGCTGGCGCTCCCTGATCTCCCGGAAAGCTGATACATTGGGCTGCACATGAGCAACTTGCGCGGATTGGGACTGGGTTCGACGCGCGTCCGGCGGCACGACGAGCCGGCGATCGAGCACCTCGTGACCTTGCAGCCGCTGCGCCGCGTGCTGGCGTTTCGCCGGCGATCGATCGATGACGTGGTCAACAACCCGATCGTCAAGAGCGAGATCTTCGGTTATTTCAAACTGCAGAAACAAATCGAACGCACGTCAGAGACAATCGATCTGGAACGGCAATGGAATCCGCTGGCATGACCACCGCATCGTGTGAATAGCCCGCGTGGAAGTCCCGGGAGGCCCGCGGCGCAAAGCCCGCAGTGCGAGGCGCGAAGCTCGAATGACGAAGCTCGAATCCTCGAACCAAGCTCGAATGACGAAGTTCGAATGTAGAAACAGGAGGGCACTTCCCCGTTTCGAGCTTCTTCATTCGTCCTTCGGATTTGATTCGTGGATTCGAGCTTCGTCATTCGAGCTTTCTGCTGAGGTCGGCACGTCGAGCATTGACGGATCGACGGCCACAGGCTATCCCCAAGCTTCGTGTCTGCCGAACTCGTTCTGCTTGTCGCCTATCTCCTGCTCGGCGTGTGCGCCTGGGCAATCTACGGGTTCGCGATTAGCTGGGGCCGGCACAAGATGTTGCTCATGAAGCGGCCGCCGGCCCCGATTACGGTCACGCCGCTTCCTTCTGTCACGATTTTCATCCCGGCCAAGGACGAAGGGGAGCGAATTCGCGGCTGCATTCAATCAGCCCTCCGGCAGGATTACCCCAACACGAGCGTCATCGCCATCGACGATCGCAGTTCGGATCAAACCGGCGCCGTGATGGACGAAATCGCCGCCGCCGATCCACGCCTGCGGGTGCTGCACATCACCCAGCCGCCGGCGCCGGGATGGACCGGGAAAAACAACGCCCTCTATACCGCCGCCAAAGATGCCTCCGGCGACTGGCTCCTCTTCGTCGATTCCGATGTGGTGCTGGAGCCCGATGCGCTGTCGGTGGCGATGTCGGTTTCCCTTCGGAAGCAGTTTGATCTGCTCTCGCTGCTGCCCCGCCTGGAAAGTCATACGCTCTGGGAAAGCCTGCTGGTCCCGCTGGCGGGAAGCGCCGCCTCAACGCTCTATCTCATTGCCCTCACCAACTCCGCAAACTATACCGGCCGGCCGTTCGCAAATGGGCAGTTTCTGCTCATCAACCGCCGCAGCTATGACGCGATCGGCGGACACGCGACCGTGCGCGATCGTTTCTGCGAGGACGTGGAGATAGCCATCCTTCTCAAAAAGGGAGGCATGCGCCCGCGCGTCTGCTGGGGAAATGAGTTCGCTTCGGTGCGCATGTACGACTCGCTCGCCAGCATCTTCCGCGGCTGGAGCCGAATCTTCTATTCCGCGCGCGTGGGCAGCCCGCGCACGGCGCTGAGCGGCATCGCATTTTTGCTGTTCTGCTGCTTCAGCGGATATCTCGCCCTGGCATGGGCGCTCTTCCAGCTGCTTCGGCCGACGGGGGGGATTCACACCCACCTGGCTCTCGCGTGGCTGATCGCCTCGACGCTTCATCTCTCGATGCTCACGTACTTCGTCGGCAAGATGTACCTCTGGAGCGGCAATCCACGACGCAACGCGCTGCTCTTTCCACTGGGAGGGGCAATGCTGATGGCCATCTTCGTCAAGGCGCTGAAGATGTGCGTGACCAAGAAAGTCGAGTGGCGCGGCACCGCGTATTCCCACACCATGGCCCAGGATCTCGGCCCCAGTTCAGCACAGCCCCACATCGCTCCCGGCTCCTTTCCCCGATAACACAAGAGATCTCTTATGCGATGCGGTCAGAAAGCATTTTCCCAAGCGTACGCTCTCGCTCCCGATGAAAAGATAAGAAGTCGAGCGCGCCTCCCTGTCTCCGTGCCTCCGTGGTGAACCTCTTCTCTTGACTGCGGCTGAGCCGGGCCGTCCTCGGCCCGATCCTCGGGCGGAGGATCGCCCGGCTCATCCTGTGATCCGCGCCCCCATCCACTCGAAAGCGACGCCCCGCGGGAGTACACTTTCAAAGTAGTCCCGGAGGTTTGTTTGAGCTCTGTTCGCTACGTTCGCGTTCTGATCCTCGTCATTTGCCTGCTGTCATTTTCGCGCTCAGCGCTGGCGGACGATGTCGCCAAGCCACGCATCGGAAAGCTTCCGCATCTGGAGTTTGATCTGGACAAGAAACAGGTGCGCGTGGAATGCGAGGCGCTCGACACGGCCGCTCCGCTGGAGTTTTTTTGCTGCGAGACCGGCACCAACGAATACGAGTCGCTCCTGCGGTCGTCGGTGACGCCTTCGAACGTCCACACCGCGCTGCTGGCGATCGGACTTAAGCCGGGGTCGCCCATCACGTATTCCGAGTCGCTCAAGAAGCTGATCCCGCCGAGCGGTCCGCCGCTGCGAATTTCCCTCGAATATGAGAAGGATGGGAAAACCATCCACGCGCTGGCCCAGCACTGGCTGCGCGACGACAAGACCAAGCAGGAGCCGCCGCATTTCGGCTGGGTCTTCGCCGGCTCCCGCGTGATGCCCGACGGCAAATACGCCGCCGACATGACCGGATACATCGTGAGCGTCGTCAACTTCGACCTGACGATGATCGACGTTCCCGAATTGGCCAGCAGTGCCAACGAAACGCTGGAGTGGGAGCGGAACCCCGATGTGGCCCCCAAGGCCGGCACCAAGGTGTGGATGATCATCGAGCCGATGGGCGGTGGCGCTGACGTAGCCGAGCCGCCAACGACACAACCCGCCCAGCCCGCCGCCGCGGACGCGCCCCCGGCGCCGCCCGATGCGACGCAGCCGGCAACGACCGATCCGTCGCTGTCCGATGTGCATATCGACCAGGCGAAGGTCGATCGGCTGCAGAAATATTGGGAAGACAAGGTTTCTCCCCACGCCGCCGCCCTGCGCGAGGCGGCCGAGGCGCACTACAAAGTGATGGCCGACCTCCGCCGCGAGCAACAGCGGCTCATCGACGAAGCCGACCGGATTCAGCGAACCATCGACAGCCTGGAAAAGCAATATCAGGACATGACCACGCCGCATCCGGAGCCGGGGACGTGACGCGGGAGTGATTTGGCGATTGGAACGTGGTTCTGGTGATTAGTGATTGGAACGTGACAGGAACCAGCGAAACCTGAAACGCACCCATCCGGTCCCGTACAATTGGTGATCGGAACGTGATGGGAAACAGCCAAACGTGAAGACGCCCCCGTCACGTTCCAACCACGGCTCGACTGAGCGCGCCGAAGTCCAATCACCAGAACCGCGCATCGCCCCGCGAATGATTGTCCCCTTTGTCCTTTCGCTGGCGGCCACCGGTCTCTGCTACTTCGCGGCCGGTCCTACTCTCGGCCTCTTCTTTGGCACTTTTTTCATGGCGGCGCTGATCGTTCCGCCGTTGCAACAGACAAACGTCCGCGCAATCGACATCATCATCGGCCTCTGCGCCGGCGCGGCGATCGTCTGGACCGCGGCCGCGAGTCGGCCGGACGTTTACCTCTCCGATTGCGTCAAAAGCCTGCTGGTTCTCGCGGCCTGGGTTCTCGCATTGCTCGGCATTGGCCGATTGCTGCGCACGGCGCGCCTCGGCCCCACTCTCGCGGCCGCGCTGACGCTGCTCACCGCCCTCGCCTGGCTCACCTGGCCGGTCTGGCTCACCCCCGCCATCGAAACGTCACACGGCCAGGCAATCGTCGATCTCCTCGTGCCCGCCCATCCCCTCTTCGCCGTCAACGGCGTCATGAAACAGTTCGGCGCCTGGGACCATTACCCCGCTCTGGCCTATCCAACGCTCACGGTTTTGAATCAGGATGTTTCCTATCGTCAGCCGAGCAGCATTATTCCCGCCGTCCTTTTGCACGCGATGCTTGGCTTGGCGTTTCTGATTCCGACACGGAGCCGCCGAGACTCCCCGTAGGAGCGGGACGAGAACGCGGAGGACAGGGGACAAGGGGGGCGATGAAGAGTTTATTAATAGCCGCCTAATGATCGCCCTTTCCATCACGCAGTCAGCTTTTTGTTGCGACAGGTCTCGTCGAGGTTCCTTGGCGCAGCTATGATTTTCGGTCCGTCTGGTTGATACGATTCTCAAGCTGCAACAAGGTCGCAAGAATGTCGTCGAAACTCGGTGGCTCAGTGAGGTACATATCTCGCATCGCTTGGTAGTCGCGCCGCAGTGCCGGCAGTCGTTCAAGCGGCGGCACCAAATGAAACGTGCCGGGCTTGGCTTCATCGTAGTTGGCCCACGCGCTGCCGAAGAATTGTCGCTTCCACTGTACGACCTGCTCGCGGATGTCGTGTCTGTCGATCGCCATGTTCGCATTGGGATGCTTGGCCAGCGCCGCCATATCCGCGTGATGGCGCGAGAATCGTTCGGGCGTGGATTTGTCGGCCGGCCGGTGGTATTCGGTGTGGAGAATCGTCGCCTTTTCCCAAAAAGTCCGCACCAGTTCCAGTGCAACCACCTCACACTGCCAGTCGGGAAATGCCTCGGGGATGGCGTCGGCCATCCACGGGCGAATCGGGTGTCGGCCAACCGGCTGCTGATCGGTGAGCGATCCAAATTCCAGTTTTACCGAGCGCTTAAGATAGCCGAATCCTGCGGGCTGCAACGACGGGTAGTGGAATAGGAGAACCGGCGAGTTCGTGCCCGCATCCGTTAGAAATTCAAACCAAATGTGGGCGGCCTTCCCGAGAACGGATGCCACCGCTGCTTCGATGGCGGGCGCGATCTGGTCGCGTACTGCAACGCTGCAGGCCGCCTCCGCCCTGGTCATCCACTTGTTGGCCTGATTTCGGCTCGTCCCTGCGGCGGGCAGTTTCAGAAAAGCGGGGGAAAGCGACAGGTCGATGTCTTCGGAAAACCGTTCGATGACGCCGAAGACCTTCGACAGGGAGGTGCCGCCTTTGAAGACGAGGTTGTCGGCGAACTTCGAGTGAAAGAGGATGGCCAACATCCAGCAGACCCAAAAATCCTTCTCCAACACAACCGGCGATACGTTCTGGCGGGTTGCGGCCTGCTCGATGTACAAGGCGCGTTCCCCTCGCGGTAGTTCAAGGAAACTGAGCTTCATGAGCTTCCCTTGGCCAATTCGCGAAAGATGGAGTGCATCCACGCGGGGGCAAGCCGTATATCCGTAAGAAGTTCCCGCCGCTTCCGGGCCGGAATCGTGCGCTTCAAGTGTTGGCGCCGCTCGGGGGTGATACGGTCCTCGCCCAGTTCTCGAAGGGCCTGGATCAACAGGCCGCTGAGCCGTCCCGCCGCCGCCATGTTCCGGGCCGTCGTTCGCCGAAGCTGGATTGTTGTTGGTCCGACTTTCACCGTGCGGGTGGGGCCATCAGTCAGGAAGACCGCCTTAGCAGGCACTTGTTCGGACAGACCCAATGCGTTGGCCGCATACACTCCTGCGGGCTGCAATCGCGTGCGGTCGCGGCCAGCCAGGGCTTCGGCCACGGCGTCAACGGAGGGCGCAAGCCGTCCAAGCACCGGATGATCTTTCGGAAAGTCATAGACCCCCCGAGCCAGTCGGCGAATGGTGCCCTTCTTGGCAAGGCGATGGAGGGTGATGTCGATGGCTTCCCGGCTGCCGATCTCCAGAAAGTCGGAAGGGACAAAAACGCTTCCGCGCCCACGGTTTCTGATTGCCGCAAGTATCTTTGAATCGATAGATTCAGCGACTTCACGTCCGCGCTTCACGTAAGGAATAATGGCATGTTTTCCTTACAAGAGCAAGGGCAATTTGCTATCGCCTGCTGAACGGTGGCGGCAAGAATGGTTACACGCACGGTACGCGTTTGAAGACCAGTCGCACCAAGACTGGCAGGTTGCTCGATCCCGAAAACACGTCGATTACACTCAACACCATGGCGAAATTGGCACACCTACTGGGGAAGAGAATGGAGTTCTCTCTGCGATAGGGGAGGCCGAGGGAAACGACCCACTCTCAATGCCCCGGCCTCGTCGCGGGTTGCGTCGTACTCACGACAAGGCCCGCCAGAACCAGCGGGGCAAGAACCCGCCGGGCAAATTCCGGCTTCAGCATTCCGATGTGATCGCCGAGGTTCCCGTATTTCATCCACGCCCGATCGAAGGGGAACTGCACGAGCTTCGCATATTGCAGGGGATCGCCGTCTCGCGGCATGACGAAGCCGACTTTTCCCGACGCTTCGGTCCGCACGCCATCGATCGTGCCGAAGGCTCTCGTGCCGGCGCCCAGCACGATCGCGTCATAATCGCTGTTGAACGCGTAGGCATTTTGGCGCACGTGCCGCAGCGCCTTGGTCAGGTCATATCCCGGCGAGAGTGCCGACGAGAGCAGAAGAAGAGTCTGCACCTGCACGTCATCCGGCAGCTTCTCCAGCGCCCACACCGCCAGCCCCGCGCCGCCGCTGTGCGCGGTGATCGTGATGCGGACCGCCGGATCGTCCTTGACGATCTGGATGATTTTATGGGCGATGCGCTGTGCTTCCTGGTCGTTGCGCTGCCGCGACCAGAGCGCCGAGAGGCCGGGATCCGATTCCGTCCAGTCGTAAATCTCGGCTTCCCCACCAAATCCGCCGGCCCGAAGCCCGCGAATCAGATCGCGATCGATCGACAACTCTCCCGCAACGCCCGGGAGGTGCAAAAGCAGCGTGTGCTGAAACGCCGACGACTCACCTCCGCGTGCCAACGACACAGCCGCGTCATCCCCCGCCAGCGCAGCGGTCGCGGGAAACCACAACGCAATGAGGAAAACGACACAGGAACCAGTACGGCGAGCAGCCATCCGGCGGCGAATATTACCAATCCCCGCCGCGCCTGTCCGCGTGACGATGCAAAACCGCGAGTTGCTTACCCCCCCCCTTTCCACACGGCGCTTGGTGTGCGGGATGCGCTCACGCAGGCGTTCTTTACTTCCCTGGATAAGACCCATACCAGACCGGCCGGCATTGCGGCGTCGCAAACTGCTCCGCCGCGCCACTATTTCGCCTGAACCAAACGTAATCAGGCCGCTCAGGCACAGGTGCATGCAAGCCGTAGAATTGGCGAAGCTTCGCCACGCTCCTCTCGATGTCGTGATGCAGCAACTTGGCCGCTGAGTCTTGTTGGTCCTTGGGCCTTGGGGGTTTTGTTGGCCGTTGGGCCTTGGAGCTCCGCCTTGGGAAAGCCGCGGCCAGGGACCATCATACCAGGTCGAAGAAGCTCTCCTTCCCCAGATGCGGCACGTACTTTTTAATCAGTTCTTCCAGCGTCTTTTCACCCGCCAGATAATGCCAGTCGTCGATGCTGCCCAGAAAACACCAACGCTGGGCGTCGAACGTCCTGGCCTTCTCATCTGCCAGCACAAATCGCATCATCTTCGTATACGTTGATCGCGAGATGATGAAGGCTTCCGCGGACCGCGCGGCTTCCCTCGTCATCGGAGCCGTCGACCGCAGGATGCACAACGACACATCCGGCTCGGCATCGGGCAGGAAGACGATGAGACTGTCGGCCTCCACGTCCACAATGAAATGCTTCACCTTCGCCAGCTCACGAATCGAGAGCTCGAGCAGTTGCCGTTCTGCCGGCAGAATATTCGTCGCTCTGATCCTTCTGACAAACACCTGCGCGTTTTCGGGTCTTTCATAAATCTCGTATCCCTCGGGTATGGAGTCCGCGAGCCTGCCGGCCGGTTTCCGCGACGCCGAGTAAGCAATCTTGTCTCCGCGCTGCTTCGCCTGGATGTGGTAGACATCGCCACGACGATTGATGTATTGATACGCCATTGCTACAGCCCACTCCCTTCTTCCCGGCCGAACCCTCGTCCGTCCGTCGCTTTTTGTTCGTACGTGACGGAACGATTCTCACGTCATCAACTGTCCATTATCCATTATTGCATTACCGACGCCTCGCTGCACCCGCGCAAGTAGCCGGCCCTGATTCCGACGCGACAGCTCGTGCTCCCAGATTCGCAGCACCCGCCAACCCCGGGATTCCAGCGTCCGGGGAACCAGCCGGTCACGCCGCCGGTTCGTGTCGAGTTTAACCTTCCAGAATTTTCGATTCTGCACCGGTTTGTTGCATCACGCATATCGGTAACCTCCCGGGCATCCTCGCTGCCGGCAAGGTGTGGTCGGACGCACGGTGCCGCGAACTCGGATGCACCGCACACGACGTCGGATACAGCCATATCAAGACGCGCCGTATGCGCCGCGACGTGTCGATATATCCGGGCAAAACGCTCGGACAATTCGTACCGTTCAACTTCTGCCCGCGCTCCGTCATGCTCTACGTGTTGCACAAGGGGCACGAGAGCTATCACGGCGGACAGAGTGAAATGCTCCATTTAATGTCAACGGTCGGACGGGGGATCGACTGCGGCAATGCGTATGCCTTCACAGATCGTCACGCCGATCTGGGCTACGCCGAGTACTTCAACGACGTGGTCGACGAAGACCGCGTAGACTGGCAGGTAATGCCGCTGCATTACTGGTCAAATGACAATGAGACCAAGGAACGCCGCCAGGCCGAGTTTTTGGTCTACGACTGGTTTCCATGGGAGGCGATCGACGAAATCGGCGTGATCGACGCTGCAATGGTGCAACGCGTTCAGGCGTTGCTGACAATTTTCGAGCACCGGCCCGCTGTCCGTGCGCGCCCGGATTGGTATTATTAGGCAAGCAGATCATGGTGAGAAAGATCAAAGGAAACCTGCTTGACGCAAAGGCCGAAGCCCTGGTGAACACAGTCAACACCGTGGGCATCATGGGCCGGGGGATCGCGCTGCAATTCAAGAAGGCCATGCCGGCGGAATATTTCAACGCGTACGAGAAAGCTTGCAGGTCCGGTGAGCTGCAGATTGGGCGCGTGCAGGTTTTCGACGCCGGTGGATTGTACGGGACACGGTATGTCATCAATTTCCCCACCAAGAAACACTGGAAGGGCGACTCGAAGATCGAGTGGATCCGATCCGGCCTGGAATCGCTGGTGGAAACGGTAGGGCGATTGGGTATCCGCTCCGTCGCTTTGCCGCCCCTCGGCTGCGGGCTCGGTGGACTGGACTGGAACGAAGTGTACTGGGCTATCAGTACGTCATTCGCCGCGCTGCCCGACGTAGATGTGATGGCCTACGAGCCGGCAGGAGTTCCTGATCCAAAGTCGATGAAGGATCGCACCAGCCGACCAAAAATGACGACAGGTCGGGCGGTTGTGCTCGGATTGATGGATCGCTATCTGGTCCCGGGGTTCACCTATCTTTTATCGCTGCTCGAAGCGCAAAAACTTGTGTACTTCCAGATGGAGGCTGGCGAACAGCTTCGACAAATGGAATTCGCCCGCGGTGAATTCGGGCCGTATGCGGACACACTGCGGCATGTTCTGGAGAAAATGGATCACCACTTCATTGAGGGTTACGGCGACGGCCAGAATAAGCCGGATACGTCGATCCGATTGGTCCCCCAAGCTGCCGCTGAAGCGCGTCAGTTTCTCAGCTCCCCCGACCACAAGGAATCGCTTGATCGGCTCGAACGCGTGATCAGACTCATTGAGGGATTCGAAACGCCCTATGGAATGGAGTTGTTGTCCAGCGTTCATTGGGTCGCCACGCACGAGAATCCCCCGGCGCGAAACGCCCAAGAGGCAGTGAGTCGCGTACATGCGTGGAACGAACGGAAGGCGAGAGTGTTGCAGGTTGATCATATTCGCATGGCGTGGGACACGTTGGTGGCTCGTGGGTGGATAAACTCGCATGCGCCCGGTCAGGGCGAATTGAACGGTGACGCTGGCCGCGGACAATCGGCTCGGGCGTAAGCACCAATCCGCCGGAGCAACCGCCTCTGATTCCGCCGCGAGAGTTCGTGTTCCCAGATCGTAAAGCGTGTTAGGCACTTTATCATGCCCCGCGACGGCACGGAATCGGTCCAGATGCTAGGAGCATTGGCGAGAGCCGGGTTTGAACAACCCATCGAGCCATTGCGACACCGCAGATGGGCCGATTCCGTGTCGTCCGAAGGGTGCGCCGGGAAAGGCCCGCCTGCTTCGTTGTCGGCCCTCAGAGTATCTTCTCGCTGATACGCTTCGGACCTCCGCCTCGCATTCGGGCCTTTTCCGGCCCATCGCGAGACATGCTAAAGTGCATAACACGCTCTCACACCCGCCAGCCAAGAGATTCAAGTGTGCGGCGGAGTAGTCGGTCGCGCCTGCCGTTGGCGGGCTCTCTAAAAACCCTGGGTGCTTGCGATGGGCCGGATCTTGCTTGCGTCGGACTGCTCAGACACAGGCGGATTGCTAATCGCGTGGTAGAGTCGATAAAATATGTCTCCGATGAATGCCTACGACGAATTGGTGGATGTGATCGCGACTGGGCCGGCTGCTGAGCGGATCCTTCAATTCCGCGCTTCCGAAGAGAATCAGCAGCGCGTCGCGGATCTGCTGACGCGGGAGAAGACGGCATCATTGTCGCCGCAGGAAACCGCCGAGCTGGATCGCTTTCTTCAACTTGAACATCTGGTTCGATTGGCCAAGGCGCGCGCGAGCCTCTACCTCAAGCAACGAGCGGCTTCGGACGGGGCACGTGAGTAGCGCCGTTCCTGCTGAATTGCGCCGGCTTGTCATGCGGCGTGCCAACGGGATCTGCGAATATTGCCTGGCGCGTGAGGGGGATTCGGCCCTGGACTTTCAGATCGAGCACATTATCAGTGAAAAACACGGCGGTGCCACGACCAGCGAAAACCTGGCGTGTTCATGCGTGTTTTGCAACCGTTTTAAGGGCAGCGATGTCGCGTCGGTTTCGCCGACCACAGGTCAGGTCGTGCGACTCTATCATCCCCGTCGCGACCGTTGGGAGGACCATTTCCAGATCAACGGAGCGATGATCGTTCCAATTACGGAAGTAGCTGAGGTAACCGCACGTCTGCTCCGATTTAACGACGACGACCGTGTTTTAGAGCGAGCCCTGCTGCAGGCGGCTGGTCAGTATCCCAAAGGCAAAATCAGTTAAGGCAGCCGTTGCTGGCCAAAAGCCAACGGATGTTCATCGAAACACGGCAATCACGCTCAAAACGATTGCGAGAGTGGTCCATCTTCTGGGTAAAAGAATCGTGTTTGCGCTGCGACAGTGAAAAATTGTGGGATCGGCGTCTCGACCCCAACCTGCCCATGTGAGCTGCGCGGGCAAAGAGCGGCGCGCCAGCAATGGACCTTTCGGCACCGCGGCGACGCAGGACGCCGCCGGCGGCCTGGCGGTCATCGTTTACGCAGGCTTTGTTGAAGCCGCCGGAGCAGCCGCCCCTGGTTCCGCCGCGAGAGCTCGTGTTCCCAGATTCGTAGTACGCGCCAGCCGCGGGATTCCAGGGTGCGGCGGACCAGCCGGTCGCGGCTGCGATTGGCATCCAGTTTGGCCTTCCAGAACTTTCGATTCTGCACTGGTATATTGGAGTGGGATGGGCAGGCGTGCCAGAAGCACCCATCTATGAAGACCGCGAGTTTGATTTTGGGGAATACAAAATCCGGCGTGCCGAATACCGCCTGATGCCGCCGCCAACCGGTGATCCCATGGCGGCGGAAGAACGTCACCATCGCGAGTTCAGTCCCGCGGTTTCCGTGCCCGCGAATCTTCGACATCACCTCGGAACGCTTCGCTTTGGTGAAAACATCAGGCATGGGCGCGTTCGCCGAAATCAGCGGCAAGGCTCAATCGCCGCTCGGTTTCTTCCGCCGAGTGCGTTGACATGCGGTCGTAAAGACCTGCCCATTGAGCATCGGATGGATACAGTTCGTGCTCGGTCAATTCATCCGAGTCGAACCGCCGCCAGGCCTCCGCGATAAACCGCGTCAGTCCGCGCGGCAAGCCGTTGTTGGGCTCCGCAATGTCATCGGAGTGCAGTCCGGGGAACAAATACGCCAGAGAACTCCACGCACGAAGCAATTCGCTCTGGGGAAGAAGTTCAATGGAATTGACGACAGCGTGGCTAACCTGCGCCTATTAACTGACAAACTTCGGCTGGGGTTGTAATCTTCCCGTATGGCAAAGGCGGCAGCGGTAAAATGGACGCGAGAGCACTTTCTCATTGCGCTAAATCTTTATTGCAAGCTGCCGTTTGGGAAATTAGACAAGCGCAATCGCATCATCATTGAAGCTGCCGCAAAAATGGGGCGCACGCCAAACAGCTTGGCGATGAAACTCTGCAACTTTGCATCCCTCGATCCCGTCCAACGCGCGCGAGGGATTCGCGGCCTCCCAGGGGCGACCAAGCAGGATCGGGCCATGTGGGACGAGTTTCAGTCAAACATCGGGACCCTTGGCGTTGAGAGCGAGCAGCTATTGCACGATCTGTTTACCAAAGATGAAGCGAAAGAAGTGGACCTGCTCAACCGCGACTCGGTTCGGCTGACCGTCCCAACCGGGCCAACCGAGACACAAGCGACAGTGAAGGTCCGCCGCGGCCAGCAATTCTTCCGGCAATCCATCCTTAACGCGTATGATGTGCGCTGCTGCATCACGGGCATCCGTGTCCCTCGACTTCTCGTCGCAAGTCACATTAAACCCTGGGGCAAATTTCCGAACGAACGTCTCAACCCGCGAAATGGACTATGCTTGTCGACTTTGCATGATGCCGCGTTCGACTCAGGGCTCATTACTCTCGACCGGGAGTGCAGAGTTGTTCTCAGCGAGCGGCTCAAACGCTACTTTCCGCAACCCGCGCTTGAACAGAATTTCGTTCCCTACGCCGGGGTTCCGATTCAGATGCCCGACAAACTCGCCGAACCCGATGGAGAATTCCTGGCGTACCATCGCGAGTCCGTGTTCGTAATTTGAGCGGGTTGCCATCTAACTCGCTCCACTGGTCGGCAACCAGCAAACGCCGCCTACCGGAACGCCAGAGCGAACTGATCCGAATCTCAATGGAGCCGGCATCGGAATTCCTATGCTTCGTTGTCGTCTCGGAAGGTGATGCGAGCCCATTCCGCTTCCGTAAGACCCACGCGCGACAACTGCTGACCGATCGCGTTGGCGATGCGCTGCGCGTGGCTGGGCTTGAGTTGGGCGATCCACTCGTACTCCGCTTCTCCTACCTTGAAGATATATCTCCCGGCTTCGTTTCTCGGCGCTGTGACCGTTCCTCTTGCATGATCTGGCGTGAAGGGCGCCATCCACAGCAAGGATGACGGTTTGCCTGCTTCAAATGTGAGGCTCAGCAACGAAGCGTCCTCGCGCTGCACGATAACCGGATACCCCTTGCCTCCTGACCTCAGCCGCCAGAACGGAAATTGTGTAACGTCCTTCAGTCGGAGGGAGTCACAGATTGGAACCACGCAGACACTATATTTCCCCGAGGTGACGTCGAGAATAATGGAACCAAATCCTAGATCGCGGCGCTTTGTCTGGTACTGCGTGCGTCCCGCGAGTATTGCCGCGAATCTGCTGTGTGC
>Ga0302326_10009032_pt1 | contig 21891 bp, 18 predicted proteins | sample Palsa_T0_3_FD_202264 | JGI IMG/M metagenome (GOLD analysis project Ga0302326, IMG submission 202264) | Peat permafrost microbial communities from Stordalen Mire near Abisko, Sweden - Palsa_T0_3 | ecosystem: Environmental > Terrestrial > Soil > Palsa > Peat permafrost | place: Sweden: Abisko... | reverse complement strand
GAGCCGGACGCGGCCAGGTATTTGCAGATCGGCTTCGATATGGCAAGCGACCCGGCGCGCCTGGCGGCGTTTCGCCATGCGCGCGACGCTGGCACGGTGGGCGCGACCATCCCGCTCCCGTTGGGTCAAGCGAACAGCACGGGGGTCATCCTCGTGGCCCCGGTCTATGAAAGGGGCGCGGATTCCGAGAGCCTGCACCCCGCGAGAGATGGCGAATCGGATCCTCCGGCGAATCTCGTTGCGCTTCGGCGGCAGCGCCTGCGGGGCTTTGTCACCGGAGTGTTTCGCATGGATCACATCGTGCTGTACGCCCTTGACGACTCGTTTTTGGAAGACATGCAATTAAGAATCAACGACGTTACCGATGCGGCGACGCCTCGTTCCGTCTTCGCTTCCGAACCGGGGCTTGGGCGGCCGGCGCCCTACCTGGCCAGGCAGGTATGGTCCACCGCCATCCAGATCGGCGGGCGGACCTGGCAGCTCGAGTTTCTCCCGACGCTCGCCTATCTTGGCGGCGACCAATCGATGCTGGGCTGGTCGGTTCTCGCCGCGGCATTTCTCTTCACGAGCCTGGTGGTGAGCGTCCTGCTTGTCATTACGGGGGGCACCGCTCTTGTGGAAGCCACGGTGGCGGAGCGGACCGCGGAGTTGATCGCGCTCAACAAAGAATTGGAAAATCAAACGAAGAAATTGGAAAGCCAGGCCGCCGACGCCGAACGGATCACGCAGAGCCTGCGCGAGAGCAAAAAGGTGCTGCGCAGCTTCTTCGATACCGCGCCGATGTTGATGGGAGTCGCCGAACTCGCCCCTGGCGAAGAAGACATCCGGCACATCTCCGATAACGCCACCTCGGCGGCATTCGCGGGTTCCACGGTGGAGGCGATCCAGGGCCACTATTCGTCGGAGATCGGAATGTCCCCCGAGAAAATACGGCTCTGGACCCGTCACTACCGGGAAAGCGAGCGCGACCGAAAACCGGTTCATTTCGAATACGGTCTGGAGAACGGCAAGGGCGAGCAGAAGGCTCTCAGCGTCACGGTGTATTTCATTGGCATAAGCGAAAACGGCAATTCGCGTTTCAGCTATGTGGCCGAGGACATCACCGAGAGCAAGCGCGCCGCCGACGCGCAGAAGCGGCTGGTCTCCATCACCGAGGCGACGACGGATTTTGTCGGCATCGCCGACGTGAACGGGTATGCCGTTTATTTGAATCGCGCCGGTCGTGAAATGCTCGGTTTAAAGGCGGACGCGGATATCACCCAATCGAAGATCGTAAATTTCCATCCCGCCTGGGCGGCTGAACTCCTCCAGCGCGAAGCCATTCCGGCCGCGATCCGGGAAGGAAGCTGGACCGGGGAGACGGCGCTTTCGGCGCGCAACGGCCACGAGATTCCCGTGTCGCAAGTGGTCACCTCGCACAAGAATGAAAAGGGCGTCGTGCAATTCATATCCATGGTCAGCCGCGACATGTCGGAGAGAAAGGTCACCGAGAAAAAAATACGCGCCTCGCTCGCGGAAAAGGAAGTCCTCTTGAAGGAGATCCACCACCGGGTGAAGAACAACATGCAGATCGTCTCGAGCCTCCTTCAGCTCCAGTCCGGCTACATCAGCGATCCGCCGACGGTGGAAATTTTCAGGGAATGCTGCGAGCGCATCAAGTCCATGGCGCTCATCCATGAGAAACTCTACAGTTCGGACAGCCTCGCGAGAGTCGATTTTCCCGACTACCTGCGGAGCCTTCTCTCGATGCTTTTCGCGGCCATCTCCCGGCCCGGCATTCGCTTCGAGCTTCACGTGGATCGCGTCGCGCTGGGTCTGGACACGGCCATCCCCCTTGGCCTCATCACGAACGAACTGGTCTCCAACTGCCTCAAACACGGCTTCAATGGCCGCGCCGAAGGCGTTGTGCGAGTAAAGCTCGTTCGCGGAAGCTCCCAGGAACTGACTCTGGTCGTCAGTGACAACGGCACCGGCGTCCATGAGGAAATCGACATCGAGACATCCCCTTCCCTTGGGCTGCGCCTTGTCGGCATCCTCACCCGGCAGATCGGCGGCGAACTCAGCTTGCACAGAAACCGCGGCGCGGAATTTCGCGTCACGTTCCCCACCAACGCGAACTCATGAACGTTTTGCAGCCATCGCCCTTCCGCATATTGGTCGTCGAGGATGAATTGATCGTCTCGGCGGATCTTCAGGATCGGCTCATACGCCTGGGCTACAGAGTCGCCGGCGCCGCGATGACGGGCGAAGACGCCATAAAAAAGGCAACGAGCCTGCATCCCGACATCGTGCTGATGGACATCATCTTGAAGGGCGACATGGACGGCATCCAGGCCGCGGCCGTCATCCGCGAGCGGTGCAAGATTCCCGTTATCTTCCTGACGGCCAACTCGAATGACCAGATCCTCGAGCGCGCCAAAGTCACCGAACCGTTCGGCTATTTGCTGAAACCGTTCGAGCAGCGGCATCTGAAGATGAACATCGATATTGCCGTCTATAAGTCCGAGCTCGAACGGGAACGCGCCCAACTCCTGCACGACTTGCAGGATGCGCTGGCCAAGGTGAAAACCTTGAGCGGCTTGCTGCCGATCTGCGCGTGGTGCAAAAATGTGCGCGATGACGAAGGCTATTGGAAGTCCGTCGAGAGCTACGTCCAAAACCACTCCGAAGCCCGCTTCAGCCACTGTCTCTGCCCCGAGTGCATGGAAAAGCACTTCCCGGCCACCGAGCAGCGCTCGGATTCACCATCCCAAAGCGCGACCGGTTAGCGCCGCCGGCACTCAAAAAAAAATCGGGGCGCGCGGCTACTGCTGTTGTTGCTGCTGCTGCTGCGTGCTCTTTTCTGTTTCCTTGCCGGCCTCGGACTTGGAATAACCCTCCTTGCTGGGCGGCTGGACGCTTCCCGGCGCCGGCCTCTTCTCTCCGAACTCCTGTTCCCGCACGGCCTGGTTGCGCGCCGGCTCCGTTCTCTCCTTCTGTTCCCGGTCGCTTTGAACCGCGTGTTCGTCGATCACGGCTCCGCGCACAGCCGGCGACGGCTGCACGAAGGGCTGCAACACCTCGCGGTTCGGGGCGGGCGCCGTTTCCGTGAAAGGCTGCTGCGCGCGTCGCGGAGTGCTATTTTCCGCCGGAACGGACCCGCTCACCGCGCCTGGCCTGGCTGAAACGCTTTCCTGAGAAAATTTTGCCCGGAGCCGCGCCTTCAGGTTCGGGTCTGAAATTCCATTCCAGCCCTTATCGACTCTTTCCTGCGGCAGGACTTGCGCGATGCGCGCCGGCCTCATGCCCGCCGAAGACGGCGCGACGTTGGGAGCGATAACGACAAGCTGGCCGCCAATCTGCCGGGCAAAGGCGGCATTGCCCGCAATGCCGGGATCCGTGCGGCGCACCAGTTGCAGGCTCTGTATCGGCCTGGCGCTCCTTCCGGACAGGACCCGGTAGTCCGGGCCGCCGTCCACGATGGCATTATTTCTGTAGCTGACGTTCGTGACGTTCGCCGAGTTGTCGATAAGCGCCACATTGCGGCTTGGATCGATGAGAACGGAAAGGAGGGCAGGCGACCCGAATGAACCGATTTCGCAGAAATTGTAGCAAGAGGGGCCGATGTCATATTCGGCATCGCACCCGGCGCCGAACCCGGCATCCACTTGGAAACGGGCTTCGGGCGGCAAGGGAGCCCAGCCGACGTATTGGTCGCCACACCTCCACGAGACCCAGGCCGGAGCCCACTGGTAATCGGGCGCCCAGCACCAGCCGAAGTCTTGCACGTGCAGCCACCTGCCGTAGTGATAGGTGATCCATCCGAAGTCCTCGTAAGAAACCCACGTCCAACCGTCATCGGTGTAGGCCCAATAGCCGTCCGCGTACGGCCGCCAATCCGGCCCGACGTTATTTGGATGCCAGCAGTAGCCGTAATCCCCGACTTGCACCCACTGCCCGTAAGGATCCAGCGAATTGTAAAAAAAGCCGAAGGAAACCGGGGTCTGCGCATCGGCGCGCGATGTGACGGAGGCGCAAAGGACGAAGCAGAGAATCGCGAGGAATCTATTCATGGAATCGCCAAAAGGAACTCATTTGTAAGACTCGCGCGAACGGCTGTTCATTCATATTATCGCAGGCGATGAAGAATCGAATCTGGTTTTTGCTGCTTCTCTGTCTGGCCGGCGCATGTTCGCACGCGCCCCGGAAGGAATTGATCGTGGGCATGGAGCTGGCCTCGCCGCCCTTCGAGATGGCCGACACGCAGGGAAATCCCGCGGGGATAAGCGTGGATCTGGCTAACGCACTCGGGGAATTTCTGGGCCGCGAGGTCGTGATCGAAAATATGCCTTTCGACGGGCTTATCCCGGCGCTCAAGACAGGAAAGATCGACCTCGTCATTTCCTCGATGACCGCCACTCCCGAGCGGGCCGGGTCGATCGACTTTTCCGACCCCTATCTAAAAACCGGCCTCTGCCTGCTCGTCGGCGCGAAATCGAACATCCGCGGCATCGAGGACGCCGATCAACCCGGGAAGGCGATTTGCGTAAAAAAGGGAACGACCGGCGAGGTCTATGCGCAGGCGCATATCGAGAACGCGCAGAAGCTCGTGTTCGACCGGGAAGCGGCCTGCGTGCTCGAGGTCATCCAGGGCAAATCGGACGCGTTCATCTATGACCAGATGTCGGTTTATAAGAATTGGCAGGCGAACCCCGATACGACACGGGCGATTCTGAAGCCATTCCACGAGGAATCGTGGGCAATCGGGATACGCAAAGGCAACCCGGAGTTAAGGGCGCGGGTAAACGAATTCCTCGCCCATTTTCGAGAGAAGAACGGTTTTGAAGAACTGGGCGACCGTTACCTGAAAGAGCAGAAGGAGGCGTTCAAGAAGCTCGGCTATCCGTTTTTCTTCTGACATGCTGTGAACACGCTTCCCCCAACCGACAAAAGAATTGCCTCCTCCGCGGAGCGAAGCGCCTGGGGAAAAAGCCTGCGCGAGCGGGTAAGCCGCGAAGCCCACGCGATCTGGAAACCCGCCGCCGGCCGTCCGAACCCTGTCGGCACCGTGGAAGTGTCGAACGCGGGGCGCGTCCCGAGTCTCGTGCCGATAAAGATGGGGCGGATGGCCACTTCGCCCTTCGGATTCTTTCGGGGCGCCGCCGCCGTCATGGCGGCTGACCTCGCAACCTCCTCTCCCACGACCGGAATCCACGTGCAACTCTGCGGCGACGCGCACGTCCGGAACCTGGGCGCCTTCGCCGCGCCCGACGGCCGGCTGGTTTTCGATATCAACGATTTTGACGAGAACATGCCGGGTCCCTGGGAATGGGATCTCAAGCGGCTGGCCACGAGCATCGTGCTCGCCGGGCGCGAGGCCAAGGATGGCGACAAGGTTTGCGTGAACGCGGTCGGCGAGATGGTTCAACGCTACCGGGAATCGCTGCATCGCTTCGCGGAAATGAAGGTGCTCGAATTGGCAAAATACGAAATCCGCAGGCGCTCGGTGAACGCCACGGTCCGCGCGGTGCTGGACAATGCGGAACGCGCGACACCCGAACGCACCCTCAAGAAGCTGACCGAGCCCGGGGCGGACGGCTTCCCCCGATTCCACGACCACCCGCCGCTGCTCGAACACGTCCCGGACGAAACCGCGGGCAAGGTGCTCTGTTCGCTGAAAACCTATCGCGAAACACTCAACGCCGGACGCCGCCGGGTATTCGATGGCTACAAACCTGTCGATGTCGCCTTCAAGGTTGTTGGAACGGGGAGCATCGGCACCCGCGATTACGTCGTCCTCTTCTTTGGAAACGGCCTGGACGATCCGCTCTTCCTCCAGGTAAAAGAGGAGATCCTTTCCTGCTATCTGCCGTACCTGCCGGAAGTCCCGCCCTTCGCGCACCAGGGCCAGCGCGTCGCGGAAGCGCAACTCTGCATGCAGACCGCCGCCACGGACATATTCCTGGGCTGGACGACGATCGATGGGAAGGATTTCCTCGTCCGCCAGCTTGCCGACCACAAGGCCGTCATCGATCCCTCCGAATTGAAGAGCCCCGGTTTGCTCGAATACGCCCTGGTCTGCGGCGAAGCGCTCGCCAAGGCGCATGCGCGGACGGGAGACGCGGCGGCCATCGACGGCTATTGCGGAAAATCGGGAAAGCTCGACAAGGCCATCGAAAAGTTCGCCCTGGCCTACGCCCGGCAGACGGAGAAGGATTACAAGGCGTTCACCAACGCCATAAAACGCGGCGAGGTGAAAGCGGAATGAAGTGGCTCACCGGCAATTGGAATAACCTGCTTCCGAGTCCCTGGTCGAGCGTAGCCCTCGCCATCGTCGCCGCGGCGTGCGGGGCGGCCGTGGGCGTCGAGCGCGAAAAGAAGAATAAACCCACCGGCACCCGCACCCTTACGATGGTAGCCCTCGGCGCCGCCGTTTTCACGATGATCTCCTTCGGGCCCGCCGCGGCGGTCAGCCCCGCTGGGGTCAAGACGGATGTGGGGCGTATCGCCGCGCAAATCGTTACAGGAGTCGGTTTCCTTGGCGCAGGCGCGATCCTGCGCGGGCGTTTCGGTATTGTTGGGCTGACGAGCGCCGCGACCATCTGGGTCGTGGCCGCCAACGGAATGCTCGTCGGCACGGGCTACGGGGGCGGCGGGCTGGCCCTCAGCGGGCTGATCGTCATTCTCCTCACGATCGTCTCGGCATGGGAGCAACGCGTTCTCGGGAGCTGCAAATTTGTGACGGCGAGCATCGTATTCGATGCGCAAGGCGGCAAAACATCGGTCAGGATTGAAGAGCTTCTCGATGAATATCAAGTCCCGCCGGGAAGGCGGAAAGAAGCGCCTCAACCAAGCGACTCGCTAATGGAACGATTGAACATCGAATACTGCTTTGTCCACAGGCACCATCGTGAGTTCCTGGTGCAACTCGCCGAGCTTCCCGAGGTGCGTGGAATCGACCGCGGACGGACCGATGGGTGATGCAGGTAAGGGAAGTCCGCCTGAATTCCGCCGGTCCGACAGAGCCACCAAACTTGGGGAGAACCGGGGTAAACCCTGCTCGTCACCCATGAAAACGAGAACCTTGACGAGGGTGTCGTTGGACAGTATCCTGTCCATCATGAATGCCATCAGCTACACCGCCGCCCGTGAGAATCTCGCCAAAACGATGGATAGGGTTTGCAACGACCACACGCCGGTCATCATTACCCGCAACCGCGACCAGTCGGTGGTTATGCTGTCGTTGGAGGATTACGAGTCCCTCGAGGAAACGGCTTACCTCATGCGCAGCCCCGCCAACACCAAACGGCTGCTCGAATCCATACACGCTCTCGAAAGCGGCAAAGGAGTCGTTCGCGACGTCAATCTCGACGCGTGAACCTCATCTTTTCGCCGCAAGCGTGGGAGGATTACACGTTCTGGCAGGCGGCCGACCCCAAAATGGTGTCGCGCATCAACCAACTGTTGAAGGACATCATTCGCAGCCCGCACTCCGGAATCGGCAAGCCCGAACCTCTCAAACACGCCTTTCGTGGCTATTGCTCCCGCCGCATCGACTCGGAGCATCGCCTCGTCTATCGAGCCATTGAAGGCGGTGTCCTGATCGCGCAGCTTAGATTCCATTACGGCACGTAAACGACCCCCGGACTCCAACGGTCATGGCGGGAATTGAGACCGCGCTTTGTTCGTGTATGTTACGGCGATCATGAAAGCGTTGGAGACCTATCAGTCGAACGCCGGCCAGGCGCCGGGCATCCGCGGATGGCTTTTCGGCGCGCTCGTCCTTTCGCTGCTCTTCCATGCGGGACTTCTCATCACCTTCAAGAACGCGAAACTTCAAGGATTCAGCGTAGGCCCCGTCGAGCAGCGGCTTGTGCCGAGGCCGTTCCATGCCACCCGGGTCGACATCCCCGAAAAGCTGCTGGATACGCAAAATGAGCCGGCACAGCCGCTCGTGACCATGCCGACGGCGATGCGGAACGTCGAGACGCCGCCGGAGGAAAAGCCGTTTGATGAATTGATTGCCACGCCCGCGGCGAAGCAACCCGCCAAACCGATCGTCCCGGCCAATGATAAATTGGACATGACAAAACTCGAATCCACCGAGGAGATGCGCCAAAAGGTGAGCCGCTCGATCAACCAGGACGTCGATCAGTCGATTCGCAACCAGTTGATCAAGGATAATCCCAGGATTTCCAATGCCCCCAAGCTGGTGCTCCGCGATGACGGATCGGCGGGCAGCGCCCTGCCCAAGGGCTTTCAGAGCATCGATCAGGCGCTCAGTTCTTCGGGAACCGGACGCACGAAGGCCGGCCCGATTCTCATGCCGACCGATCTGCTGTTCGACTACGACAAGTCCGATCTGCGCGAGGGGGCCGTCAGCAGCCTGGAAAAACTCGGCAGGCTCATTCAAAGCAACCCTCGCGCCGTCTTCCGCATCGAGGGATATACCGATTCCTTCGGCCCCCCCGACTATAACCTGACTCTGAGCGCGCGCCGGGCTGAATCGGTCAAACAATGGCTCGTCGCCAGCATGGGAATCGACTCGTCCAGGATTCAGACGCAGGGCTTCGGCAGCACGAAGCTCATCGCTCCCGCCACCGGCACGGTCGAGCAGCAGCAGATCAACCGGCGCGTCGAGATCGTCATCCACCAGCATGCCGCGAAGGCGGCGGCTCCGTGATCGAATCCCGCCTGCATCTCAGCACCGACGCGGTCGCCCATCATTACGATGAACTGGATCGTTTCTACCGGGAAATCTGGGGGGAACACGTCCACCACGGCCTCTGGCTGCGCCGGGGCGACCCTCCGGAAAAAGCCACGCGCCAGTTGGTCGATCTCGTAGCGCATCACGCGGAGGTAAAAGCGGGCAGCCGCGTATGCGACGCGGGATGCGGCTACGGCGCCGCCGCCCGCATTCTCGCGGGTGAACTCGGCGCGGAAGTCACCGGCATCACCCTCTCTCCGGCGCAATTCCGGTTCGCCGTGCAGACCGCTCCCGGTTCCTCGAACCCCTCCTACCTCCTGGGCGACTGGCTCCAAAATCCCCTCCCCGACGAAAGTTTCGACTCGGTCATTGCTGTCGAGAGTTCCGAGCACATGCCGGATAAGCCCGCTTTCTTCGCGCAAGCGCGCCGGCTCGTGCGTCCCGGCGGCCGGCTCGTCATTTGCAGCTGGCTTGCAAGGGAAGGCGCTTCCGCATGGGAGGATCGCCTCTTGCTCGAACCGATCTGCCGCGAGGGACGGATGCCAAGCATCGGCACCGCGGCCGAATACAAACGCTTCTTCGAGTCAGCGGGGTTTGTGGTCGATCACTTCGAGGACCTAAGCGCGCGCGTCAAAAAGACCTGGCCCATCTGCGCCGGGCGCTTCGTTTCAAACCTGGTGCGCAAACCGGCTTACCTTAAATTTTTGCTCAACGGGCACAGCCACAACCGGATTTTCGCGTTGACGATCTTCAGAATCTGGCTCGCTTATAATATCGGGTCGATCCAGTACGGGATCTTTGCCGGGCGAAAACGGCAGAAATCCTGATGTTGTGGAATTCCAATGAACTCAGCCAAACGATGCCGGCGTTGGTGTCCCGGCTTTAGCTGGAAGTTTTCGAGGAAGGCTTTGGCTCGATTTATCAGCGCGCTCATCCTGCTGGGCCAAAGGAATGACCTTGAGGCGCAGGACGGCGCAACGCCTGTTCCTGTCGAAGTTTGCGTGTATGGCGGAACGCCTGCCGGAGTCATGGCGGCGGTCCAGGCGCATAGGATGGGGCGCTCGGTTCTTCTCATTTCGCCAACGGTTCATCTGGGCGGCTTGACCAGCGGCGGACTCGGGTTCACCGACATGGGCAACGAGAAGATCCTGGGCGGCTTGGCGCGTGAATATTTCCATCGAATTTGGGCCTGCTACCAGCAGGAGGCAGCCTGGAGGTTTGAACGGCGCGGCGAATTCGGCAATAAGGGCCAGAGCGGACCGGCCCTCAACGACGAACTGCAAGTGGCCACTTCTTTTGAACCTCACGTGGCCGAAGCGGTCTTCCAGGAATTCATCAGGGAGAATAATATCCAGGTGGTCCATGCGCGGCTTGATCTCAAAAATGGCGTGATCAAGGACGGGGCGAAACTGGCCACTCTCCGTACGGAGGATGGACGTACCTATCGCGCCGAGGTCTTCATTGACGCCACCTACGAAGGAGATTTGATGGCCAAGGCGGGTGTAAGCTACACGGTGGGTCGTGAAGCCAACGCCCAATATGGAGAGGGCATCGACGGCATCCAGGCTGCAAAGGCGAAGGCAAATCAGCTTCCGCCGGGGATCGATCCCTATGTAATCAAGGGCGAGCCGAAGAGCGGACTGCTGCCCGGCGTGAATCCGGACGCCGGCGGCGAAGATGGCGCGGGCGACAAACGCATCCAGGCCTACTGCTATCGGATGTGCCTGACCAACGTGCCGGAAAACCGTGTGACGGTCGAGAAACCGGCTGGGTATAAGGACTTGGATTACGAGTTGCTCTTTCGCGCGATCGAACTGACTCAGAAGGGCTCTTTCTTCAAGCTAAGCCCCCTGCCGAATCGCAAGACCGATTCGAACAATACCGGCGGGATCTCGACCGACTACATCGGAATGAATTACGATTATCCCGAGGCCGATTACGCCACACGCGGGCGGATCGAGACGGCCCACAAGATATGGCAACTCGGCTTGATCTGGACGTTGCAAAATCATCCGCGTGTTCCCGAGGCAATCCGCGACCATCTGAAAGGGTGGGGTTTGGCGAAGGACGAGTTTATCGATACGGGCAACTGGCCGCCGCAGCTTTACATCCGTGAGGCGCGACGGATGGTGAGCGATTACGTGGTGACGGAGCCGCTGGTGCGGGATAGCAGTTCGGTGCGGCGCAGCATCGGCATGGGGGCTTACACATTGGATTCGCACAACGTGCAACGCTACGCGGACGCGAATCACCACGTCCGCAATGAAGGTGATATTCAGAGCCGCATCAAGGGACCGTATCGACTCGATTACGGATGTATCGTGCCCCGCGCCACGGAGTGCGGAAATCTGCTCGTGCCGGTTTGCGTCTCCGCTTCGCACATTGCTTACGGGTCGATTCGGATGGAACCGGTCTTCATGATTTTAGGACAAAGCGCAGGCGCCGCCGCGGCTCTCGCTGTGGAAAATCATGTGCCGGTGCAGCAGGTCGATTACGAGAAACTCGAAACCCGGCTCGCCGCCGATGGGCAGGTTTTGGAGTAGGGCGTCCGTGCCGGACGCCAGATCGTCACCGGATGAACTTCGCCGCGAAGGCCCCGTCCACCCCGTCCCTAAACGGCAGGGCCGTTTTCGATTCCACGAATTTCAGGAAATCGATTTGCTTTCCGATGCGCTCGACCACGCCTTCGTTCTCCTCGCGCTCGAGGCTGCACGAACTGTAAACCAGGACACCTCCCTTTTTCAGAAGGGGCGCAACCGCCTTGAGGAGAAGCGACTGCTTCCGGGCCATCGTCTCGAAGTCCGAAACGCCAAGCCGCCACCTGGCGTCGATTCGCCGCCGGAGCACGCCGGTATTCGTGCAAGGGGCGTCCACGAGGATGCGATCGAACGTCTCCCTCTGGAACGGCGTCGTTTCGTCGAGCCAATCCTTCAAAACGATCTTCGTATTGGCGACGCCCAGGCGGTTTAGATTTTCCTTCAGCCGCGCCAGCCGCGGCGCCGAGCAGTCGCACGCGACGATTTCTCCGCGGTTCTCCATGAGTTGGGCGATGGCGGTCGTCTTGCCTCCGGGCGCGGCGCACGCATCGAGGATGGTCTCGCCGGGTTGCGGCGCCAGCAGTTCGCACGCGAGGAGCGTGGCCGGATCCTGCACGTAGCAAAGCCCGCCCACCATCCAGGAGAACGGGAGTTGTTTCACCTTGATCATCAGCGGGTGCGCCGCGCACGGTTCCGCGCCCCGCCCCGTGCGGAGCAACTCGCCCGGGGTGACTTTCAGCGTATTTGCCCGGACATAGACTTCGGCGGGAGTATTGTTCCACTCGCACAACTTCCGCGCGGCTTCCTCTCCAAACCGTTTCCGCCACCTCGCCAGCAGGAAGTCGGGATGGGAAAACCGGATCGCGAGCGGGCTTTCGCGAATCGCCCGCTCCAGTTCTTCTTTCTCCCTCAGGCTTCGCCTCAGCAGGGCATTTACGAGAGCGCGCGATTTCGCCGCGAGATTCACGGTTTCGTTTACGGCGGCGTGGGGCGGAATCCGCGTCAGGAATATCTGGTAAAATCCGAGGCGGAGTATCTGGCGCGTCAAGGGATCCACCGGCCCGTCCCGAAGCCGCGAAGCGATGAAGTCAAGCAGTGTCAGGTTCCTCAATATCCCGTAGAACATTTCCAGAAGCAGGGAGCGATCCAACGCGCCAAGCGCGCCGGCGGCCAGCGTTTCATGGATGATCGCGTCCGAAAATTCCCTGCCCTCTTCCCAACGAAGAAGGGCCTGGACGCAAGCGGCGCGCGGGTTGGCGTTTGGCATGGGCGGACGCTGGTTGTGCTTGCCGCGGCCCCCGGCGGCGGGCGGGATCTTCGCGGCAGGCTCAATTTAGCATGCTCGCGGCGCTTTGCCCGGCGCGTTTATCCGGCTGCGTCGATGCGCCGTCCGATGCCCCTGTAGGTGAAGCCAAGATCCTTCATCGTCCCGGGATCGAACAGATTGCGCCCGTCAAAGATCATCGGAGTCATCATCCGCTTCTTCACCTCCCGAAGATCGACGTTTTCAAATTCCGCCCATTCCGTCGCCAGCACGAGCGCTTCCGCGCCATCGACCGCTTCAAGGGCCGAATTCGCCAGGCGCGCCCCTTCCACCATTTTCCCCTCGGCCGCCCTCTCCATTCCCTTGGGATCGTAAGCCGTGACGTGGGCGCCCTCGCGCAGCAGGTCGTTGATGAGTTCGATTGCGACCGAGCTGCGCACGTCGTCCGTATCGGGCTTGAATGTGAGACCCCAGACGGCGATTTTCTTTTCGCGCAGGACCCAGAGCGCGTCCCGAAGGCCCTTCAAGAAACGCTCCTTCTGGTCCTTGTTGATCCGCTGGACTTCCTTCAAGAGGGTGAAAGGCACTCCCAGCGCCTCGCTGATCGCGATGAACGCGGCGATGTCCTTCGGAAAACAGGAGCCTCCATACCCGAGGCCGGCGTTCAAAAAACTGCGGCCGATGCGTTTGTCCGCCCCGATCCCGTCCGCCACCTTCTCGATGTCCGCCCCGCTGGCCTCGCAGATGCCTGAAACCGCGTTGATGTAGGAAATCTTGAGCGCGAGGAAGGAGTTGGCCGCGTGTTTGATCAATTCGGCGCTGTTGATGTCGGTCACCAGGATGGGCGCCATGAAGGGCTCATAGACTTTTTTCATCAAGGAGAGCGCGCGATCGCTCGAGGAACCGATCACGACGCGGTCCGGTTTCATCAGATCGGCCACCGCGCAGCCTTCCCGCAGAAACTCGGGGTTGCTCACCACGTCGAACTCCGCGCCGGTGCGATTGTACCTCTTGATGGTTTCCGCCACTTTCTCCCCGGTCTTCACCGGGACGGTGCTCTTGTCCACGATGACCCGGTAATCTTTCAGCACGCCGGCAATCTCGCGCGCGACCTTTTCGATGAAGCTCAGGTCCACGCTGCCGTCGGGCTGCGGCGGCGTCGGGACGGCGATGAAAACGACCTGCGAGTTATCGACGCCCTCCGCGATGCGTTCCGTGAAGCGCAACCGTTGCGCGGAGACATTGCGATGAACCAGATCTTCGAGCCCCGGTTCGTAGATCGGAATCCGTCCCGCCTGCAAAGCGGCCACCTTGCGCGGGTCGTTATCCACGCAGACGACCCTGTGGCCCACCTCCGCGAAGCAAGCGCCGCTTACCAAACCGACATAGCCGGAACCGATGATGCATAGATCCATACTCATATCTTGGAAAATGTCCTTTATCTGTTGGTGTTGTTATACGGGTCGAAGGTGAACGGAAGCGAAGCCTGTGGCGCGTCCTTCAGCGTGAACGTAAGGGTCACACCGTAGTCCACGTTCGAGCCCCCGTTATTTCGCACATAGACGCCCAAAGAGGAAATCCAACTGCTCAGATCCCTGTGGATTTGGTACTGCTGGTTCTCGAGGGTGCCCGAGAAGAACTCATATTCATCGGTCATGCTGACCGCCCAATTCTCGTTGAGCCGATAGTAGGTGCCGAACGTCAGGTCGCTGTTATCGACGAAATAAGGATTCCCCTCGATGTATCGATGGCCGACATTGAACTGCAAATTTGGGTTGGCGAAGAAATTCACCGAGGTGTTCACCTCCGTGAAACCGGTCTTCAAAACCGGCAGCTGCGAATCCACTTGCAGCCCTGCCCACGGCACCGGATTGAAGCGAAGCTCGTTGAAAATATTCGAGACGGCGCCATCCTGGAAGGTGACGCCCGGGAACGCCGGCTGCTGGATGTTCCAGTCGAAATAGGTGTCCAGGCTCAGCCAGGTGAACGTGAGGTTGTCGCGCCGCGTCTCCAGCCGGTTGCGAACGCCGAACCGCCAGATCGTCCAGCTCGTGATCGAGTCCACGCTCGTGAACTGCGGGAAATCGAGCGGCGGAAGCTGATCGGAGGGTTGGAAGCGGTCGAACTGGAATATTGAGCTTGGGCCGTGGTCGCTGTAGACCCATGAAAAGTCCGTGTATGGCTGCACTACGTGCCGCAGACCGTCGAGTCCCAAAAACCGCGACTGCACGTCCTCGAAGGAGCGTGAGAACTTGAAGGAGGCCTCCAGCCCGGCATCCACCACCGTCCGGGCAACGCCGCCACCCCTGATGAGCTCGTTCACCGTGGTTGGCACCGAAACGGTCTTGGCCAGCGTGGTGAGCCCGGCGGGTATCTGTTCGGTCTCCAGCACCGACACGGCCTGGGTGTCGCCCGACTGCGTATAGTAGGTCTCCCGCACTCCGACGCGGGGCGTGACCGAGAGCCATCCAAAGTACGTGCGGGGATAAAGCAACTGGTGGAAAGTGTCGAACCGGAGGGTCTCGTAGTCCGGGAAATTTGTCCCGATCCCAAATGTTTGCCGGAGGTAGGCCGCCCCGGTTTCTCCCTCGTAAAAAATCCCCGTCCCGAAGAGGGGGTGCGGCTTCACGTCGAGCACCAGTTCCGGCAGCCGCTCCGTCGTATCGAAAAAATCGTTCAACTGATCGCGCAGGATGCCCGTAAGGGAAAAATTCTCATCGAGCTTCGTTATTGCCGCCACGTTATCGGGCTGCGGATTCACCCGGTCTTCGTTCGGCTCGAAATCCTGCAAAAACAACGGGTCGCTCAACTTGTTGATGTCAACCAGCGCGTACATGTCCTCCGAGATGTACGTGTGATCCTGAAAGGAGACTCGGTAGCGGCCGGCCGGAACGTTCTCGCGCGAGAGCGACGTGTCATTCGTATCCGACGCCAGGTCGTCTATGTAATAGGAGCGGAATCGCGCCCAGCTTCGATCGTTCGGCCCATATGTCGTCTTCGAGTTGAAGCCGGTTCCCACGCCGCGCAGCGACCTGAGATCAAGAAGCAGCTGGCCGGATATTTTGTCAGTGATCGGAAACGTGTATTGGCTCAGAAGGTATTCGCCCCAGATGGTCGAGTAGCCGGGCGTGATCGTAAAACTCATGTCGGCGCGAAGCCATTGCCAGAGATAGGGAAGCCAGAATACCGGTGTGCGGCCCGCGTAGAGAGTCACATTGCTGAAAATGATCCGGTCCTTCGGGTAAACGCGCACGCTCTTGGCCCGGATATAATAGTCCGGCTTGGACGAGTCGCTGCTCGTGAAATAGGCGTCCTTGAGTTGATAAGCGTTCGGCCCCAGCGAACTCAGCGTATCGGTCGAGAAAAAAAATGGATTGAATTCGCCCCGGAAATTCGCCGCGCGCAATTCCTTCGTGTCCAGGTTATACACCGCCCGGTCACCCACAAACACCTGGGCCGGCCTGCCCGGCCCTAGCTTCCCGGGCGCGGGAGGCTGCGCCTGCTGGTAGATTCTCACGTTCCCCCGCACCAGCAGATCCTTCGTGGCGGTGTCGTATTGCGCGTAATCCCCGTAGATCGTCGTATCCTGGTAGTTGATCACGGCATTCCCTTCCGCGATGGCGACCCCCCCTTCGAAGCGCGTGCTGTCCGCGTTGATCTCCACCGGCACTCCGCCCAGAGTTTCCATCTGCGCAAGGCAGCGGGGCGCATCCAGCCAAAGAAGCGCCATCGCCGGAATGACAAGGGCCTTTATAAAAACGAGCGCCCTCCAGTTTCTCGCAATTCCGGATTCTGAAAGTGGAAATTCGGATGCAAGACGCCGCCTTTTCATGGACGCGGCCAAGGTATCCAAGGGTTTCTTCGCTTGCAAAGAGAATTCAGATTTCTCGCGCGCAAGAAATCGGCCTTAAAACAGTTCCTTCTGGAAACTCCCCGCTCCTTGGGCTTCGTTTCTTATTTCGTCGAGCAGCGATTTGAATTCGCACTCTTCGAGCGCCTTCATCAACTCGGGATACCTCGGCCGGATGTTCAGGCTTTCCAGCGGCGCGGGCAACGGAAGATCCGTCTCCAGCTTCACCATCTCCCGGTTTTGCAGAATCTGTTCCCGGGCCGCCTTCAGCTTCTCCCGCATCCGCTCGTTCTTTACCTCTTCCACCTTCTCCAGGAGGCTCTCCAGGCCGCCGAAGTCTCGCAGGAGGAGGGCGGCATTCTTCGGCCCAAGCCCCGGCACCCCGGGGATATTGTCCACACTGTCGCCGACGAGGCTCAGGACCTCGCCTATGCCCGCTGGAGAGATGCCCCATTTTTTCTCCACGCTTTCCGGACCCAGCAGGACGAACGTGTCCTTCGGGGATGCCAGGTCCGCCTTTGCCGTCGAGTAAACCTTCACCCCGTCGCCGACGAGTTGAAACAGATCCTTGTCGTTGGTGGCGAGAACCACATCCATTTTGGCTCCGAGCGCGGCCTCCGTGTACGAGGCCATCAGGTCATCGGCTTCCGTGTTCGCTCTGCGCACCCCTTGCAAACCGAGCAGGGGCGTCAGCCCGTGGACGTACTTCAACTGCGGCTGCATCTGCTCCGGCATCCGCGCCCGCTGTTGCTTGTAGAGCGGCTGGAGCAGCGTCCTCCTTTCGGGAAGCCCGTCGTCCCAGACCACCGCTCCAAGATCGGGCCTCAGATCGCTCAACATCCGCCTGAGCGTCTTCACGAACCCGTAAATCGCGTTGGTCGGTTCGCCCCTGGAATTGCTCAGGTTGCGGATCGCGAAGAAGGAGCGGTAAACGTAATAATTGCCGTCAACGAGCAGGAGTCTCACCGAGGCATAATAACCCCGGAGCGGCCTCGATGGGGCAAAAAAAAAGGCATTTCGGTCAGATCACAGCGATCATTATTCCAAAATGCCTTCTTTACCCCGCTTTTGCCGTTCAGGCGAATATCCCGTTCCCTCTTGGTAACGGACGGACGACCGTCAAAGAGTTTCTGACTTCCAATTAAGGCGTGTCATCAACCTCCCCGACCCAGCCTCCTGACGAATGTTTTCATTATCGGTCCGGGACGTCTCGCCATTTATCGCGAACAACGCAGGGTAAGCTTCCACTCCCGCAAAACAGGAGAAAACCAAAAAAATCAAAGATCAATTACTCCCTGAACTGCACATCCAAGCCAGCCTTCAGGAGTTCTTTCAAACGCGCGTGCGCCGCGTTCGCTTCATCCGCCGTCATTGTCCGGTCTTTTGCGCGATATGTCAATGAATAAGCGAGCGACTTTCTTCCGGCGGGCACCTTTTCCCCGGCGGGGTCGCTGAAAAAATCGAAGAGTTCCACCTTTTCCATAAGCGGCTCGTTCGCCTGCCTCAAAATCTCGACGATCCGGCCGTGCGCAACCTGCTCCGGGACAATGAGCGCGATGTCTCGCGTGACTGCCGGATAAAGCGCGACGGCGCTGAAACTCCCCTCGCTGCGCCCGGTCACGGAGGAGGTAAGCTCCACCTCCGCGATGAGAATCGCCGTGGCGACGCCTAGCGCCCGGTTCTGCGCCGGCAAAAACTGACGCGCGAATCCAACCCGCCTGCCGTCCAGCAGTACGTCCATCGCCAAGGCAAACCCCACGATCTCAGCCGATTGGAAAACTATTTCGCCCAGCCCTGCGGCGGCGAGCGAGCCCTTCAGGTCAAACAGGTCGGTCTCCCTCGGATGCGGGTCGCGCCAGCTTCGTTCGCTTACGGCTCCCGTCATCAACAACGCGAGATGCGTTTTCTCTTCCTGCGGACCGAAAACCCGCCCCAGCTCGAACAGGCGCAAATCCTTCGTCCCCAGACGGGCGTTTGTGTCCGCGACACGCAGCAAGCCCGGCACAAGGCTCGGCCGCAAGACCGCCTGCTCCTCGTTGAGCGGATTGCGCACCCGCCGGAAACCGTCGATTTCTCCCGATACCAGGGAAAGCGTTCGCACTTCGAGAAAACCTTGCGCCGCGAGTGACCGGCGAAGCTCCATGTTCCGGTCGTGCGCGAGATCGGCGGGGCTGCTCGGTGCGAAGCGCGCCACGTTCTTCGAGGGAATGATTTCCATTCCCGCCACGCGCATCACTTCCTCGATGAGGTCGATTTCGCGCGTCAGGTCGCCGCGGTAGGAAGGGATTTCCCACGTGGTCGCGGCTTCGTTTCGTTCCGCCTCCTTCAATCCAAACCCGGAAAAAATGGTGTCGATCCGCTCGTTCCCAATCGCGATTCCAAGAACGTCGTCGCAGCGTCCGTACCGCAGCGAAACCCGGCGGCGTTCCACCCCGTCTTTTGCCACACCTGCGACGCTGACGCCTTCGACGACCCCCCCCGCCAACTCAGCCATCCATCCCGCCGCGCGCTCGGACGCCGGAACCACGTCCCCGGGGTCCACCCCTCGCTCGAAACGGTAACTGGAGTCGCTGTGCAGCCCGAGACGGCGCGCCGTCCGGCGTATATGCGCCGGGTCGAACCAGGCGCTCTCCAGAAGCACCGCGCTTGTCGATTCGGTGACGCCCGATTCCTCTCCGCCCATCACTCCTGCCAACGCGATCGCCCGCCGCGCGTCGGCGATGACGAGGTCTCGCGAATCCAGCGTGTAGGTCCGCCCGTCGAGCGCGAGAAATTGCTCCCCCTCCCCCGCAAACCGCACCCGGATGCCGCCCTCGACTTTTGCCGCGTCAAACGCGTGCAGCGGCTGCCCCCTTTCGAACATCACGAAATTTGTTATATCGACGACGTTGTTGATCGTCCGCAATCCGACCGCTTCGAGCTTTTGCCGCATCCAGGCCGGGCTGGCCTCCACTTTCACATCGGAAATCCGTGTCGCCGAGTACAACGGGCATTCCCGCACGGCCTCGATCCGCACCTCGATCCCCCCGCCCGGAACCGGCGTGGTTTTTGCCGGCGGAGCGAACGGTTTCCCGGTGAGCGAGGAAATTTCTCTCGCCATTCCCGCATGGCTCAACAGATCCGGACGGTTCGGAGTGATCTCCAAATCGAGGATCGTGTCCGCCGGAAAGATTTCGCCCAGAGGGCGCCCGATTGGAGCCGTGGCGGGTAAAATTAAGAGACCTTCCGCATCGTCCGAAAGCTCCAGTTCCCGGGCGCTGCACAACATCCCTTCGGAGTCCACCCCGCGCAGCTTGCTCGCCTTTATTTTGAAGTCACCGGGGAGCACGGCTCCCGGCAGCGCGAGCGGCACTTTGTCGCCGACCTGGAAATTCTTCGCTCCGCAGACGATCTGGCGCGGCTGCCCGGAGCCGTCGTCCACCTGGCAGACGCTGAGCCGGTCCGCGTTGGGATGCCGCGCGGATTCGAGGATTTGCGCCACCACCACTTTATCGAACGCGACGCCCCGCGTCTGGACGCCTTCCACTTCCACTCCGGCGCGTGTCAACAGCTCGGCGAGAGCCGCCACGTCGCCGGGGATTTCAACGAATTCACGCAGCCAGTTCAGCGAGACCTTCATCGGAATTGCGAAAGAAAGCGGACGTCATTTTCAATAAAGCCGCGGATGTCGGGGATATCGGAAAGGATCATCGCCAGCCGGTCCAGACCGAACCCGAAGGCGAAGCCCGAGAATTCCTCGGGATCATAAGCCCGGTCTCCCCGTTTGCCATTCACCGCTTCGAACACGGCGGGATCGACCATTCCGCATCCGGCGAGTTCAAGCCATTTCCCGCTTCCGCCGAGCGCCGGAGCGCGGATGTCGATTTCAAAACTTGGCTCCGTGAAGGGGAAAAAATGAGGCCGAAACCTGCAACGGGCCTCGCTGCCAAGAAGTTCGCGGAAGAAGAACTCGATCGTCCCTTTCAGATCCGCGACACTCACCCCCCGGTCCACATAGAGACCTTCCAACTGTGAAAATTGGGCGAGGTGCGTCGCGTCGATTTCATCCCGCCGGTAAACCGCTCCGGGAGCGATGATCCGCACCGGCGGCCCGGTCTCCTCCATCGTCCGAATCTGCACCGTCGAGGTTTGCGTCCGCAGCAAGCGGCCATCCGGCAAATAGAATGTATCCTTTTCATTGCGGGCCGGGTGATCGGGCGGTGTATTGAGCGCATCGAAACAATACCACTCCGTCTCCACGTCCGGGCCGTCGGCCAGGGCGAATCCCATCCTTCGAAAAATCGAGACAACCCGCTCTTGAAGGAGGGTGATCGGGTGCAGCCCTCCCATCCTCACCGGCGTCCCAGGGAGCGAGATGTCCAGGCCTGTCAATGCGCGCGCATCCCGCGCGGCTTCGAGGGCGCCCCGGCGTTTCTCGAGCGCCTCGGTGACTGCGTTCCGCGTTTCGTTCAGCAGCTTCCCTATGCGCGGACGCTCTTCCTTGCCGAGCGACTTCATCCGCTCGCTCCAGGCGGAAATGCTTCCCGCCCGCCCGAGATATTTTACGCGCAGCGCCTCGGCTTCCGCCTCGGTTTTCGCCTGCCCGATCTCCGCCAGGGCTTGCGCCCCGAGAGTCTGGAGTTCCTCCTCCAAAACGGCTACGCCGCCTTTTTCGACTTCTGCTCCAGCGCGGCCACCGCCCGTTCCACGATGGTCTTGAAAGCAGGCTCGTCGGTGATCGCCATGTCCGAGAGAACTTTCCGATCCAGCCCGAGCCCCAGCGAGGTGATGCCCTCCATGAACCGGCTGTATGTCAGCCCCTGGGCGCGGCATGCCGCGTTGATCCTCTGTATCCAGAGATACCGGAACGTGCGCTTGCGATTCTTCCGGTCGCGATACGCCCAGTATTGCCCCTTCATCACCGCGTCCTTTGCGTACCGGTAAAGCTTCGAGCGGCGGCCTCGGTAACCTTTTGCCTTCTCCAGGACTCGTTTGCGCCGTTCACGGCTTGCGGGAGCGTTCGTTGCTCTTGGCATACTCTCGTTGCCTGAAAATGGATTCAGGCCCTTTCATTGTTCGTTTAAATGCGCGCTCCCTCAACCAAAGGGGAGATTCTCTTTGATTCGCTTGACATCCGTCTTATCGACGAGTCCTGCCTTCCCGAGCTGGCGTTTCTTTTTGGAACTCTTGGCCGAAAGCAGATGCCGCCTCCCGGAATGCCGATAAAGCACCTTCCCCGTCCCCGTTACCTTAAAGCGTTTGGCGACGGATTTCTTCGTCTTGCGTCGTGCGATCGGTTTTGGCATGGGACGGGAAATTTATCCTGGTTTTTTAAAATGGCAACGCATTTCGATCTTTTCAAGGATCGACAATCCCCCTTTCCCGAGTCACACTGAACGCGAGATGATCTCCCTTCAAGACCAGATAACCGATCTCGGCAAGCGCGCGCGTGTCTCCGCCCGTTTCCTGGCGCGCGCGGGCACCGCCGCCAAGAACGACGCCTTGCGGGCCATGGCCGGGGAACTGCGCGCGAACGAAGAGGCGATCCTCGAAGCCAACCGGGCGGACATGGAAA